>JAABUX010008104.1_pt1 | contig 12183 bp, 22 predicted proteins | sample 5561851 | NCBI WGS metagenome assembly JAABUX01 (sample SAMN10711883, study PRJNA513361) | rock metagenome | isolation source: Antarctica rocks | place: Antarctica: Victoria Land, Richard Nunatak red sandstone | collected 2016-01-03 | reverse complement strand
GCAACTGTTGTGTAGGTGACAGCTCAAGGTAATTTGGCAGACCATACGAAGTTCAGCTACTCCACATGTCAGCACGTGCCCGGCCTGCCTGGCAATCGGCAGTTGCGGTCCCGCCCTCCCACTCACCTCAGGGCGTCGAAGTCGACGTGGACCGACAGGTCCGCTGTGCCTGGTCCGTCGAGCAGGTCCACGATCGCGTGGCGCCGGATGGCACGGGCGCTCGCCTGCAGTGTCAGGTCGTCTTTAGCAGACCGGCATCATGAACACTGCCCTGTTGACAAACCAACACGGCGTGCAGCTAGCAATTGCGGAAGTCTGAGCTCATGCCGGATGGGGTTTGTCACGAGCGACGCCGATTAACGGTGGAGGGGGGATGCGCACCGGGTAGGGCTCGTCTCTGCCATAGTCCATGATCAGTGCCGCGCCTCCGTACAGCGCCACACGTCCCGCTAAGGCTGCCGCCGCCGCCATGGCTTGGGCGCTGACCTCCAGCTGCTTGATGCCTGTCACCACATGCACGGTGAGATGCGCTGCCATGCTTATCATGGTCTGGCAAAGCAAGACTTGCATCACAGGGCCTGACCCTGACCCTGACCCTGACCCTGACCCCGAGCCCTGAGCCTGAGCCTGAGCATGAGCCCTGAGCCCTGAGTCTAAAACTAACCCTGAGCCCTGCTGGTGCCTTGACCCCCACCAGCAGCATCCTCGGGTGGCATAGCGGCCAGGCGCCGCTCGACCAGCAGCCGCGAGGCGGGCGTGGGGCCCGGCGACAGCACGAAGCGCAGGTGCGCGGCGTCCTCGTCCGGCGCTATGTCTACAAGCCGCTCGCACCAGCCGCGCTCCGTCAGCTGCAGGAGGCAGCACCGGCTGTAACCACTGTCTGAAAGTGGATGATCACGCTGGATCAGACGCATTTCAGTGACTCATCCGCCTGGTTGCCGGACGAAAAGTCGCAGGCTGTTGCCCTGGCGCACGCAATGCGCCATGGGTCAACACCAGGTACAACATACGTGACCTCTCACAGCAGAGGCGCTCTCGTCCCGATCCAAAGCACTGCATGATAGATTCAAGTGAGCAAAGGACCCAGTCAGCACCTGGAACTGGTGAACCGGGAGGGCGTCGAAGAACTCGTGAGCCAGGACGATGGCCGGCGCGTCGACCGGGACCTCCTCAAGCGACCGGTGCCATCGCACCTGCTCGGCAAAGAGATGAGCAGTCAGATTTGATAGCGCCAATCGCAGCCTGAGTAAAGTCAGGCTTGCTCTTCGGACAGGGTTAGCGGTGCGTGCCTTGCGCATCCTTCTGAGCTGCAGGATGCGTCACAAGGGTATGCAGGCCTAGTCAGCCATGCAGGATAACAGGTCTGCCTAAGCATCCTCGCTCTGCATCGATGCTCAGAGCTGAGGTTTGCAGACTGTGGAACTACGGTCAAGGTGCAGGCTGTGAGAGCCTTCCGCATGCCTGAGCTCCTGTGATGGCACTGATGCCCGCCAGCGGTCCGTGATCATCCACACTGCCCTGCGCCGCCTCTGACAAAGACACAGCTGCAGCTGCTGGCTGCGCTGACGGCCGCTCCGACGGCAGACCCGTGCCTGCCGAGGTCTCGGACGGGCGGCAGCGGAGGGTTTCCCACTGCTTCTGCCGGTTGGCCGGGCTCACCTCCACCAGATCCACCTACGAGCAGCTGCTCAGTGTCTCACGCAAGCGACACAGCCACAGGAGCTTGGCTGCGATCCCAGCGCATTCACGTAGGAGACTGAGTTTCAATGTTCCATTTGGAAAGCGGTCAAATGGGGCCAGGTTGCACGGCAGGAGCCAGGTAGACCCATGCCTCAGGACAGGACGAGCCCATCGGAGCTTATCCTGTTACAGAACGCCACTCAAACCAATTCTCAGTCTCCCTTTACCCTGCTGCGTGCAGCCTTCCCCCGGACGTCATGGCTAGGGGTTGCTGCCAAGGCGTTGGTCGCAAACTTGCGAAGGTGTGAATGTCGGAAACGCACCTGAAGGGCTGCCGCGAAGGGCGCGAAGGGCTGGGTGCCGCGCAGGAGGTCGGCCATGAGGGTGCCGCGGCCGGGGCCCATCTCGACCAGCCGCAGCGCCGGCGGGCAGCCCAGCTGCTGCCACACGGTCACGCACCAGATGCCCACCATCTGTGAGCGAATCGTGAGCTCGATTCGGTCGCTGATTTATCTGACATGCTGCTGACCACGCAATGCCCGGAACACGCCATACGCCTTGCGCGGCTGCAAAAGTGTCAGCAATCCAACGAGGTGTGCGCTCGAAGGGCACTAGATGGGCAAGGCAGCTGTACTCAGCGTGTCTGGCTACCTGTTTGGGGCATGTCGTTGACGAACGCACCACCAGCGCATCCTAATCTGTGCACACAGAGACACTGGGGCACACCTCGCCAAACATCTGCGAGACCTCCGGCGACGTGATGAAGTCGCCATCCGTGCCAAACACGTCGCGGTGCATGTAGTATCCGGCCTCGGGGTTTGTCAGAACCTCCTGCTCGGCCAATAAACCTCACGTTGGCTCCAGCACGCAGCACGCACATGGGCGAGTTGCCACGAGAGCACATCATGCTATGTGAAGCCGCAAGAGCGCTGCATAGGTAGGCCCTTGCTGCGCAAAGTGCGGACAAGTGCTCTACCTTAGCACCATGCATCGATGCAGGCAAGAGCGCGTGGCTGCACATCAGCTGGAGCGCACCGACATGTACTCCGCCACTGTTATGGGCCCGCCACGAAACTGCGGGACAGCAGACATGATAAAAAGCTATTTCTGAAGTATAGCCAGACGATTTTTCAGGATTCGCTCCAGCTTGAAAGCCGGCAAAGCAGAGTTTGCTTGGTTCATAAAGAATACAAAGTTTAAGTTCTTGTATGTGATTGTTTCCTTATGTTTTCACAGCAACGGATTTGGATCGAACTGAAGCTGTGAGGAATTCTTGCCCTGTGCGGAACATGTGAGGAGTAACCATACTCTTGCAAATACAGAGTGGCGGCGGAGCTTGCTGCCAGGCCTGGTTTTGTCAGGTACGGCTGCTATCAGTGTCCCAGGTGATATCAGCGACGGAGGACGCAGCCCAGTCGCACACCCGGGTGAGCAGTAGCAACCCTCTCTACACGTGGCCGTCGTCAGGCTCAGCACTGAGTCAGTCGCGCTGTCGGCATGAAGCGACATCCCGGCTGGGTTTCCTCTCCAGGGAGCACGGGGCACGGCAACACTGCACAGCATGTTCTGACCCCTCAGATCCGAGGACACGCCGGTCACAGTGAGCCGTGCTTGGTATATCAGACCCAGTCGCACCCGGATGAGCGCCTTCAGGTGGCGCAGCAGCGGCGTCTCGGGTCCCTTGTGCGGCCGCTCGCCGTGCTCGTGGCCCGGCAGGCTGCGCAGGCCGGAGCGGTCGATGGCGATCTCCGGCTGACCGTCATTCCCGGACGCAGACGCTGCAGCTGTGTCCTGCCGCGCCTCAGCCGCTTGCCCCTGCGCGTTCGGCCTCTCCTCGGCATCGCCGACCCATTGCTTGACGTCAGCGGAGCGGCGCCCTGTGACGATGGGCCGGCCGGCGCTGTCCAGAAGCTGGGGACCAGGCTCCGTGGCCAGCCCTCGGCTGCACGCGCTGCCGTCGCGCTGCCTGCTGCGCTGTCGCGAACGCGCGGCCCGACTGCCAGGACCGACGACGCTGCATGGGAAGCCTGAGCACCTCGCCGCTGCCAGGGGTTGCGGAGGCGCCGGAGATGGGACTCCAGCCAAAGCCTGGCATGACCAGCCGGCGTGGCTGCGCCACTGCCCGCCGTCAACCTCACGCCTCCGAGGTAGCAGTCCGGCCTCCGCAACAGGCGCCTTGCGGCTGGTTGCTGAGTCTGACGATAAGCTGCTTGGTGGCAATGAGTTGGGGCTCTGCTGTGCTTGGTGGGGCTGGATGCAGAGGTAGCGAGCGCCACCGCGGATCTCAGCCGGCTGTGACGCTGCTGCATTAGCCGCCGCTGATGTGCCGATCCAGGTGGCAATGCTCCTCGCCGCAGGGATTACAAGCTCTGCGGGACTGAGTACACACAGCGTCGCGGGCCACGGCTGCAGCTGGACGGCCAGGCTGCGCAGGCTGCCCTGCATCGGTGCCTTTCTAGCTGCACGGATGACAGCGACGGACGGCGTAGCAGGAGTGGGTACCCGACCCTTCAGTTGGCAGCCGACTGCCCGGATTCAAGCACCTGGATGTTGCCATGGCTCAATTCGATGCATAATAAAATATTGTATTATGGACCAGTGCTGGTCGGGAATTGCTTGCATCCAGCCTGGCACGCGATGCAAATATGTCTTTGAGCGAGGTCCCGGCCGGCACGTCGGTCTCAATCATCGCTCATCTTGATGCAAGTATATATGCAGCGATGCGCGGCGGTGTATACCGTCACGATGACTAGCTGATGTCTCTGCGGAACTTCTGAACGACGGGCTGAGGGGAGGCATCAACATGGCGATGCGGCGATCGCTGGGTGCTCTCCGCCTGTCCCAGCGTCCCTGGACAGACGGGGCGCTGCTGAGGGAAGTCGGCAATGCCGCGGAGCAGTCACGGGGTAAGCATCTGCCCCGATCTGCGCGTCGTGTTGCATCGATGCCGCGCGAATCTCTGCTTGCGCTGCAATAGACAACAGCGTTGACCCGCCGATGCGCCATTCAAGTCATCCAGGGCTACCTCCACCCGCGCAGCACACCCCTTTGGCATGCTCGAGCGCATCCCCGCCCCCACTATTAGGGTTGGAGTGCTTCCGTGTCCGGCTCGTGCCATGCATTGAGGCTGCTTTCTGCTCTCAGCCCTCCTGCTGCTCATCTGCAGGGGTGTCGCCAGCCGTACAGGCCTGGCTCGATGCATGGCCGGCAGCGTCGAGCGGGTCCAACTGTGCCCCGTCAGCAATGCAGCTATATCACAGCGTCGCGTCTCGATCAGCCTCAGCTTCGGAAGGCTCCGGCAGCGGCTGGCAGGGCGGCGATCGGAGCCATCACGACTGGCAGCAGCCGGGCTTCAGGGCGTTCCACGTTCTGAACGCGCCGCATGGCGGTTCGCAGCGTGATGACAGAGAGGGCGAGTCATCAGGCACCCGCCAGCTGCGGCGGAGGACAGGGGATCGCTGGGTGCGTGATTCCTTCTGCCAGCTGAGCGCCGTCCGCTCGCAGGATGGGCTGCTGAGGAGCGCAACTGATGGCGCAGTGACTGGATCTGCTGAGAACATACAGCAGCACAACTACATGAGTTCCACACATTGCCAGAGGCACCCTGCTCTTGCTGGTGCCCCCGCTGCGCGTGAGCCAGTCGAGCATGCTGCCTGTGTCTCCGCTGGATTCTGCCGCAGATGCACATGGCTGCGCAATGCAGGCGGCGACCACAACACCCAGCGCAAGCCAGCAGGCGGTGGCGGCGGCCCCCAGCGCCAGCCAGCAGTCAGCGGAGGCCTGCGACACCGTCATCAGCAGCCTGAAGAAGCAGCGCCAGAAGTATGCGCGGGCCAAGGCGCCCTTCGGCAACGTCTCCTGGGCGCAGCGCGCCAGGCAGCTTGGCGCAGCGGTGCGTTTCGCCTCCTCCAACTACTGCAACTATCTATCTTCCATATCAAGCCAGAATTTCGTTTCGGTGGAACAGTGGCAAATCTGATTTCTGAACTAATTGTTGATCAACAAAATCGAGCTTTTGATCAAAGAAAAACTTTTGTGCCCTGCATCGCAGACACACTGCGCATGCCAGTCTGCTGACCACACGAGCTGGCAAGAATAGCCACGTTGCGCCGGCATAACTACTTCCATTCAAACGAACAGCCGGATGCCGTACGGGAATAAATCCTCGCTTCGTGATGCTGTCAAAGTACCGCTGAACATCAAGGTGTCTCGAGCGGGTGGACAACCCTTCACAGGCTCAGAAGATGACCAACACAGTGGTGTCCTTCCTCGCCGCGGCGCCCGGTCGTTTCGTGGGGTTCCTCCAGCTGCCGCGGGCCGAGCAGGCCAAGTATATGCGCCACCTGTGGGAGCTGACGAAGAAGGAGGCGCACCACTACTGGGTACGGTTTTCGCCCAAAACCATGGTCTGGCGACGCCCGACACCATATCTTCACAATCTCTGCTGCCTCTGCGCCAGCGTGTCCTGCGAGCGACGCAAAGAGACACTGCGCTGCATGCCCGGTGCCAGCAGTGTCTCCATAACTTCCGGTGGGGAGACGCATGGCACGGCCACGGCCACGGCCTGTCAGCCGCCAGTATGCCTGATGGACCGTTGCTCTGCGGAGCCCTGTCGGCAAAGGAACGACGAGCCCCGTGCGTCTGCAAAAGCGCAGGCGGGCATCAAGCTGCTGTGGACAGACATCCGGATCGCGAGCCGCCTCATCGGGAAGGCAGCGTCAGGCAAAACCCTCTCCAGGTTCGCTCCAGCATCAGGGCAGGATTTCGCCGTCCATGAGCCGCTGTGCACGCAGGCGGAATTACGCCGGGCCCCTAGCCAACCTCATGTACGGAAACTTTGGGCCCAAGGCGACGATTTTCGGAGACGTTGCGTTCGTCAACCAGGATGTCACCTTGCTTTTGACCCAATCACGAGGTCTGTGTGATACAGGCGGGAACGGAGGCAGCTAACGCGCACGGCAGCGGACATCTTCCGCCTCGTTCCCGTCGCTGTGTTCCTGCTAGTGCCCTTCATGGAGCTGCTGTTGCCGGTGAGTGCTACACCTTCCGTTTTCCACCGCCTCGGCGTGGCGCAGGATACCTCATCACCATGACAGAGCATAGCTATGCACGCGCCTTCTATTCCCTGCACATCATCGGCCGTTATGAGTTATGAGAACGAGGATCTGAAGCTAACAATCATGGCAATAACCACCGACGACCGGCAACTATGGCTCTGGATACAGAGCAAACACTAAATCTCCGTTCTCTTGGCGGCAGGTCGCGCTGAAGCTGTTCCCCAACATGCTGCCGTCGACGTTTGAGGACAAGCTGAAGAAGGAGGAGGAGCTCAAAAAGCGTTTGAACGTGAAGCTGGAGATCGCCAAATTCCTGCAGGTTTGCCTGCCTCAACCTGCAGCTGCGCTATGCCAAGTCTCCAGTGCTCGATGCAAAACGCCGTGTCTTCGTGTGCATGCTTCCGCAGAGCTGCGCAGACGCTGATGGCGTCACGATGGGGCCAGCATCTTGTCGTCTGCTCGTGTCGTATCCGAAACATTGCTCCGCTGCGTCTGCAGAGTCGACATCATGTTGCAGTCCAGCATGTTGCCGGCCATTGCTGATTTGCTGCCAAGAAAATTGCTGATATTCTGTGTACGACACAGGACACCATCGCCGACATGGCCAAGGACATGGTGAAGAATCGGACGGGCGGCTCGCAGGCGTCTGCCGCGGAGCTGTATGCCTTCATGAAGAAGGTGTGCCGAACGCCGAAGTTTTCATCCTGCAGCCATCGCCCGTCAGTTTCGCTGTGCAAATGCACTCGATCGGTGAGGTATACTGCACGACAGGAGCCGCGTAGGGTACAATCGCCGGCACAGCATCATTTCATGTGCCTGGTGCTGACAGCCTGTGCACCAACGCGTCAGCGACAAACGATGCGACACGTTTTCGACCATTGTGAGCCGCTCCGGGATCCCCCAAATGCTGACCATACGGGGACCGCACCCTGTTATGCATTCCGACTGCTCCTGAGGATACGCGGTTGACAGCGTCTCAGCCAATCAGTAAACTTGAGGTATAAGGAGAGAGAGGCGAGCCCTCTTGTTAAGGCCTGATGTTGCCGCCGCGCAGGTCCGTGCCGGCGAACGCGTGGACAACAGCCAGCTGATCAAGTTCGCGAAGCTGTTCAACGATGAGCTGACGCTGGACAACCTGGAGCGCGTGCACCTGGTCAACCTGTGCCGCTTCGTCGGCATCACGCCCTTCGGCACTGACGAGTTCCTGCGCTCACGGTTGCGAGCGCGGCTATCCGCTATCAAGGTGCGCGCAGCGTTCTGGTGGCGAACACCTTAGACCCTGACTCTAAACTAAAGTCCGATGACAGCCTCACGAACTTCAAATACATGTGTTCATCTAGCCCTAGCCCTGACCCCAACCCTGATCCCATTCCCGACCCTGAACCCTTACCCTAACCCCAGACTCCAATCGCAACCCTACCCAACCCTGTCCGCCATCAAGGTCCGCGCACGATGCAATCCTGCAGCCTGCGTGATGGCGCATGCACGCCTGGCGTGCTGCTCGGAGCCTGGAGTGCATTCGAGCCGTGCCGATCAGCCTCGCGTGTGCTCATCATTGAATGTCATGCTGCTGGACACGCCTGCAGCACTGTGCATTTCAGGTTGATTACTAGCTTCGGCGGAACACGGTCTGCTCTCTGCCTGTCTCTGCGGAGGGAGCCCAGTGGTGCATCTTCGCAGACCGAATTCCCGACACCGAATTGCCTCGCGCCTGCTCAAGCAGAGCGACGAGCTGGAGGGTCCGAGCAATGTGACGGCAGAAGATTCCACATGGCGGTCCACGATTTCCGTGCTGACTCATATCACGATTTGCGCCTAGGCGGACGACCGGGCAATCAAGGCGGAGGGCCTGGACAACCTGACGGAGGGCGAGCTGCGGGAGGCGTGCCGGGCGCGCGGCATCCGCGGCAACGTGTACGGCGAGGGCGCGCGGGCCTTCATGATCCGCCAGCTTGCCGAGTGGCTCGAGCTGTCGCTCAACCGGTGCGTGACTGGCATCACTAACACGAGAAAGCTTGGGGTTAGGGTCAGGATTAGGGTGTATGTGGATTAAGACTGAGTCTAGGGCTAGGGAAGGATTACGATAGCCCTAACCCAAGCCGAAACGCTGACCGCGGCACGGTGTCTGCCCGGCAGTCCGTGCACGGCAATCAGATGAAATACGGCACCGAATGTGCTCCTTTGAGACGAAGCTGGCGAACTGCTGCTTGTGTGCTTTACGAACTTGATGTCATCAACTTGTCTGGAGCGTGTAATCTTCTCTGTGCCAGGTTGCCGCGGGCCCAGTCACCATGTGGGTAGCCTCGAATCTTCCGACAGCCGGCAGCTGAGTCGACGGATGTGGATGCTGCGTCTCCTCGCGCTGCACGCTGCGTCGGGCGACCGCGCTGTCAGCATCTGACTCACACTGAGACCTGCTCCGACTCGCGCAGAGCGCTGCCGTCGTCGCTGCTGCTGCTGTCGCGGGCGTTCACGGTGACGGCGCCGGTGGCGGGGCGCCCCGCGGAGGCGGACCTGCAGATGGAGAGCCTGAAGGACACGCTGGGCGCGCTCAACCGGGAGGTCGTCGACGAGGTCGGCTTCGAGGTCGGCGACATCGGGTGCGAGACCCTGACCCTAAATCGTACCCTAACCCCGATGCTTGAAGGCTGGGGGCGATGCACCGGGAGGACGTCGACGAGGTCGGCTTTGAGGTCGGCGACATAGGTGCGCGCCGCTGCTGCAGCGCCTCGAGATGAGGGTTTGAGACTTGGGTTCGGCTGAATTGAGATATTCAACTCGCGGCGACGTCGGGTGCGCTACTAGGGCCTGGACCTCAGCTCACGCCGTAGAAGGGAGTGAGGTTAGGGTCAGGGTGCTCAGCGGGCCTGCTCAGGCGTCACTACACTTCGCTGAAGAGGCAGCAGGACATTGATGATGTCGGAGTGCATAGACACGGACTGCGACGTGTAAAGCACGCGGGCAGGCCATGACGCTGCGTCATGTGCTCAAAACAGCCGCGAAGTCTGTCAGCGAGATAAAAGGCTCGCATCCGCAAACCGGCTGCGTGAGTGTCCCAAGAGAGTGTCGGCGCCTCCGCTGTCGTCTTCCGCCTGCGACACATGCAGACTTCCCCGCACTCACGTTGCCGGGTTTCTGTCGAGTCCCCGCAGGGACCTGGCGAAGCAGTATGAGAAGAAGCTGGAGCAGCTGAAGCGCGAGGAGGAGCTGATCCGGGAGGAGCAGCGCGAGCTGGCCGAGGCGCTGCCCCACGATGACCCCGACGCCGCCAAGGGCCTGGTGCGTGCCCCCACAGTCGACTCAATCAGTCTACCAATCCTGAAGCCTGAATCTACACATGGACTCTACCGTTACCTGACCTTGAACCTTATGTCGACCCCGCAACGACCCCGACGCCGCCAAGGGCCTGGTGCGTGCCCGCAGTAGACAGCCGAACCCTAATTCTAACATTTACCCTAGTAATAAACCTGTACCTGACCGTAGCTCTAAATCTAGCCCTAGCTGTGGTTCCATGACGACGCTGACACCGCTGAGGGCCTAGTGCGTGACACCCAACCCCGCGCCAGAGGTCTTGCCACTCATTTTGCGTTCTGCAAGATCCCACGGGAACACCTGGCTAGTTACAGTGGCGACAGTACGGTGGAAACTTGCCGTGTGCCCGCCGGTGCTTCCTGCAAGGCGTGACTACTTAAATGCATCCAGGTATCATGGATCAGCGAGTCATGCATTAAATCTGCGCTGCTTCTTGTGACCGACCTCACACTCATGGCCAGTGCGATTCACAATCCAGCCTCTCGACGCAGCCTTCTGCTGGCCCTGTCTTGTGGCACGTAGGCATGCCGCATTTCGCAGGGCTCGACGAGAGCAAAAAGTCGCCACCCAACGGCACGTCGCACCCTCGACAGCCGGACCCAATACTGTGTCTTGACCCTGTGTGCAGATGGAGAACGCGCGGTCGGCTCCAGAGCTGGCGGCGCAGGCCGCGGCGTCTGCGGTGATGCGCGAGGCGGCCGCTTCCGCCGTCGTCAACGTCCTGCAGGGCGAGAGCGCCGAGGAGAAGGCCACGAAGGTGACTTCTATCCCTGGAACCCTCATATTTATTCTGACCCTGCCCTAAACTTGACGCTAACCCTAATTTCAACGCTGACTTAACCCCATGTACCCTAACCCAACCCTTTGATGACTGCAAGCTGGCCCGTGACACGCCGTTTGCCCACTTGTGACGACTGAACGCTCAGACTGCGGCCGTCACCTCTCACTGGCACATGGCCAAGCTGGCGAAAGTGAGGTACATGCCTCGGCTCACCATTCCGCCACAATTTGGGCGGACACCTCTCGGTCATCTTGAGCAACGCTCGGCAAGGATCTTCAGGCCGCAGCGGCACAGTGATGTCGGAGAAGGCTGCTGTTGAGGTGCAGCGGTCACTCGATTGCTGGTGGACGACACACAGGCATGTTGTTTGACATCTGCGGGCTAAACACGTAGGATTATGCTTGCCTCAGGTGGCTGCAGCGCGGGAGGAGAAGATGCGCAAGGTCCTCTCAGCCTTGGCGGTCCTGGCGTCGTCTTCCGGCGTCTCGTCTGAGCGCGAGACCTTCCTGCAGCTGGTGAGGCTGGCTGCCTGCGGTCACGGAGGCTGATAGCAGCTTTTCGACGTAAGCCCGAAAGCTGCTCGCCATGCGCATGGCTCAGCGCACTCAGTTTTACGTCAACACTCACAGCTGACAGTCTGCCTACGCATGCAGGTCCAAGGGGAGATCACGCGGCTCAACCGGAAGCTGGCCGAGCGGTCCTCGACCAACATGACCTTTAAGCGGGGCGGCATCACGGTAAGCATCTCCATGATTTGAATGCTGACCTTTCAGCACCGGTTGATATATCTGCTTGTTTCATGTAACGCATGGTTCTTCCGGCAAAACGGCATGTTTCGGTGATCGGCCTGAACATCGCAGGCAGAGGTTGCTAACGATGCAAATTTCGTAGAGCCTGATGACTGCATCCGGTTTTCTGATCAAGCAATTGCATGCGGTCTCTGACCGTCTCGGCCGTCCGCACCCAATGAGTGAGGATGTGGCACTAACATCAGGCTGCTGTTAGGTTTCAGGGAGCTGACTACGGATGCGACCGTGGGGTCCTGAGGACGACCAATTATTCTCCGCGTCCCCACTGCATCCCAAACCTGAAAATGGGGCTGGTCCTGCCATATTTGGGGCGCTTAGGCCATTACAGGGACGCACTTGACGGCCAGCGCGTCCTGAGGATGCAACTGCGTCCCTATTAGATGTCCTGCTTAGCATCAGTATCTTCAGCACAAACTCCCCGCAGGTGGAGCGTCCGGGCGAGCTGCACGAGGTGGTGGGCCACGAGCGGCTGGAGTCCAACGTGCAGACCATCCTGCAGCGCATCGAGCGCGAGCTGGACGCCGTCGACATCCGCATCGGCGAG
>JAABUX010008103.1_pt1 | contig 12183 bp, 17 predicted proteins | sample 5561851 | NCBI WGS metagenome assembly JAABUX01 (sample SAMN10711883, study PRJNA513361) | rock metagenome | isolation source: Antarctica rocks | place: Antarctica: Victoria Land, Richard Nunatak red sandstone | collected 2016-01-03 | reverse complement strand
CCAGCTCACCTGCTGCTATGTCTTGTCGAACAACTTGTACGGCCATGACCCCACCCAAGAATAAATGCTCCAGTCGGCCCAGGAGCAATCTGCTGTACAAAGCCGCCGACTGCCCCATTCTTGTATTGTCAGCCAGAGCTGCGCCTCCCTGAATATGAACTGCCGTGGGTAGGGCATGTTTGAACAGGCGTCTGTAGCTGACGTCCTGCACGTGGCACTGACTGGGACCTTGACCCTGCACGTTGCTGAGACCCTGATTTTGCAGACCCTTACGGTGACTCCAGGTCCGACCAGACCTTTGACCCTGATGGCGGCCCCTACATAATTCTCTGCTCAAGCGTACACTAGATCCCCAACCCCGTCCGACAACGCCTGCTCTGCCCGGCAGGTGGCGACGCGACCGGAGATGGCGGGGAAGCTGATCACGGTCGTGCTGCCGTCCTTCGGCGAGCGCTACCTCAGCAGCGTCCTGTTCGCCGACATCCGGGACGAGTGCGAGCGGCTGGGCGTCGACGAGCGGGTCAAGATCTCGGACCAGGTGCATATTCATAAATGCCCTTGATTGTTATGCTGAACAGGGTGGTGTTGAAGGCCTGCCAGCGTTCGTCAGCTGGACATCGAGAGCATGCTGAGGCAGCACAACAGTGGTGAGCAGCAGGCTCGTACGGGGTGTGCGCACGTAGCAGTTTGATGCAGTCCCACTGTCTACAATGCGGTTTTGGTTACTCGGCAGCAGGTTATGGAACCGGTCCTGCACAGGCAAGAACATCTGTCGCACCCAATCAACGCTGCGCAATATTCCTGGGAGGATTCGCCGACTGTAGCCAGGGCAACAGAGCGTTCCCGCCTGTGCTGCCGCTTTCAGAACCTGCTGCCACTCCTGCCTGCCGGCAACAAGGGCAGCTGACGGCCTGGCCTGGGAAGTCAGTGCCAGTCATCATGTCCTTTTACAGCGGACGGAGGCCTCTGCCGATCTGTGATGTGGCAACTAGAAGCCATGCCATGTGCGAGAGGCATTGTCTAGCTTATCGTGGGCCTGGTACAGGACACGCCCTTCAATTTTTCCTGTGCGAGCGCTTCCGTGCTGAGCAAGCTCTGTGAACCTTGCTAAAACGAGCGAAGGCGTTTGCGCAGTTGATATGAATGGCGCCTTGTAGTAGGCATCTGCTGAGGGAGGAGGCCTCAGGCCATACGGATTTGAGCACATGGCGAGTGAGTGTGCGCCAGAGTAATTCGGAGGGTTGTGTCAGAGAACTCATGTGGCGGATCACTGCCTAGTACGTAACATGGTGCGATGTGCAGCGGCTTGCAAACGCGCAGGCTGGGCGGGAGTTCTTCATCCCGTGAGAGGCGGGAGTCCTGATGTAGTTCACGGAGCCTTTGACGTAGAGGAGCCATGTGCCTGGTGTACGGGACCAGGTTTCGACTCGTCGGCAAGCCATTCACAGACTCAGTGTTGCTGCACATCACTTGTTGCGCGGTTTGCTGGTGCGCCGATGTTGTCACAATCATGAGGCAGGTACAAGCAATCGCCAGGTCTGCGTCACATACGCGCATGTGGACTTGTATGTGTCGTCCAGTTGGCATACAATGTGCCGAGAGTGTCGTTGGTCCAGTGGACAGAGATAGATCAGGCATAGTATGCGCTGCGGTGTGGTCAAGTCAGTGCTCGTCTGATGGATGTGGCCATGCGGTGCCATTGCAGTTTGGTGTAAAGGCCAATTGCCACAGCTATATCGTTCCCGGGTGTTAGCTTCTCCGGGTATTGTGGTCTGACACTCCGCGGGGGTTCGCACAAGCTGGCAGATTGCATTCAGCACCCTGCTCTATCAAAGCTCCTGCCCTGAGTATTGTCAACCGCTGCGCTTGGTCCTCAGCTTCCGCCGCACGATCAGGCGGATGGGCACGCCTTGGAAGCCAAAGTCCCGCCGTACTGAGTTCATGAGCAGCTTCTGCGCTCGGTCAGATATTGACGCTGCTGTGGTGAACACCGCAAAGGTTGGCGGTCGCGCTTTCACCTGCAGCACCACAATGCACGACTACTCAAAACTGCCAGCTGGCAGCCTTGCATGCATGTGCAACATAAGGCATCCGCTGCGCGCATCCTGCCCTGGCTGAGCATGCTGGCCTGGAGATCGACAGGCCAGAGCATGCGGTCCGCCGGAGTGTCAATACCTGCGTGATGTAGCGGACCCTGTTGATCTCGCCAGAGCTGCCGGCGCCCTCATAAGTGCTCACCATCTGCGCAGGATGCACATAACGTAATCGGCTCGAGTACGAGCCTGTCGTGCGGCATCTCTGCAATGGGCCAGCGACACACGCAGGCATATGAAGGTCATCCAGAGCAGCGACGTAAGATCAGCTGTCACTCAACTTCGTCTTCAAATCACCTCATCGCAGCAGGCGCGAGGCATGCAAAGTAGTGGGTATGATCAATTCGGCGCTATGGACCTCTCAGCCATGAGCTAGACTAGATGCTAAGGGCAACGATCGTCCGTGTATACACCTTGGCGAGCCAGCCGTTGAGGCGCGCGGTGGGCACGCGTTGTGTCCACAGCTGGTGCGCGGCCAGCACAGCCGGCATGAGGGCCTCTGCTCCGGCACCCGTCAGCGCCGACAGGCCTATGACGGGCAGACCGGCGACCTCCGGCACGTGCCGTTTGAAGCCGGCCTCGACCAAGCTGATCACCTGTTGCAACCACAAAGTGGTGATCGACCTGCATCCCCTTTGAAGAGCTGAAGAGGAGCGAACAGCAGCGAACACACGCAAACCATAGTGGGTCCAGGGTTTGGACCCTCCTGTTGCGTACAGCGTACGTTGCTCTAATGCAGCGCTGTCAGTGGGCTAGCACGCAGGACTCGCAGGCCTGCAGCATCTGCCATCATCAAGCTTGCCTACAGTGTGCACCCGACAGGTTGACCACCTGTCAAATACGACCGGACGTCCGCAGAGGCAGGTGTGTTGGCCGCCGCCGCTGGGGTGCTCAATTTGCACTGCAAGCATTCGGACAGACCTGCTGCCGGCTGTGCGGAGCTAGTGTATCGAGCTTGTTCACGACCGCCACGATGCCGCGGCCCTCAGCGGCGATGCGCGCCGCCAGCGTGACCTTCGACACAAACCACATCAGACAAGCCAACTGGCCTGCATACTGAGCCTTCTTGGCATGCAGTTTCCAACTATGAACGAGGGTACGAGAAGCAGAGTGCCTGCCTGAGCGCCTGAGCCACGCACGTGCTGGAACTGGCATGTCACACTGCTACGGTAAGCCACTATCACAGCGATGGGGTCACTGGCTACAGCGTGCACACATGCTGAGCGGCAGGCCATCATGCCCGAGCGACTCGCCTCGGCGCGGGTCAGCCCGCGGTCTGCCGCCAGCACGGCGGGCCCATCCAGCACCAGCGCAACGGTCTGCGCCATGCGCAGCTGCTGGTCGCCCTGCGACAGCGTCTGCCCCGCGACCGCGCCCCTGCACGGTTGTGTCAGAACGTGCGACAATCAATCACCGTCAACCAATGGACACGTTGCCTAATGCTTGCCCTGCGACAGCGTCTGCCTCGCAACCGCACCCCTGCACACAATTTCAGCAGGGGATCGACTGGGATCTGGGAGGATGTGCTGCTGTGTGTTTGACTGACTGGCAGCGAGCGGCGGCGGCTCCGTGGCCTGGCGCGTGCGCTCGAGCACGCCGCTGGCGAGGACTCGTCTGTTAATGAAAGCCGGGCTGAATGAGCAATCGCAGGAGTGCCAACCAACAATGTGTGATGTGAACTCAGTCGTTGGACGACCTATGGCTGCTCGGTTGGTGGATTCGCCTGCTGATGTAGTAATAAGGTCCAGCGGCATGTGCTCAGCCGCCAGAGAGGTCTTGCAGTCTTATAGAATTAATGGTTTGCGTACCCGCTGTCGTCGTACTGGTCCAGGCGGCTGCGGCGCATCCGGCCGGCAGTGTCCACCACCGCCAGCCGGCGCCCCTCGAACTCGAAGCGGGCCGCGACGGCGTCGCGCGTCAGGCCCTGCCCCATCATCACAACCAGTGCTCGCAGATTTGGCAGAACCTCCAGATGGTCTTGTTTAGAATACACGGTTGCAAATTACACATCAGACTCGAAGACAATGGCCGAGCTAAGGCATGTGATGCAAACCACATCAAAGAGTGGTTCCGTCATGAGTGCTGACACGTGATTTTGCAGCCGACCCATAACACCAGTTCTGATAGGAGTGACAGGGATGGTGGGGACATCGAGAAATTGACCGGTTCAGGCCCCGTCAGGCACCGCTCGTCCCGCAGCAGCCAGTTGGTCAGCGTCGATTTTCCCTGCAAGGACACATGGCAGGCATTGGCGCCAGATCACGCAGCCGCAAGCTCCAGTTCAGGGGGCTGAATCGATCATCAAAGTCAGGGTAGGATTTGGCATGTACACGGGTTCAGGTTTTAGCTTGGCAGAGGATTCAGCTGATTTGCGCTGCAATCCTAGCACAAGGTGCCGACAGCCTATCTGTACAGGGACTGGCTAGCTACGACCGGAGGGCTGCACAATAGGTGCCGCAGGCTGTCATACACGTGACAGTGGCTTGTGTTGTCCGTTTCGGCGGGACCAGAATGAAGCCAGAGTTCCGCGCGGAAGCCAACCCTCCGGCGCACCACATTTGGCAGGCCCATGACTGCGAGCGTCAGCTCTTCAGGATCCACAGCAGCGCCCGAGCTGTACTGCTGAGCGGCGGCAGCCCGGTGCGCGGCGACCTCGTCCAAGTGCGGCTGCAGCGCCTGATACAGGTCCGCCATGCCCTCGCCTGGACCCATGCAAGGGTCAGCAAGCCAGTCTCACTGCATGCTTTCGCCGAGCAGCCATTGGCTTGTCATGCGATTTACAACCGCATAGACGAACTGGCCAGGTGCCGAGCAACAGATCTTGCCCGCAGTTGCCGATGTGATGCATGCAGGCACGCAAAGCTTGCTACGCAGCAGCACGGGATGCCGCATGGGCAATGGTAAAGCGAGTGAAACCCGTGCGGACTGCTCAGACCGCCAAAATCGACGTGCAAACGCGTGATCGGGGCCCCTCATCTGGTGGTGGACAGCGCAGCCCGCGATGACGCCCGAAGGCCACCGAGCTCGCACCCGTCTCCGCGGAGATGGCGACGGGCTCGCCCAATCCCAGGCGCGTGGCCTCCGCGAGCGCATCGCCGACCCCCGACCCGCCGTCCCGACCGCGGCGCTCGCACTTGTTGAGCGCCAGCACGAGGCGCGGCGGCGCCGCGGCGCGCAGCCACCGGGCGAGCGCCACGTCGGCGGGCAGCACGCCGGCCCTGCAACAGACATTTGCAGTTCCGTCCGCAAAGCCAGCATCCAAAATCAGCCGCCTGCAGACTGCTTGATCGACTCTGTCTCGGGCGTTCCGCCCTGCTGTCAGACATTGTGGGTCCTGGCATTGATCAGGATTGTTGCTGTTTCTATTGTGCTTGCCTGGGGAGCAGATGGTGCTCACAACACGAGGCATGCTGTGGCCGCCAGGGGCCTGGGCTTGGGGCAACTGCGCTGCGGAGTCGAGGTGATGGGTCACACGCAGGCTCGTGCCGCCATGAGGCGCTCTGACCGTCGGGCAGACGAGCTCTGATAGAAGAGGGCGTGCCTGCCATCGAGCAGGAACAGCGTGACGTCGCAACGGCGCAACACGCGCTGCGTCAGCGCCGTTGCTCGCCCCTGGATGCTGGTCTCCGGCAGGCTGGGCTCCAGTCCGGAGGTGTCGATCGCCTGTAGCAATTTTGTTGTTTTTATTTCGCTGGCAGCTGCTATTCGAAAACTTTGTATTGTGGGGAAAAAGGCGAATGAACAAACGCTGGTCTAGCCAAGCAAACTCTACTCTGTTATTCCGAGGCATCAGCCAACGTTCTGCTACGCTGGTATCGAGTCACCTTGAAGCGCAGGTCCGCCAGCTGCGCGAGGCCCTCCTTGTAGTCCCGCGTGACATGGCCCTCCGGCGTGTTGTGCACCTGCGGCGCAGCTGACGAGCTTCGGCAGCATGTCCGCGGAGCTCAGGACGGCAGATGTCAACATCTCAGAGGGTGGTTCAGCCATGCGCGGCGCTAAGCACCGCCATATTCTTGGTGCTCAGGCGATGGAAGCGAGAATGGCGCACAGGACAAGCAAGCATGGAGCGATGCAGCGAGGGGTGGAAGTGCGGAGGAGGGGGGTCGGGCACCAAGGCGTCCTTCCGCTTGACGAGCCGGTTGAACAGCGCTGACTTGCCGGCGTTCGGCGGCCCGGTGATGGCCACCACGGGCAGGAGGGGATCGTCGAGGGGCACGCTAGGCAGCCCCTTCCGCTTGGAGTTGGGCCTAAAGCTCTTGACGCCCGCCGATGCTGCTGTGTGCGCCTGTGCGACACTTTGCAGAGCGCTGCCGCCGCACGCTCGTGCTGCCTTGAACGCGGCAAGCAGTGCGGTGCGCATGCACAAATTGTGAAACACTGTTGTTCTCGGCGGGTGCTGACAAGGCGGCGTGGACCCGCCCCGCGGGTCTCGTGGAACAGAACAGCAGAACGCCTCAAGGTTTTCAAGAGGCTGACATTGTGGCTACCGAGTATGTTTGCGACACGAATCTGCGTCAACCAAGGTGGCACACGACCAGCAGACCTGCCGTCAGCGCAGATAGATGACTGCTACCGCAGTCGAAAGAGTCGATCCAGCCCTGTCAGCTCGTCCCAGAAGCAACCCGCCCTACAAGATCAGCTGAAAGGAGTCCACGGCAGATCTGAGCTGCTGCTCCGCCCGGGGGAAGGTCGCCTCATCGGTCGCCCCGGCCGCCATGTACACCTTGCCGAACTTGCTGGACACCGCCATGACGACGTGCTGGTTCCTGGTCGTAAACTCATACCTGCACAGCGTGCTGGGATTTACGCAGACCGGAGAGGAAGAGGCCACGCAACGGGGAACGACACGCTCATCAAAACCTCGCGCATTCCTTCCCGCGCCAACTATCAGCGGCCAGTCCATGCCCTATAATATTGCAACCGCGGGGATGACGCAGTCAGCAGATGTAAGCCAAGACTGACTGGTGCGACGTGAACAGCACGATGCGACCCCATCTTGAAAGTATGCAGCCATGACGGACAGAGTCCGGCAACAGAGAGAACAACCAGAGATCCACATGCCTGTGGGTGGTGATGAGTTGCCGCTCCACGACGGCCAGAATCGTGCACGTGTCCTAGACACGATCCTGAGGTCCCCTAGCCCGAATGCCACCCAAAACCCCTAACCGAATCCTGATCCGCGCGCCTGTACGTGGTGACAGGGTCCCGGTCGACGACGCCCAGCACCGTGCCCGTGTCCTTGGGCGGCAGCGCCGTCTTCGAAACAACGGTGCTGAGCACCCGCACGTCGCGCGGCAGCACCAGCTGCGCCACCTGCTGCGGCGTCCCCAGCTGGCTGATGTCCGTGATCTGCAGGCGGCGCAGAGCATTGAGGGACATGTTCCCGAGGAGCTCAGCCCTGTCATAACAACACATCAGATACGAGCCTTCAGATGCGGTCAGACCTCTGCTCCGCAGGCCTCACGTGTGCTTTGCCTGGGACCACGGCACAACGAATGCAAATTCAGCCGTGCGTTCGATTCGAAGGCAAGGAAGGTGCTCGAGCTGGGTGTGATCGTGTAGACTCCTGGACGAGGCGACCGGCAATGCAGGGCGCTATGCTCCATCTGCAGGGCGGGAACTGCCTCGGGGTGGTCTCTAGCTCGCCTGCAGGAAGGTCGGCTTCACGTCCGCGGACGATCGCATGATCACAGAGACCGACTCCCTGCCATCAGCTGACTCGAAGCGCGCCTTGAGTGGCGTCTCCTTCGGCTGAGCTGCATGTAGCATCGATAGCGACTCATGCTTGATCGCTTCGAGACAGAGCAGAGGTCAGGGGCCTGGAACCTGCCTATATGGGCTCTTCAATGGGCGTCAGATCGAGCAGGCTTCCGTCACGGTACTCAGTGCACTCAAAAACGATGGAACAGCAGACGACCGGCTTCTGATGGCCAGCAAGCAGTCACGGGCGACGGGTCGCGCAAGGAGCAAGGCGGCCGCTGTGGCGCACTCAGAGTGGATCTGACTGGGGCGCCGAACCCCGCTGTGGGTGGCGGGGGCGGCTGCTTGTCCACGAAATTAGCGGGGACCACGAAGCTGAAGTCGTTGGTGGCGAACACCGTGCCGTCCCGGCCGCTGGGCCCCGCGGCCGCGCCGCTGGCGACGCGCGCCTGCAGCTCTGTTGGTGGCCCGGCAGCAGAGACCGCCTGTGGCCGCTCCGCTGTGGCATCGCTGGCCGGCGAATCCGCTGACGCTGAGCGGCCTGTCGACCTGCGACCGACAGCGGATTGCGCGTGATCCCTTGGTGCGCGGCCGGCGACAGTGATCATACATGAGGGAGATGGGAGGGGCCAAGGCGGTAGGTCCGCACCAGGTCAACAGGACAGCCAAGCCGCCGACGACGTCCCGCCTGGCGACCGCCGGGGCCGAGGTCTGACTGTGCCGCCTGCTGTGGGCGTCCGCGCGCGGACAAGGACATGCGGATCGCGGCGTCCTGACGAGCATCGTGCTAGGCGCGCGATAAATACAGCACAAGGAATATGCATGCCATGCTCTTCCTCGTCCAGCGAGGGTGTGCCACGCCATGATTCCCAGCTTTGGGTCATCACAAGCTTTGTATGATGACAGACCTGATGAATATCGCGTAGTCAAGACAGGCCACTGCCTGTGGTCCACACGCCCCCAGCATGTTGCGGTGCCTGCGTAGCCGGTCGCACGCCCGCCTGCTGGTTGGCGACGGTACTCTGCTCGGCGCTGCAGACCACCTATGGTCTGCTGCCACGCCACAGGCCGCAACAGCCAGCCCCCACCTGCAGTGGGCATCTCAGGTCTGTCGGCGTCTGACAGCCGCAGCGGCAGGCTCGCCGCAGCATGCAGACGCACAACCTGGCAGGGTTGCCGTGGGTCAGCAACCTCAAGGGCCTATACTGCGTCGGTACGAGGACATGGTGAATCAAGGAACGCTGCGGAGGGACGAGCAGCAGACGGAGGTCGCCGCACGCCTGGACACCCTATTGCAGCAGCTGCACCGGTATCGCGGCGCACTGGCGTCGTACCGGGACGGTGTTCAGCACTACAAGGTGCTCATGGCTGGCCCGTGCTCTCAGCGCACAGCATGCCGTTTCAGCCTAGTAAGATTGACATGCCGGGAACATAGTCACACCCACAGCTGGCAGACCATGGGAGACGCTCGATCACCAACCACGCAGCTTCATATGCTATGCCGCTGTACCGGACGAGGGCTACTGCGTACGGTGCTTGATCTCTGTAGCAGGTTTGCAGCCGAAATCGACCCGCTGAGCTCCGCTGAGCTGCGGCAGGCACAGAGGGAACGCAGGCGGGCCGAGCTCAGACGCCGGGAGCAGGCCGAGCAGGCGCAGCACGCTGTCAATGAGCAGTCAGGTGAAGGCAATGGCAAGAGGCGCCTTGCTGTCGACGCTTGCGCGCTAGGGATGGGCAGGCTTACACACCATGCGACGTATGCTGTTGATGTATGCCATCAAGCGTGTGAGGCAAGGCAAGATGTTGCCTGCGCTACCGCACAACCCTGTGGCAAACTGGCACCTGATAGGCGGCGTGCTGTCGTGTGCAGCGAAATGCTGCACGGTGTCCCGCTGAAGCTACAATCATGATCGGCTGCGGTATCCACGGAAAGCGCTTATGTGCATTGGGGACAGCCTAGTAGCCCAGCTATGGCAGGGCCGTCAAGCTGTGAATGCTTGCCCGTGTGGGCGTCCGCATAGGTCAGAGCTGACCTGAGACTCCTGTACGGAGGGACGCAACAACAAACAGCAACAACATGTGCGCAGGAGCGTTGGGCAGGCTGCAGGGGTGGCTTTCGGGGGGCGCGGCGCGGCGGGACCGCCGGAATGCCGACCTGACGCCAGCCCAGCGGGAGCTGCTGGCCGCATCGCGCCGCGAGACGCGCCTGGACGAGCTCCTGGGGCCCGCGCCGGACCCACCGCAGGCACCAAAAGGTCAGTGTGGTGCCCTGTGCTAACCCCTGCCACCGTGTGCAGATCAACTCATCGGCCTTTGGCTTTGCACTTTGCCATGCTGCCTCGTCCCGGGACACCAGGGCGATGAATATGCATGAACGTGGCAGTCCGACACCCAACCCTGATCCTGATAATATCCAGAACCGAGGCCCCGCCGCTACATTGACCCAGTTCTGGAAAAGGATCAGCCTTCCCTACCTTGCGCTCGTGTCAAACCTGATGTCCCAGCACGCGCTCGCAGGGCTGTACATCTACGGCAGCGTGGGCAGCGGCAAGAGCCTGCTCATGGACATGTTCTTCGCTGAGGTCGAGGCCGCCGACGCGGTCCCATTACGGCGGCGGCTGCACTTCAACGCCGCCATGCTGGAGGTGCGTAGTCCACGAGCGTGTACTTCCCAACCTATTATGTCCCACCATAGACGTTTGGGTTTGGGCTGGGTAAAGGGTAGGGTATAGGATGGACGCGGTGCCGCTGCGCCGCCGGCTGCGCTTCAACGCCGCCATGCTGGAGGCACGTGTGGTCCGTGAGCACGTACCTCACACGGCTATTATGACCGGCAACAAGAGTCGGTGCTAGGGCTAGTGTTTAGGTTTTAGGGTGCACATGGTGTGGCTCCGCCGGCAATTGCACTTCCAAATGCCAATCATGCTGGAGGCGAGCGCTCCCGTCTCGCACCTGATCATCAAACATGGCGGCCGGAACAACGGAGAGCTCTGCAATTAGAGCAACAGTCCTATAGCAGGAGAGTCGAAGTCACTCCACTCATCGTGGTAACGGGACCACAGGAGCTTCAGAGTGTTGACCCAACTCCTCATTGGCCTTAGTTCATCGGCATCCTTAGCATACTAACCTAATGATGGCGCGTCATGGGCAACGAAAGCGCTTATGCTTACTACCCGAGCGACGGTCGCCCAGTGCTGTGCAGGTGAACAGCCGCATCTGGGCCCTGGAGAAGGAGCGCATGGCGGCGGACAGCACCAGGATGGCCGCCTATGTCGAGGCCCTGCACCTGCGGCGCCCGCACTCCGTGCAGGTGACCGTGAAGGCCAGCCTCCAGCCCCACTTGCCTGATGGTTGCTCCCCATGTTCGCGACAACACCTTGCTGCTCATCATGTACATATCGCAACTCAGGCTCATCCTCACCTAACATATACGTTTCGCGGCTCATGCTGTCTTGCCCGGATGCTATCGACATATTGTACCGGAATGGCTGCTTCTGCTGTCACCGCACAGGCGTTCGCAGCTTCAGCGGAAAGCGTCAGCAATCCCGGTTGCAGTCGGTTGCAGTCGCAGGACGCAGCCGTCCGCGATGCCGCGGTGTGTAGCTGCCTGCCTCTGTGGCCCGTGTGTGCTCTCCCTTTCCACGTCAACCAAGTGTGTGCATAGGGCGGTCGACCAGACAGCCGCGCTGAGTGACACGTAGCAAGCAATGCAGTCGAGCCTCGACCAGTGTGTCAAAGGGAAAGCAAAGGGTGCCGATACTCAGTTTAGATAGCTCACAGATAGCAGCATAGTACGCAGGAGCACAGCCGAACCATAGGCAGTCCAATGTAGCTGTCGAATGGGTCGGCAACACCGAAAGATGCCCTCTACGACGACGCATCAGCAAAACGTGACCTGAGCGGTCGCTTTCATGGGTGAATGCCGACCAAGCTCATGCAGAGTTCTGTTGCATGCCAACAGAAAGCCCACACCTGTCGGGGTGCGCCTGCGCGTACGCCAGCGCCAGGGCGACGCCCCAGCTGCCGCCCAGGATGCAGCCCCAGGCGCGCACGCCGGCGGCCTCCCGCAGCGCCTCGAAGTCCGCCACCAGCTCCGCCGTCGTGTTGCCCTGCGCACATCGAGCGAGATGCCGCATCAGCACAGCCCCTCCACGCTGTGATGTGCTGCGCAGATGACTGTGCGACGGACCTGACGTTGGGTTTATGGCCGCCTCAGGTCGCAAGCATATGATGGGACTGCTTGCTGAATTCAGGGTCGGTTTCATGCGGCTGCGTATCGGTTCGTGCTGCGACAGGCGTGCCTCGAGGCGGCCGCGGGGCGTGCTGGCGCCGCAGCCCCGCTGGTCGACCAGGATGACGCGCCAGGAGCGGGGGTCGAAGAACCGCCTGC
>JAABUX010008102.1_pt1 | contig 12184 bp, 24 predicted proteins | sample 5561851 | NCBI WGS metagenome assembly JAABUX01 (sample SAMN10711883, study PRJNA513361) | rock metagenome | isolation source: Antarctica rocks | place: Antarctica: Victoria Land, Richard Nunatak red sandstone | collected 2016-01-03 | reverse complement strand
GATGCGGATCGACGGTCAGCATCGACTCCCCCTATTTCCCCTTACCCTTTACCCTACGCGACTATCCTACACGATGTGGCACCAGTGCCCCGCCATGCCCTCCATTTCGGTGTCCCAGCCGACCTCCGACCCATCGGCCATCTGGACGAACTGGGCGATCCCCGGCGCGCGATCGGCTGGCTGCTCGCGGGAGGCGAGGGTGGCGGCGCGCAGGGGCTGGCGCATGACGCCCTCGGCCCCGTGGTAGATGATCAGCGTCGCGTCGGGATCGACGGCCAGGACGTGGGCGACGCCCGCCGGGTTGTGCTGCTGGTCGGCCGCATAGATGCGGCTCACCGCGTCGGTGGCCATGGTCATGAGTGTTGCCCTTTCTCTTTCTCTTTCCCCAGTCCCCTCGGATAGCGGCGTGGCTACTCCCCCTCGCGCTCCGCGGGGACTCCCAGGCGCGCGGTGAGCGCGGCATAGTCCACGTGGTCGAGCACGAAGGTCAGGATGCCATCGCGCAGTCCCTCGTGCGTGTCAGCAAGGACCTCCAGCGTGTCGATCGCGGTTGCCGGCCCGTCCGCCAGCGCGGCGGCGAGGCGCGTGCGCAGCGCGGGGTCCGCGGTTATCAGGCGCTCCAGCAGCCGGGTTAGGTCGCGGTAGAGGGCCGATGTCCGCGCGGTCGGCGGCGTGGTGCGCGACTTCCTCCCCGTAGGGGGCCGGTCGGCTGCGTCCTCCGCGGCGCGATCCTCGGTCGTGATGGGGGCCTGGGGCGATGGTGCAGTCGTCATTGGTTTTGTCCCTCCTCGTCGTCTATCCTAGCTGTGCCTCGTGATGGGCGGGGGCGCGATCCTGGGCCCCGGCGCGTCCGTCGGTCCCTATCCCTCCCGCGCGCCGTCCTCCAGATGCGCGGCGATGCGCGCCAGCGCCATCTCCGGGTCCTCCGGCCGTGCGCCGAGCGTCGCGGCCAGCGCGCGCAGCTCGTCGACGAGGGCCTGGTCGAACGGCACGCGGCAGCCGATGGCGCCGGCCCCGCCGGTGCGCACGTTGTTCGCGGACCAATTGTCGCCGTCGCGGCCATTGTTCGTCACGTACCACACGGCGTCGTCCGCGATGATGAACCAGTCGCCGCCCCCATAGATGTCCTGCGTGTCCAGCAGTCGCTCCCCCTCCAGGAGATGGTCGCCAGCCGGCCGCTCCCCACGCCTCTCGATGTCGCGCGTGATCTCCTCACGCCGTGCGCGCGCCGCCGCAGTGCGCTCCTTCTCCGCGCGGGTCGCGATCAACGGGGCAGCCTCCTCGTCGGTGGCCGGCCGGCAGTACGTGTCATAGATGTAGCCGCTGTCGTCGCCCACGCCGAAGCTCAGGCCATCCTCGCGGATGTACTCCTTGCGGACGTGCAAGACCGTCACATACGCCGGCCACCCGTCCCGCTCGACCAGCCATGCGGGCGAGCGCAGCACCTCGCCCACGGCGTAGGCCCGGCCACCGGATCCAGAGCCCGCACGAAAGTACAGGGCGTCCGCCGGCGGCTCGTAGGGCGCACAGCCGAGATGCCGCGCGCCCCCCTTGGAGCGATCGTAATCGATCTGCGCGCCCGGCTTGATCAGGTTGCCGCAGACGTAACAGGAAGACTTATATTTCGCGGTCATCGTGGCCATGGTGGTCCCCTCCTCTAACGCTTACCAACAAGTTACCTACAATCAGTATAGCATGCTTACCTACAATGTCAAGGCCCTGTGCTATACTACGCGGGGGAGGGTAGCGGATGGCCACGTCGAGCGCGGGTGAGGGCGATGAGGGTAAGACGGAGAGGGTGCCGGGCAAGCGCGTCGCGCCCAACGAGGAGTGGCTGCAGATCCGGCTGCCGCGCACCGCGAAGGGACGTCTGCAGGCCTGGGCCGACGGGACGGGGGTGAGCATGTCGATCCTCGTGCGCCGGCTCATCCTCGAGGCCTTCGCGCAGGGGCGCGACGAGCGGGGCGAGCTGCCATGATCCCCTGCCCCTCGGCGCCCTCGATCGCTGTCCCTACCCCGGCGCGCCCCTGCCTCCCTGGCGGCCCTCATGTGGCTGAGGAGAGCGTCGTCCCCGGCGGGGCAACCACGCGGTAGCGGCGCCCGTCGGCGGTCCAGTCCGGCGCGCCCTGCCACGGCTCGCGCACGCGGATGCGCCGCACCCGGCCCTGCTCATCGCGCCGGAACCGCTCGTGCCGCAGGTAGCGCCAGTGCCCGCGGGGCGATCCGCGCCGCGCCCCGGCTTCTCCTCCTACGGTCGTGGCGGTGTCCATGGCCGCGCCGCCGGCCGAGGGGTGTCCGTACTCGCGGACGCGCGCGGGGTCGATCAGGATGTGGTGCGGCAGGTCGGCGTCGAGCCAGGGTTTGGGGTTCCGACGGCGGGGCGGCGCTGGGCGCGCGGACTGGACCTCGACCACCAGCTCGTCGGATTGGTCGAGGTAGGCGAGGGTGAGGACGGACAGCATCACGCCGACGCTCATCAGGAGGTCGCTGCTCAGGCAGGGGGCCTGGCGCGGGTCACCGAAGCCGTACTTGCACCTCCTGACATGGCAGAAGCCCGGCCCATAGGCGCGCCCGGAGCGGCAGGCCGGGTTGGGGTACAGGTGCGCGAGCCCGGCGGCGTCCCAGGGATCGGCGCGCGGGACGATGCTGACATCGGGATACGCCGGGAAGCCGCTGCTGCCGTCGGGCCGCAGCGCGCCGGCCTCCCACACCTCGACGGCGATCCAGTGGTCCGGCGCGGCGCGGAAGGGCGCCAGCAGGTCGCCCGGCCCACCGGACCCGCGGGACCAGGCCCCGAGCCAGGGCGAGGCGACACGCTCCCGCTGCAGGTAAGCCGGCAGCGCGGCCACGCGCAGCCAGCACTGACCGCGCGAGGGGAATGACGCCTCCCAGGCGCGCGCGGACCAGCCGAGCAGGTCCATAAAGAGCTGGCGCCCCTCGGCCAGGTCGTACACCGCATCGGCCCAGGGTAGTTGGGCCTCGGGCATCGTCTCTGTCAGGCGATCGCGCTCGCCCCAGAGGTAGCGCGCGAACTCATCGCCCGGCAACGCCACGTAGGGCAGCGCCTGCCAGACGCGCGCCGTGACCAGGGCGTCCGGACCCGGCCGCTGCTGGGCCAGGTGCTTGATCAGCGGCGCGTCGCCGCGCGGTTCGTTACTCATCGCCATCCTTCCCCCTTTTCCCCCGGCCCGCGAACGGTTGACGCCTCACCGACCGATGCGGTAGAGTCTCTGTAGACGACCCGCTGGTAGGATATTGAAAGTTACGGCGTGAGAGTTGTTGTACCCCTCGACCCGCTGGTAGGGTATGGGAATCCGGCACCATCAGCGCTGTCCCGCGTCGTTCTCGCCGACGCGGCGCACCTCAATCTCGACGTAATCCCCGACCCTGAGTTGGTCGCGCAGCCCCGGCCAGCCGCTGATCACGTGGACGCTGTCCTGTCCTGCACACTGGATGGCCACGTCGTGCAGTCCTCCTCCGCCGGCCAGGGGCTGATGTGCCGCCACGCGGCCGCCCAGAAGGGTGCTCTTCCCCCGCACAATGATCCGACCAGGCCCACGCGTCGTCGTCGTCGGTGTCGTTTCAGGTGTGACAGGAGCAACGGGTCGCGCGCGGGGTGTCTCCGCCGCTGTCGGCACCAGCGGGCGTGTGGCGGTTGCGACCATCGTCACGACGATACGCCCCGCCTCGACAACGGCCGGGTACGTGCCCTCATCGAGGTCGAGCAGCTCGCGCATCTCCTCGCCGATGGAGATGCGCGGCATCGCGCTCGGGCCGCCGCCGACAACGGTGTATCCCACGCCAGGTTCGCACGGCTGGATGAGCAGCCGCAGCCCATCCAGCAGCAGGTTGACGTGGCGCGGCTCGCCAATCTGCCTCCAAAATGCCTTGCCGATGAACAGGCGCGCGCGCTGTCTCTCCTCGGGTCCCTGCACGCGCACGATGGATGATGGTCGTCGCCCGGCCACGCTACTGCCCCTTTGTGGCGCGCGCGTCCTCGTCGCGCGCGCGGTCGGCGACGAGGCGCGGGGCGGGGATGGGGCGCCCCCACGCGCGGTTGGCGTGCAGCCAGGCCGCGCTGGCGTCGCGGCCCATCGCGACGGCCTCGCCCTGCGTCGCGCCGTGCGTCCGGCAGCCCGGTAACTCCGGGACCGTCACGATGTAGAGATGGTCCTCGCCGCTCCACTCGATGACCAATGAGTAGCGATCCGCCTCCCCCGCTCCGCGCGCCGTCATACCCGGCCCCCGACGAGCGGGTTCTCGCGGATATAGCGCCGCCTGGCCTCGGGCCACCGCGAGCGCGGCGCCGAGCCCGCGTGAGCGCGCGTCCGGGCCAGGACCTCCCCGGCTCCGCGGCGGTGCTCATCGCGCCAGGCCAGGCGCTTGCTCTCCAGGTACGGGAGGTCGGGGCCGGCTCCGAAGCCGTGCAGGTGGATATGGGGGGCGGCCGCCAAGCGTTCAAGCACGCGGCGGTCCTCTCGCCCCTCGGGGTCGAGGAAAACATCGAAGACCAGCGGCTGGTCCAGGTCGGCCGGTCGATCGAAGACACGGAAGACCAGCACAGCCACCGGCCCCTCCGGGTCGTAGTCGGCGTAGGCCATCTCGCCGAAGCCGACGGCCAGACTCTTGAGCGACCCAAGCGGCAGCCGGGCCAGCACCGCCGGTGTCCCATCCGCCTCGATCAGGATGGTCCCGCCATAGTCGATCTGCAGCAGTGCGTCGCGCACGTGTGTCTCCAGGCGCATCGTCCCTCTCTCTCCTTTACTCAAACCTCTGCTCAAAACTCGTCGTCGCCCTCGTCGGCGATCAGCCCCAGCGTCGGGTCGTACGGTAGGTCGGTGACGACGTAGCCGCCCTCCAGGCGGTAGCCGGCGCGGAGCACCGCGCGCACTGGCGCCGGCACGAGGCGGTCCTGTGGGTCGCCGGTGTCCACTGGATCATCGTCCAGCAGCACCAGGATGCAGTGCCCACCGTCCACGGTATACGCGTACCAGCGGGCCACGTCCGCCGGCAGCGGGCGCGGGTAGCGCCGACCGGGCACGGCGATCCGGCCCAGCACGGCCGCGATGATCTCCTGGGGCGTCACGTCAGTGCTCCCAGTTCGCGGTCCAGCGCCTCGACCAACGCCGTGGCCCGGATCCGGCGGCCCCGCGCATAGAGGCGCGCGAAGTGCATCAGCGGCAGCAGGTTGCGCGGGGCGGCGTCCAGGCGCTCCTCCATCAAGCTCTGGTACTGGCCGGCCTCGGCCACCTGGCCGGGTCCAGCGGCGGCGAGCGCGAGACGCGAGAGGGCCGCCGCGTTGATAGCGTCCCGCAGCGCGCCGCGCGTCCGCAACGAGGCGACGTCGTCGGCGTACTCCAGGAGCACCGCGTACACGTCGGTGCGGTCCTCCGCCTCGGGCACGCCGGCGAACGCGGCCACGCGCCGCTCGGCCTCCGCGCGCGCGACGGCGCCGCGGCTGATCTCCCCCAGCGCCGCGGCCATGGAGGTCTCGCTGTCCCTGGGGTCGATCAGCTCCCAGCGCTGGCCGACGGTCTCCCCGATGCCCGCGTGGACGGAGCCCTCGCCCGCCCACTCGTCTTCCGAGCCGACGTCGGCTTTGTGCCAGCGGTAGCCGTAGGCGCGCAGCAGGCGGTTCTGCTCGGCGCGCTCCCGCGCCTTCCTCGCGCGCTCCTCCTCCTCGCGCCGGTGGCGCTCGATCCCCGTTTGCACCCCGTCGTCCGCCGCCGCCTCGGCCTGGGCGCGCAGCTCGGCCCCGCGCAGTCCGCGCTCCCAGCCGGCGGCGAAGGCTTCCAGCAGCGCCGGATAGGTGCCGCGGCGCTTGCTGGCCGCTCCCTTGAGCCCGGCACAGGCTGGGCAGTTGACCGCCCCACTGGTGCGGCGGCGCGCCGTCACCGGGTCGCCGCAGTGTTGGCACGTGTAGGTGTGCTCGGTCATTCAGCCCTCTCTCCTCTCCTCGTTTGTGACCGCGCGCGTGTGATCCTGCCAAGCGCGGCGCATCATGCTGCGTGTCTAGCCGTGATGCCGCGCCGTGGCGGCAGCCTCCAGGACGGCGCCGGCCACGTCCTCGGTGATCTCGACCCACTCGCGGCGGGCGTAGCGGTCGAGAGGTCCGTGGTGGACTAGCACGGACGCCCCGCCCCGCCAGTGATTGATATCCACGAGGACGCAGATCTCGCCCTGCACGTCAATGGCGAGGGGCCGGGCCGCCTGGAACGCATCCAAAACCGCCAACTCAGTTTGCGTGCGCATGTCATAAAGTCGGTCGCGCTCTCGCAACTGGTCGTGAGTCAGCGCCGATCCGGGCACGTGCGCGGGAACCGCGCCCCAATGGTCGCGCGACCGGTCCAGCGCAGCGGCCCAAGCGGGCGCGTCGGCGATTTCCACCTGCTGCTCGTCGCCAAACCGGTCGCGATAGAGCAACAGGTACCGCCGCTCCTGCACCGCCCAATCCATCCCTGAGACCGCATAAACGTCTCGCGCGGCGTGCGCCACGAGCAGCGCCCCCATGTCCCCGACGCGCCGCGGAATCACGTAGGGCACGGGCGGCGTGTCCTCAAGTCGCACCAGGATCGGCGTCCCATCCGCCGCCGCCACCGTCATCACCGCCTCGGTCGTCGCCTCACGTGTGCTCATCACGCCCATCCCCCTCTAGTCTCTGTCCCACCCGGTCAATGCGCCGGGCGCGTCGATTGATGCTAGGCCGCCCTGTCCCCACTCTACCGCCCGGCCTGGACAAAGAGTGTCCCAGGCGGTTTTTGCCCCTGCCCCCGTGTCACCCCGGCAACGCCGGGATCGTCAGGTCGCCCGGCGCCCCCTCGACGGGCATCCAGCCCCAGGCGCCGTCGACGGCCTCGTACCGGTCGATGAACGCGAGCTGCGAGCGGTCCACCAGGACATGGCGTACCAGCCCCTCCAGCGGCCGGGGCGCGTCGATCCGCAGACTCAGGCCGCGCACCCCGCCGAAGCGATGCACGATGGCCAGGGCTTTGTTACCGCCGTCATAGCGCAGGCCCAGGCCCTCTAGCATTGTGGCCACGAAGCTGGCGCGCGTCGGTGTCGTCGGCTCTCCGACAGCGCGCCAGGCCAGGATCTCGGGACTCTCGGCGCGGTGGTCGATCCACCAGCGCGCCTCAGCCTGCTCCAGCAGGGCGCCTGCCAGCACGGGCAGGAGCAACGCGGCGAGCTTCTCCGCGCGGATCGAGGTAGCCCAGGATACCTGCTTCTCCGATCCCGTCAGGGCGGGCCAGCCCCGCGCGGCGCTGGTTTCCACCGCCGCGGCGTTCTCGGCGGCCCGCTGGCACTGCCAGCAGTCCTGTGTGCCGAGCCAGGCCACCTTGCTCTCCTGCTCGCGCAGCTTGCCGCCGATGATGCGGCTCTCCTCGTGGCCGCAGTGGAACGTGATTGTGTGCCGTCCCATCGTTTCGCCCCTCTCTCCCCTCTCCTACCGTAGCGTCTGCCCTGCAGGCGGCGCCGGCGTCACCGCGCCGCGCGGCGTCCGCGGCGAGGCCCCAACAATCTCATGGTGGTCCTGCGCCCTTCCCGTCACCCCCTGGCGCCAGGTCCGCGCGTCGCGATCGTGCCCGGAGCGCGGCGTATGTCTCGCGCTCCTTCTCCGTCAGCAGCCGGCGGGGCTGTGAGGGGCGCGGGACCGGTGGGTGCGCGGACAGCGCCTCATCGACCGTCGCGCCGGCGGCGATGGCCTCGGAGATGGCGTGCTGCCGCGCCGCGACCGCGCGGGCGTGGGCCAGACGTGGGAGGTGCGCCTCGGCGCGCGCGCGGGTCGGCCAATGGCCCCGCACGCGGCGGGTCGTCCCGTCCGGCAGTTCCTCGTAGATGGCGAAGGCAGCGCCGGTGCGCGTCGGGCCGACGACGAGACGGTCCTCTCGCCCCTCTCGCCCCTCTCGCCCGCTGTCGGTGGCCATACCGGCTCCTCCAATTTCGTAATACGCGGTCATCTCTAATTACAGTATAGCGGGTCGCGCGGAAATAGGCAATCTCGCGTATGCTATAATTGGCGGGAGGAGAGGGGAGGGACCATGACGACACAGAACGTTGCGGATGCACCGACGGGGATGGCCGCGCCCGGGCCGGGACCAGGGCGCCCGCGCGTCTACGACAAGATGATGTCGGTCCGCCTCACCCCAGAGACCCGGGCGGCGGTGGATCAGCTCGCGCGGCACAACCGGTGGACGCCGGCGGACACGGTGCGCTACCTCGTCGAGCAGGCGCTGGCCGCGCTGGCGCCACCCGCGGGGGGAGAGGGATAGAGCTGCTGTAGCCTCTGCCCTGCATGGTTACTTAGCCGGGGAACCGAACAGGACGACTCCAATATGGAACCACTCCTCCGCGGCCTTCAGCCCTGCCTACCCTGCACCGCCCCCTACGCATCCGCATCCTCGCGTGTGCGTACGAGAAGCGCATTGTACGCGCCCCAGTCGCGGTCGCCGCTGACGGTCATGACGCCGTCGACGCGCCCGCGGTGCTGCTCTATCGCGCCGATGAGTTGCTCGGTGAGGACGATCTCCTCTGCGGAGCGGATCGAGCACGTCCCCGTGGTGCGCGCCTGGGAGTAGAGGAGCGCGCGATGGCGGCGCAGGACCACGAGCTGGCGCCGCACCACGTCGTCGCTAGCGGTCGGGAGCAGCATGCGCACCCGGCGGTTGTACACGACAGGCCGCGACATGCGCACCCATCTCCACCCAAGCACCCCCCCGCCTATCATGGCCAGGAGGGAGAGCGTATGGATAGAGCCGTGCGCGGCCGCGGCGGGGACGGCGACGAACAGGCCGACTGCAGCGACCACCACCGCACCGGTGATCGCGGGCGCGCGATCGCGCGCCTTCGCGACAGCCAGGCGACTGGCCAGGCGGCGGTCTCCCGACACGAGTCCGGTCATGGAAGTCGTCCCTTTGGTCTCCGGCGCCCAGCGGCGCGCCGCGCCAGCGCGTTCTGGTGCGCGGCGCGTGCCTGGTCGAGGGGGGCGCCCGGTACCACCGCGTCGCTCCCCATCGCCCCCCTGTCCGCGCATGCGTTCCTCTGACTCTCGCTCATCGTTGATCGCCCTTTCCTGTTCCTGTGCCACCGTATCCGTGCGGCGGCGTCAGGGCGTCGAGCAGCGAGGGCGCCGGGCGCCGGGTGAGGTACGTGATGATGCGGATCGTCTCCTCTCCACAGGTTGCACAGGCGTGTGTCCTGACCTTGAACGTCGCTAACTCACCGGTCGACAGATCCGTCCCCTGTTTGACGCTGATCACCCCTTTGTCCCACACATGCGTGTGGCCCCGGCCAGTCTGAGGGTTCGCATAGGGACTGTCCTTGTCGGGTGGTAGCTCGATCACGTTGGTCCTCCTCCCCCTCGGTCCATTCACTGGTCGGCCCGGCGTGCGCGCTCCGTGGTGAGTGTGGCAGTCTCAGGTGGCTCGTACCCCGCCGCCTGTTGATGCCCACGCACCTGGCCGAGCATGTACACGGCATCCAGGAGCGCGCGAAACGTGTAAGAGTGGACATACACGGGGGGTGCGCCCGCGGCGCGCGCCTCGCGGCGGGCGCGTTCGACCACATCCTCCGGCGCCGGGTCCAATGGTCCGCGATACATCTCGGCCCTCATCGTCGTCCGACCCCACCTTGGTGCGCCGCGGCGAACAGCGCGGCCGCGGCGGCCAGTCGTTCCGCGACGCGGGGGCTCTCCTCGGCGATGGCCTGCGCAACGCGCAGGGTCTGTATCTCCCCCCACGGCGGGGGCTGCTGCCGGATGATCATCTGGCCCGGTACCCGCCCGTCGTCCGTCAGGTACACCCACCAGTCCGCGGGGACCTCCGTGTTGCGGACAAGCGTCGCCACGACGTCCGCTGCTCCCTGATCGGTGCTGATGATCAGTTGGGACACATTCTCCCCAAAGTTTGCCCAGTAGACCACATGTGGTGCTGGCATCTCTCCTCCTCCATTATTATCTTTCGTTCGCCCCGCTCTGATCTTGCGCGACGAGAGCGGGTTTCATCGCGTTTAGGATCGCAAGCATCCGGTCCCATTCAGCCTCGCTCAAGGGAAAGGCAGCCTGCAACGTTGCCCATTCTGTCGCGGAATAGGGTAGCTGGAGGGTGCGCATCGGTCGGTCAGTCATGACAGCTATGAGTGACAAGACGTCCTGTGCGTCGTTGTTCTCCGTGATCACGTCAGTCCTCCATCATCCGCAGAGAGGTGCGCTTCGCGTTCCCAGCGCCTATCGTCCTCGTAGAGCCCTCGGACCTCAGCCCGACAAGGGCTGCAGAGGCGCAGCCCCGTAGGGATGTCGGCCCGGCCGTGCGGCCAGAGCACACCGTCGACGTCGTCGCTCAGGAGCCAGTCGGCGGGCACGGCCTCCATCTCGGCTACCGGGACCTCGGCGCCACAGCGACGGCAGCGGGCGCTGGGGATGCGCCAGGCCATCAGAGCGCCCCATCCGTCGCCCGGTGCAGCTCCGCGTACAGCCGGTCCAGCTCCCGCCGCGCCGCGACCACATCGTCGAGCACGTCGATCATGTGGTCGAGCGGCGCGTTGGGGTCCTGCACTTCCCCGCGCGCGTGGGCGTCGGCGACCTCCTTGGCCTCCTCCAACACCCGACCGACGAGGCGCATCAGCACGTTGTCGATGGCCGCGCTGCGTTCGCTGCTCATGATGTTAACTCCATCGCTATCTCGCCCGCGGCCGATCGACCGTGAATCGGTCTCGTCACCTCTTGCCGCCCAGCCGTGTCCAGCAGGGCCAGCACTAGAACTGGGTGAGGCTCGCCCCGGACGTCCCTTGCCACGGCCAGGCGCGGCGCCCGCACACGCCACACGTCCGTCTCATCGCGCCCTCCCCCTCACGTCATCCGTTGCCGCCCGGCGCTTCGGCACCCCTCACGCCTCGGCGTCCGGGTGTTAGCCCACGCCCGGACGCCACCCTATGTACCCCATGCCCTGCGGGCTTAGACGCCGCGTTGCTGAGCCCGGTCATAGCCCTGGTGCGCGCTCGCGCGCGCGAGCCGCCACACCTGCTCGGGGACCGGGATGGGCCACGCGCGTGTTGCAGCGTCGGATAGGGCGGCCGCGATGCTCACGCGCGGCTGCTGGGCGCTGCGCAGGCTCGCCCCCCACAACAGCGCGATGGTCGTCACGGCAATCAGCGCCGTGTTGGGGTCAGCCCGGAACGCGGCGCGCGCGATGTCAGCCTCTATGTCGGTGATCTCCGCTGTCCAGTTGTTCTCCATGTTCTCCATAAATCGGTCCTTCCTTGGTGTTCTTTGCGCCCTCATGTACCACGTGCACCCAGGGCGAACGTGGCCCTGCGGTGGTACGGCCTTGCGACGCGTGCAGCAACCGTTTGCCAGCGATCCCGCTGGATGTCATAGTGATACCAATCGCGCCAACGGACATAGCCCAAACCTCGCCGCTTCATCTGTTTCATTGTTAGGGCATCCTCTCCCTGTAACTATCGGGTTCACCTGACCCCGGGGACTGCGCTATGGACTCCCGTAGCAGGCAGCGGAATGGACGGCGATCTCGTGCGCGCCGACGGTGGCCACGTCGAAGATCAGCACTGCGGCGAGCAGCAGCCGGAGCGGGGTGAGGCGGCGAATCACCCCTCCTCCTCCGTGTCCGTGTCCGCTCAGTGCAGGTCCGCGTACAAGCGGTCCAACTCCCGCCGCGCCGCACTCACATCGTCGAGCACGTCGATCATGCGGTCGAGGGACGCGGCCGGGTCCTGCGGCTCGCCGCTCGCTTGCGCCTCCCGCGCCTCTTTCACTTTCTCCAGCACCTGGCTGACGAGGCGCATGAGCACGGTGTCGATCGTGGCGCCGCGCTCCTCACGGTCTTGCGCGTCGCCGTCCTTGTCGTGGTCGATGAGGTCGCGGGGGATCGTGACGTTGATCATCGGGTCATCTCATTCTGTGCATAGAGCGTGCGGTAGAAGCGCGTCGCCATGTCCGACTCCAGGGGCTCGCGCTCGGCGTCGCTGGGGGCGCGGCGACGGAAGAACGCGGCCGCGTCGAACGCACGGAGAGTGGAGCCGGCCAGCGTGGCATCGGCGTCCGAGTCATCCTCGCTACTGGCGTCACCGTTGTCGCTACTGGCGGCGTCATCCTCGTTACTGGCGTCAGCGGTCGGCGGCGCGACGGGGATGGGCAGGGAGAGCCCGCCACGGTCGTCCAGGGACGCGTAGA
>JAABUX010008101.1_pt1 | contig 12184 bp, 8 predicted proteins | sample 5561851 | NCBI WGS metagenome assembly JAABUX01 (sample SAMN10711883, study PRJNA513361) | rock metagenome | isolation source: Antarctica rocks | place: Antarctica: Victoria Land, Richard Nunatak red sandstone | collected 2016-01-03 | reverse complement strand
ATCCACCCCGCGCAGGAGTTCGGCGTGCGCGCCGACGCGCTGCTCGAGCCGGGGCACAACCCGCGCCTCTTCGCGGCGGGCACGGTCGACGTCGCGCGCCTGGAGGACGAGTTGGTGGCGCTGGCAACGCGCGCCGCGCGCGAGGCGCGTCTGCTGCAGCAGAGCGGCGCCCCGCGCGGCGCCATCGCCGAGCTGCGGTCGTACATCGAAGACCATCCCGGGGCGGACCTCAGCATCAACACGCTGGCGCGCCGCATGCATCTCAATGCAAAGTACCTTGGCGAGGTCTTCAAAGCAGCCACGGGAGAGCCGCTCGGCGAGTTCGTCATCCGCGTGCGCATGCGCCATGCCTGCGCGTTGCTGGCCCACAGCTCGCTCAAGGTCTACGCGGTGGCCGAACAGGTCGGGTACGGCAGCCCCAAGCACTTCGCGACTATGTTCCGCACGCTGATCGGTGTGTCGCCCGCCGAGTACCGCGCGCAGCGCCGCGAGGAACCCTCACCCCCAGTCCCTCTCCCGTGCGCGGGAGAGGGGGGCAGGTACGAGGCGCTCTCACCCCAGGAGCCCTCCCTACCACTCGCCGAAGGGATCCCTCCCGCGAGCGGGACGGTGCCCCTTCTTCCTCCCGCGAGAGGGGGATCGGAGGTAGGGGCTGGCACTCTCACCTGGCCGTCTCTTTCTTCCGCGCCCCTTGAGCGAGAAGGAGTGGGATCTCCACGGAAAGGGGAGGTGAGGGGATGAGCACTATTCCCTCCGCGCTCCTTGAGGGAGAGCCGGTTGGACCGTCGACGCGGCCGAGGGGCCAATCCGCGGCGCGGCGCGGGACGTGAGGGGGTGAAAGGCACGAGCGCCGTTGTCACGCGACGACGGCTGATCGCGGCGGGCGCCGTGACCGTCCCGGCCGTCGCGGTTGCCGCCACGGCCGCCGGATTGGCGTCTCGGCGCGATCCTATGCGCTCGCCAAACGTCGCGCCGTCACGGTCCGACCGCGCGACGCGCCTCTCGTTTTGGGGTGGCTGGAGCGGTCCGGATGGGCTGGTGATGCAGCGGCTGGTCCACGCGTTCAACGCCGCGTCGAGCGATGTGCAGGTGACGCTGACGCTGTACAACTGGGATATCATCTTCGACCGCTGGCGGACCGAGTTCGACGGCGGTCTGCCGCCCGACATCGTTGGCTTCCACGCCGTCGAGGTCGCCGAGTATGCGGCGCGCGGCATGCTGTACGAGGTCTCGCGCCAGGCGGAGCGCCACGGGCTCCGCGCGGACGACTATTTCCCGCCGACCTGGCGGCTCTGTCGCGGCGACGGCGGCCTCTATGCGATCCCGCTCGACATCCATCCCCTCGGTCTCTACATCAACGGGCGCGCCGCCCAACGGGCTGGCCTGGACCCGCGGCGCCCTCCCCGCACGGGCGCCGAGCTGCTCAATTGGGCGGCGCGGCTGACCGACGCGGCGCGCGGGACGTGGGGCTACGCCGCGCCCGCCGGCGACGTCGAGGCGTTCCGCCAATGGTACAGCCTGCTCTATCAGTATGGGGGGCGCTTTCTGGACGATGCGCGGACGCATTGCCTCGCCAACAGTCCTGCCGGCGTGGGGGCCTACCGCTTCCTGACCGACACCATTGAGCGCCACCACGTGGCCATGCCGTCGGAAGGATCGGTCGATGCCGACTTCCTGGCCGAGCGGGTGATGATGTATGCGCAGGGTCCCTGGTATATCCGGGGTATGCAGCAAGCCGGCATCCCTTTTGTGACCGCGCCGCTGCCCCTGATCGGCGCCCGGCCGGCTGTCTGGGCCAACTCGCACGTGCTGGGCGTGGTCAACACCCAGGACGCGGGGCGCGCCGAAGCCGCGATGCGCTTCATCGCCTGGCTCGACCATCACGCGCTGGATTGGGCCGAGGCCGGTCAGGTCCCGGCGCGCAACATGGCCCGCGCCCGCCTCACGACGACCTCGATCTGGCCCTATCTGCGCCCTTTCGCCGCGCAAGTCTCCTCCATCGTCTACGAGCCGGACGTCACGATGCACACGAGCCTCTTTGCCGAGAACCGTCCCACGCCCGTGATCAGCGCCACGCGCGCCGTGCTGACCGGCCAGGAAACGCCCGCGGCGGCCGTGCGCGTCATGGGCGAGCAGGTCGACCAGCTCATCGCCTCGCCGGTCAGCGTGACCAGTTGATAGTTGCCAGTTGCCAGTTGCCGGTTGCCGGTTGCCAGTTGCCAGTTGCCGGCTCCCCTCTCCCGCGGCCGGGAGAGCGCGCTGGACCGTCGAACCCTAGCCGCGGGTTCGACGGTCCAGTCAGCCATGGGCTGGGGGTGAGGGTTGCCCCGTGGGACGTTTTCCCGGCAAAACAGGACACAATCCGGCGATCCCTGCCTTGAAACCAGGGGCGGCTATGCCGTACGCTACGTGGTAAGCGGTGTAATCGGAGGGCAGGCCGTACCCATTTATCTCGCAATCATGCCCAATTGGCATTGTCCGTCCGCGGTTTCTGGACGATGGGGCGTTGGTGCCCGCCCCCGTATCCGCCGCACCGCCGGGCTCTGCCCGGCGTTATCATCAGCCCAGCGCCGATTGTACTAGCCGTGCAGCCTGGAGGACCTGCCGGCCGGGTAGCAGCACAGCAAGCCAACAGAGCAGTTCTATCTCGCTCGGCGACAACCACCGACCGCGGCGCACTCCTTCCCGCTCGTTCCCGTTCCAAGGCTCCCGGTTTGGGAGCCTGACTCGCACGATGCCGTGACTTGTACGTAATCGAGGATGACGACACCTATGCGTATTCCTGAGCTGGAGACCCTCGCCGCCGAGCTGCGCGCCGGCCGCATCAACCGCTTCGACTTCCTGCGTGCGGCCGCCGCGCTCGGCCTGAGCGCCGCCGCCGCCGCCAGCGTGCTCGACCCCTTCAATGCCCTGTCCGTGATGGCGGCGACCAACCCCAACATCACCCCGGCGCACCCGATGAAGAAGTCCAAGTACCTCATCGGCTTCTCGCAGAGCGAGCTCAACAACGGCTTCCGCGTCACCGAGTCGGCCAGCATGCAGTCCGAGGCGCAGAAGCGCTCCGCCAAGTACAGCTACATCACCACCGTCGCCAACAGCGACACCAACAAGCAGGTCAGCGACGTAGGCGACCTCATCGCCCGCAAGTGCGACCTGATCGTGCTGACCCCGCGCGAGGCGGACCCGCTGCACGCCGCCACCAACAAAGCCCTTGCCGCGGGCATCCCGGTTATCGAGATTGACCGCACCAGCACCGGTAAGGCGGGCACGGACTACGTCGCCGTCATCGAGTCCAACTTCATCCAGCAGGCCGAGATCGTGGCCAACTATTTCGTCAAGAATACCACTGGGCCGATCAACTACGTTGAGTTGCTGGGTACAACCGGCGCTTCGCCGGCCATCGACCGCCACAAGGGCTTCCACAACGTGATCGACAAGGCGTCGCGCTTCAAGCTGCTTGCCGCCCAGGACGGCAACTTCACCCTGCCCGATGGCAAGCAGGTCATGACCAACTTCATTTCTCGCTTCGGCAGCAAGATCGACCTGGTCTACGCGCACAACGACGACATGGCCGTCGGCGCCCTGCAGGCCCTCCGCGCGGCCGGCGTCGCCAAGCTGCCGTACATCGGCTCCATCGACGGTACCAAACGCGCTATTCTGAACGTGGCCAACGGCATCTTCCAGGTCTGCGTGTCGTCCGACCCGCACTTCGGGCCGATCACCTTCAAGACGATCGACCAGTACTTCGCCGGCCAGGCTATCCCCGGCTTCGTCCAGGTGCATGACCACACCTATACCAAGGCCAACGCGATGAGCTTGCTGTCCACCGGCTTCTAGGCGAGTGACGAGTGGTTAGTGGCTAGTGACGAGTGAGGTAGGATGAGAGTGATTAGTGGCGAGTGGCGAGTGACGAGTGAGGTAGGATGAGAGTGACGAGCCAGACTGTGGCAAAGATTCCCCCCTCCGCTCTCACCAGCCACCCGCGTCACTAATCACTCACCTCACTCGTCATTAGCCACTAATCACTCACCTCACTCGTCACTAACCACTAACCACTAGCCACTCGAATGATGAACAACGAATCCGACACGCCCGACATCTTACTGCGGATGCGCGGCATCAACAAAGGCTTCCCCGGCGTCCAGGCGCTGGACGGCGTCAATTTCGACGTGCGGCGCGGTGAAGTCCATTCTCTAGTGGGTCACAACGGCGCCGGCAAGTCGACGCTGATCAAGATCCTGACCGGGGCCTACTCCCGCGACGGCGGCAGCATCACGCTGAACGGCCATCCGGTCTCGTTCGCCACCCCAGCGGCGGCCCAGGCCGGTGGTATCGCCACCATCTACCAAGAAGTCAACCTGGTCCCCTACATGACCGCGCCGGAAAACATCTTCCTGGGCCGCGAACCGCACGCCGGATTCGGCCGCATCGACTGGGCGCGCATGCGCAACGAGGCGCGTTCGCTGCTCGACGGCCTGGGCGTGCGCGTCCCCATTGGCGTGCCGGTGATGCGCCTCAGCGTCGCCTTACAGCAGATGGTCGCGCTGGCCCGCGCCGTGTCGCTGCAGGCCAGCCTGGTGGTGATGGACGAGCCGACCTCGTCGCTGGACACGGCCGAGGTGCGGGTGCTCTTCGACGTGATCCGCCGGCTCAAGGAGAATGGCGTCGGCATCGTCTACGTTAGCCACCGCATGGAAGAGATCTTCACGCTGTCCGACCGCGTCACCGTGTTGCGCAACGGCCAGCTAGTCGCCACTCTGCCGATCGGCGAGACCGATGAGTTGAGCCTGGTGGCCTTGATGCTGGGGCGCCGACCCGAGGAGGTGCGCCACTCCGGCCTGACCGCTTTCAGCGCCGCGACCACGGATACGAATCGGCAGACGGTGCTGGACGTGGAGCACCTGACACATGGCCACATGCCCGACGATGTCAGCCTGCAGGTGCACAAGGGCGAGATCGTTGGTCTGGCCGGCTTGCTGGGCTCGGGCCGCACCGAGTTGGTACGCACCATCTTCGGAGCCGACCGCGCCAACACCGGCACAATCGCGGTCGATGGGCAGCGGCGACGCATCCGCTCGCCGCGCGACGCCGTGCGGGCGGGCCTGGCGCTGGTCTCGGAGGACCGTAAGACGGAGGGTATCGTCCCGGCGCTCAGCGTGCGCGACAACCTCCTGCTGGCTGCTCTACCCCTGTTTACGCGCCTGGGGGTCCTGGACGGGCGGAGGCAGCGCGCCGTGGTCGACGAGATGATCAGAAGGCTGGACATCAAGACGCCTCGGCCAACCACTCCGATCCGCAACCTGTCAGGCGGCAACCAGCAGAAGGTGCTCTTGGCGCGCTGGCTGGTGCGCAACCCCAAGGTGCTGATGCTCGACGAGCCCACGCGCGGGATCGACGTGGGGGCCAAGGCCGAGATCCAGAAGCTGATCGACGAGTTGGCGCGTGAGCAGGGCATGAGCATCTTGATGATCTCCTCCGAGTTAGAAGAGGTTATCGAGGGCAGCGACCGCGTGGCCGTGATGAAAGAAGGGCGCAAGCTCGGCGAGCTTGCGCACGACGAGGCCAGCGAGGATCGCGTCTTGGCGGCGATTTCCGAGGGATAAAGAGGGAACGATGGATATTGGTAGCGTGCCCTCGACCGGCGAGGTTCGTCCACAGGGAGGAACAATTTCCACACCGGAGGGACCAAAACCTAACCTTGCGACCCCGCCGACCGTCGCGCCGCGCCGCGACCCGTTCAGGATACGCGCGCTACAGTGGCTGCAGCGGTTTGGCGCGCTGGCCGCGCTGGTCATCCTGGTCTCCGTCGCGTCGAGCCTGATCCCCAACTTCCTGAGCCCGGATAACGTTCGCCTGCAGTTGCAACAGTTCGCCCTGCGCACGGCGCTTCTTTCCGCCGGGCAGACCCTGGTCATCCTGACCGGCGGCATCGACCTCTCGGTGGGCTCGCTGCTCGCCGTTGGGTCGGCTCTGGCCGCCCAGTTGGCCATCGCCGGCTTCCCCCTAGTCCTGGTCATCGCCCTGCCGATTTTGTTGTGCGGCGCCATCGGCGTCTTGTCCGGCACAATCATCGCCCGCTCGCGCATTCAGCCCATCGTGGTCACGCTGGCCGTGCTGATCGCGGCGCGCGGTGTGGCGCGTCTGATCGCCGGCAACCACCAGTTGGACCTGAGCCAGTTCCCCGACGCCACGTTCGCCGGCAACGTCAACACCGGTTCCAATGGCATCGCCACCGCTCAGCTTGGCCCCGTCCCGTTGATTGGTTTGATCCCCATCTCGGTCGTGTTGGTGGTCGTGGTCTACCTCGCGGTCAATATCTTTCTCACGCGTACCGTGCCCGGCCGCTACGTCTTCGCGGTGGGCGGGAATGAGCGCGCGGCACGGCTGTCCGGCGTGGCGGCGGATCGGGTCAAGATCACGGTCTACGCCATCAGCGGCCTCCTGGCGGGTTTGGCCGGGGTGCTCTACGCCTCGTCTAATCAGAACGCCGACCCGTTCAATGACGGCACCCTGTTCGAGCTGACCACCATCGCCGCGGTCGTCGTCGGCGGTACGTCACTGCTCGGCGGGACCGGCGGCGTGTGGCGTACCCTCGTCGGCGGCCTGATCCTGGTCGTGCTCAATGCCCTCTTCACCCAGCTTAATCTGCCCGAGGCTACCCAGCTCATCGCGCAGGGCCTCATCATCGTCGGCGCCGTGGCCTTGCAGGCCGGCAGCAGCTCTTGACAAGTGGCTAGTGATTAGTGGCTAGTGACGAGTGAGGTGGGGACGGAGTGATTAGTGGCTAGTGACGAGTGACGAGTGAGGTAGGACGAGAGTGACGAGCTAGACTATGGCAAAGACTCCTCCCTCCGCTCTCACCAGCCGCCCGCATCACTACTCACTCGTCACTAACCACTAACCACTCACCTCACTCGTCACTAACCACTCGTCACTAATCACTCACGTAGAAGGAGTTCCCGTGCAACCCGAAGCGACCACGCCCGAGCCCGTCCCGTCCCCCGTCGATCCGCCGCGCGCCGCGCGTCTGCTCTCGGCGCTGCAACGCGAGGTGGCGACGGTGCTGCTGGTGCTACTGGTCGTGGTGTGCGCCCTGCTCTCGCCGTCCTTCCTGAGCGTCACGAACCTGCTCAATCTGGCCGACGCCGCGCCGATCTTCGCCATCCTGGCCGCGGCGCAGATGCTGGTGATCCTTAGCGGAGGCATCGATCTCTCGGTCGGCTCGCTGATGGCCGTCGGCGCCTTTTTCGCGGCGGTGATGTCGTTCAACAACGTCGTGTTGGCGATCGTCGTGCCCATTCTGGTCACCGGTTTTCTCGGCTTCCTCGACGGGGCGCTCGCCGCCTACACGCGCGTCCCGCCGTTTATCATCACGCTGGGCATGCTCTCCTTCGGCCGCGGCGTCGCCCAGTTGGGCGCGGCGGTCTATCAGGGCGCCTCCGCCTCCGGGGCGGGCGCCCAGGCGGTCGCCGCCAACAAGACCGGCCTCTTCCAGGGCATCAGCGATGGGACGCCTTTCGGCAGTGCCTTCGCCATCCCCTTCGGCACGTTCGTGGCCATTGCCGTCTTTATCGGGCTGGCCTATACCCTGCGCTACACGGGCTTTGGCCGCCACGTCTACGCCATCGGCGGCAACGAGGCCGCCGCGGGGCTGCTCGGCGTGCGGGTGCGGCGGGTCAAGATGGGTATCTACGCCATCAGCGGCGCCCTCTCCGGCCTGGCCGGCGTCTTGCTGGCCTCGCACCTGGGCTCGGCCCCGCCGACGGCCGGCCAGGGCTACGAGCTCGACGCCATCACCGCCGTCGTGGTGGGCGGGACGCTGCTGACCGGCGGCGTGGGCACGGTGCGCGGCACCATCGTCGGCCTGCTGGTCATCGTCATCCTGCCCAACATCTTCAACCTGCTGGGGCTCGGCGACGAGTGGCAGCAGGTGGTGCGCGGCGCGGTCTTGCTAGCTGTCGTGCTGCTCCAGTTGATCATCGTCCGTGAGGGCAGCATTGGCGGCCTGCGCCTGCGACGCCCTCCACCGCCTCCCTTGCAAGGCGCGCCGCAGCCACCGTCAACCACCGCGCGGGTCGTCTAATGTGAAGGCAGGCTTGGGTTTGCCGTCGCGCGGTCGCGCGCCAGATATGAGTGTCATAGGGTGGGCGGTGGGAGCGGGAGGGCCAGGGCTTTCCGGTAGATGCCCACCGCGCTCTGGTTGGGGTCGACCGCGCCGGCGATGGCCCGCTCCAGGCGCGCCGCCATCTCCCCGCCCTGCCCGCGGTCGCCGTAGGCCTCGGCGACGAGATCGAAGCGTTGGTGTTCCGCCACGGCGTCCCGATACAGGGACAGACGCGTGTCGGGTGTCGCGGCGAACACCTCCGCGATAGCCCGCCCCAACACCAACGGGTCGCGATCCGGCACGCGTAGCAAGGCCATGACCTTGTCGTGGTCAGGTTGCGCGCGCGGAGGGACGGCCTCCGTCGCCCGGAAGGTCCCACCCTAAGTGGCGCGCACCGAACCGCCAGTGCCATCGCCGATACGCCCCGCCCTCACGGCGCGCGCGAATGCCCCCTCTGGCCACTCGTTGCGCGAGATGAAATCGAAGGACGGTGCCGCGCCGCGTCGCCCGACGCGCTCGGAGAGGACGATGTGCCGTAGGCCCTGCGCGAGGAACGTGCCCGCGAAGGGGACCCAGCCGGGAACGAACGCCGCCCGCGGCAAGGGGGTCTCGAAACAGACGAACTGGACGACGGTGTGATCGGGCATCATGAGCCTCTCCTCTCCGAGCGACGCGGTCCGATAGCCGCATCCGCCTTTCAGTAACAGGTGATATTATATCGTCTGATATAATCACGATAGCACGACGTAGAAGAATTGGCAAGGGGTGGCCCGGCGCCGATGATGCGCTGCCGCCGGACATCGTGGAGAATGACGAGCGCGGAGGTGGAGGAGACCCGTGGCCAATCGACCAGCATCACCCGACGAGCAGACGCCCGCTGTGGGGCTGACCCCGGCGTTGGAGCCCTATGCGAGCTACCTGCTCTGGCAAGTGACCATGCGCACGCAGGAGCGGATACGCGACGCGCTGGGGCCGCTCGGGCTGCGCATCCCCCACCACTCGGTGCTCCGCGTGCTCGCCGAGGGGGCGCGCTCCCAAGCCGCGCTCGCCGACGCCCTGCACACCGACCGGATGATGATGGTGCGCGTGATCGACGACCTGGAGCAAGCTGGCTTGGTGCGTCGAGAGCGGAACCCGCGCGATCGGCGGGCGCACGACGTGACGCTGACCGCGCAGGGGGAGGCGATGCTCGACCGGACCCATCGCCATATCAACGCGGCGGACGCCGCCCTGTTAGCGCCCCTGTCCGAGGGCGAACGAGAACAGTTCCGGGCGATGCTCGCGCGCATCATCGAGGCGTACGACGCGGAGCGAGCGTCTATGGATCGCGCGGGGGATCATGCAAATCCGTCCCAAGGCGCAGAGCGCGTCCGCTTGCGCCCGCATTAACGCCCCGTGACGGCCGAGCGCCCCCCCGCGCTTTGACGTTCTCGATCCCATCGCGCTGCCGCTCGGCGCGGATCTCGGTCTCGAATTGGGCGATAGCCCCCAGCACGTGGAAGAGCAACTGCTTAACGCTGCATTGTCCATGGTTTGCCATGTGACCGCAGCCATCAGCTCCCCGGTACCGTGGTGTCCGCGCATGACATGATAGGCTTACAGGCGGGGTTAGAGTTGAGCGATCTGGGAGTGACGGTGGTAAGGTATGAGGGGTAGCGGACGGGCTCCCCTGCTTCTCGGTGGGATAATGCTGGCGGCGCTGGCGCTACTCGCGGCCGGTCTCGGTGTCGTCGCGTCGCGCGCGGGAGGCAACGCGGCGACAGGCCCGTTGCTGGCCATTGTGCCGCTGAGTGGGTTTGCCGGCCAACAGGATGCCATCGTGGATACGACGAGCGGTCGTGTGATCGTCGGTACGGTCGATCAGACAGTGTTCGGGCGCCTACAGGGCCGGGTGACGATCGTCGACACCCGCACAGGCACGGTTCTGCGTACGGCCTCCATGGCCGCTCCTCCAGCGCTACTGGCTTTGAATCCCCGGGACGGCCACATCGTCGCGGTAGCGCGGGCGGGCGCCGCGATGAGTCAGGTTCACTTGCTCGATCCTACATCCGGCCTGGCGTCGCGCGGCGTGCTCATCGGGACGCCCTCTGGCGCCATCGCGATTGACGGTGGCTCCGATCGTGCGTTCATCGTCGGCGGCGGAGGGAGCGGAGCCAACGGCGTCTATCCCTATACCGTCCCCAGCCGCGTCGTGATGCTCGACCTGCGGACGATGCGCGTCCTGCACACGACGGCCGTCGGCCCGTCGCCGACCGGCGTTGCGGTGGATGACGGGAGCGGACGCGTCGCCGTGGCGACCGCCGCCGGCCTGCACGTCCTGGACGCCGCCAACGGGACCCTCCTGCGCACGTTCCCCCGGCTCACGCAGCTGCTTGCCGTCGATCAGCGCACCAATAGGATTGTGGTGGCGGACGACGCCGGGCGCGTGTTCCTGCTCGACGCGCGAACGGGACGCCTCGGCGGCGCCGTTCCCATGGTCGGCGCCGCTCCGACGCCGGGAGGCGTGGCCATTGACGCGCGCAACGGCCGTGTCGTACTCCTGACGCGGGGCGCCATCAACGGGTCGGGGATCGTGATGACGATGGGCCTCGTGCGCATCCTCGACGGGACGACGGGGCAGGTTCTGCAGACCGCGTCCGTCGATGGACAGTCGGCCACCCTGGCGTTGTGGGGGGACCGCGCGGTCATCGCCGCGTACGATGGCAGCACGAGCGTCACGCTGTTCGATCCACAACACGGCCAGACGCCGCGCTTAATCGACGTGGGACTCGTGCCCTCATTCGTCGCGGTAGACGGACGCGCGGGACGTATCGTCGTCGCGGGCAACGGATCGGCGTCACTGGATAGACCCCCGCGCGACCATGACCGTTGGGGCTGGATGCCCGCGTGGCTGCGCCGCGCGATCCCTTTCGCGCCGCCCCCTCCCACGCCGACGCCAACCGGATTTCAACCGCCCGTACCTGGCGTGAGTGTGGTCGACCCGATGCGCTAGAGATGATGAAGCAGGGTCATTTAGTTCTCGCGAAAGGACGGCCAGAGCGGGGTAGGGGCGTATTGCATACGCCCGGTGGCGGCATGGCCGGGCGTATGCAATACGCCCCTACCCCCGAGAATTGTTCGCTCGATCGAGAATTAAATGGCCCTGTGATGAAGACACTCAGATGGCAGTATCGATAGGCCCACGGGTAGCCGTCTCCTACTGTCTGCCCCTCATTACAGCCTCTGGGATGGCGCTTCCCAAGCAGAAAGTAGCCGCTTCGTCGATTGTAGTGAAGCCCCACCCTGGGACACCTGGGTGTGCTTCGTGTTCGATGCTACGATGAAAGGATCGTTTTACGAGTCTGCTCTCGTTAGTTGGGTTCCTCCTCAGTTTATCGAATTGGTGACAGCCGGTATCAAAGTGTGCTTCATCGACAACCTAGCCTGGGCAACCGACGTGGACTCGGCGTTCACGCGGCAACTGAGTGCAGCAGGCCTGCTACTATAGTAAGACAAACATACAAGCGCGACTGGATATTGTGATAGCCAATCACCTACGATCGGGGCCGCGGGAAAGGGAGTCTTGGGGACACTTCAGTGTCCGTTTTTTGCCATGCGACTTCAGTCGCAGGCCCGGCGGCCCACGGACCAGAGGAGACACGACGAGACGATGACCGAGCAGATAGAGCGTGAGCGCATTCCGGATATCCCGGATATCGTGCACGGGGCGCCGGTGGCGCGCGAGGGCTATGGGCGCGTGACGCCGGCGGTGGCGAAGGAGTTGCGCGCCATCGTGGGCGCGCGCGGCGTGCTGAGCGACCCGGCCGACCTGGCGACCTACGCCTATGACGGCACCTTTCTGGAGTCGCCGCCCGATTGCGTGGTCCTGCCCGAGAGCACCGCGCACGTGGCGGCGATTATGCGCCTGGCCACCGCCCACCGCATCCCCATTGTCTCGCGCGGAGCCGGCTCGGGCCTCGCCGGGGGCACGGTCCCGCTGGCCGGCGGCATCGTGCTCTCCATGGTGCGCATGAACCGCATCCTGGAGCTTGATACGGTCAATATGTGCGCGCGCGTGCAGCCGGGCGTGATCACGGGCGA
>JAABUX010008100.1_pt1 | contig 12185 bp, 15 predicted proteins | sample 5561851 | NCBI WGS metagenome assembly JAABUX01 (sample SAMN10711883, study PRJNA513361) | rock metagenome | isolation source: Antarctica rocks | place: Antarctica: Victoria Land, Richard Nunatak red sandstone | collected 2016-01-03 | reverse complement strand
CCTCAACCGACACGCGCTGTGAGCTTGCCTGTCGGTGCCTAGGTGGTCGCGCCACCCCGGAGGAATCGGCGTCAGTCGAGGAACCTCACGCCGTGGCGGTGGGTGATCGTTGCAGGGTCGACGCCGTCGACGAGGTCGTCGAAGAAGTTCTCGATTCCGAGCTGTCCACCCTGGTCGCCTACTACTCGACGCTGGCGCTTCAACTGCGGGTGTTCGAGGTGGACGTCCCTGGCTGACCGCGCGCCGCCAGCCAGTGGGCGAGAAGGGCTGCGGAGGCGAGCATGACGATGAGCCTCAGCACCTGGCGGTCACCACAAACGCCACATCTGTGTGCGTGCTCGCTGCTGTCGCGAGGACGACGTACAGGCCACCTGGCGTCGTCGCCAGATAGCCGGCCAACGGCGAGGCCCCTGTGACGTGCGCCAGAGCCGCACCGAGAACGAAGCAACCGGTCATGACCAGGAGCAGCAACGCGAGTGCCGCCGGCAACGCGGACCTCGCGGCGCGGAGCGGGGCCGGTGTGAACCGCAGGCCGATGTCGGCACCGATGACGGCGAAGGACGTGTCCTGCACCGCCGTTGACAGCGTGCCGCCGTAGGGGAGCCCGAGCAGGGAGGCGGCGGCGCTGATCGCCATGGAAGCGAGCAGTGCCCCGGTTAGTAGCGGGACCCGTGCAGCGACAAGCAAACCCGCGCCGGCACCCCACCAGCACGCTGCGGACGCGAGCGCCGTCGTGCTGGTCGCGGTCGTCGTCGGTGCGGTCGTGCCAGTCGAGAACAGCAAGCGCGCGGCGAGTGGCGCCGTCGATACGATCAGCGCACCGCAGGGACTGGTTGACCGCTACCAGTCGCGCATAGCCCCAAGCTCGCGGCTCACTCCCGTCAGGGCCGGAGGCACCACCGGCGATAATGCAGAAGCCGCCCGTTGCCGGGTCGATGTCGTCGCGGCGCGCCAGCAGCAGACCCGCGGCGACGCTCAGCGCCAACGTCGCCATGCAGCAGCCGAGGATCGGGAGCAGGTGCCAAACGATCCCGGCCAGCGTCGACGGCCGTACGTACGACCCGACGGTGACGCCGATGGCGCCTTGGCTCAGTCGGACGAGAAGCGGTTTTGGGCTCGCCGTCGTGGAACCCGACAGGGCCAGCCCTACTCCTGCGAGCAGGCCGCCGAACAACGTTGGCGTTGGCGGGTGCCCCAGAGCCAGCAGACCCGACAGTCCAAGCGTGAGGGTGACTAGGGTCAGCGCTCGGAGCAGTTCGCTTGCACGGCGCCCCTTCTTGGAATGCGGGATGGGGCGCCCCTTCGCGGGCGCCCCATCCTGGGCTCTTCTCAGCTGGGTCAGCCGGCGTTCGCCTTGGTGGCGAACTCGTTGGTGTACGTCTTTGAGATGTCCACGGTCTTGCCCTTCATCGAGGGGACGTACTTCTGCTCGATGCTATAGACGGTTTGCGCGCCGCTGACGGGCATCATCCCGTCAGTGGTGAAGCTGTTCTTCTGGCCGTCGAGCGCCTTGATGTACGCCGCCTTGTCGCCCGCGTAGTAGTCGGCCGGGACCTTGTCAGCGATCTCGGCGGCGCTGTGCGTCGACATCCACTTGAGGGTCTTCACGTAGGCGTTGACGAGGTGCTGAACTACGTCCTTGTGTGAGTTGACGTACGAGGTGTTCATGAACAGCGAGATGAAGGGGTACTCGCCGCCGAGCGCAGCCTTGGTGCTCTCAGGAGTCCGCAGGTCCACGAGGACCTTGCCGGCACCGGAGCTGGTCACCTTCGAGATGGTCGGCTCGGTGGTCATACCAGCGGCGATGCGGCCCTGCTGCATCGCGGCGAGGAAAGTGGCGCCCGCCCCGACGGGAAGGAAGTGCACCTTGTCAGCGCCGATCCCAACCTGGCCGAGGATGGCGGTGCTCAGGGTCTGGGTCCCGGAGCCGAGCTCGGTGACGCCCATGTTGGCGCCATTGAGGTCGCCGGCGCTCTTGATCTTGTCGGCCGCCTTGTTGCTAACCATCAGCGCCTCACCCGGGGCGGTCTGCAGCTGAACGACGGTCTCCATGGACTTGCCGGATGCTTGCAGTTCGATGGTGTGGTTGTACGAGCCGGATCCCGCCTGCACGCCGCCGGTGAGAACCTGCTGCTCGGAGGACTGGCCGGAGGCCTCGTCGATCAGCGTGACGTCGAGGTTCTCGGCCTTGAAGTACCCGAGCTGCGCGGTCAGCTCGTTGGGCAGGTAGATCTGCTTGCTGATGCCGCCGACCATGATCTTCAACTTCGTCGGCGCCGCGGAGGTGGTGCCGGATCCCGAGGAGGTCGCCGCCGTGGTGCCGGACGCCTTGCTGGATGAGCCGGAGCCGCCGCAGGCGACCGCCGCGAGCCCGAGGGAGACCAGTGCTGCGCTGAGCCGCACGTTCTTGTTCATGGGGTTCATCTCTTTCTAGAGGGTGATGTCGCTGATGGGGGTGGGCCGCCACTTGACGAGACGGTTCTCGAGCCGGGTGACGAGCGCTTCCGCCGTCAGGGCCACGATCGCGAGCAGAGTCATGGCCGCGAATACGCCGTTGGCGTTGAACGCCTGGGTGGCGATCTGGATGAGGGAGCCAACGCCCTGGGTGGAGCCCAGGAACTCCCCGACGACTGCGCCTACGAGGGCGAAGCCGAAGCTGGTGTGCAGGCTGGCGAGGATCCATGACAGCGCGGAGGGAATGGTGACTTCGCGAACGATGCGGCTCCGACTGGCGCCGAGGATCCTGGCGTTGGAGATGAGGTTCTGGTCGACCTCGCGGACGCCCTGGAAGGCGTTGAAGAACACCACGAAGAACACCAGGACGAAGGCGAGCAGCACCTTGGAGGTGAGGCCGAGGCCGAACGCGATCGTGAAGATGGAGCCGAGCACGACGCGCGGGATGGAGTTGAAGGCCTTGATGTACGGGGAGAAGATGTCGGCGAGCAGCTTGTTCGTGCCGAGGATGATCCCGAAGACCACGCCGCCGAAGACGCCTGCGACGAAACCCATGACGGTCTCCTCGAGGGTGACGGCGACCTGCTTCCACAGCGGGCCTTGGGCGGTGCCGTCGACGATCCAGGTGTGGAGCTGTTTGTAGATGCCGGTGGGCTGGCCGTAGAAGAACGGGTCGATGATCTTTGCCCTTGCGCCGAGCTCCCACCCACCGACGATGACGACGGCGAGCAGGATCCGCAGCGTGTAGACCAGACGCTGCCGACGTCGGTACTTCTGCTTGGCGGTCAGAGCGGGCTTGGGGCCGGATGTCGCGGCCATGGTCGACACCGGTCTACCCAGCAAGCTTGGAGCGCTCATAGGAGACCAGCACTTCCTCTCTCAGGTCGTTCCAGATGGATTCGTAGTAGGCGACGAACTCGGGCAGGAAGCGGATCTCTGAGACGTCCCGTGGACGCGGCAGGTCGATGACGTAGTCGGACTTCACGGAGGCCGGGCCCGAGGTCAGGACGAAGACGCGGTCGGCGAGCGCGATGGCCTCTTCCAGGTCGTGCGTCACGAAGACGACTGCAGCCGAGGTAGCGGACCACAGCGTCAGCAGCTCGTTCTCCATGAGGACCCGGGTCTGGACGTCGAGCGCGCTGAACGGCTCGTCCATCAGGAGGATCTTCGGCTGGTTGATCAGGCTGGCCGCGAGGGCCACGCGCTTACGCATGCCGCCGGAGAGCTGGTGGGGGTAGCGGTCCTCGAAGGCCGACAGTCCGACGCGCACCAGCCACTCCCGCGCCATCTCCTTGGCTTGGCGCGGTGAACTGCCTTGGTAGCGGGGGCCGGCGGCGACGTTGTCCAGGACGGTCTTCCACGGGAAGATGGCGTCGCTCTGGAAGACGTAGCCGATGCCGTCACCGATGCCGCTGACCGGTCGACCCTCGATCTCCACGGACCCTTCGCTCGGGCGAGCCAGCCCAGAGATGAGTCCTAGCGTCGTCGACTTGCCGCAGCCGGTCGGCCCGACGACCGTGCAGAACTCGCCGGGCGCGATGTCCATCGAGACGTGCTCGATCGCTGTGTAGACCCCGCCCTTCGGTGTCGCGAAGCGCTTGGTCACGTCCGCGAGACGGATGAGTGGCTTCCCGGCGGTCTTGGTCATGTCGAGAAGGTAGAAATGCTGTGGACACAAGGACAGGTTGTGATCACAAACACAGGAAAGGTTCGTAGATTCTCGTTCTGCTCGTTCTGCTCGACTTTCCAGCGGGATCTGCCGCGCCAGCAGCAGAAGGGTCACCATGACGCCACACGGCGGAGAGGCAGGGTCATGAGCAGCGGTCGTCGCCTGTCGACGCAGATCCTGCTGAGTCAGCTCGCCGTCCTGGGAGTTGTCTCCGTGGCCGGCCTCGGGCTGTTCGTTCAGGAGGCCCGGCACGCCGAGGACCGGCAGTACGAGCAGCGGGCACTGGCGGTCGCACTCGCGACCGCGAGCCTGCCCGAGGTCGCTGAGGGTCTCTCCGGAGCAAACCTCGACGGTCAGCTGCAGTCGATCGCCGAGCGCCTGCGTCTCAAGACCGGCGCCGCGTACGTCGTCATCATCGACAGAAAGGGCATTCGGCACTCGCATCCACGGACAGACCTGATCGGCCAGCAAGTGCTGGAACCCGTCGTGGCGCTGGACGGCCATACCCACACCGGCGTCGACAACGGCCGGCTCGGGCGATCGGCCAACGGTAAGGCGCCGGTTATGAATGCTTCGGGGCAGGTGGTGGGCGAGGTGTCCGCCGGAATCCTGGAGAGCGAGGTATCCGCCGACAAGAACCGAGACCTCCGCCGGCTCGCGCTGTTCGCGGCGGCGGCGCTCATTGCCGGGATCCTAGTGAGCCTCTGGCTGGCCCGGCGCCTGAAGCGACAGACGTTCGGGCTCGAGCTGCATGCCGTCGCCGACCTGTTGCAGGAGCGGGAGGCGATGCTGCACGGCATCCGGGAGGGTGTCGTGACGCTCGATCCTGAGGGGCGCGTGTCGCTCGTCAACGACGAGGCGTGCCGACTGCTGGGCTTCGGCGACTTCGGAGCGGGCAAGCGGCTGGATGAGCTCGTTCCGCCTGGCCGGCTGCACGACCTGCTCATCGGTCACGTCGCGCCGGGCGACGATGAGGTGGTGCTGACCGATCGCTTCTGCCTGAAGGTCAACCGGATGCCTGTGCGCAAGCAGGGGCGCGAGCTGGGGGCTGTGGTCACCGTCCGGGACCGCACTGAGCACGTCGAGCTGCTCCGCGAGTTGGACAGCGTTGCAAGCCTGACCGAGGCGCTGCGTGGCCAGCAGCACGAGCACGCCAATCGCATGCACACGGTGGCTGGTCTGCTCGAACTGGACCGGCCGGATGAAGCGGCCAGTTATTTGAGTGAGGTGGCCGGGGGTGCAGCCGGGCTGGCGGAGCAGCTGCGTGACTCAGTGGGAAATCCGACCATCGTGGCCCTGCTGCTGGGAAAGGCGACCGTGGCGCGGGAGCGTGGCGTCGTGCTGACAGTGCATTGCACAGCGCCGATCGGCGACGACGTGGTGCCGAGCCGACTCACCGTCACGGTGCTGGGGAACCTGCTCGACAATGCGGTCGACGCCGTTGCTGGTTTCCCCGACGGCGCCGTGCGGGTCGAGCTGTCGCGACGTGACGGCACTTTCTTGATCCGCGTCATCGACACCGGGCCCGGTGTGGCCCCCTCCGCGCGGGACCGGCTGTTCGAAGACGGGTTCAGCACCAAACCGACTCGAAGCGGCGGCCACCGCGGACTGGGGCTGGCGCTAGTGGTCACGCCCGTTAGTTCGTCGGGGGTGTGATCCAGGCGCTGGGGCACCCGAGGTAGAGACCGCAGGCGGTGTCGAGGGCTTCTTCGGGGCTGCCGGACAGGCTGCCGGTGGGGAGGAAGCTCTCGTCGTAGTCGTCGTGGCTGGCGCGGTAGATCGCGAAGCGCCACCTGCTGGCGGAGCCGACGTAGCGGAGCCGGCAGAGCGGGAGCTGTTCACCGTCGCTGGTGTGGCCGGTGACGTAGGCGAACCCGGCGCGGTGCTTCACGGTCACCGAGGCCAGAGCGGGCCAGCGCTCCTTGGCGTGTGCGCGGAGCTTGTGCTCCAGGGACGACTTAGTCGAGTCCGGAACCTTCACCATGGCATGCATCTTGCCGCGCGGACCTGGGTTCCCAACCCCGGGCCACCGGGCTGAGGTGGCGTGTCGCGGCGCGCCTGCTTGGGGGCCACGGCGACCGCTGGGACAACGGAACCATGACTGCTTCCCCGCGTGCCGTCACCTCCCCTGGCTCCGGTCCAACTACGTGTCGTTCCTCGAAGGCTGCGGTGCCGATCAGGCTCACCCGCGGTGAGCGCCGAGTCCTGCAGGCTCGGGCCGCCCGGGCTCGGGCCGAGCAACGTGATGTGCTTCGGGCCCGGATCGTGCTGGCCGCCGCGGCGAGGGATCCGAATGCGGTGATCGCGTCCCGCCTGGGCGTCACCGTCGACACCGTCCGCAAGTGGCGGGGCCGGTTCGCCGCCGCGGGCCTTGAAGGCTTGAACGACCTACCGCGCAGCGGCCGGCCGCGGGTGTTCGCGCCTGTCGTGGCCGCGCAGGTGAAGGCCATCGCGTGCTCTTTGCCCGCGGAGCAAGGCCTTCCCATCTCAGCCTGGACCTGCGCGGAGATCGCCCAGGAGGCCGTCGACCGGGGCGTGGTCGGGTCGCTGTCAGCCTCCACGGTCCGTCGGATCCTGGACGAGGACGTGATCAAGCCCTGGCAGTGCCGGTCGTGGATCTTCCCCCGCGACCCCGACTTCGGCCTCAATGCCGGCCGGGTCCTGGATCTGTATGCCCGGCGTTGGCACGGACGGCGACTCCGGGACGACGAGTACATCATCAGTGCCGACGAGAAGAGCCAGCTGCAGGCTCTGCGACGCTGTCATCCGGACCTGCCGCCCGGGCCGGGTCAGCCCCGCCGGCAAGAGTTCGAGTACCAGCGCGGCGGAACCCTGGCCTACTTCGCAGCCCTGGACGTGCACCTCGGGCAGGTCATCGGCCGGTGCGCCCCCAAGACCGGGATCGAGCCGTTCGCCGAGCTCGTCGCCCAGGTCATGACCACCGAGCCTTACGCCAGCGCCCACCGGGTCTACTGGGTCGTCGACAACGGCTCCAGCCACAACGGTGCCCGCTCCGTCGAGCGGATGAGCGAGGCGTTCCCCCGCGCGACGTTGGTCCACCTGCCGGTCCACGCGAGCTGGATCAATCAGGTGGAGGTGTTCTTCTCCATCGTGCAACGCAAGGTCGTCAAGCCCCAAGACTTCCCCGACCTTCCGACCCTCGAACAGCGGCTGCTCGCCTTCCAGGACCGCTACAACCACACCGCCCAGCCCTTCGACTGGCGCTACACCCGGAAAGACCTCAACAACTACCTCGCCCGCCTCGCCGCCCACGAGAACCAGGCAGCGTGACCCCAGACGAACTAACGGGCGTGACCACTAGCCGCTTTCACGGGTGTGGCGGATATAGGGGTGGCGGGTATACGACTCGAGAACCTGGTTCAGTGCCCTCGACAGTTCCGGGATGTCCCGGTCGTAGACGCGGCCGGCGTCGAGCTGGCCGGCTAGCTCGAACAGCAGGGCAGCCCAGTCGCGGTGTCCCGGCCGAAGGGTGGCCTGCGTGGGGGGCGCAGGCGACGGGATCTCGACGCGGCGCTCCACTACCTCGACGGCGCAGCATCCCGAGGTTGCGGCCCGGGACTGCTCCCAGGCCCGTTGACGACACGACGCCGAGCACCACTTCGGGATGCGGCCGGTCGCCTTTACCTCGATCGGGCCGCCGCACCATCCGCAGACCGTTGCCGCGCGACGTCGGCGAACCGACTCGCTCATGCCAAGGTCTGTCACGGCCTCCGTATGCCGCTGATGAGTGGGCGCGTTCTTGGCAGTGGCCACGCTCGTGCCGTGTCGGCCAGGTTTGCGATCGCGGGCGCGGCGCAGTGCTTGCTGCTGTTTGACCGACTTCTTGACCACACCCGTCTCCGAAAATAGTTCCGTCACGACGAATCTAGCCCCAGGATGCATGAGGTGTGTGAGTCAGCGATCTTGATATCTGCTCGGGGGGATGCGCCGTGTCAGGAGTGTCACGTCCGGGCGAAGCCTGTGACGCCGGACTGAGGTTGCGACGAATGTTGGGACGTCCGGAGTTAGGTTGCGAGTCGCCGTCGGGATTCGGCGGCGTGCTGGCGAACACTCTTGATCTGTGACGGCGTTCTCCACGGAGACGGTGCGGTTGGCCTACCACTGATGGCTTCGAGGTTGGCATCACCACCGAGGGCGGCGTCGAGCGCCAAAGGAGACCGGCCCGGAACGGTGGGTAGGGACAAGTTGATCGCCGCTCGCGCGGGTCGGAGCGTGCCGGCGCAAACAATGGCCGGCGACACGGCAGCCGAGCTCGCAAGTGGGACGGACCGGATGCTGCTCAGGTTGGATAACTTCGGGAAGTCCTTCGGCGGCAACTCGGCCATGACCGACATCAGTCTCACCCCTTCTGAGGGTCAGTTCTCCGGGCAGTCGGCAGGTGGATCTGCATCGTTGTGTTGTCCCGTATGGTCCCTCCCGCTCGCCGGGCCTTTTCTCGGGCGGGGTATACGCGAATGGACCTGGCGCAGGCCGGGGAAAGCCGAGTTCGCGACGCTGGTTGCCGTAGGTCGGTCTGCCACCAGCCGCCGGACACCTCGAAGTGACAAGATTGAACACCGGCTGTTCTCCCAGATCACCCTGAACTGGCGCGGCCGGCCACTGACCACCCATCAAGTCATCGTCGACCTGATCGCAACCACCAGCACCTCTACCGTCCTGTAAACCGTCACTTGATGGTTGGGTAGCTGCTGGGGGTCGAAGGGGTGGCGGACAGGGATCCTAGTTGTGAGACGAAGAGTTTGCCACCTCGGCAGTAATTCAAGCCAGTTACTGTCGTTGATCGTTGGCCCGGGCTTCCCGGCAAACTGAAGGTAACAGTCTTGGCGTCGGTGCACCGCACGGTTCCGTTCATAGGTGAACTGTCCAGAACGAGAAAACCTATTTCTTGGCCTGGCCGCAACATCTGGCTTGGCACGTGAGCGCCGTCTTCGTAGTCGTTGACCTGGAATGGCAACACCCCCCCCGAGGCGTCCGTTGCCACTACCGTTGGGCGTCCTTGAACTGTGCATGATTGTTGCGACTGATTGCGGAAGACAAATTGAAAGACTCTGGAACCAGCGGCAACTCCGTGATGCCCGGCGATTAGAGAGAGATGAGTCGTCTTGCACTGTGTCTGCGAAGGGTCCGGTTTCGTAGGTGTGTTCGGCGGTGCCGACATCGAGGCACCCTGCGGGTGGGAAGGAGGTGTTGTCCTGCCGGGCGTTCCCAATATGCTTGTGTTTCCGCCCTGGCTCGCTGTGCGCCACTGAAGGCCCCCTGCGACTACGCCCCCTAGCAAAAGGACACTCATTATTGTCGTCACCAAAACGAGTCGCCGACGCCTAATGCGGGCGCGGCCCCTGCGCGTGACCTCGGCCAGTCTCTGTGCGTCACCGCGCGGCGGCGCTGGGTCATTCAAGGCGTTCGATGTCATGCGTTCAACTCCTCGATATTGATGGCTCCACGTAGCGTGTGTAGTCCCCGGTGGGCGTGAGTCTTCACGGTGCCTGCGCTTATCGTGAGTAGCGCGGCGATGTCTTCTTCAGATAGGTCTAAGAAATACCGAAGGACGATTACCTCGCGCTGGCGCCTCGGAAGGCGCTGCAGCGCGCTGCTAAGACTGATTCGAACGTCGGCATTACTGTCAACAACTGCGGATGTAATAGTCTTTTGATCGACTAACTCTCCGCCCCGATTGCGGCGTTGTGCGCGTCCCATATCAAGGGCAACGTTGGTCGCGACCCGAACCACCCATGGCAAGGCGTAGCCGCGAACGCGGCGCCACGAGACGTAGGCTCTGACGGCAGATTCTTGGGCTACCTCCTCGGCGAGGTGCCGATTTCCGAGGAGCCGGAACGCAACCCGGTAGGCGCACTCGAAGAGTCTGGGGTACGACTCTTCGTAGCTGCCCACTCGTCCTACTCCTTGCGTCACTGCATCCTCCTATGCCCTTAGAACGAATGGGGGGCCTCTTAGGTTGACAAGCCTCCCGGCTCTTATAGGCGGGTATATTCACCTTTCCTCTGGCTGCCAATTAGCGCTATTTACGCCAGGTAACGAAGGAACACCAGACTGCTTCCGGCCACGTGCAAACGCGGAGTTCGGATACCGGCCCCGCACACGACACCAGGTTCGGGTCGTCCAACGCCACCAGGCCGTAAGAAGGGATGCATCCCGCGCGCGGATGTGTCTTACGGGGTGAACGTGCCGTTCGCATGCCGGTGTCGCTCCGCAGCGGAGCATCCGCGGTCTACGACATGCCGACCGTCCCATGTCCACAGTGCAGCCAGGACTACGGCGGCTGTCTGGCGGGGAGGGAGCCGTTGTAAGGCGCGCCACGAACGCTAGACGGAGGGCTTTCGGCGCGGTGGTCGGGGCCTGCGGCTTGCTCGGGAATCTCATTGATCCAGACGTCCGGGTAAGGCTGCAGCCGGGTGACGTCACTGAGCTGGGAGGGTCCGGGCGGGTCGAATGGTGGCACCGGCTCTGCGGGTGGGCGACGCTTGGCATCGCGGATCGCGTTCAGGCAACGATTCGTCGCGCCTCGACGCCCTGCTGCGGTCGATCATCAACCGCTGACGCGAACAGTCGCAGCCGCGGCTATCGGTGCGCAGACCCAGGTTCCTCGGGAATAATTGGGCCTTCGTTGGCTTGCACACGTGCGACGGCCAGTCGATAGATCGCGTGCTCGTCACGGGCGCCGATCGCCAGCACGCCACGCGTCTCGGCGTCAAGGTCGCCGTAGACCAGCCGGAACCGACGGGTGGGGCTGCCAGGGATGTCAAACTTGACGCTCGCGAGGCCGGTCAGGTCGCCGCTGACCTGTCGTGCTCCGAGGCGCTTGCCGGTTACCCGTCCATGGGTAAGGTCGTCGAGCGCAGCGCGAGCGGCGATCAGCACTTGCGGCCCGTGGACGGCGAGCGAGGCCAGATCATCTGGAACAGCGGGGTGGGTGCTGAGCCGGTAGCGGGCTGGCTTCGCCCGCCGTCTCACGCCGGCTCGCGTTCAGCCGCCTTCTTTGTCGCGTGTGCCAGCGCCGCCGCAAGTTCCTCCTCGCCGAGCCAGGGGCGACGGTCGGCGAGGCGCCGCCGGGCCAGATCGAGGTCCAGCTCGTCCTCGGCGTGGGCGAGCAGCTTCTCCCAGGTGGCGATGGGCACGAGCACGGCCTGAGCGCGGCGATGCGACCCGAAGAAGACTGGCTCGGAGTCCCCGGCGTCAAACCGCTTGGTGATTTGACCCAGCGCTGATCGGACTTCACTGGTTGGGACGACTGCCTCTGCCATGCCCACATAGTAACAGAAACTTGTACAACTTCCTGACCGGGCGGCCTCGTTAGCTGATCCTCAACGGTGACAACGCCGCCGCACGCTCTTGTCGAAGGCCTTGATAGTCGTTCGATGGACGCGGCAGTGCGGTTAATCGAGGCCGAGGATGAGCCCCAGATTTCCAGGTACGCAATTCGCGCAGGTGCCCACTACCGGATTCTATTATGGGTCGGTGTCAACCTACACTAGCGTGGCTACCGGGGCAGTCTGCTTCTCGACCGGCCCCTGGGACGAAACCAATGTTTACTAATGCAGTTTAGGGGGGCGGCCGTCGGGTCTCCGAGTTCCTCGCGAGTGATTGATTACCTCCGGACCAGACTGACGTTCTATCAGCCGACGAATTTTATCGGTGCGCGGTCGTTCGGTGATCTCACTGAGGAGTCAAGTACGACTCGTTCGGAGAACCGTTCTGTTCACGATTTCGGTGTCTACGCAGGCTTGACGTATGGACTGAAAAACGAAAAGCAGATACTGCAAGTAATTAGCTCAACGCCGAACATGCTGACTGCGGACCGCCTGCTGGGGATGGAACTAAAACGCCGAAGCTTTGAACCCGTGCTCGGCACCCCGCTGGAAGCGATCATCGCTATAGACGGGAATCGTGCACCGTTTAGCCCTGGCTCTTCAAGATCCGTTGGCGTGTTGAGGGTCTGAACGTGGGAAAGTGCCTGTCCGGTATAGGAAAATGGGCTTTGCGAAGGTCCGATTTTCCTACTGGAGAGGCACTCCCAGAGTGA
>JAABUX010008099.1_pt1 | contig 12186 bp, 12 predicted proteins | sample 5561851 | NCBI WGS metagenome assembly JAABUX01 (sample SAMN10711883, study PRJNA513361) | rock metagenome | isolation source: Antarctica rocks | place: Antarctica: Victoria Land, Richard Nunatak red sandstone | collected 2016-01-03 | reverse complement strand
TTCTCGCGCTTTGTAATGCCCGCATCGCGCCCGGCCAGGATGCAGGGGAAGCGTATGATGCCGCCACGGGCAAAGTGAACGCACTGCTGGAACATCTTCAAGCGTCGCCCCGACTGCCGGCCCCGCCGCAGCCCGGCGCGTCCGGCGAGATGTTCGTCTCAAACCGCACGGAAGCCGACTACAAGGACGCAGTCTTAAAAGCCAAAGAGTATGTCGCCGCCGGAGACACGTTTCAAGCGCAGATTGGGCAGCGGCTTTCGAAGACGCTTCATGCCGATCCTTTTGACGTGTACCGCGCCCTGCGCTCCATTAATCCCTCGCCCTATATGTTCTATCTGAACTTCGGCGATACCACCCTGATTGGCGCATCCCCGGAAATCCTTGTCGGCGAAAATCTCGGCAAGATTACTATCCGCCCGATTGCTGGATCGCGGCATGGGCGCGGCAAGACTGCTGCCGAAGATGACGCCATCGCAGCGGACCTGCTGGCGGACGAGAAAGAACGCGCTGAGCATATCATGCTGGTTGATCTCGCCCGCAATGACATCGGGCGCGTTGCCGAGTACGGCACAGTCTGCGTCAATGAGCTGATGGTGATCGAAAAATACTCCCATGTGATGCACATCGTCTCGGAAGTCACCGGAACTCTGCGCGGCGATTTAGACCAATTTGACGTTCTCCGGGCTGCGTTCCCGCACGGCACGGCGACAGGAGCGCCGAAGGTCCGCACGATGGAAATTATTGAAGAGCTGGAGCCGACCCGGCGCGGCGCATATGCCGGCGGCGTCGGTTATTTCTCGTTCAGCGGCGCGATGGATTTGGCCCTGACAATTCGCACGGCAGTCGTGAAAGACGACACGATTTATGTGCAGGCATCCGGCGGCGTTGTCGCCGACTCCGTTCCCGAATACGAGTACCGCGAAACACTGGCAAAGATGCGTGCCTTGACACGGGCCGTCGAATGGGCTGAAGCGGGGCTGGAGTAACCCATGCGGCTTCCCTTTCTCATTTACTGCTCCCTGCTGAAGAAGCCTCAATATCGCCAGCTGCGTGATTTAGCCAATGTGAATCCCGGCGCAGTTGCCATGACAGAGATAGATAAGGCAATGCGTGAGAGTGTCGAAAAGCGTCTGGCGCTCGCTGACGAGTTTCTTTTGTTTTCGGAAGGTCTTTTTTCTTCAGGCTCAGGAAGTGAAATCGTGAACCGTAATGCCGTCTTACGCGCCTATTATGCCGTTCATCATGCGGCCCGCGCCCTGCTGTTGTTTGAAGATCGGGGTGATGTGGATGGACATCGTGAAACAATCAAAACAATCTATAATCTACTTAAACGGAATCCTGCGGCAAGAAGCAAGTTGGGTAACACAGAAGAGTTTCGGGCGGAGTTTTTAGATTTGCTCGAAAGAAGACATTTGGCCGATTACTATCCTTACGGCGCAAATGCTCCAAACGAAGCGCCGCTTGATTTCGCGCAGGCTGCACAAGAAGCCGTACAGTTCGCTCGGCGTGTGGTAGAGAAAACACGCGAGTACATCAAATTAAAGGAAGCAGGAACCATCTAATGCCCTATCCTATCACAAGAATACCGACTGATGATGCGGCCTTCCGCGAGGTACGTTCGGAAGAGCTGCGTACTTATATTGAGCAGGAACTTGTGACAAAGTTTGGTCCCCAAAATCCAGACCTTCTGCTTGATGTGGTAGTAGCCCGCCGAAGCGACTATGATGAAGTGAAGGTTTTTGTGACTAAAGCTTCGCTAGTTAGCGATACCAAAGCGTTCCTGCGCCGAATTGAAGACGAGCTTGCGGCAAAAGGAATTGCCATTCTCACCTACGTCCGTACTTGGACAGGTCCCGAAACCTGGATGTCTTGAAGCAGAGAGCAGCTTATGTCCACCATTCTTCTCACCGGATTTGCGCCGTTCGGGGACAGCAAAATCAACCCGTCTCAGCAGATCGCTGAACGCCTGCATGGGGAAACGCTCGGCGGGGTGCAGGTTGTGAGCCTGACGCTTCCCGTAGTGATGAGCGCGGACTGGAAGTTGATGCGGGGAGCCATTGACACGCATCAGCCTGTCTTGGTGCTGTCGCTGGGCCTTGCGTCGGGAACAACCTGCCTGGACGTTGAGCGATTTGCGGTCAATCTCCAAGTGGCCGAAGCGGAAGACCCTACCAAGCCGCTGGCTCCAAACCTGCCGCAGTCGCCGATTATTGACGGCGGCCCGCCCGCGCTGTTTTCGACGCTGGATACGGAGAAAATCGCCGCCGCGATCCGCGCGGAGGCTGGGGTGCCGGCGCGGGCGCATGGCTACGCCGGGTCGTATGCCTGCAACCATATTCTCTACCGCACACTGCATCATGCCGCGCAGCAGCTCTCTTATCAAGCCGGGTTTATCCATCTGCCGCTGTCGTCGGAGCAGGTCATTGCAGAAAACAATCTGCATTTGCCGTCGCTGCCGCTTTCGCTCATGATTTCTGGGGTGCGTGCCGCACTTACCGAAGCACTGAAATCACTGAGGCAGTGAGACAGTGTTCCAGACAATCAGCTTGTCCTCGTGCCACAGCATCGCCCGAACATCCCCGTCCTGAGTGAACGCAAAGCCGAGGGCGTCCGAGTCCTGGTAACACAGCCGCAGCAGAGCCTGGTTGCGCGGGCCGAAGCTGTGCAAAGAAATCGGCGTCAGCTCGGCCTCGGATGCCATTTCATCGCCTGCCAGATACACTCGTTCCGGCAGCCTGCCGGAACTCGGCTGCCCGCCGAAGCTAATCAAATCCAGATGCGGGTCCAAACGCAAAATCCCCTCCACCCGCGACAGGGACGCCAAAAAGTGAAGCGCCTGCGCGATTTCCAGGTCGCTTCCCGGCGTTTCCATCAGCAGGGGCGGTTCCTGAAAGTCCAGATCGTCCAGGGAAATGTTCTGCGACGCGAGGCGCTCCGACAAAGAGCCGACCGACTGTACCTGCTGGTGGATCGCCTCCACCGCGCGTTTTTCCAGAAGATGTCGCAGCTGCGAGAAAGCTGCCTCATGCGGCGGCGGCAGCCAGTTTTCCTTTCGCCCAAGATTGTCCCGGCGCGGGGTCAGCGCCACCGAGCCGCCCAAACGGGTCTCGAAAACGCGGCCGAGCAGATCACTGAGCGCTCTGGTCCAAAACAGCTCTGTCATTTGCGGCCAGTCCTGCTCGCTCAGAAGAACCTGACCACCGGGCAGCGGGAACGACCCGGCGGAAAGCAGCGGCGACGCAGCGATGTCGCTGGGCAGCAAGGCCTGAACCGCAGGAAAGACATCTTGGAGAAGCGCCGACAAGCGTTCCCGGACCGGGCCGCGCTCAAACACTGTGAGGGCGGAAAGATGGAGATGGTTCCGGCGCAGCTCCAGCGGATAATCCAGCCCGACATCCACTTTCAGATGCGCCGGACCTAAAATCTCTACGCCCAGCAGCCCTGAGTGAGCTGCCCCAGCGCTGCGCGGAACAATTCCCTGGATCACAAGCGGTTGAATAACAAGAGGCTGCACCTCTCTCCCAGATACGTCTGCCGCAGAAACCTCTCCCGCAGAAACCAGCAATGCCGAGTGCGAACCCGCGGCGGCGAGAAGCGAGGCCAGGCTGCCGGCATAAAGCGGAACCGGCGGCCTCAGCCGCAGATGGCTGCATTTCGGCGCGTCCGGGCGGTTTACCGGATTTTGCCATACCACCCGCCTCGTCCCCGGCTGCCCCGGCTCCCCTCGAAAACTCACCTGGTAGAGTGCGTCAAAGAAGACTTCGAGAAGCCATTCTTCCGGCGGCTCCGGCACGGAGACGGTCAACGCCCGAAAGACAGCGTGCGCCAATTCGCGCGGCCCCTGGTCTTTTGCGTCCTCGATAAATATCTGGTTTTGAGAGTTCAACGGTGTTAGTTTCGAGGTTCCACAAAAATTCTTTTCTATTGTACCAGATTTTGCAGCGAACGGCGACTGGATTTAACGCTGGTTTAACGGTGAGGCTGTATGATATTGGTAACCAGGACGCTGAATGCCTTCCCGCTGTTCCCGAACAGCGTCCTGATTGCCGCCGTCAGACCGGCGGAATTGTCGTTTTTGCGAAAGGTATCTTTGTCATGCAAACATTCTCGAAAGTCGTTCTTGCCGCCACGCTGATGTCCCTCGGCGCAGTCGCACCCGCCGCCCACGCCCAGCTCAATTTTTCAGTGACGCCTCTCAGCCAGGCAGGAACGCCGGGCAGCATTCTTCAGTTCACCGATACCTTATCCAATTCCAGCACGACGGACACCGTGTTCCTCAACGGCGACAGCAAGAACCTGAACGCGCCTGGCCTCACCCTGGACGACAGTCCGTTCAACAATAGTGCTCCCCTTTCGCTCGGGCCGCTCGGCAGCGGCAACGATACCTACACCGGCGACTTCTTTGACGTGAGCATTGACCCGTCAGCCCAGCCCGGCACATACAGCGGGACATTTACGATCCAGGGCGGGGCGGACATCAACGCACACGACACTGTTGCTACGAAAGATTTTTTTGTAACAGTTCTGCCGGCGGCGGTTCCTGAAGCATCTTCCGTCACCTCGCTCGGTGTGCTTCTGATGCTGGGGCTTTGCGGCATCGTTGTTGTCCGCCGAAAGACGGCACAGCACATTTAGTCCGTTGACGTTTGAGAAAGGAAACTTTATTATGTCTTTTCGCTTATTCCGCGCCGGCCTGTTGAGCGCCGGCCTGCTCCTCGCCGTGTTCGTCGGCCGCCCAGCGGCGGCTCAGACCGTGCATCCCAATACCGTTGCCCTGCCGTCCGTGACCCAGTACAGCGACCGAGGCAGCTTCACGGCGGCTTCCTCCGGCCTCACCACACTGGACTTCGGCACTACCACTCCCGTCGGCGGCACTCTGCACGATTACAGCACCGCCGCCGGGCTGACGCTTGACGGCGTGAACTTTGTCGGCATGGACGACGGCGGGCATTACAGGCTCGGGACGATTGCCCCCGCCTTTTTCGATCTCTACCAGGACTTCGACGGCAACCCGACCGTCTTGGAGGCTGGCGGCAACGCTCCCTTTAGCTTCCTCACTACAACAATTACTTTGCCGGCAGGAACCACGGCGGTCGGGGTAGATTCCTACACTTTAAGGCTTGGGGACGGCTACTACAACACGGCCGAGCCGGTTGACTTCGTGCTGTTTTCGGGCGGCGTGCAGATTTACGCGACGACCATTCAGACCTTTGTGAAGCCAAACCTTGCGTTTGCCGGCTTTACAAGCATAGTCCCGATCACGTCCATCCAGATCACCGGCGAGAACAACAGTGTCACGACCCTCTCCACATTCGCGTTCGGCAGCAGCGCCGCCCTGCCGAAGCCGCCCCCGGTCAACAACGGTCCCAAGCTCACCGTCACTGCCCAGGCATCCGTTCCCGACTCGAGCGGACGCTTCACCGTCGCAGTCTTTGTGACCAACAACGGCTCGGCCAATGCCGACATGCTCACGATCACCAATGCGACCTTCAACAGCGCGGTTCCGGCCCCGGTCCCCCCTTCGGCCAACCCGATCCCGACGACGCCGGACCTGCTGACGCCCGGCCACACCCAGATCGAGAGCTTTTCGTATTCCCCGCCGCTCGGCACGACGCACGGGGTCTTCAAGGTCAACGGCACCTACGTTGATACTAGCACCGGCAAGACCGGCACCTTCTCGGCCAGCGTCCGCAGCCTCGCCATTCCATAGACAGATGGGCGACGAGACAAGGGGCGGCTGAGAAATAACTCAGCCGCCCCAGGCTTCTGGGAAAAAATGCTGCTTGAACTTCATCGTCGCATAGCGGTCAGTCATGCCGGCGATGAAGTCCGTCACCCGCCGGGCGCGGGCTTCGGTTGTTTCGCCGTCGAACTCGGCGGGGGCAAGATCGTCCATCGGCAGCAGCATTTGCGACGATCCCATATACAAACGAAACAACTCTTTGAGCATAAACTGGGCCTTGTGCAGCTCGACGTTGCCGCGCGTGTCCATTGTGTAGACGTTCGCGTACATGTAGTCTTTGAGCTTGTTTGTGGCGTCCAACACCCTGCCGGTCATTTTGACTTCCGGCTGCCCGGCGCTGCTTTCCAGCACGTTCATCACCATCGTGCCGATGCGCCCCGAATGGGAGTGTCCGAGAACGTCCAGCGTGTCCTGCGGCAGTTCTTTCAGCGTCAAAACGCCGGCCCGGATGCTGTCGTCAATGTCGTGGTTGATGTAGGCAATGCGGTCGGCGATGCGAATGCACATGCCTTCCAGCGATGTCGGCAGGTTCGTTCCTTCCACAATCCCCAAATCTTTGCTGCCTTTGGAGTGGCCCAAAATCCCGTCGCGCACTTCCCAGGTTAAGTTCAGCCCCTGCCCGTGCTTTTCCAGCACGTCTACGATTCGCAGGCTCTGGTCGTAGTGCTTGAACTCCGCGCCGGGAACATACTCGCGCAGCACTTCGCCGAGCGCTTCCTCGCCGCCGTGTCCAAACGGCGTATGGCCTAAATCATGCGCCAGCGTGATGGCTTCGGTGAGGTCTTCGTTCAGCCGCAGGGCGCGGGCCAGGGTGCGGGCGATCTGGGCGACTTCCAGCGTGTGCGTCAGCCGCGTCCGGTAATGGTCTTCTTCCGGGTCAATAAACACCTGCGTCTTGTGCTTCAATCGCCGAAACGCTTTGGAGTGGAGAATGCGGTCACGGTCGCGCTGAAACTCGGTGCGAACCGGGTCCAATTCTTCAGGTTTCGCCCGCCCGCGCGTCAGCGCCGCCTGCACGGCATAGGGCGAAAGCGTCTCGGCTTCCAGCGCTTCCTGATACTCGCGAAACTGGGTTGGGGCAAGAGAAAGGTTCATAAGGCTAACGATCAATCGGGTTGTATTCTGAAACCATAGCAAGCATTATGCTCCCAACACTGAAGAAAGAAGTCCAAGCTTTCTTCATGGATTTCGCCATCCAAAGGGTCCATATACTCAACGATCTGTTGCTGGGGCAGTATTTCTCTGATATTCAACATGACGACGGCATGATCCGTATTTTCTATTTGCCATAGTTCAGGATTTTTGAGAGTTATTATGACTGGCTCCGGCTCTGATTGGAGTTCATCTCCTTGAAATAAAGCCAATAGCTTTACCGTATCCCGCACTTCTTCGACCTCAAAGCCAGCTTCTCGAAGCCCATTCACAGCGATAAAAAACACACAGCCATCAATGTCTTCTTCGCACCACTCCGCTACTTCTTCCCTTTTCACTGAGATGCCATGTGCTCGAAGCACTGCACAAACACAAGTTGAAAGGCAGCTATTGCTACCGAGCGGCTGTCGCAGCGGAATGAGATTGTACACCACGAGCGGCCTCCAATAACTGTTTACGAGAGGTCGTCATATTTTCCAGAACGTCTCCATCTTGTGTCAGAACGATTTCACCTAATTTGTCGCCATAACCTCGTATTCCGATAGGGACATGCCATCGGTTATTTTTCTGCTCTGGCCTATTCATTGTGGTTGCGTCCCCCATGTTACCAGTGACCCAAGCCGCCGCAAGGCCGTGTATTGCGTACTGCTGGACATCCGGCCTGATCTGAGGCCAAACATTTTGATCAAAGACATCAGCAATATAAGTTTCCGGGAGAAGAGCAGAGAGGGACCCGAACCGGCTCTGAAATTCTTGCTCAAAACTTACGCGCATTTTCAGATAGAAGCGCTCTAGCCATACCTTCAAGCCGTCTCGGCGCTCTTCCACGTTACGAGGAACGCGAACAGAAGTATCGTTCCAAAAACCTTCCAGTGCCGCTGCTATCCAGTTGTTAATAAACAAGCGATTTTCAGCAATCCAGCTTTCTACAGTTTCCTTGTTTCCCATAACGACCTCCCACAACTCTCCTTGGCGCCTATGTGATGCTTACCTATTGTACCCGCCAACCCATCAAGGGCAATTCGGGTACAATAGAAGCATGAGCATTGCACTTGCCCCGCCGCTGCCTACCGTCATACCAGCAGAAATTGACGATCCGATCAACGCTGCGATTCTCGCCGTCTCCGAAGACACCATTCAAGGCTTCACGCCGGACCCGTTCGGCGAGATCGCCGGCAAATCCGGCGTTCCCGTATCCACTGTGATTGAGCGCATTCAGGCGATGCTGCGGGCCGGAACCATCCGGCGCGTGCGGCAGACGCTCATGGCAACCAATCTCGCTCAGGGGTCTCTCGTCGCCTGGCAGGTTCCCGCGGACAAGCTCGACGCCGCGTTCAGCTTCTTGTTTGACCAGGACCCCTTTTCCGGCCACGTCGTCATCCGATCCACGGACGCCGCGACGCCCGGCTCGCAGTATCGTTTATGGACCACGCTGAAAGTGCCGCAGGGCTATTCCATTCAGAAGTACGCGGACTTTCTCGCTCAAAAGATCGGCGCGGACCACTACCGCTTGATGCCCGCCAAGCGCCTGTTCGCCCTCGGCGTCGGCCATCTCCGGCGGCGCGGCATTCCCATCGGCAGCCTCGCCGACGTTCCCGCCGAGGTTTTAGACACCAACATTGTTGAATTGAGCGCTTTGGACTGGCAGGTCTTGACCACGCTGAAGCGCGAGTTTGAGCCGGACGAAATTGTGCGCGACCTGTGGCGGGCGCGAGCCGACGAAGCAGGCGTGGATTTAGATACGTTTTTGACCGTCGCCCAATCCCTGCATGACCGAGGCGTCATAGGCCGCTTCTCGACGTTCTTAGAACACGTCAAGCCGACGGCAGGCGACCAGCGCGTGACCCGCTACAATGCCCTGTTCCACTGGGCCGTTCCCGCAGGCCGCGAGATTGAGGCAGGCCGCGAGATTGGCCGGTTCCACATCATGACCCACGCCTACTGGCGCGAAGGCGGCCCGGAGTTTAAGAACGTCAACATCATGGGCGTCGCCCACGGCCTCGACAAATCGGTACTCCTCGCCCACAAAGCCGCGATGGACGCGCATTTAGAGGGTTTAGGCATCCCCGTCAGCTACACCAACGTCTTCTGGGGCGGCCGCAGCGAAATCAAGCCCTCCGAAATCGCCCCAGAAGCCTACCGCACCTTTTGCCGCAGTTTGGGCTTAGACCCGGACACGATGCGCTAAGCGGCGGGCGTTTCCGGGAGTTCGCCATCGTCGGCCATTGCCTGTGTCGTTTCAAGCTCATGTACGAAAGCTTCTAAACTTAGGTTAGAGGTATACAAAGACATGAGCTTTTTATGCTTTGTGTATTCGGTGGAAATGTCTTCGTAATAGTGGGGGTTTTTGTTGTTTGGGTCGATAGAATAGGACTTCTTCGTTTTGAGGCCCTGGTTCAACGTGCTTAAACAGTTGACAGTTTTGCTTTTCTTGTTATCTGTGAAGAAAAGCGGCAGCAGCCAGCACTCGATAGACTGCACAGAGATCGCGAACAAAACTCGACCTGCATAATTGGCGTGGAACTCTGGATTTATCTGTGCTATGAGTTTTCCCTTTATACGCTCATATATGTCCTCATCGGAAAACTCATTGCCCTCTTCATCCCTATTGCTGACACCATAATCAGCGGCTACATCAGTATCAATCTGCACGATGACATAGTCGTTGAACTGAAAGGCTCCGCGAAACTCCTCACTGGCACAGTATTCCAAAACTTTGTGCCAGTTGCCAGGGTTTGCGGCTCGGTTTCTGTCCGTCTCGTCCCGGAGAGGCTGAAGAGGATTGATGTCAATATTGGGATCATCAAAGAAGCCGACCAAAATGTTTTCAATGACTTTTTGATCGGTAATACCTTCCGTGACAAGGGCAAAGCTAGACATTAGAAGTTTCCCGGCAAACCGCCCAAATACCCCCGCAAGAACGCTTCTGAGAGGCGAATCGGCTTTTGGTCAGGCAAAGACGCTTGCTTCGTAATCCGTTTCACTTTCGTGTGTCCTAGCTTGTTGCGGGAGACGACATACAAACGCTGCTCGTCATCATTCAAATCAAGCCCATCTAAAACAGCAGGATTGTGAGTGGTGACAATGGCTTGCTTGTCGTGCGTCTTTGCGAGATCAACTAGCTCTTTCAACAACTGGCTGCACAGCTTCGGATTGAGCGAAGCATCAATGTTATCAATGGCGAAGAACGACGGCGTTTCCCGGCTGATAAACAGCGTGAAGTAGAACAGCAAAAACAAAAAGCCTTCATTGGCGCTTTTCTGAGTGAAGTAGGATAGGCTGTCATCTAAATATCTGTCCTTGATGTTGAGGGTCCGTTCGCCGGTTGACACGCCAGGCGCAACCTCAAAATTATCAAACCAATCCAGCAAAGTCAGCCGCTTCTTGATTTCGGTTATGCTCTCTTTGTCCTGCTGATTAGATAGCACCGTGAGCAGCTTGAACAGCCCTTCCCCTTTTATCCCAAGCGGCTGAATTTGTCCTTCTGTTTCAAATGTCCTCAGCGAAGTATTTTCGGGCGAGTAGATTAAGAAGTCTTGTAAGTTGTCAGGAACCGAAAGGTTCCGGCTGATCTCCTCAAGCTTACGAACAATCTCATGCACTGCTTTGATGTTCAAACTGGGGTTTAGTGCTTGAAGCCTCTCCTGAAGCGATTTGATAGTATCTTCGGAATGATTAGCACCTTCAATCGCAACGTCACGCCAGGTTGAATATCCTGTATGGTCTTTGTTTCGCAAGACGCAATGAAAAGTTTTTGGCTCTACTACTGCGCTATCAGCAAATGAACTTTCGTTGTAGCCTCCTGTAACTGCAATAGCAATATCTTCCTCGGTATGCTGTGCCTCAAATGCCGAGCGCATGAAACGCGGATCATCGGGAACTCGGATACCGCGTGAAGCCAGGAATTCGTGATCCAACTTGTTACCGGCGGCGGCGGAACACAGGGCAATGGCTTCTAGGATATTGCTCTTGCCGCTGCCGTTTGCACCAATCAGAACCGTCACTCGGCCCAGTTCCATGTCAAGTTCTTGGAGCGATTTATAGTTTTTGACGGACAGATGGCTAATCATGTTGGATGCCTCTTCAAAGGAGCGGTACTTCTGGTTTATACCTGATTATCGGTGCTTTCATCCGGCACGTTCTCTGCGAGTTCTTTGAGCCACACCGTTGCTTCCGAGTCGCTAGGCGCTCGCCAGTCGCCTCTTGGAGAGAGGGAGCCGCCGGAGCCGACTTTGGGGCCGTTGGGCATGGCGGAGCGCTTGAACTGGCTGGTCTGGAAGAAGCGGTATAGGAACAGGCCGAGCCACTTTTTGATGGTCGGCAGGTCGTACTCGCTCTTTTTGTCGTCGGGGAACGGGTCGGGCCAGGTGCCGGTGCTTTTGTCGCCCCAGGCTTGGGACGCTAAATAGGCGACTTTGGACGGGCGGAAGCCGTAGCGGGTGATGTAGTAGAGGTGGAAGTCTTGCAGCTCGTAGGGGCCGATTTTGTCCTGGGTGCTCTGGAACGGTGATTGGGCATCGTCACCGGCGGAGTGCGGGACCAATTCAGGCGAGATTTCGGTGTCGACGATGGCCTGCACGAGGGCTAACGTGAGCGGGTCGAACTGCTCGGTGGCAATGATCCAGCGCAGGAGGTACTGAATGAGAGTTTTTGGCACGGAGGCGTTGACGTTGTAATGCGACATCTGATCGCCGACGCCGTAAGTCGCCCACCCCAGCGCTATTTCGCTCAAATCTCCCGTGCCTAGAACGAGGCCGTTGTGGAAGTTTGCCAGGCGGAACAGGTGCGACGTGCGCTCCCCGGCCTGGACGTTTTCAAATGTAATGTCGTAGACCGGCTCGCCGTCAATGAACGGGTGGCCGATGTCCGACAGCATTCGCAGGCACGACGGCTTGATGTCTATCTCATGCGACGTAATGCCGAGCGCTTCCATGAGGCCCAGCGCATTGGTTCGCGTGCCGCTGCTGGTGGCAAAGCCGGGCATCGTGTAGCCGAGAATGTTTTGGCGCGGCAGCCCCAAGCGGTCCATGGTCCGGGCGGCGACAACCAGTGCGTGGGTCGAATCGAGGCCGCCGGAGACGCCGATGACGACATTCTGAATACCTGTACTTTGCAGACGCTTCATCAGCCCGTGCACCTGGATATTGTAGGCCTCGTAGCACCGCTCGTCGCGCTTGACCGGGTCGCTGGGGACGTAGGGGAAGCGTTCGAGGGGACGGAGCAGAGGCCCCCCGGCCCCCAATAATGGGGGAGCCAGATTTTCGGAGGCAGACTCTTCTCTTGCTCCCCCA
>JAABUX010008097.1_pt1 | contig 12187 bp, 26 predicted proteins | sample 5561851 | NCBI WGS metagenome assembly JAABUX01 (sample SAMN10711883, study PRJNA513361) | rock metagenome | isolation source: Antarctica rocks | place: Antarctica: Victoria Land, Richard Nunatak red sandstone | collected 2016-01-03 | reverse complement strand
TGCGCACTGGGCCGCACTGGTTGGCGAAGGAGACGGGCCAATGGGCCGGACTGGGTCGCGAGCAGTGCCAGTGTCAGCGGTCTCAGAGCGGCGCCGTCAAATAATGCAGCACACATGATCTTCCGCTGGGCCCCACTCACAGCGCAGCGCATGCAGCATCCGGATCCGGGCTGGTGATGTCAGCGGACGAAGATTAGCATGCTTTCTTGTAGCAGAGACATATCAGCGTTACAGCTTCTGTAAACCTTTGTTTCGCTGCAATAGGTTCAGCTACATCATGAATGCCTGTGACGCTAGGGTTAGGCTTAGGGTGCTGTGGTGGCAAGTGCTGCAGGCGCTTTGCGTCGGCGGCCGAGTGCTCAGCGCAGTGCTTTCCTGCTGAGTACCTGATTGGCTTTGGTGACGATCGTGGGGCATGCTGCCATCGATTACCGTGGAAAGGAGCTGTCAAATCGATTACCACTTGGTGCTGCCAATAGCGCTCTACGTGCCGATTATACTGTTTGATCGGATCGCTGCAACACATTTACCTGGCAGGCTAGAGCAGCCGCGTCTTACTAGAAGCCTGCCTCTCGCATCTTGCGCACTCAGATATAGCTCGACATTTACTATACACACTACACTCAGATAGGTTTGCGTAACACCCAGCCTGCTGGCAGCCCACTGCGCAGGTAGCGCTGCTGTGGCACTGGCCGGACCCGACATGCAAAAGGGTCTGCACACGCTGCTCCTCGCGGCACCCAGCACGCTGTGGACTGCCCCTGCTGACCTTCTGCCGCATCAGCAGTGCTTGACGTTGCAGAAGATGGAAAGGAATATCACCAGCAGCAGCACCAGCACCTGCGGTGTCATCAGCGAGTTCGTCAGCATTGCATATGACAGATGAACACCCAGCTTTATCTGCGCCGAACAGGGCACATCACCAGGCAGCACACTCACCACGACGACGACGACAATCTTGAGCCGCATGTTCTGCCACCACATCTTGCTGCGCAGCTGCTTCCCTGTTTTGTGGAACTTGTCAGCCTGCGCGACAGTGTTAATGCGGATTCGGCGGAATAAACGAGTGAGCAGGGTAGCTGCGAAACAGAGTCCCCGTCAGCTGCACGCAGACTTCGACGGCATGCTGCCCCATTGAAAGCAGCCGCGCAGCGCGGAGGCCATGGGATCATGCCTGAAACCGGAGGTTGTCGGTCTTGTCGACCAGCAGCTCGATCTTCTCCCCCCTCTCGAGCACCTTCTCGATGTTGTCCACCATGATGTTCTTCACCTCGCTGACCTGCGCAGCCACGGGGGAGGTGTGTCATGGACTCAAACATTGACGATGCATCTCCATCTGGTTGTTCGCGGGTTGAAGACTCCGTCAGATGCAGGGACTCGCGGGAAGGTAGCGTCAGAACATGTGTAGAGATGGTGGTACGCAGCGAGCGTGCCTTCTTCTGCACGGCTGCCACCTTGGTCAGCTCCTCTGGATGCGCTGCGCAGTATTCCATGTGGAATTTGAGCCGCGGCCTGCGAGCTCAGTGCCATGGTCAGAGGGGAGGGGGTGGCTGACGGTCGGGTGCCTATACAAGCTGTGCGCGCGGGCTATCACAAGCGAAGGCACAACAATAGACTCACCCGAACGTCTTGTCCAGGCTGTGCGCTGTGGCTGTCCGCGCTTTGTCGGCATACTTCTCCTTCCATTCTGCTTGGACGCGTTCCAGGAACGCGAACGGTATCTGTCGGCCGTACTCCTCCTCGGCAACCGTCAGGAAGGCTGCGCGACACCATCAGTTCCGGTGGTTGTGCCGTTGTCATTTGCCACAGGGGGTGCCGTAAGCGATACGGGGGGTGCGGAGCGCCTGCAGGAACTCACTGTAACCGCCATCGATGGTGTAGTTGAACGTATGCCGGTCGCAAGTGAAGGTGAACTTGCTGTTATCGGTCGGGCACTTCTCCAGGCACTGGATGGCCACGGTCGAGAAGTTGCCGGTGTAGGCCGTGAAGTCAGCGAGCACCGTCGTCCCGCGCGCCTGGGGGTGTACACGGTCGACGATGAATTACGCAGCAATCTTAGTGATTGTCAAAGGACGGCCATGGCGCGAATGGCACCCAACGCGTGCCGAAGGGAAGGAGCAGCGAGAGGCAGCGGAGGGGAGGGGCCAGGACGGACCACAAAGCTGTATATCAGGCCCTGCACCATCTTCGCTCCTGACGTTCAAATGCTCTCCGTTGCTCTCGCTAGCTGCTCGAGTCAGGGTTCACCTCGAGTCATGCTTGTAACACCTTCCCGCAGAGCCAGATTCAGTATCTCCATCAATCATTGACTGGCGTTATCATTCCCGTGATCGAGCGTGTCGGGTTCACGGGTCGCGAGGCATGGGCACCCGGAGTCTGGTGTTCCAAGGACCTCTCCATGTCGAGATCAAAAGGTCGCAGTGCAGCCTGCAGACACCCGCATGCAGCAGAGGTTGCCGACCGCAGAGGCGGCATCTGAGGATCAGTCCCTGCGTCTGTCAAGCCAGCGATGATGGCGACATTACGCTTGAGGACGACTGGCGGGCCTTCAGGGCGAGGAAGATCCGACAAGAGCAGCAAAGAGAGCTCAACGGTGACTGCCACAAGCCGTGTGTGGGGGCTTTTGGTGTTGATGTCGCATCAACTTCTCGCTACAGCTCTGGTCCAGACGTCGCTGCAGTGGTCTCCCCGCAGAGGATGTGGGCGGGCCCGCTTGCCGCGCCAATCGTCTCCTGCTGCGGCAGCAGAACCCCTACCTGGCGGAGGAGGGCCTGTGGGCGGAGCCCACCGACTCGGTCCAGGCAGGGACGCTGCTGGTCGCGACGCCGCGCGCGGCCCAGCGCAACCCGCGATACGAGCAGCTCGTGGTGCTGGTGCTGGAACACAGCGGCTCCCGCACGTCAGGCGTCATCCTCAACAGGCCGTCGATGGCGGTGGTCGATGACCTCCTGGGCTGGGGGTGCGTGATGCGTACCCGGCGGCGCTCCCAGTGCAAACCCATGGTGTGCGCTCCACAAGTCCTGCCGTCAACCCAATGTATCAACCGTAGATCACGTGTCCTTCCCCACGCAGGTGGTCGCTAGGCGAGGGTGGCACATCATTGACGTCCGTGTTTGGCTCGGAACGGGTGTACCTGGGCGGCATCTTCCCGCCAAGTGCTCGCTGCTGCCCCATGCGCATCTGACCCAACGACTCATCTGCTGCCTGCAACCATGACCCCGCCCTGCTGCCCACTCTCAGATACGTGTTGTCTGTGCACGTGCAGCTCGCATCGCGCGTCAGGCGACGACCTTTCTGCACGGCTCTGTGCGCGCTGCCCCACGCTGTCATCGGCTTGCTGCTGTTACAGAACTTACCCTCGTTGGTTAAGCGTCCGTGTAGCATCGTGACAAACGCGGTTCTTCAACACAGGCCGATGTCTTTGGGAGCAGAGAAGTTGCACCCGGCTTGTATATGGACGGACAAGCAGCCGCTGCAGAGCAGGTGCTGGCCCACGGTTAGATGCTGCGCGTCAAGCTATTCCCTTGTGCGCCACAAAGAGGGTACTGCGTGTGGTTGCAGGTTTTGTCTGGCAACTCGCTTTTTGGCGTTCGATTCTTCTCTGGCATGCTGTCTTGGAGTGCTGCCGAGCTGGCAGACGAGATCGACTCGGACGTGTGGTTCCGTGTGGCTTGCAGCCGCTCTCTGGCTCTGAAACCGTGTTTGCAGCTCCCTTTACCGCTTTGGAGGGAGGTTCTGTTCCTGATGGGTTCTGTGCATGCTGAGATCGCAGCAGCGGCATGAAATGATGCGGCTCGATCGCTTTCTTTCTGGAAAAATACACGTAAACATAGTGCGGCCAACTTGACATTTCTGAGTAGTCCCAGGTCTGTATCTGCGCGTAACATCTGCAATGTCCAACCTAGGATGCCGTCGGCGCTCTGCCTGTCCTAAGTCTCTGTACAGCGGGCACATAGTCGGCGAGCTTGTCAAGATGAGCGCGGAGGTCAGATACAGCATCCGCTGTTGCTTGCGATGCAGCAAGTGCCGAGCGTTCATCATGGTCTGAGTGTATTGCATCTTGCTGCTGTGGGCTTTCCGGTGGCGGCCTCGTGATTCGCTCATCATCCTCAAACTCAGCACCTCCGCTCGTGTCGAGTGCCCTGACGCCGTGCACCTCTGCGTCATGCGTGCGCTGCAGCTCTGCCAATTGCTGCCTCAAAGCTGCAAAGTCTTCACGGGTGGCCATTGCCCTCATCTCGACGACTGTCTCCATCAGGAGTCTTGCTTCGGCTTGAGCCTGCGCTGCATCGAAGCAGCGTCAGCTGCCAGGCCAATTGCGATTGGAGGAGGCGAGGCAGATGCCAGCGTGGCCCATAAGTGGCGATCACAGGATTCAAGCTCACACATCATGCTGCTGCAGAGGGGATGTATGCCTGGTTCAGCTTGCCAGCAAGCACGTCTCTTTCCTGTAGCACGGTCGCAACTTGAGCCGCACTGCTGTCCAAGCTCGCCTGTAGATGCTCTGTCCGTGATTGCACCTGCAGCAGAGGAGCACATTCGCCGCTGCGAGCCCCATGGGTCCTCCTCAGACGTGGCTCTGCGATGTCTCATCACGGCAGCACGCTGAGCATGGTCATTGCTGCCCTAAGACAACATTTTGAGATCAGGCATTCTTGCACTCTCTGCAGCCGATGGTGAGATGCTTCACTGCTACACAGATACCCTTTTCAGTGCTGCGTGCCGGCACTACACGCTGGGGATCACCTGGGCAGCTTCGACAGCCGTGCCGTGAGGGCACAGCTCCTCATGATCACCCGGCTGGCTACACTGCTGATCAGGCTTGGCGGCAGCTTGCCCAGTCTCTGCAGGTGTCGACTCTGCTGCAGCTGCATCAGCGGGACATGTCAGTATTCGAAGCTGTGCACTTGGGCTACCCACTAATGCATGGGGCCACACTGGCGCTTACAGCCGCCATGCCGCTCGCCGAACACACCGACGGACCGGGGAGTGTTCGAGCTCAGCTCGTTATCGGCAGCCCCGTTGTTCAGGCACTTCTCAGCACATGGAGGGCGATCGCCGTCCACCTGAGCGGCATGCAACGCATTCAGCAGGGCTGGGGCGTAGCAGGACACTTGTGAAGCTGCACTAGCATCAGAATCTGAAACCTGCTGTGCTTCTGCTCGGGCTTCGCTCTCCAGACAGGCTTGTCGCGCTGCAGTGACATCCGCGGCAACGGCAGCAAGGGCCTCACTGAGCTCGCTGATCTGGCGCTCGCTGCACTGTGACGCCTGTGAAGCGTCAGCTTCTGTGCGCTGCCGCAGCTCGCGCTCGCTGGCCAGTTCAGCCTGCACTTTCAACGTACAAGCTGGGTCTCACAAAGCTACCGCTGTGGCAATTTCAAAGAAAAACGACACGTTGGGCCTTCAGGATCCTGACATGAGGGTCAGAGCCACTTTTACTTAGCCAGAGCTTTTGGACCACGAGGGTAACTGTATGGCAGCTCGGATGTAAGGAACTCTTTAATTTTACAGCTTTGAAGGTAGCAGACAGTGCAGCATACCCTGAGCAGCTCCCGCGAAGCGGCGTCGTCCTTCGCACCATCGGTCAGCCCTTGCAGGCAGGCGATGGCTTGCTCCGCCTGACGCTCTGCAGTGGCTCGCAGAGCCTGTGCCTCCTTCAATTGATCCTCTGCACCTGCTGTCCTCGCCATACTCTGCCAGCACAGGCACATCATACTCGTCATCGCTACAAATGACGTGACAGCAGCAGTGGCCGAACGGACCCTTGTTTGAGCTGCCAACAGCGCGAACACGCACCTCCTGAAGATTCTGCGTCGTGGTGTCGAGGTCGTGCTCGGCCTGTGCTCGTGCCGCCGCCTCGACGGTGTTACTCTCTTGCAAGCTACCCTCAAGGTCTGTCACCCAAGCCTGCGCCATCAGGCATCAAGTGCAAATAAGCCATCTGCGAATGCAGCTTCCAACACAATCAATGCGTAGCAAGCTTTACCTTCAGCGCTATGCATTCCTCATGCGCCGCTGTTAGGTCTGCCTGCACTTGTGTCAGCTGGTGCGCCTTTGCGTCGGCGAGGGCCAATCGACAGCCGAGCGAGGAGCGCTCCTCCTCGTGCTTGCAGCGCACCTGCACTCGGCAGGATGTGAATTAGTGCCAGTCATCCCGCAAGACGCCCTCAGACGCATCTGGGACAACGGACGGCGGCCGAGCGCATTGGCTATGCCCAGGCTGACAGCTCACCTCCAGCAGGGCTTCGGCATGCGCTGCAGTCAGCTGCGCCCTCAGGGCTTGCAGCGCCTGGGTGGCTTGACGGGCCGCCAGTTCCGCCTGCTTGCGGCCGTGCTCCTCAAGGCGAGCCTCCCGTGCCGCAGCAGCCTGCTCCGCGGCCCTAACCTGCTTCAGCAGCTGCTCCGCTGGTGCGCTGGCGTGCTTGAGCTGGATCTGCAGCTCCTGCAGCAGCATCAGCACCGGCACGGCATCACACATTGCAGCCGCACCGTAAGCGGCCAGGCACTGCGACAATGTCCGCCCCAGCATGACCAGGTTTGGAGTTGAGCACCAATGCTGTAGTGCTCTCACTCTTCGCATATTGATGCTCGGCGACGAAATGAAAGGCATCTTCACGGAAGCAGAACCCAGGGCAGTGCCTGCGCGCACACCTTGATCTGCGTGCCCATGTCCAGCTCGTGCTCGCGGACCGCGATACGGTGCCTGTCCTCGAACTCTCGCCGCAGCGTGTCGCGCTGATGCCTTTCCGCACGCCGGTGCAGAACCACATCGTCGGTGAGCGCTGCTACTTGGGCCTGAAGCTCTGCCACCTGCACAATTTTGACATGGACATTGAGAGGCCGCACCGCACAGCCGTGCGCTGATCAAGGTCGGACTTCGGCTTCGAGTCGCATTGCGGCTGCCTGAGTCCACGGTCCCGTGGAAGGAGCTGCGACTCCAACTACACTCTATGACCCCGCACCCCGGCCCTATTTCCGGCCCACCCCATCCCTGCCCGTCATGATCAACATCCTGCAGAAGACCAATGCTTGGTCACTGCTGCAACGCCCGCCATCGCCAGGAAAAGCGCTGGCTGCGCTGTACTGCTAGCCTGGTCACGACGCACCTTCAAGTCGTGCCTGGCTGCTGCTGCATCAGCCTCCGCTTTGACCGCCTGCATCTGTTGCGTAGCATGCGCAAGGGACATATCCCGAGCCGCCAACTGCTGCTGCAGAACCTCAGACTTCACCAGAAGCCCCGTCGCCTGCTTCTTGGCCTGCGCACAGAAGATCCGCTGAAGGACATGATGAATTCCATGTTGTACAGAGGATCGTTCTCGCTGCGCCACTGCAGGACGGCAGTGTGCGTCGCGCGCGGGACCTTGAACTCCTATGCGGAACCAGCGGGACACAGCACTGCTCGAATCAAACCGGATGTCGCACGCGATGGCATGACCGGTCCTTGGCCGAGTCGCTAGTCCGCAGGCTCCGCACGGCACGCTCACGCTCTTCAGCGTCTGCATCTTGGCCTTCTAAAACCTGTCGGACGCCGAAAACAGTGCCGCTTCTGAGCACCTTCCCTGGTTGGCATAGGGTCATGGCACATGTTCATTGGATGCTCGGCGTCGCGATGCTACCTGAGGATCCCAATGGTGAGGATGGATCCCGCAGATGGCCACTTGAGTACATACAAGCAGCGTACACACAAGTTCGCGCCTGTTGGAGGCGGCAGGTGGTCGCAGCGTTGCCGCGCACGATGGCACCGAGCTTCGCGCCCAGCGCCATGTACCTCGCCTGCAGCTCGGCCCGCTCCGCAAGGCTCCTGGCCAGCAGGCGGTCTGACTCGGCGGCCTGAGCAGCTGCCTGCACGCCGTCACGTAGGAGGACGGTCAGCACATGCACAACAGCTGCTGATTTTGGCACAAAGCAGCCGCAACATGTTGCTACGACAGGCGTAACGCTCGCGCGACACACGAGGCCAGACGAGGAGAGAATGATATCGTGTCTTGCCTCTATGGCGGCACATTGACTATGTGCTCGCGCAAGCAGCTGCTGACGTGCCTTCGTTGCACGCTGCTTGTGTCGGTCGAGCGATTCGCTCAGTGTCGCGGCTCTCGCCGCCTCCGCTGCAGCCTGACTGTCCGCCGCCGCCCGCGCCCGCTCGGCCGCGTCCAGCTGCACGGCCAGCTTACTGTGGGCGGCAGCCAGGGCGGTGTGCTGCTGGCACGCGGCAGCGCGCTCCTCGACGCTGCGCCGCAGAGCCTCGTCGCCGGTCGCCGCTGCCGCAAACAGCTCCCGCTTGTGCTGCCGCACCAGCTCCTCTGTGGCTGCCAGCGCCTGCGTATGGGTCACGCACAGGAACTAAACGCAGCTTGCCTAGAGTAATAAACATGCCCGTTGCAACTCGGAGTGCATATGCTTCAGTCGACATGACGTTGGGGGCCAGCGCTCACATTATGTTGCACCGTGCTCAGCATGGACCAGCACGGCCTCGATCGCAACTTCGCCAGTGCTACATGAGCAGCATCGCATCGACGCCGCAAGCGAGAAACAAGCCCCTTGCCTGCTGTGCTTGTCTCAGTGCCGCGTCCTGCTGTCTGGCCTGAGCAGCTGCGCGCGACTCTGCAGCCGCGCAGCGATCGATAAGCTTAGCATGAGCTGCGCGCAGGTCTGCCGCTTCGGCGCACCGCTGCTGCAGCTCTGCCGTGCACATGGCCAGTCTGTCCTGCACCATGAGCCGTGCCAGGGCTTGCACCTAGCCTGCTGTCCCTTTCTGTCAGCGTTCACTCGACGTGCCTGCACGAGCTCGCAGGGTTACATCAGCAAAACAAATGCAAGCGCACTTCGGCGGCCTGCTTTGGTCCCTTCGCAGCCCGCAAGATGGTCGGAGGCCCTGCATAAGCATCCTGTGATGGCAGCTGTGGGGTGGGTGCTTCCACTGAGGCCTCCGCAAAAGGTGGGCAGGTGTTTCGGACTCGAGCCTCGCGGTCGCGTTCGGCCTGCCGTAGCAGGCCGATAATGGCCTCATCGGCACGCGTCTGTGCGCGATCTGCGCGAGAGCCCACACTATGCTGATGATGTCTGTGCGCATCACAGATGTACACAAGTTAGACTAGACAGGGCAAATTTGGCAAGCAGGACCTCGCCTGCAGCAGCTTTGTGCTCATGGTAAGGCGCCAGCGGAGGCTCGCTCGCGCAGCTGACGGTTTTCCTCTTACGGCAGCAGCTGGATTGTGCGCATATACGGTCTTGCAACATGATGTTGTCCAGGGAGCCCAACACTGCCGGCTCTGTCAGTGGTGTTGACTGAGCGTTGCTCGCGCTCACATCAGACGTAGTAACCGGCAGCAATCGGGACATGGCCACTGCTGTACCGTTGGTATCTGCCAAAGGCGACCGTTATGGGGGGTGGCACGAGCGTGAGGGATGTCTTGGTAGTTGATCAAACACCAGCAGCAACGTTTGCTAATGCTGGCTTGCATGTGGCGTTGTCAGCATGTTTGACCAAGCTGGATGGTTTGGTATGTGTGGGTATGCTTCCGTAAGATTTGCAGGTCCGTCTCGAAGCTTTGGATATCGGACATGTGTCTTGCATACATGTCCGACGGGTCCGGCTGTCGCTCCCTCGATCCAGGAGCAGTAACAACCCTGCCATGCTTTGTTTGCTCACAGCTTCTTGCTGATAGGTCACGATACCTAGCAAAGGCAGCCCTCCAGACCGCACTCGCTGTGCAACAGCAGCACGTCAGGCAAGCTGACTTCGGAGCAGCAATCGTCAAGCCTACTTGCCCTCCGCCATGTCCCGCGCCAGCTTGTCAGCCTTCTCCTCGACCTCGTGGATATCGCCGACCATGTAGAAGGCCATCTCCGGCAGGTCATCGTACTTGCCCTCCAGGATGCCCTTGAACCCGGAGATGGTGTCCTTGATGTCCACGTACTTGCCTGCAAGGGAAATGGTGGGCACCTTGAAACGGGATATCGAGCTGTGAACAAATGAGGTACTGACAGCTCATATAGCTACTGCCTGCTCGACTGGCATCGCAACGGGTCGACGATGCGAGCTTGCTGAGGCGGTCACCGCCGCCCGTGGCGTAGACTACGCAACTGACGTTGTATGCATGCCAGCAGATGCATACGTGGCTCACCTGGGGAGCCGGTGAAGACCTCCGCCACGTGGAAGGGCTGGGACAGGAAGCGCTGGATCTTGCGCGCGCGCGCGACGGTCATCTTGTCCTCCTCGCTCAGCTCGTCCATGCCCAGGATGGCGATGATATCCTGCAGGTTCTTGTAGTCCTGCGACATGCGTCATGGCTCAGACCCACAGAGGGCACGCGAGCAACAGCATGAGCAATACACTAGGTTGGTGCTCACAGCTAGCAGAGATCCACACCTACGATCTGCAGTACCTAGCAGCAGGACATGAACTTGTTGCCATGTGAGTGCTGTGAGGGGAAAATGGAAGTGTTCGCAACAGTGAGGCACGAGTCCAACTGGGCGCGCCTGCAGGACGCGCTGCACGCCGCGGGCGCAGTCGTAGTGCTCCTGGCCCAGGATGCGGGCGTTGAGCATGCGGGAGGTGGAGTCCAGCGGGTCGACGGCCGGGTAGATGCCCAGCTCCGCGATGGAGCGCGACAGCACCGTCGTCGCGTCCAGATGCGCGAACGTCGTCGCCGGCGCCGGATCCGTCAGGTCGTCGGCGGGCACGTAGATGGCCTGTTATTGCAGCACAACCGCCGGCTGTAAGCAGCATGTCAGCGCAGGAGAAACATGTAACTCAGTGTTGCAGCATTGCGACTATGATACTGTGGCCGTGCAGCAGGTCAGTAGCAGCCACCAGCAATATTCTGGCCAGAGATGCAGAGTAGAGCTGTCATTGAAGCGATGCAGAGACGCAGTGATAAGGGAAATACAGTGTCCGTGGGCTGCACCTGCACGGAGGTGATGGAGCCCTTGGTGGTGGTGGTGATGCGCTCCTGGAGGCCGCCCAGGTCGGTGGCGAGAGTCGGCTGGTACCCGACGGCGGACGGGATGCGCCCCAGCAGCGCCGACACCTCCGAGTTGGCCTGCGTGAACCTGAAGATGTTGTCGATGAACAGCAGCACGTCCTGGCCCTCCTCATCGCGGAAGTACTCCGCGACCGTCAGCCCTGCACACCACAGAAAAGTTGGGTTTGTCACATGTTGGTTCGTAGTCAAGGCGAACACAGGCGCCCTCAATGAGCCGGACGCTTGGTCAGCATCCCATGAAAGGGAATGACCGGCAGGCAGTGACAGGATGCGTCAGTCGCGTGAGCACAGAGCTTGCATGTGCCAATACCAACAAATGCGGACCTGTGAGCGCGACACGAGCGCGGGCTCCCGGCGGCTCGTTCATCTGTCCGTACACCAGCGTGCACTTCGACTCGGCCGCGTGTTCGCCGGTCTTGATCACGCCGGACTCGATCATCTCGCGGTACAGGTCATTGCCCTGCGAGCGCCACGTCATTATCCGTCACTGAACACCAGCAAATCCACTGATTGGCAAATCCATTTGCATCGACGCTCAGAAGAATGCAACTAATATGTTAACGGAGTCTAATACAGTTGAACACATGTGCGATGGCAAGTTGTGCACCGCACCTCACGGGTGCGCTCGCCGACACCGGCAAACACGGAGAAACCACCGTGCCCCTTGGCCACGTTGTTGATGAGCTCCATGATCAGCACCGTCTTGCCGACGCCGGCGCCGCCGAAGAGGCCGATCTTGCCGCCGCGCTGGTAGGGAGCCAGCAGGTCCACGACCTGCACCGCGAAACGCTCGAGCGTCAAGCCTGCGTCCCCCAAAGTGCTGCAGATGCTTGCGGTGGTACAGACATAGACCATCCCGCACAACTGGCTGCGCAATTGCAAATGCAGTGCAGACTATGTTTCATGTCCTGTCATGAACGGCTGCAGAAGGCTGTACCTTGATGCCCGTGACCAGAATCTCCTGAGCTGTGGACTGCTCCACGAAGGGAGGCGCCTCGCGGTGGATGCCCCAGTGGTGCTTCGCGTCTGCAAAATCCGAGCAGGTCGCAGATAAGTCTGCAGTTCCTGCAGGCTGTACGACGGCATTCGAGGACAAGCATAGGCTGAGTACGAATATGGTTGCAGGGTGCGCACGGATGGGTCCACACTCGTCCACCGGCTCGCCAATCACGTTCATGATGCGTCCCAGCGTCTCGCGAC
>JAABUX010003204.1_pt1 | contig 12187 bp, 6 predicted proteins | sample 5561851 | NCBI WGS metagenome assembly JAABUX01 (sample SAMN10711883, study PRJNA513361) | rock metagenome | isolation source: Antarctica rocks | place: Antarctica: Victoria Land, Richard Nunatak red sandstone | collected 2016-01-03 | reverse complement strand
AAAATAATACATTTCTCCTCGTAGGTGTATGTTTATACCTATACATAATTCTACAATACACTTTCCAAGAAGGTTCCGTTTGTTGGTATGACGGGTTGAAAATTTAACTCAATAGCAAATACTGTAGAACTAAATACTCAATGTTAAAAATAAAAATATCTTTATGCCAAGAGTTCGATTCTCTTCCTTCTTCCCTTACTTAAAAGTTAAATAATCATATGAGTAGGTACCTGTCACACACAGTTAGTAGTAAGGTTAACTATACAAAATAACTCAGGTCACCTTAAGCTTAACACTCTACTTTTGGATAGAGCTGTAAGTACTTTATTATCTCTTATACATATATAAGGTGGTATGGTTTTATTACCAAAATAAAAAAAAAATTATTACTTTATTTTAGCCAAAAAGTTTATAATATGATTAATATCTGTTATACACACAAACCTTTTACAACTACTTTTTATTTCAAAACTGTGTATTTATAGTTAATGTTTGGGATTTGCCTATATTAGTAACAACAGTAAGACCAATACTAACACTTAACACTAATAAGATTGTATTTATATAAATATATAAACTTATATATAATATATATATTTACAAAATATTATTTTTATTTTTATGTTTGTTAGGGTAATTATGGCATATGTTCAAAAACAAATCTTAAAAATGGTAATACACATAACATATAGGGTATTATATATATTTATCCAAGAGATTTGTTAAATATTTTAATGATAATACATTTATTAAAAAAAATAAACTATAGCTAATATAAGTATGTCTATTAAAATACCTAAACTAGTAATTGACATTTAAGGTAAGCAAACTGTAATATATAAATATAAAAAACAAGCTGTATAGGTAAAAACATAGTTCTTAGGTATTATACAGTTGAAGGTTTTTATAAACCTAAAAAACTATTGTTAAATAAATACTTTACAATTGAAATTGTTCATTAAAGGTATATACTTTATAACAGTTAGGTAAAATTTATAGCTATTAGTAATACATTTAGTTTAAGTCTACTTTAAAGGAGACTCCCATTATAGGTAAGATGGGTTGAGCTGTAAACTCAATAGTTATAAACTTTTAAGAGTTCGAATCTCTTGTCTCCTAGTCTCCTGCAGATTGTACTGGCTTTGGATAGGATAGCTAGCCTGGCTGACAGGCTGGCTGAGTGTTATATGCACCTGTCGATTTTTAATCTTATAGTTACTGAATGATTAGCATAGCATCCCTGTTATTTATTTCGCCAAGTACTACCCTTACACTAGTATAGTCATAACTACTTAAAATATGTTTTATTGTAAAAACTAATTAGTTTTTACAATTATATACTACTTTTTATTAATCTGCTATATTCCCTGTTAAATTTTATAATTAAAATTATTCATATCATATATTTTTTTTTTTATAGATAACACATAAAATTAAAAAATATAATTTACCTAATATTACTACTTATATATAAGTTAAGCTTTAAACTACTACAATATAATTATGTAATTAAAATAATATATATATACATACACATACATATACATATACACATAAATATACTAACATTTAATTTTACTAACTTTTTTATAATGGTTTATAACCATGTATATTGTTAATATATGTTTACCTTTAAATTTACTGGTTTATTTTTATAACTTAATTATTAATATCAAATTATGGTTTATCTGACTGTGTTTTAATAGGCTGCTGATATTTATTAGTATTAGTATTAGTATAGTAGGTAATATATACAAGTCTTAGTTTTTGCATCTGTACCTGTTTTATTTTTATACATTTTAGCCTTTATAGCTCAATGGTAGAGCGTAATACTGTTAATATTTGTATAAGTGTTCGATTCACTTTAAGGGCTATCCTCTGTCTTAAATATTTATAATATAGGGATAAGTATGGTGCAATAATATATTTAAATATAGTTGTTTATTTTGTTTAATTTAAAGTAAACAGAAAATATTTAGGTATTAATATATATTAGGGAATATATATATTAAACGTGTTGGCTAAATGGTAAAGCATTGTGCTACGAACACAAGGATCGCGAGTTCGAGTCTTGCACATGTTTATATTTATCTCTATGTTTACATTATGTTTGTTAAATTGTTTTATATTAGTTATATAGGACTAGCCAGAGAAAAAAAAAATTTTTTTTTTACAATAACTACTGTAACCACTATAGCACATAACATAACATAAATGAATATTTTTTATGCTATACATATTTTTGATTATATCTAAAAGGCTTATTTTTAGTTTTAGCTCGGTATAAAACTAAAGCTTTTTACATTTACTATTATCTTATATTATACAAATAATAGTTAATATTAATATTTATTATCTATAATAAAACATTAAAATCAGTAAGATAGTAATTTTTTATTTAATTGAATGAATACTTTATATGTAGTATGTGAAACTTTTACTAATGGATACAGAGGTGAGATTTTAGATTTTATTTCTTTGGTTTCCATAATATCTGGAATATCTGTAATAATAAGCAAAAACCCTATAGTATCTGTTTTATTTTTAATTGGTTTATTTTTTGCTATAGCAACATATCTTCTAACCATTGGTATAAGTTTTATTGGTCTATCCTATTTATTAGTTTATGTTGGGGCTGTTTCAATATTATTTCTTTTTATTTTAATGTTAATTAATGTTAGAGTATCTGAACTATTAAGTGATAGTAGCAACAGTATACCCTTAGCAATAATAACAGGTTTATCTTTTAATTACCCTGTCTATCAAATATTACCATACAGTTTAACAGCTTTAAATAGCTATACTATTAATTTAGCTAATTGATCATGGTTTGATATTGTTAGTAATTATGTAAAAAAATTTTTTAATTTTTCTAATGATAGTGATGAAATAGCATTTGTAACTGGTAATGTTTGAGATGGAAGTCTGGCAGAAACCACACACATAACTAGTATAGGTAATATTATGTATACTAGTTACTCAATATGACTTATTATAACATCTATTATATTACTATTGGCTATGGTTGGGGCTATAGTTATAACAATAAAACAAAAAGATTAAAATATAGCTTAATTGCTAAAAATTTTTAATGTAACAATCTCTTTTTTCCCCTTATATATATCCTTACCTCTCAATATTTAGTTTTTTAATTATTCCTCTGTTATCTTTATTTCCTTTATCTATAAAAATATTAATTTACAATCAATATATTGTTTCGATATATCTTATTTAGATTTTGTCTTAACAAGCAGATAGTTATAAATATTGTTATAACTATAAAAAACCAGAGACTTTAGTTTAATTGGTAAAATATGTGACTTTTAATCAACATTATGTGGGTTCAAATCCCGTAGGTCTTAAATATTGTTATAACTCTAAAAAGCCAGAGACTTTAGTTTAATTGGTAAAATATGTGACTTTTAATCAACATTATGTGGGTTCAAATCCCGTAGGTCTTAAATATGTTATAACTCTAAAAAGCCAGAGACTTTAGTTTAATTGGTAAAATATGTGACTTTTGATCAACATTATGTGGGTTCAAATCCCGTAGGTCTTAATAATATTCTCTTCTTTTTTTTTATACATAAGTTTATATACCTACTATTGTCTTATAAATCTTGTTTCTAACTGTTTAACAAATATCCAACTAGAAGACATCACTATAAAAATATTCCTCATATCAAGTGTTAAATTAGTACCTTACACAATAAAGGTTTAACATATACCCTATTACAACATATTTATTTAATTTATTTAACATATATCTCATCTACAACGAGTTTGTTTAACTTTAACATCCCCTTCTAAAAATAATTTGCTTAACATAGTGGGTAAAATATTTAAAAGCTTTTTTATTAATAGCCCTAAGGGATTAGCTCAAGGGTAGAGCAACCGTCTTACACGCGGGGTGTTAGGTGTTCAAATCACCTATTCCTTAATTTTGATATTAAATATATTACTTATAAAGTAATATTATTTTACATAAAAAATGTTTTAATAGTATATACGAAAAAAAAAATAACAATAAATCATAATTAATGACAAACTTAACAAGAAGTAGTTTTCAACCTCATCCTTTTCACTTGGTATCTCCATCACCTTGACCAATACTTACTTGTGTTTCTCTTTTAGCACTTACAACTGCTGGAGTTTTAGCAATGCATGGTTTTACTAATGCACGGGACTTTTTACCACTGGCATTTATATCCTTAATTTGCTCAATGTCCTTTTGATTTAGAGATGTAATTTCAGAAGCTACATATTTGGGTAATCATACTTTAGCTGTGCAAAGAGGTTTAAACATGGGAGTTGCTTTATTTATAGTAAGTGAAGCTTTATTTTTTTTAGCCATATTTTGAACTTTTTTCCATAGTGCGCTGTCTCCTACAATTGATTTAGGAGCTCAGTGACCTCCTACGGGTATAGAAGCAGTTAACCCTTTTGAGTTACCTATACTTAACACAGTATTATTGTTATCATCTGGTGTTACAGTTACTTATGCTCATCACTCTTTAATACAAGGTAATAGAAGTGGAGGTTTGCTTGGTTTAGTTTTGACAGTTGGATTAGCAACTGTCTTTACTGCATTACAAGGTGTAGAGTATTCAGTGTCTACCTTCACTATTTCAGATGGGACATACGGATCTTGTTTTTATTTTGGAACTGGTTTTCATGGCTTACATGTTATTATAGGTACAGCATTTATTGCTGTGGGTTTGTGACGTTTACTTGCTTACCATCTGACTGAAAACCATCATCTGGGTTTGGAGTCAGGTATACTATATTGACATTTTGTTGATCTTGTATGACTATTTCTTTTTGTATCTATATATTACTGAGGATCTTAATTTTAAGCAAGTATCATTATATAGAATTTGTTAGATCCCAATCTCAAAATGATATAGGACTTGTTAGAATCAGCCCCGAAGAAGGGGCTGATTTACATGAAAGGATTCAACGGGACATAGATACATTGAAACAAGATTTATGATGGGCTGAAAGAGATGGTTCGCAAGATTGGATAGATGGGATAGAAAGTGTAAAGGATAGGCTTATTCAAGACTTATTTGATTTAGAAAGAGAACTAGAAGAACAAGAACATGAACAAGAGCAACAACAAGAACAAGAGCAACAACAAGAACATGAACAAGAGCAACAACAAGAACAAGAGCAACAACAAGAACAAGAGCAACAACAAGAACAAGAGCAACAACATGAACAAGAGCAACAACAAGAACAAGAGCAACAACAAGAGCAACAAGAACAAGAGCAACAAGAAGCTGGTGTACGGCTACAGGTACGATCAGCACAATTAGGCGAGTCAAATATAAACCAATCTCCTTGAAATCGCTTACCTAAATTTCCTTGACTTATCTTAATCTTTCTAATTATAACAATTGGTTTAATATTACCAGATAATATATTTCTTATATTACCAGTATTATCTCCAAGTAATATATCCCTTGCCTTTACAACATTATCTCTAGATAATCTACCCCTTGCCTTTCAAACGTTATCTTGATATAATTTATCTTTGCTTTCCCTATTTATGTAATATATTAAGTATTTAAGAGACTGTTGTTTAATAACAAAATAGGTGATTTTTAATAATAACTATGTTGGTCAAAGTCAAAGTCAAAGTGTTAGTGTTAGTGAAAGTAAAAGTCCACCTGGTCTAAAAAAAAACGGCTATAGGTTAATGGTAGACCAGTCGTCTTCCATACGGAAAGTGCCGGTTCGAGTTCGGCTGGCCGTATTATATTACATCCAGGGTTAGTCGCTTAATTGGTAAAGTGTTTTCTTGTCGAGAAAAACGTTATCGGTTCGAGCCCGATCTAGCTCGCTTTTTTATTATATATAAGTATTTTGCAGATATTAATATGTAAATAAGGAAAAATTGCTATTGGTAAAGCGAGATATTTGCTAAATATTGTGTAATTAACACCTGGATGTTCGAATCATCTTTTTTCCGATAATAATTTATATAAAATAACCCTATCTTGCACAAGCTTAGCTAATTAACAGAAAAAATAAATAAAAGTCTAATTTAACAGGAAAGTTTAAACTATAAACTGGGTCTTTTTAGTTATAATATGGGCACTCTTTTTACAATACATATGCTAGATAATATTTACTACATATGGTTAAGAGCATAATTTAATTGGCAAAATAGGAGGCTTCAAACTTCAAATACTCAGTTCAAATCTGAGTGCTCTTGGCAATATTGAGATGTTATTAGTTTTTTTTATTAAAGTTTGTCTTATGAGGGTGTTATTATAGTTATAGGTGTTATTATAGTTATAGGTGTTATAGATGGTGACAGGTTAAGTTATCTAGACTTCGGCTACAACAATAGCTATAAATATATAAAATAATTAAGTTTATGGTTTATACCTTAAAATGTCCCCTATAGCTGTAAGCTTAGGTAAACTAAAAAATGTTCACAATGTAATTGTATATTTTATCTGTTATTTATATATATATAAAAATAATAGCTAAGTTTGTATATTGTATGATTTTTTTTCTACAAAAAAAAAGGTTCCTTAACTTAATTGGTAAAGTATACTTTTGATAAGAGTAGGTTTAGTGTTCAAGTCACTAAGGAATCAACTAGTATAAAAAACAAATTACATTTTTATATAAAGAAGAGAATTGACTGAGTGGATTATGGTGATAAGCTTGAAACTTATTTGGTCCGACGACCACATCCGTTCGAATCGGATATTCTCTGTAAATGATAACTTACTAGATTATACATCTAAAATTTGTCCAAATACACGGGTTAGAGCCAGGTTGGTTAGGCGTCTCATTTGGGTTGAGGATCTGTTATGTTCGAATCATAATGACCCGATTAATAAAATTTACTTTATTTTATGTATAAAATACATTAATAAAATTTACTTTATTTTATGTATAAAATACATTAATAAAATTTACTTTTTTTTTATGTATAAAATACATTAATAATAGTGTAAATGATATGGATAGTATTATTTTGTCATAAAAGAAATTTTATGACAGCAAGTATAAAAAGAAACTATTATGGACTCATAGCTATATATCAAAGAGAGTGCCACCCTTATAAAGGTGGCTGTTAATATCATTGGGCCGTTTATATGTTAGCTCATATGCTCTAATTAGAAATAAATTAATTTTTTCAGTTTTAACTGAAAAAGCAATAAACGAAGTGAATTGAAATATCTTATTAACTTTAGGAAAAGAAATCAAACGAGATTCTACTAGTAGTGAGAATGAAATAAGAAAAGCCTATTAAGTAAAATGGAGTACATACCTGTTTGAATCTAAAGGGGAACCTTCCTCTAAGGCTAAATATGATATATAAGCGATAGTGTACAGTACCGTGAGGGAAAGGAAGAAGTAGTAGTTTTAGAAGCAGCTCGACCAAAGTTTAAATAAACAATAAGAGCGTACCTTTTGCATAATGGGTCAGCAAGTTAATATTAGATGCGAGCAGTAATGCTAAGATAAACCAATTATGACATAATGATATAGTATCTAAAATTAGACCCGAAGCCTGGTGATCTTACCACTATCAGGGTTATAAAAGCCCGAACGGGTTATCGTTGTAAAGATATCCGATGAATTGTGGTAAGTTAGTGAAAGACAAAACTGACCAGGATAGCTGGTTTTCCGCGAAACCTATATTTGTAGGTAATTTAAATAACATCATAGCAGGTACAGAATTGTGATCTCATACAACTTGCATATTTTTATATGTTATTTGTAGACATTGGGAAGTCGTGAAGGCTTTATCAGTGAGTATTTGTTCTCGGAAGGGTTATGATGAATATTGAATAATCAGACATAGTACGCTAAGGTTGTATGTCTAAAGGGAAACAGCCCAGAACAAGAGTTAATAAGGTTCCTAAATTTTTGTTAAGTGAAATGAAGGTAGTTTTTTTCCAATATGCCCAGGAAATAGGCTTAGAAGCAGCCATTTTTTGAAGACCTCGTAGCAGAGCACTGGTTTAATTATAAAAAAAATAAACTATATCATTAGTTTATTTGGACAAAAGCACTGAAGGTTTAACGGATCTAAACAAGATACCGAGACCTTGTCCATATTTATTTATATATCTAAGTTATATATTGTATTTATGGGGTAGCGGAACATTGGGCATACCTAAGATTTTTTCTTTTTAAGATACAAATATATTATATTAAATATTACAAGTATATATTACTTATTTCAGATTCATGGTAAAACAAAACAAAACAAACAGAAAGATACCAAGAATAATGAAATTATAGGTAACCCAAGTGAGAATGCTGACATGAGTAACGATAAAGGGTGTAATGCCCTCGCCTAAAGCTTATGGTATTTAATAAAGTAACGGCCTCTAAGTTTATGATATGGTCTGGTTTACTATAGTTGTTAGATACTAATTCTGTTTATTGATATATAGTGTACTACCTACAGCCTAAAGGACTAAACGATGAGCAAACCTTGAGTTTATTGACAAATAACATTTGTGCACAGTTAGTAATAGCAAGTGCTATAGTGATAAGTGTTCTGGAAAACTCTAAACTTGTATGAATATTTAATAAACATTCATACTAACACAACCGTACCTAAATACTAACACAAGTAAGCAAGTAGAGAATACGAAGGCGTTCGAGTGAACAATCATTAAGGAACTCGGCAAATTAACTCTCGTAACTTCGGGATAAGGTGGGCCATTCCTCCTGATTAATATCAGGCTAGGAACAGGAGGCACAGAATGGTGTTGTACGACTGTTTAATTAAAACAAAGCACGTTGCAAAGACTAAAATCGAAGTACTGCGTGTGATCTCTGCCCAATGGCGGCTGGTTATCCGATTTGCTTAGCTGACTAATATAAGCTAGGCTTTGAATGAACCCCCGTTCAATGGCGGCCTTAACGTGAGGGTCCTAAGGTAGCGGAACACCCTGGCCGTTAAATGCGGTCTTGCATGAATGATGTAACGATACAACAGCTGTCTCTATGATTGGCTCGGTGAAATTGGAATAACTGTGAAGATACAGTTTACCTCTAGTTAGACGAGAAGACCCTATGCAGCTTTACTGTTGCTAGTTATTGGGTATGATATTATGAGTCGTAGTGCATAAGGTAGTTGGTGAGATATAATTGAAACACCTTTACTTCATTTATCATATTGTATTACCTTTAAAAGTGGAACAATTGCTAGGTGGCAGTTTATGCGGGGCACAGATCCCACAAAAAGTATCTGGGAGTATCCAAAATTCGTAAAATTGCATTTTGCAATTAAATATGTATAGGCTTTGCCTTGTACATGTTTTTTATTTTTAGTTTGTTATTAGTTGTATCACATATATGTAATATTAAATATACAATTACTAATGTAAAAATTTTACAACTAATTCAGTTATTAATCTATTTAAGTTAGAAATATTTTTTTATATAAGTAAGATTTTAACTATCACCAATTATAGATGTAATTAAAGCATTATTTAGGTATTATATCAGTTTTTATAAAATGATCCAGACACTATTACAATACAAAGCTAGCCAAACACGCAATATATTTTTAAGACCCAGACCCTATTACAACACAAAGCCAACCAAACACGGTACGGAATATATATTGAAGACCCTGACAATATTGTTAATAATAACAAGAAAACAGAACAGAATTGTAAAAAACAAAATATAATATATTAGTAATGCTTTTTGTTGTTCACTAACTTATTTAATTTACCTCCGGAATTAACCTGGTCATTTTTATTAGATAGTTAGTATAATGATAATTATTTACTTATAAAGTTTAATGGCTTAATCTTGCTTTACTGTTTGACTCACATGTCTTTCAGTCGCGTAAGCGGGGCATATGATCACAAGATGCAGAAAGGAAAGGTCTTGGATTATTGAAAAAGCTACGCTAGGGATTAAAAGTTAGTCCCCCAATGTTTATAAAAACTATTGGCAAATATCTGGGTTAATTTCAAGAAATACTTATTATATACTAAAATAAGTGTATTTGAAGCGAAACTTGCTTAAGCATTCTTGTAGTACCCTGTTTTAAAAATTAAAAGCTAGTATTACAAGTTAAGTAAGAACGTTCAACGACTAGAAGGTGAGTATTGCTAACAATAACCTTCTACTAAACCCAGCATCTTTTATATAAAACTATTTAAACAATTTTGGCCTTATCTTAATTTAACAGGTTTTTATTTTCGGTTTTTATAAATAAAACGAAAATATAGATAAACAACACGGGCTTAAGATATGTCTGTATAATGGTTAATATTGTTAATTACAATATTAGTGAAACAGACTCAACTAATATATTAAAAGTTGAGCTCAGGACATGCAATATAATCTAATAAAATTTAGAGAATCCTTTGTATTAATAAGCAATATGTTAAACATTTTTAATCTAAAACTAAAAAACTCTAACTATGATAAAGCAAATAACAAAGGTTATGAGGCAGGTCAAACTAGACACTATCCACCTGCAAACCAAGAGTGATTTAACAGTATATATGCTTATAATAAAAGTACAACTAAATTACTACCTATAGCTGATAAGGTTATACTTAAACTAATCAAAAGTTATTTTAACTTATACAGCCGTAAACTAGAAAAAAACATAAAGTTTCGCCATTTACGACGTATGAGAGTTAGAAGGTTATCAACTAATAGAATATTGGTGAGTAGGGCCGAACTGAAACACACAAACGATAAAGTAGTTATCACATTATATGTATACAATAGACAAAAAAAATATTATCTAAACAAGATAAACAGAATAGCTAAATTTAATTTATTAGAAAATATAGAATTAAAATATTTAATTACTGTTGTAAAAAATAAAACTCAGAATTTACTTAATAGAAAAAAAGTCAACTTGTCACAAATTAGAAAAGAAAAAAAATTTACACAAGCTGTGGTTGATTTAAGAAAAAAAAAAAATAATATAACGGAGCAAAGTTTAACAATCGTTTCAAAAGTTATAAAACATAAAAATATATTATTTAAAACTCTTAATTGAGATAATTACCAATTTAAAAGTTATGAAAACCAGTACTTAAAGAATTTTTTTCTTAAAACTCTAGAAAAGGAAATGCGAACTATTTATCTTAAACAGATAATATCTATTAACAAATTTAAGTTTGAAAATTTTTATATTTTACCTTTAACTAGCCTAATTAATAAGGTTTACAACAAAAAAGTAGAATTTAATCTGGTAAGCTTAAAATATTTTCATCTTAATAGTGATATTTTTACAGAAACTATAGTTACAAAGCTAAAAAATAGAAATAATAGATTATTAAGAGTATTAAAAGCTTCTTTATTAAAGTTTAAGTTACCAAATATAAATAAATTAGAAATATTTAATGACATTTACAATCGAAAAAGAAAGATGCAAAATTTAAAAGTTAATGATTTAGTACCTGATCCTTTAATATTTAAATCCAAAATACATGATAAAGATACTATTGAGCAAATGTTGCTAAAATTATATCCAGAAGATTTTAGATTAAAACAACAAAAAAGTCTTGAACATGTTACAAACACCATTTTAACTTCTATTAAGCACAAGTTTATAAATGGTATAAGATTAGAAGCGGCTGGTAGATTATCTAGACGTAATACAGCCGCAAGATCCGTTTTTAAACTTAGGTATAATGGTAATATCCAAAACATGGATTCCTCTTTTAAAGGACTTTCTACTGTTTTATTAAAAGGTCATGCTAAATCTAACTTACAATATACATTTTTAAAATCTAAAATTCGTATTGGATCTTTTGGTTTAAAGGGTTGAGTAAGTAGTTATTAGAAATTTTCTTTAATTGTTATATATATATTAATAACATTAACAATAATAAAAAATTAGTAATTATATTATTTATCTTTTAGGGTAAAACCTGTAAATATATGTATTATATAGATCTTATATTTATTATATAGGTAAAAATAAAATAAAAAACATATAACAAGTATCGTGTTGCACAATATATACAAATAAATAGTATAGTAAATAAAGATGAAGAAATAGTCTGAACCATCTTGTGAAAGATGGAAATAAAGGATAAAAAGCCTTTATGATAACAAATTTTGAACAGGCCAATTGCGCCAGAGAGTTCAAATTGAGTGCGCAGTCTGGCACCTCGATGTCGACTTAGCTTATCCCCATGAATGTAGGAATCATGTAGGGTCC
>JAABUX010008094.1_pt1 | contig 12193 bp, 13 predicted proteins | sample 5561851 | NCBI WGS metagenome assembly JAABUX01 (sample SAMN10711883, study PRJNA513361) | rock metagenome | isolation source: Antarctica rocks | place: Antarctica: Victoria Land, Richard Nunatak red sandstone | collected 2016-01-03 | reverse complement strand
TGCTCGGCATAGTGTTGCTTGGCGAGCGCCTGATCGACGTTCACCAACTTCATCGCGACGAGCGCGTAGCCGCGGCGCTCGAGCCGGGCGAGAATCTCGCCGACGAGTCCACGCGCGACCGCGTCCCCTTTGCACAAGATCAACGTTTGTTCGATTGCCATTGCGCCACAAGAAGTCGTGTTTCGACTACGCTTTTCCTCGCGCACCGATAGCACCAACGACGAAGCGGCGGCACTGCTCGGCACGCCCGGCAGTGAAGGGCTCGTCCTGCACGCCGACTACCAAAGCGCCGGGCACGGACGACGTGGCCGCGCGTGGCTCGCCCCGCTCGGAAGCGCTTTGCTGTTCACGGCGATCTTGCCCGAACCGTTGCCCGCGCGCACACTGTGGTGCGTCACGTTCTGGACGGCGCTCGGCGTCGCGGCCGGCGTCGAAAAATCGACGGGATTGCGCCTCGCACTTCAATGGCCGAACGACCTGCTGCTCGATGGCCGCAAATGCTGCGGCATTCTTTGCGTATCCCGCGTCGTGGGAACGCAGGCGTGGGTCGGTTGCGGCGTGGGTTTGAACGTGCACCGTCCGTTCGATGAAACAAACCTCGCGGCCATCGTGCCGGCACCCGCGTTCCTATCCGACCGCGTGCCGAATGTTGATCGCCCTACGCTGTTGGATGCCATCCTAAGTGCGCTCTGGGCGACGCGCAAGGATCTAGGCGATCCGCACGGCGTCGCACGCGCTTGGGAACGGCGTGCGCGCCTCGAGGGCACGCCGTATCGCCTACATCTCGATGCCGAAGAAGGAACGCTGACCGGCATCGCCCGCCGTCTCGACGACGACGGCTCGCTGATCGTCTCGTGCGGGGATGTCGAGCGCCGGGTTACGCTCGCGGACGCCCGAGTCTTGCGTGATACAACGACGTAGACGGATTGGGCTGCGCTCAATCCGCGCGGGAGGTCAGGCGCGGTTGACGCGGACGCGCTTCTCACAATGGTCGCAGAAGTGCGAGAGCTTGTTGTCGGTATCGTAGATCGAGTTCGAGAAATACATCGCGCAGCGAGCGTTGAAACAGTGTTTGAGACCGAAGGCGTGACCGAGATCGTGGACGGCTTCTTTGAGCGTCCGCTGGAAGAGCACGTTGTGATCGGCGCGTTCGCCGTAATAGTCGTTGCGCAGGCGGTGTAGTGAAACGACGGCGATGCGCTGCTCTTCGCTTGCATCACCAAAAACGAACTGATGGGACGTCTTGTAGAGATCGTAGTCGGTGATCGCTAAGCGGACGACGTCGGGCGCAGCGGGGGACACCGCAACGCGGGCCACCAGCGTGTTGAAGAACATTTGCTTGCGCACGCTGTTGAGCGACGTCCGCGGCACACGGATGGTCCGTTCGACGCGGCAGGCGTGCAAGAACCGTTCTTCGAGACAGAGAGCTAGACGTTCTAGAAAGCCGACGTCCATGGCATTGACCGGGACGATGCTGATCTGCCCCACGGACCACATACTTAGCGTCGCGGCGGACGGAACCTTGTGCAGCGATATGTGACGGTTCCCACGAATTCTCCGCCGCATGATCGTGGGAATCGGCACGGACCTGGCCGAGGTTGAGCGTTACCGCTTCGACGAGACGCATTTGGCGTGGTTTGCACGCAGAGTCTATACGGAGGAAGAAATGCAGTACGCGCTGCGCAAACGTAACTGGTCCGAGCGGCTCGCCGGTTTTTTCGCGGCCAAAGAGGCCGCGCGTAAGGCGTTCGGTCATGCGATTCCGTGGCGCCGGGTCGGCGTTGGTCACGAATCCAGCGGTAAACCGACGCTTGCGTTTTTCGGAGACTATGCCACGCTACCGGCCTCGCGCGGTGTGACGCGTATCCATCTCTCGATCACGCACACGGCGTCGACGGCATGCGCGGTCGTCGTGCTTGAGGGCGACTCGTGCGCGTAGTCACGGCCGAGCAGATGCGGGCTGCCGATGCGGCGGGCGGTGCCCAGCGCGGCGACGTCGCGCTGATGCGCGCCGCCGGCGACGCGATCGCCGAAGCCGTCCGCGCATTGTACTCGGACGCGCGCCGAGTCGTCGCCTTCGCCGGGCCGGGAAATAACGGCGGCGACGCGTATGCCGCATTGGCCACGCACGCCAAAGATTCGCATGAGTGCGAACGGATCATCTACGCGATGCCCGCGGCGACACCGAGCGCAGCGCGACGCGACGCGGAGGACCGCGCGCAAGCCGGCGGCGTGATCACGCGTCCGTTTCCGCGCGACGCCGACGAAGCGAAGGGCGCGCTCGCCGGCGCCGATCTTGCGCTCGATGCCATGCTCGGCACGGGCTCGCGTCCCGATGTGCCGGTGCAGTTGCGTTGCGTCATCGACGTGCTGGCGAACTCCGACGTCCCCGTGCTCGCCGTCGACATTCCGACCGGCATCGATCCCACGACCGGCGACGTCGCCGGAGCGGCCGTGCGCGCGCGCGCCACGGTGACACTCGGCGCACCCAAACTCGGGCTCCTGTTCGATCCGGCACGCGGTTACGCGGGCGGCATCTTGGTCGGCAATTTGGAACTCGATGCGCAACTCGCACGCAACCAGGGGACGACATTCGCCGCGCTCGATTCCGCCGAGTTCTTGGCGCTCTTGCCGCGACGCGGCGAAGAATCCGACAAACGCGAAGCCGGTGCGCCGCTTATCGTGGCCGGGAGCGAGCAGTTTCCGGGTGCTGCCGTGCTGTGCGCGCATGGCGCGGCTCGCGCTGGTGCCGGTTACGTGACGCTCGCGTCGAGTGCCGGCGCCGCAGCGGCTCTGCGATCGCATCTCGTGGAGCAAGTGGTGGTGACGTTCGATGAATCCGACGTACACGAAGCGATCGACGACCTGATCGACCTCACCAAACGCTCCAACGCCGTCGCTTTGGGGCCGGGGCTTGCGCTCTCCGATGCGACGGGTGCGGTCATGCGCGGATTCATCGAACGCCTGGAGCGCCCGTTCGTCGCCGATGCGAGCGCGCTCTTCCATCTCGGCAAACACCTCGACATCTTGCGCGGAAAGCGCTGCGTGCTGACGCCGCACGCGAGCGAATTCGCACGACTCTCCGGCGAAGGCACGATCGCGCCGGGCACGCGCGTCGCGCGCCTGCGTTCGTTCGTTGCTCGAACCGGCGTCACGACGTTGCTCAAAGGCAATGCGACGCTGATCGACGACGGCAGCACGATGCACGTCAACGTGACCGGATCCAATGCGCTCGCAACGGCGGGCACGGGCGACGTCCTGACCGGCGTGATTGCGACGTTGCTTGCGCAAGGGCTGGCACCGGTCGATGCGGCTCGGGTAGGGGCGTATTGGCACGGGTTGGCGGGTCGGAGAGCCGCGCAGGAACGGCAGGTCGGCGTCATGGCGGGCGACGTCGCCGAAGCACTCGGCCCCGCGATTCCGAAGCCGCCGCAACGCTTTGCGCACCTCGTGCAGTTTGTTTGAAAGCCCTCGACAGCGCGCCCGGACGGTGTAACTTCAGATGCGCTCAGCAAGGAACGCGCGCAATTCTGCTTCACCGACGATCGGAACGCCGAGGCTTTCCGCCTTAACGAGTTTCGCACCCGGTTCGTCGCCGGCGACGACGTAGCTCGTTTTCTTGCTGACGGCGGAAGCTACTTTTCCGCCGGCCGCGACGATCAGCGCGCTCGCTTCTTCGCGGGACAGGTTCGGCAGGGTTCCGGTCAGGACGAACGTTTTACCGGCCAGTGCGCCGACCGGTTCTTTGGGTTGCAGCGGCGCAGCGAGGTCGACGCCGCGCGCACGCAAGCGTTCGATCACGTCGCGATTTTGCGGCTGCGCAAAGAAAAAGGCCACGCTCTCGGCGATCTGAGGACCGATGCCCTCCGTTGTTGCCAGCGCTTCCTGGGTGGCAGTCGCGAGCGCATCGACCGTGCCGAAAGCGCCCGCGAGTAACGCCGCGTTCTGGCCGCCGACGTAGCGGATGCCAAGCGCCCCCAACACCCGTGCGAGGCCGCGACCCTTCGAAGCATCGATCTCGCGCAACACGTTGCGCGCCGAGCGCTCACCCATGCGCGGCAGCGCGAGCAACGCTGCCTCGTCGAGCGCATAGAGATCGGCAACGTCGTGGCACGTACCGCTATCGACGAGGGCGGCCGCGAGCGCGTCGCCGACGCCCTCGATATCCATCGCGCCGCGGGAACACCAATGGCGTAGCCGTTCGCGCAACTGCGCCGGACATGCGACGTTCGTGCAGTACGCGAAAACGTCGTCGGGCGGATGGTCGACGCGCGAACCACACACGGGACAACGGTCGGGCAAGCGGTACGCCGTCGCAGAAGACGGCCGCCGTTCGAGTACGGGACCGACGACGTACGGGATGACGTCGCCTGCGCGATGTACGATGACGATGTCGCCGGCGCGGATGTCTTTGCGCAGGATGTCGGCCTCGTTGTGCAACGTCGCCATCTTGACGGTGACGCCGCCGATCGAGACGGGTTCCAACACCGCATACGGATTCAGTTTTCCGGAACGGCTTACGTTGACGGCGATCTCGCTCAGTGTAGTGCGCGCCTCCGCGGCGCGAAACTTGAAAGCGATCGCCCACCGTGGGTCTTTGCCCGCGTAGCCTAAACGGGCTTGCAGGGCGAGATCGTCGACTTTGATGACGACGCCGTCGATCTCGTAATCGAGCGTCGTCCGCTCCTCTTCCCAGCGCCGACAAAACGTCAACACATCGTCGATCGTCGCGCACGGCGTAGCATGTTCGTTGACGTGCAGCCCGACGCGCCGCAACGTGCCCAGCAGCGCCGTCTGACTCGGCGGCAGCGGCTCGCCTTCGTATGCGCCGACCGCATATGCGAAGAACGACAGCTTGCGCTCGGCGGTGATGCTCGGATCCTTCTGCCGCAATCCGCCCGCCGCCGTATTGCGCGGATTGGCGTACAGCGCGAGGCCATTGGCTTCACGCGCCGCGTTCAGCGCCGCAAACGCGCTCTTGGGCAAATAGATCTCGCCCCGCGCGTCGACCTTGGCGGGAAAGGGCGGCTTCAAACGTCGCGGGACGTCGGCGATCGCGCGCACGTTCGGCGTAACCTCCTCGCCGACGTTACCGTCGCCTCGCGTACCCGCCGAACGGAGCATGCCGTTCTCAAACCGCAAGGAGCTGGCCACTCCGTCGATCTTCAATTCGCAGACGTATCCCGGCCGGTTCCCCGCCAGCTTTTCCACGCGTGCGTCGAATGCACGAAGGTCCGCTTCGTCAAACGCATTGGCGAGCGACAGCATGGGCACATCGTGCCGGTACGGGGGGAAATCGGCCGACGCAGCTCCCCCGACCCGTTGCGTGGGCGAATCGGGAGCGGCGAGTTCGGGATGCGCGGCTTCGAGATCGCTCAGTTCACGCAACAGCGCGTCATAGGTTTCGTCGGCGATGACCGGCGCATCGAGGACGTGATACGCATGATTTGCCTCGGCAAGTTGCGCGCGCAATGCGCGCACGCGGTGCGCGACTGAGTCGGTCGTTGCCACGCACCTTCCTACGACGGTCCTGGGCTTGGGACCGTTTGCCGGCGCATGAGTTCAGTGCCGCGTCGCCAACTGGCTACGATTGATGTCCGAGCGGTTTCGTGACGTAGGTTCGGCGGCGACCGGCGCGCTTTTCATCGCCGCCGGGACGTTGCACTTCCGGTTTACGCGCGCGTACGAGGCGATCGTTCCACCGCTATTTCCCGCGCACCATGAGCTGGTGCTCATCAGCGGCGCGTGCGAGATACTCGGCGGCGTCGGCGTCCTATTTCCACCGACGCGGCGTTACGCCGGCTGGGGGCTCATCGCGCTCTTGGTGGCGGTGTTTCCGGCCAACGTGAACATGGCGGTCGACGCGCGAAGCTTTTCACAGCTGGCGCCAGGCTGGGCGCTCGCCGCGCGCTTACCGTTGCAAGCGCTGTTCCTGTGGTGGGTCTATGCGATATGCGTGAAGCCGCGCTCGGCCTAAAGCACCGGCCCGTTCAGCACCCGACCAGTGCGCGGCCGATCATCGCCGCTCGCGCCGAATCGTGCAATGCGAGCGAACGCGTACGTGCGTCGCGCAGAGCCAAACACCGGTTCTTTGCTTCTTTGACGTCGCCGTAGGCGTCAGCGGCGATCAGTTGCGCGGACACCGCGTCACGCGGAAAACCGCACATGCGCAATTGGTCGCGTACTGCGAGTGCGGCATGTAAAACGTTCGCATCCGAACCGCTGGTCAGCGCATTTCCAATCGCGGCCAGCGCGCGACCCTGCACGCTGCGGCAGCCGAGCGCTGCATTCGCTGAATTCATGGAAGCTCGCGCAGCTGGCGCAGCCTGCGGAAACGCGGCCTGCACGCGCCGGCAGGCCAAACCGTGGACGGGGCCGATCAGCCGGTCAAACAAGGCAGCCGTCGCGCACGCGCCAGCGTCCGCCCACCATGACGTGGCGCGGCCCGGCGCGATCGGCCGCGAAAATGTAGCGGTCGAGCGCCGTCGGCGCGGCTTCGTCCGCGGAATCCACGACGATCAAGTCCGCACGGCAGCCAACGGCGAGAGCACCGCTCGCGCGTCCGCACGCTTGCGCGCCACCCTGGGCCGCTCGCGAATACAGCACTTCTCCGCACGATGCTCCGGCGTTCGCCGCCGCGATGATGCGCCGGCGCGTGATCAAGCGCTGTCCGTATTCCAGCCAGCGCAACTCTTCGACGGGCGAAATCGAGACGTTGCTATCGGATCCGATCCCAAAGCGGCCGCCGTCACGCAGATATGGATCGAAGGGAAATAGGCCATCGCCGAGATTCGCTTCGGTCGTGGGACACAGACCAACGACGGCCCCACTTGCGCTGAGCGCAGTCCGTTCAGGCTTGTCGACGTGCGTCGCGTGAACGAGACACCAACGCGCATCGACTGCGTAGTTCGCAAATAACCATGCCACCGGCCGTTGCTCGAACATGGCCGAAAAAGCGTCGACTTCGCGGGTTTGCTCGGCGATGTGAAGGTGAATCGGCACGTCCGTGGGCGCCCCGTCCACTAAGGCGCGCAATTGCTCGGGAGCCGCCGCGCGCAGCGAATGCGCGCACGCGCCGACCGTTACGTCGGCATCGTCGGCGTATGCCGCTCGAACCGCAGCGCCGATTTCCAACACGTCGTCGGCCTCGGTGGCAAAACGCCGTTGGTCGGGCCGCAACGGAACACCGCCGACGTCGGCCTGAGCATACAACGCCGGCAACAGGCAGATCGCGATGCCGGCTTCCCGCGCGGCGGCGACCAGCGCGAGCGAATTTGCCGCCCGTTCGGCGTACCATGCGCCGCTGCGATCGCGGTGGATGTAGTGGAACTCCGCAACCGCCGTGTAGCCCGCCACCAACATCGCGCGATACGCATCCCGCGCGATAGCGTGCAATGCATCGGTGTCCATCGTTTCGGCGAGCGCATACATCGCGTGGCGCCATGACCAAAAATCATCGTCGCCGCTTCCCCGGCGCTCTGCAGTGCCCGCCATCGCGTGCTGAAAGGCGTGCGAGTGCAGGTTGGCCATCCCCGGGAGCACCGCGCCCGACAGACGTTCTGCATCACCGGGTGCGCTTTCGGGCACGATACGTTCGATCGTTCCATCCGACGCCAGTTCGATCAGCACGTGGCGCGCGAGTCCGTCGGATAGCAGCGCCTGTTGCGCGAACAACTGCATGTCGGTAACGCTAGCTTCTGCGCCGCAGGCGCTCCGCGCGCTCCGCGGCAGCCCGCTCCCGAGCCAGCGTCAGGTAGTGGTTGAGCAACGGCGTGAGAGCTGCCGCCAATAGGCCGATGACGGCGACCCAAATCGGAATCGGAATCGACTCGAACGGCGCTAGAACGCGATCCAGCGGAGAATCCGTTGCGTGATGATGGCCGAACAGAAAAGCGAGCAACATCCATCCCGCCTTTCACCCTCGGTTCCTTGGCTTCCGCGGCGCGGACGTATCGGCCGGCACCCGAAAAAAACCGCGGCTATTACACCGCGGCTAAGGTCTGGAGAGAACGGATAACGCTAACGGGGGTGCTTGGGATCCTCGGGTGGATCCACCGGGCCACCGTGCAGCGGCGACGAGTCGCGCTTATCATCGGTCCGGCCCGCTTTTTCAGCCTCCGCTCCGGTCTCTTCGCCGCGCTTGGAAACGCTTTCATCGGTGCCCTTCGGCGGAAAACGATCGTCTTTCATAGGTCCTCCTCTGCCCTACCGTGTACCCGCGGACGGAAGATCATGCACCTCAGGGATCGACGCAAAGACCGGGAGTCGCCGAAATACGATGCGATCTGGACGAACGCGCGCCTCGCGACGATGGTCACCGGCGGAGCGCCGTACGGTGCGCTCGAAGGCGGCGCGCTGGCCGTGAGAGACGGCGTGATCGCATGGCTCGGCGCGCAGAGCGCCCTGCCGGACGCCCCCGAACGGCTCGCCGCGCGCGTGATCGACGCGGGTGGTCGGTGGATTACGCCGGGGTTGATCGATCCGCACACGCATCTGGTCTTCGGCGGCGAACGCGTTGCCGATTTCGAACGTCGCGTTGCGGGTGAGAGCTACGTCGCCGCGGCGGCGGGCGGCAGCGGCATTGCTTACACCGTCGCGAAAACGCGCGCGTGCGATGAAGCGACCTTGTTTCAGCAAGCGCTCATGCGTTTGCGCAGGCACGTTGCCAACGGCACGACGACGATGGAGATCAAGTCGGGCTACGGCCTCGACATCGAGACCGAACTGCGCATGCTGCGCGTCGCGCGACGCCTAGAAGCGGAATCGGGCATCTCGGTGCGCACGAGCTACCTCGGCGCCCACGTCGTTCCGCCCGAATACGCCGAGCGACGGGAGACGTACCTCGATCTCGTCTGTGACGTGATGCTGCCGCGCATCGCGCGCGAGCGGCTTGCCGATGCCGTTGACGTGTTCTGCGATACGATTGCGTTCTCACCGCAGGAAGCGGCACGCGTCCTCATCGCCGCGCGAGCTGCCGGACTCGCGGTGAAAGTACACGCGGATCAAATAGCGGACAGCGGCGCGGCCGTGCTCGCCGCCCGGTACGGGGCATTATCGGCCGATCATCTCGAACGTACCGATGAGAAGGGTGTGCTGGCGCTCGCGACCGCCGGCACCGTCGCGGTGGTGTTGCCCGGCGCGTATTATTTTCTGCGCGAGACCGTCAAGCCGCCGCTCGATGCGTTACGCCGCCACGGCGTGCCTCTCGCGCTTGCTACCGATTGCAATCCAGGTACGTCGCCGCTACTCGGACTGCCGGCCGCGATGAACCTGGCATGCGTCCTGTTCGGCTTCTCGCCCGAAGAAGCGCTGGCCGGCGTCACACGCAACGCGGCGCGCGCCCTCGGGCTCGCCGACCGCGGCGTGCTGGCGGTTGGACAACGCTGCGACCTCGCGCTGTGGGACGTCGGTTCCCCGGCGGAAATCGCTTACTGGCTCGGCGGCACGTGCTGCGCCGGCGTTGTCCTCGCGGGCAAGTGCCGGGCGGCCGACCGCAACAGTGATTGACAGGCGGCACGCAACGTCACGGAAAGGGGCGCTGCCTTAGCCGGGTCCCAGCCGTTAGCATCCCGTCGCGCAACGCTTGCAATCCGCCTCTCGCCCCCGGGATACACCGCGACAGGCTTGCGCTCGCGTTGATCGTCGATCAGATATGTTCGTTGGTTCAGTTCGATCTGGAGCGCATGAACGTTGGCAGTGGGCTGACCGTAGGTGCGCGTGATGTAGCCGCCTTTGAAACGTCCGTCGATGACGTGACCGTACTGTGAGCCGCCAAAGACGTTGGCGACGATGTCACGGAGCGCGCGAGCGCACGAGCGGCCGTCGTTGGTTCCAAGGTTCACGTCGGGCAACTCACCGTCGAACAGCAACGGCAGCCGGCCCCAAATCGAATGCGCGTCGACGAGCAATGCATAGCCGTGCTGAGCCTTGCTGCGTGCGATCTGTTCGCGTAGCGCCGCGTGATAGGGCTCCCAGTAACGCTCGCGCCGGGCGGCAACTTCCTGCGCGTCCGGTTCATCTCCGGCGGCATACAGCGCTTCGCCTTCGAAGGTTTCGGTCGGAACGAGCGTCGTCGTGCGCGCACCCGGATACAGTGAGGCGTCGTGCGGATCGCGATTGAGATCAACGACGTAGCGTGAGAAACGCGCGACCAGCGCCGTCGCGCCGAGTTCCGGTGCAAACGGATAGAGCCGGTCGACATCCCAGTCGGTGTCGACCAGCGCGCGGCCGGGTGCCGTCAGTCGTGACGCAAGGTCGTCCGGCAGTTCCCGCCCGACATGCGGCGCGCTCACGATGAGCGGTCCGTCGCCGCGGTGCAGTTCGTACACCGCGTCGCTCACGGCCGCATCGTTGGAAAGAGCTCGGCAACCAGTGGCGTGAAACGTCCCCCCAGCACCAGTGCGGCGACTCGCTCGATCTCCGGTGCGAGATACCGATCCCCGCGACCGCCACCGTCGGGCGCGATCTCGCTGAGCACCGCTTCAAGTGCATCCGACGTGCGCAGCGGGCGCCGGAATCCGATCCCGCGTGCCGCCGCCAACAGTTCGACGGCGACGATGTTCGCCGCGTTCCGTGCCATCTCGCCCAAGCGGCGCGCAGCGTGGGTCGCCATCGACACGTGATCCTCCTGACCAGCCGACGTTGGAATCGTATCGACGCTGGCGGGAAACGCGCGTCCCTTATTTTCGGAAGCGAGCGCGGCTGCCGTAACCTGCGCGACCATGTAGCCTGATTCGAGCCCGGGTTCGGTCGCTAAGAACGCCGGCAGACCACTAAAGGCGGGGTCGACGAGGAGCGCGCAGCGGCGTTCGGAGAGGTTGCCGATCTCGGCGAGCGCGACCGCGAGCGCATCGGACGCTAGTCCGACCGGTTCTGCATGGAAGTTGCCTCCGGAGAGCACTTCCTGCGTATCGGCGAAAACGAGCGGATTGTCCGAGACGGCGTTGGCTTCGTCGATCAAGATCGCCGCGCCGTCACGAATGGTGCGCAGGCACGCGCCGAGCACCTGCGGCGTGCAGCGCAAGCTGTACGGATCCTGCACGCGCCCGCAGTCGCGATGCGACTCGTTGATCTCCGTGCCCGCCACCAAACGCCGCACGGCAGCGGCGACGTCGCTTTGCGCGGCATGACCACGTACCGCGTGAATACGCGGATCGAACGGCGTCACGCTGCCGAGCGCGGCTTCGAGGCTGAGCGCACACGCAACGAGCGAAGCGGCGAACACGTCTTCGGTTGCGACCAGACCGTCGAGCGCAAGGGCCGTCGAAACTTGCGTGCCGTTGAGCAACGCGAGGCCCTCTTTCGCCTCAAGTTCGACCGGCGCGATCCCCACGGAGGCGAGCGCATCGAGGGCCGCACACCGCCTCCCGTCAACGACGGCGTCGCCGATTCCGATCAGCGTGGCGGACAGATGCGCCAGCGGCGCCAGATCTCCCGATGCGCCGACGGAACCCTGCGCCGGAATCGCCGGCAAGACGTCGCGCTCCAGGCACGCGAGCAGCGTTTGAATCACGCTCCAGCGGATGCCGGAATACCCGCGTGCGAGCGAGTTCACCTTGAGCGCAAGCACCAACCGTACGATGTCGCGCGGCAACAGTTCGCCCACACCGCAGGCATGCGAGACGACCAGATTGCGCTGCAGATCGGCGAGTTTATGCCGCGGGATGCGCTTGTGCGCGAGTTTACCGAAACCGGTATTGACGCCGTACACGCTGGCGTCGCGCGCCGCGATCTGTGCGACGACCGCCGCCGCCCGATCGACGGCTCCTCGCGCGTTGTCATCGAGCGTCACCCGAACGCCGCTCCGCAAGATGGCGCGCGCATCGCGTAGTTGGAAGTCGCCGGCGCGCAAGGTGAGCACCGCACGATCGACGGCAGGCGCCGTCATCGTTCCAGCATCGGAATTCGTAAGCCGTGCTGACGTGCGCAAGCAATCGCGCTCTCATACCCGGCATCGGCATGGCGCGCCACGCCGCTCGCGGGATCGTTCCACAGCACGCGCCGCAGCCGCGCGGCCGCTGCGTCGGTGCCGTCGGCGACGATCACCAGTCCCGCATGCTGCGAGAAGCCCATTCCGACACCGCCGCCGTGATGGAACGACACCCATGTCGCGCCGCCGGCGACGTTGAGCATCGCGTTGAGCAGCGGCCAATCGCTGACGGCGTCGGAACCGTCGCGCATTGCTTCGGTCTCT
>JAABUX010008093.1_pt1 | contig 12193 bp, 10 predicted proteins | sample 5561851 | NCBI WGS metagenome assembly JAABUX01 (sample SAMN10711883, study PRJNA513361) | rock metagenome | isolation source: Antarctica rocks | place: Antarctica: Victoria Land, Richard Nunatak red sandstone | collected 2016-01-03 | reverse complement strand
ACCGACAAAGGCTATGACGCCAAAAGCAACCGGCAAGCTGCCCGAGCCCTCGGGATCGTGCCGGTGATCCCGGTGAGGAAGATCACCGCCCACAGCCCCAGGCACTTCCCGAAGATCCTATACAAGGCGCGCGGATCGAGCAGACCATGGGCAAGCTGAAGCGCTTTAAGCGGATCGCCCTTCGGTGCGAGAAGACCGCAGAAAACTTCGCCTCCCTGGTCTCGTTCGCCTGCAGCCTGATCTTGATCAAATCCGTCCACAGGATCTAGGAGCGCACCGTCGACCGGCGCGATGCCGGGCTTCACTCCGGGGCGCGCCAGCCTGGCAACGTGCCACCGAGTTGAGCGGAAATAGCATCCGCCTTGCGGCGTACCAGGTCGCCCAGCAACGCGATGCGGTCGTCGGAGATGCGCGCCATCGGCCCGGAGAGCGACAACGCCGCGATCGGGTTCGCATTCTCGTTGAAGATTACCGCCGCGATGCAGCGCAGCCCGACCGCGTGCTCCTCGTCGTCGATCGCGTAGCCGCGCTCCCGTGCGCGCGCCAGGTCCTGCCGCAGCGCCGTCGTGGTGTTGATCGTCTTGATGGTCACCCTGGGCAGGCCCGTGCGGTGCAGCAGCTTGGCGAGCTCGGCGTCCGGCATCGCCGAGAGCAGCGCCTTGCCGACGCTGGAGCAGTGCAGCGGCACCCGCGCGCCCGGCCGGGCGAATGCCCGCATCATCTGCCGGCAATCCACCTGCGACAGGTAGATCGCCTCGAGCTGGTCCTCCACGGCGAGGTTCACCGTCTCCTCGCTTTCCTCCATGAGAGCCCGCATGTGCGGGCGGGCGGCCGCCACCAGGTTGCGTGTCTTCAGGAAGGCGTTGCCGGCGACGAAAGCCTGCACGCCGACCGACCACAGGCGCCGCTCGGCATCGAACTGCACGTAGCGCTCCTGTTCGAGCGTCGTGAGCAGGCGGTGCGCGGTGGATGGCGACAGGCCGACCTGCTGCGCCACCTCGGTGAGGGTGACGCCCTCGTCGGCGGCAGCCAGCCGGTTCACGATCGCGAGCGCGCGCACCAGGGACTGCACCTGGTCGGAGCGCTCGGCCACGGCGCGGACCGGCGTCCGGCGTATCCGTTCGAGGCCAGGCTTGGAAGCTTGAACGGCTCGGGTTGTTCGCACGGTGTCCTCCAGCGCCTTGAGTTCGCATCGACAAAAACGCATCCCGCGATGCGGAAAATCCTATACCGGCCTGCCGATGCCTGAAAGATCGCAGTCCAGACAAAGTTCGAAACCCGGCAACGTGTTGATGGCAATGATCTATACGACCTTATTCCCACGATACGGAAAAGCTTCTGGAAACGCTCGCCAATCCTCCTGGAAGCGGCGATGTTGTTCGCGGTTCAAGACCCAACGAACAGGCGACGGGAGCGGACGATGGCCAGGATGAAGGCGATTGATGCGGCGGTGCGTGTGCTCGAGCACGAGGGCGTCACCGTCGCGTTCGGTGTGCCCGGTGCCGCGATCAACCCGCTCTACGCGGCTCTGAAGCGGCGCGGCACCATCCGTCACATCCTCGCCCGCCACGTCGAGGGCGCCTCGCATATGGCGGACGGCTACACGCGGGCGAAGCCGCACAATATCGGCGTCTGCATCGGCACGTCCGGCCCCGCTGGCACCGACATGATCACCGGGCTCTACACAGCGCTCGCGGACTCCGTCCCGATCCTCTGCATCACCGGCCAGGCGCCACGGGCCAAGCTGTACAAGGAAGACTTCCAGGCCGTCGATATCGAGAGCATCGCCAAGCCGGTCACCAAATGGTCGGTCTGCGTGCGCGAGCCGGCGCTGGTGCCGATGGTGTTCCAGCAGGCGTTCCACGTCATGCGCTCCGGCCGGCCGGGCCCGGTGCTGATCGACCTGCCGGTCGACGTGCAGATGGCCGAGATCGAGTTCGACGACGAGACCTATCAGAGTCTGCCCGCCTACAAGCCCGTCGCCTCGCGCAGGCAGGCGGAAAAGGCGCTGACGATGCTGAACGCCTCCGAGCGTCCGCTGATCGTCGCCGGGGGCGGCATCATCAACGCGAACGCGTCCGGCCTGCTGGTCGAGCTTGCCGAGTTGACCGGCGTGCCGGTGATCCCGACGCTGATGGGCTGGGGCACGATTCCGGACGACCATCCGCTGATGGCCGGCATGGTCGGGCTGCAGACCAGTCACCGTTACGGCAACGCGACTTTCCTGGAGAGCGACTTCGTGCTCGGCATCGGTAATCGCTGGGCCAACCGTCATACCGGCTCGGTCGAGGTCTACACCAAGGGACGCAAGTTCGTGCACGTGGACATCGAGCCGACGCAGATCGGCCGCGTGTTCGGCCCCGATTTCGGCATCGTCTCCGACGCCCACGCGGCACTCGTCCTGTTCATCGAGGTCGCCCGCGAGATGAAGGCGGCCGGCACGCTGCGCGACCGCTCGGCCTGGGCCGCCACGTGCGAGCACCGCAAGCAGAACATGCTGCGCCGTACCCATTTCGACGAGGTTCCGTTCAAGCCGCAGCGCGTCTACCAGGAGATGAACGAGATACTGGGCCGCGACACCTGCTACGTGACCACGATCGGCCTGTCGCAGATCGCGGGTGCGCAGTTCCTGCACGTTTACGAGCCGCGCAACTGGATCAATTGCGGCCAGGCCGGGCCGCTCGGCTGGACCCTGCCGGCCGCACTCGGCGTGCGCGCCGCCGATCCGCACCGCAAGATCGTCGCACTCTCCGGCGACTACGACTTCCAGTTCATGATCGAGGAACTCGCGGTCGGCGCGCAGCACAAGCTGCCCTACCTGCATGTCGTGGTGAACAACTCCTATCTCGGCCTGATCCGGCAGTCGCAGCGCGGCTTCGAGATGGATTTCGAGGTCAGCCTGGCCTTCGACAACATCAATACCGCATCCGACAGCGACGCTGTGCCTGGCTACGGTGTGGACCATGTCGCCGTCGCCGAGGGCCTCGGCTGCAAGGCGATCCGGGTCAAGAGCCCGAACGAGTTCAAGGCGGCATTCGCGCAGGCCGAGGCGTTGATGGCCGAGCACCAGGTGCCGGTGGTGCTGGAGTTCATCCTGGAGCGGGTGACCAACATCGCGATGGGCACCGAGGTAGACAGCATCAACGAGTTCGAGGACATCCTGTGCCTCGACCCGACGCTGTCGATCCGCAAGAGCCAGGACATGGCGGTGGCGGAAACCGCCGCCAAGACGCCGGAACCGGTCGGCGCCCGCTGACGCCGGGGGGGAAGGCTTCGATGCCGAAATTCGCCGCCAACTTGACCATGCTGTTCACCGAGGTCGCGTTCCTGGAGCGGTTCGCCGCCGCCGCCGAGGCGGGCTTCCGGGGCGTGGAGTTCCTGTTTCCCTATGGGTTCGAGAAGCAGCGCCTGATCGACGCGGCGGCGGCGCACGGCCTGCAGGTCGTGCTGCACAACCTTCCCGCCGGGGACCGGGATGCCGGCGAGCGCGGCATCGCCTGCCATGCGGCCCGCACGGCGGAGTTCCGCGCCGGCGTGGAGCAGGCGATCGAGTACGCGAGCGCGCTCCGTTGCCCCCGCGTGAATTGCCTGGCCGGCATCGCACCGTCTGGCGACGATGCCGCGCGACGCACGCTGGTCGACAACCTGCGCTTCGCCGCGTCGGCGCTGCAGGATGCCGGGATCGAGCTGCTGCTGGAGCCGGTCAACACGCGCGACGTGCCGGGCTTCTTCGTCAGCCGCACCGCGCAGGCGCTGGCGATCATGGACGAGGTCGGCTCGGACAACCTTAAGCTCCAGTTCGACATCTACCACACGCAGGTGATGGAGGGCGACCTCACGCCCACGATCGAGGCGCTGTTCGGCCGTATCGGGCACGTGCAGGTCGCCGACAACCCGGGACGGCACGAACCGGGCACCGGCGAGATCAACTACCCATACCTGTTCCGCCGCCTGGACCAGCTCGGATATGCGGGCTGGATCGGCTGCGAATACAAGCCGGGCGCCGCCACCGGAGCCGGGCTGGACTGGCTCAAGCCCTATCGAGACGAACTCCGGGAGTTTTCGCCGTCATGAGCAACATCGGTTTCATCGGTCTCGGCATCATGGGCAGGCCGAAGGCGGCCAACCTCATCGCCGGCGGACACACGCTGTTCATCCTCGCCCGCTCCCATGCGGCGCACGCTCTGCTCGACCTCGGCGCGCAGCCCTGCGGCAGCGCGCGCGAGGTCGCCAGCCGCGCCGACGTGGTGATCAGCATGGTGCCCGACACGCCCGACGTCGAGGCCGTGCTGTTCGGCCGCGATGGCGTGGCGGAGGGATTGTCGCCCGGCAGGATCGTGGTCGACATGAGCTCGATCGCGCCGCTCGCGACCAAGGACTTCGCGCGCCGCATCAACGCGCTCGGCTGCGACTATCTCGACGCGCCGGTGTCGGGCGGCGAGGTCGGCGCCAAGGCGGCCAGCCTGACGATCATGGTCGGGGGCCCGGAGCGCGCGTTCGCTTCGGTCCGGCCGCTGTTCGAGCTGATGGGCAAGAACGTCACCCTGGTCGGCGGCAACGGCGACGGCCAGACCACCAAGGTCGCCAACCAGATCATCGTGGCGCTGACCATCGAGGCGGTGGGCGAGGCGCTGCTGTTCGCCTCCAAGGCGGGCGCCGATCCGGCACGGGTGCGGCAGGCGCTGATGGGCGGCTTCGCTGCGTCGCGTGTCCTGGAAGTGCATGGCGAGCGCATGGTCGCGCGCAACTTCGAGCCGGGTTTTCGCATCGAGCTGCACCAGAAGGACCTCAACCTCGCCCTCGCCGGTGGCCGCGCGCTCGGCGTCAGCCTGCCGAACACGGCCATGTGCCAGGAACTGTTCCATGCGGCGTCGGCCGCTGGCGGTGCCGGCCAGGACCATTCGGCGATGGTGCGCGTGCTGGAGCGGCTGGCCTGCCACCAGATTGGCGACACCGCCGCGGCGCAATAGCCTCGCGCCGGCGACAGGAGCCCCGCCATGGACATGTCCGCGACCGACTTGCTGACCCGGATGTTCCAGGCCGCCGTCAGCGCTGCGGACCCGATCCGGTGCGTGCCGCCGCACCTGCCCGCGCCGCCGGCCGGGCGGACGGTGGTGGTGGGCGCGGGCAAGGCCGCCGCGGCCATGGCGCAGGCGGTGGAGACGCACTGGCCCGCGGACCGGCCGCTCTGCGGACTGGTGGTCACCCGCTACGGCCACGGCGTCGGCGCGCTGCCGCGGATCGAGGTGGTGGAGGCGAGCCATCCGGTGCCGGACGCCGCCGGAGCCGCGGCCGCGGCGCGCATGCTGGCGCTGGTCCAGGGCCTCGGCCCGGACGACCTGGTGCTGTGCCTGATCTCGGGCGGCGGCTCGGCCCTGCTGGCGCTGCCGGCAGCCGGCCTGGAGCTGGCCGACAAGCAGTCGGTGAACCGTGCGCTGCTGCGCAGCGGCGCCGGCATCCACGAGATGAACTGCGTCCGCAAGCATCTCTCCGCGATCAAGGGCGGTCGCCTGGCGGCAGCGGCGGCGCCGGCCGCGGTGGTCACGCTGCTGATCTCCGACGTGCCGGGCGACGACGTCTCGGTGATCGGGTCCGGCCCCACCGTTCCGGACCGCACCACGCTGGCCGATGCGCGCGCGGTGCTGGCGCGCTGGCGCATCGAGCCGCCGCCCGCGGTCGCTGCCTGGCTGCGTGATCCGGCCGCCGAGACGCCGAAGCCCGACGATCCCGCCTTCCTGGGGACGCGCACGGTCATGGTCTCGACGCCGCAGGCGGCGCTGGAGGCGGCGGCCGACGTCGCCTGTCAGGCCGCGTTCACGCCGGTGATCCTGGGCAACGCGATCGAGGGCGAGGCGGCCGAGGTCGCACGCGTCATGGCCGGCATCGCCCGCCAGTGCGCCGAACACGGCCAGCCGGCGCCCCCACCCTGCGTGCTGATCTCGGGCGGTGAGACCGCGGTGACGGTGCGCGGCTCCGGGCGCGGCGGGCGCAACGCGGAGTTCCTGCTCGCGCTGGCGGTGGCGCTGGACGGACATCCCGGCATCCACGCGATCGCCTGCGACACCGACGGCATCGATGGCACCGAGGACAATGCCGGCGCGCGGCTTTCTCCCGACAGCCTGGCGCGTGCCGCGGCACTCGGCGTGGGCGCCCGCGACCGGCTCGCCGATAATGACGGCTACGGCTTTTTTGCGAGCCTGGCCGACCTAGTTATGACCGGTCCCACCCGGACCAACGTCAACGACTTCCGCGCGATCCTGATCACGCCGCGCTAGATCCGCACCGCCCGACGACCTGCAGTCCAACGATACCGGCGAAAAAGCCGGGCCAAGGAGGAAGTCCATGCTGCTGATGCCGATACCTGACGAAGCCGTGCTGGGCCGCCGTGCCGAGATCGTCAAGGCGCTGCGGCGCATCGTGCCGGGCGAGGGCGTGATCGACTCCGAGCTGGAGCGCCGCGCCTACGAGAGCGACGGCCTGACCGCCTACCGCACGCTGCCGATGGTGGTGGTGCTGCCGGAGACCACCGAGCAGGTGGCGCAGGTGCTGCGCTACTGCAGCCAGGCCGGGGTGAAGGTGGTGCCGCGCGGGGCGGGGACGTCGCTGTCCGGCGGCGCGCTGCCGCTGGAGGACGGCGTGCTGCTGGGCCTGGGCAAGTTCAAGCGCATCCTGGAGATCGACACCGCCAATCGCTGCGTCGTGGTGCAGCCCGGCGTCACCAACCTCGGCATCACCCACGCGGTGCAGGATCAGGGCTTCTACTACGCGCCCGATCCGTCCAGCCAGATCGCCTGCAGCATCGGCGGCAACGTCGCCGAGAACTCCGGCGGCGTGCACTGCCTGAAATACGGCCTGACCACCAACAACGTGATCGGCGTCGAGATGGTCACCATGGACGGCGAGGTGGTGCGCCTCGGCGGCAAGCATTTCGACAGTGCCGGCTACGACCTGCTCGGCGTGATGGTCGGCTCCGAGGGGCTGCTCGGCGTGGTCACCGAGGTGACGGTGCGCATCCTGCCGAAGCCGCCCGGCGCACGTGCGCTGCTGATCGGCTTCCCCAGCATCGCCGGCGCCGGCGAGGCGGTGGCCGCGGTGATCGGCGCCGGCATCATCCCGGGCGGGATGGAGATGATGGACCGGCTGGCGACGCAGGCGGCGGAGGCGTTCGTCCATGCCGACTACCCGCTCGACGCCGAGGCAGTGCTGATCGTCGAGCTGGATGGCTGCGAGGCGGAGGTGGACCACCTGATCGTCACCGTGGAGGCGATCGCCGCCGAGCATGGCGCCACCACCTGCCGGGTGAGCCGCAGCGAGGAGGAGCGGCTGCTGTTCTGGGCCGGACGCAAGGCGGCGTTCCCGGCGGTTGGACGCCTCTCGCCGGACTATTACTGCATGGACGGCACCATCCCGCGCCGGCGCCTCGGCGACGTGCTGTCGCGCATGAAGCAGATGGAGGGCGAATACGGCCTGCGCGTCGCCAACGTGTTCCATGCCGGCGACGGCAACCTGCATCCGCTGATCCTGTACGACGCCAACAACCCCGGCGAGCTGGAGCGCGCCGAGGAGTTCGGCAACGACATCCTGCGCCTGTGCGTGGAGGTCGGCGGCGTGCTGACCGGCGAGCACGGCGTCGGCGTCGAGAAGCGCGACCTGATGGGCACGATGTTCAACGAGGCCGACCTGAACCAGCAGCAGCGCCTGAAATGCGCCTTCGACCCCGACAGCCTGCTCAACCCCGGCAAGGTGTTTCCGCAGCTCTGCCGCTGCGCCGAATTGGGTCGCGTCCACGTCCATGCCGGGCAGACCCGCTTTCCCGACCTGCCGCGGTTCTAGGAGCGCTGTCATGACTGTATTCCGACCCTCCGACGCCGCCGAGGTCGAGCAGGTGGTCGCCTGGGCCGCCGGCGAGCAGCGGTCGCTGGAGATCGTCGGCGGCGGCAGCAAGCGCGCGCTCGGCCGGCCGTCGCGCGCCGACCACACGCTGGAGCTTGCGGCGTTGTGCGGCATCATCGATTACGATCCGCCCGAGCTGGTGCTGACCGCGCGCGCCGCCACGACGATGGCGGAGATCGAGGCGCAGCTCGTCGCCCACCGGCAGATGCTGGCCTTCGAGCCGCCGGACTGGGGCGGGCTGCTGCCGGGTGACGCGGCGCCCACGCTGGGTGGCGTCATCGCCTGCAACCTGTCCGGCCCACGTCGGGTGCGCGCCGGTGCCGCGCGCGACCACCTCCTGGGCTTCTCCGCGGTGAATGGTTGGGGCGATGCCTGGAAGGCCGGCGGACGCGTCGTGAAGAACGTCACCGGCTACGACATGTGCAAGCTGCAGGCAGGCGCCTACGGCACCCTGTCGGTGATGACGGAGATCTCGCTGCGGGTGCTGCCGAAGCCGGAGACCTCGGGCAGCCTGCTGCTGCCGGGGCTGGCGGACGAGGCGGCGATCCGGTCACTCGCCACGGCGCTCAATTCGCAGCACGAGGTCTCGGCGGCGGCGCACCTGCCGGCGTCGGTCGCGGCGCGGTCGCGGGTCGACGAGGTTGTGGGCGCCAGGGATGCGGTGACCGTGCTGCGGCTGGAAGGCCCGCGCCCCTCGGTGGAGTATCGCGAGGCGGCACTGGACAGCCTGCTCGGCCGCGCCTGGCACCTGGGTGCCGCCGAGAGCGAGGCGCTGTGGACCGAGATCGCGTCGGTGCAGCCCCTGCTGGGCGACGCGGACACCATCGTCTGGCGGGTCTGTCCGACGCCCTCGGCGGCGCCCGCGCTGCTGCGCCGGGTCCGCGACCGGCTCGCCTCGACGGAGGCCTTCTACGACTGGGGCGGCGGCCTGCTCTGGCTCAGCCTGGATGCCGGTGAGGCGGGTGCCGATTGCGGCACCGCCCTGGTCCGTGCCGCCGTGGCCGAGGCGGGCGGTCACGCGACACTGATCCGCGCACCCGAGCCGGCCCGGGAACTGGTCGCGGTGTTCGAACCGGCCGCAGGTGCCCTGGACGCGTTGACGCACCGGGTGAAGGCCAGCTTCGATCCGAAACGCATCCTGAACCCCGGCCGCATGCAGCGGGGAATATAGCCATGCAGACCAATTTCAGCCCGGCTCAGCTCGCCGACCCGGACACCGCGGAGTCCGCGAAGATCCTGCGCTCCTGCGTGCATTGCGGGTTCTGCACCGCGACCTGCCCGACCTACGTCCTGCTCGGCGACGAGCTGGACAGCCCGCGCGGCCGCATCTACCTGATCAAGGACATGCTGGAGAATGACCGTCCGGCGACGGAGAAGGTGGTCAAGCATATCGACCGCTGCCTCTCCTGCCTGAGCTGCATGTCGACCTGTCCTTCCGGCGTGAACTACATGCATCTGGTCGACCACGCCCGGGCCCACATCGAGAAGACTTATGTGCGCCCCTGGCCGGAACGCACCATGCGCCGCCTGCTCGGCTTCGTGCTGCCGCGTCCGGAGCTGTTCCGGACCGCGTTGCGGGCGTCGAGCCTCGGCAAGCCGTTCGCCCGCCTGATGCCGGGGCGGTTGCGCGTGCTGCTGGCGCTGGCGCCGGCGCGGGTGCCACGGGCCTCCCGCGTCGACCGGCCGCAGGTGTTCCCCGCCGTCGGCGCGCGCGTCAAGCGGGTGGCGCTGCTCAACGGCTGCGCGCAACGGGTGCTCGCGCCGCAGATCAACGAGGCCACGATACGGCTGCTGAACCGGCACGGCTGCGAAGTGGTGGTGGCCAGGGGGGCCGGCTGCTGCGGTGCGCTGAACCACCATCTCGGCCGCGGTGGCCATGATGCCGCGCGCGCCAACATCCTTGCCTGGACACGCGAGATCGAAACCGGCGGGCTCGACGCCATCGTCATCAACGCCTCCGGCTGCGGCACCACTGTGAAGGATTACGGCCACATGTTCCGCGAGGACCCGGTGCTGGCCGAGCCGGCGCGCGCAGTATCCGCCCTGACGCGCGACATCACCGAGCTGATGAGCGAGCTGGGCCTGAAGGCGGCCGTGGTCGCGACAGGGCAGCGGGTGGCGTATCACAGCGCCTGCTCGCTGCAGCACGGCCAGCAGGTGCGCGCCGAACCCAAGCGGCTGCTCTTGCAGGCGGGGTTCGAGGTGGTGGACGTGCCCGAGGGACATCTCTGCTGCGGCTCTGCCGGCACCTACAACCTGCTGCAGCCGGTGATCGCGACGCAGTTGCGCGACCGCAAGGTGGCCAACATCGAGCGGACCGCGCCGGCGCTGATCGCCGCCGGCAACATCGGCTGCATCACGCAGATTGCCTCCGGCACCGGGCTGCCGGTGATCCACACCGTCGAATTGCTGGACTGGGCGACCGGGGGACCGCGGCCGCACGCCATCCCGGCCTGACCGACGGACCGGCGGGCATCGCCGAACAACGATAAGAAACCTGGAGGAAATCCATGTTCAGGCAGCTACTGACACCGGTGGGCGGCAGCCTCCCGTTGTCGTTCATGGTCGCGGTGCTGCCGATCGTGGTGGTGCTGGTGATGCTGGGCATATTGCGTCGCCCTGCCTGGCAGGCCTCGCTCGGCGGGCTCGTCGTCGCCCTGGCCATCTCCGTGCTGGTCTGGCGTTTCCCGGTCCGCCTGTCACTCGACGCCATCGCCGCTGGCGCGGTATTCGCGCTGTGGCCGGTGATGTGGATCGTGTTCAACGCGCTGCTGCTCTACAACATCGCCGTCGCCTCCGGTCGCTTCGACGCCTTCCGCGACTGGGTGCTGGAGCATCTGCCCAACGACCGCCGCATCGTGCTGGTGGTGATCGGCTTCTGCTTCGGCTGCCTGCTGGAGGATATCTCCGGGTTCGGCACTCCGGTCGCGATCACCAGCGCGCTGCTGATCCTGGTCGGCTACCCGCCGCTGGAGGCGCTGACCTTCACCCTCATCTTTAATACCGCGCCGGTCGCCTTCGGGGCGCTCGGCGCGCCGGTGACCGTGCTCGGCCAGGTGACGGGCTTGCCCGCGGTGACGCTCGGCGCCATGATCGGGCGGCAACTCCCGATCATGGCGATGCTGCTGCCGTTCTACGTGATGGCGATCTACGGCGGCCTGCGGTCGGTGCGAGCGCTGTGGCCGGTGCTGCTGGTCGCGGGCGGCAGCTTCGCGGTGGCGCAGTTCGTGTCGTCGAACTATCTCGATTATGCGCTGACCGACGTGCTCTCGTCGCTGACCGCGCTGATCGTGACCTTGCTGTTCCTGCGGATATGGTCGCCACGGCCGGACCCTGAGTTCATGATGCGTGCGGCGCCGACCCGGGCCGTGGGGGACCCGGCCATGGCCGCGCGGGCAGTCGGCGCCGACGTCGTGCGAATGCAGCCGGGCGCACGCACGGCGGCCGGCAAGGTGCCGGGCTGGCAGGGCTGGATCCCCTGGGTGGTTGTCTCGGCGGTGGTCATCGCGTGGACCCACCTGAAGATCTTCGCCATCGGCCAGCAGACGATCCACTGGCCCGGCCTGCACAACGCAGTCTTCATCACCCTCTACGGGAAACCATATGCCGCGAACTGGGTGTTCCAGCCGCTCGCGACGGGAACGGCGATCCTGCTCTCGGCGATCATCACCGCCGCCCTCGTCGGCCTGACTCCGCGGCGGTTCATTGCGGCCATCGCGGCCACCTGGCGGCAGAGCCGGCTCGCGATCCTCACCGTGGCGCTCATCGTTGGCCTTGCCTACCTGATGAACTACTCCGGGCTGAACTATACGCTCGGGCTCGGCGTGGCATCGGTGGGCGTCATCTTCCCACTTGTCTCGCCCTTCCTGGGCTGGGTCGCGGTGTTCCTCTCCGGCAGCGACACGTCGGGGAACGCGCTGTTCGGCAATTTGCAAGTGGTGGCCGCCAACCAGCTCGGGCTCAATCCTGTGCTGATCGCGGCGAGCAACTCGTCGGGCGGCGTGATGGGCAAGATGATCTCGCCGCAGAACATCGCGACCGGCGTCTCGGTAACCAACCTGAAAGGGCAGGAAGGCGTCGTCTTCGCCCGCACCTTCAAGCACAGCATCGCACTCACCGCGCTGCTGGGCGTCATCGTCGTGCTGCAGCAATACGTGGTGCCTTGGATGATTCCCTAGCCCATCTTATTCAGCGCATGGCAGGGATTCGTTGGCGGATGTCGCGTAAAGCGTTGATTTTGTTTATGGATTGGGTGTCGAGACCACTCCACTCACCGCATCACGCCGAGCCACACCCGCCA
>JAABUX010008090.1_pt1 | contig 12196 bp, 9 predicted proteins | sample 5561851 | NCBI WGS metagenome assembly JAABUX01 (sample SAMN10711883, study PRJNA513361) | rock metagenome | isolation source: Antarctica rocks | place: Antarctica: Victoria Land, Richard Nunatak red sandstone | collected 2016-01-03 | reverse complement strand
AAAGTCGCCCAGTCGATCTCGGGTTTCGTGCGCGTCGTCATGGTTCATCGCCCCTCCATTGTTAGGTCGGTATGATGCCCTCAGTCTACCATCAGCCGCTCTTGTTAGTGTGCGGCGTCAGTGGGACTCGCCACGACCACGTCCAGCGCGCCGGTGCGAACGGACGCTTCGACGCCCGCGCGCGTCACGTCGAGGTCGACCGTGGCCGCGCCGACACGCAAGCCGCGCAGGGACAGCCGCTCGACGCCGTCTGGCAAACAGGGGCGCAGGCGCAGCACGCCGGCCGCGGCGTCGGGCTCCAGCCCCAGCATAGCGCGCACCAGCGCCAGTGGAGCCCCTGCGGCCCAGGCCTGCGGCGAGCACGCCAGCGGGTAGGGGACCGGCAGGCCGTCCGCAGCGTCGAAGCCGCAGTAGAGTTCGGGCAAGCGCGCGTCGGGGAAGCGCCGCGCCGCCGCGATCACAGCCATGGCCACCACGTTGGCCGCGCGGTCGTGGCCGTAGCGCTTGAGGCCCAGCGCGCACAGCGATGTATCGTGCGGCCACACCGAGCCGTTGTGGTAGCTCATGGGGTTATAGGATACCTCGCCCGTGGCGAGCGTGCGGATGCCCCACCCACTGAACAGGTCCGGCGCGACGAGGCGCCGCGCCACCGGCGCGGCTTTCTCCGCATCGACGATGCCGGACCACAGGCAGTGCCCGGCGTCCGAGGTCACCGTCCCCACCTGGCGCTTGGCGCCGTCCAGCGCTAGGGCCAGGTAGTCGCGGTCGGCCATCCAATAGGCCGCGTTGAAGCGCTCCTTGAGGGCGGTGGCCTCGCGCGACAGGCGTTCGGCCCATTCGTGCTCGCCCAGGCGGGTCAGCAGCGGCGCCAGGCGGCGCTTGGCGTCGTAGACGTAACCCTGCGCCTCGGCGACGGCGATGGCGCCGGTGGCGAGGCTGCCGTCGCGATGGCTCAACGAATCGGCGGAGTCCTTCCACGACTGCACGGCCAGTCCACGGCCGCTATCCGCCTCGAACTCCAGCAGCAGATCGCCGTCGCGGTCGCCGTAGGCGTCGATCCAGTGTAGGGCGGCGCGGATGTTGGGCGCCAACTCGCGCGCCAGCGCCAGGTCGCCGGTCCAGGCATCGTAGTCGCACAGCAGGACCAGGAACAGCGGCGTGCTGTCGACCGAGCCATAGTAGCGCCCGAACGGCACTTCGCCGAGGTTGGCCATCTCGCCACGGCGCAGTTCGTGCGGGATTTTGCCCGGCTCTTCCTGCCGCCGGGCATTGACCTCGCGCCCCTGCAGCGCGGCCAGCGTGCGCAGGGTCCCGCGCGCCAGGTCGGGCGTCAGCGGGAGCGCCTGGATCGCCGCGATCAGTGAATCGCGCCCAAAGGGAACGGCGAACCAGGGAATACCGGCCACGGGGAACGGACCATCGCCGAGGTCGGCCAGCAGCAGGCGTAGGTCGAGCGCGGAGCGGTCGAGCACCGTCTGCAGCGCCTGGCTGTCCGTTTCCAAAACGGTACACGACGCGCGCCAATCGGCGTAGGAGCGGCGCAGCGCGGCGAACGCCGCGTCGAAGCCCATAGGCGTCGCGATGACGGTTGGCTTCGTCACAACCGGGGCCGTCGCGGTCGCGGTCGCGGCGCTTTGGTCCCGCCCCAGGGCTCGCGCATTATCTGGGCCGTCCGCCCGATCATTCACGAGCCCATTATCGCCCTCGGCCACGCCGACGGTGACGTCGAGCGTGACGCTGCCTTGCGCGGCCAGCGGCGTGCGCCATGACGCGCGCGCGGCGTCGAGCGACGCCGGCGCCAGGTTGAAGCGTAGCGTAGTGCGGCGGGTCACACCGTCCAACCCAAGATAGCCCAGCGCGACCGTGCCCGCGCGGTCGTCGACCTCCGCCGGTAGTGGGCGGCCACGGGCGGGCCGCCGCAGACCACGCACCTCGAACACGTCGGCGTAGTCGGCGGCGAAGCGCAACTCCAGCTCGACCGTGGTCTCGTGGCGGCCGTAGTTGGTGACCGTGATGCGCTCGTACATGGCCGCGTCGTCCAGGACACGCCGGCGCTGGACGGCGAGCGGGGCGCCGTGCGGGACAGCCTCCTCGCCCACCTCGGCCTGCGCCCACACCCGCTGTATGTCGTCTTCGGCCACGCTGGCCGCGAGCGGGCGCGGCGCCGCGCCGTTGACGCGCAACTCCAAGAGATCGAGGAAACGCGTGTTGTGCGCGTACAGACCGGACGCGGCGCGCGCGCGCGTGAAGTCGCCGTTGGCGTCGGACACCTGGAACAGGCGCCCCTCGCGCGTGACCAATTGGTCCATCTAGTCCTGACCCTCTCCCTGCTCTTTGTGGTGGTCCCGCACGATGTGAACGGGGACGCTGCCGGACGTGATGGTCCAGCCAGGTTCGCGCGTGGTCACGGTCAGCGCCGCGCTGTCCCAGGCTAGGTCGACGCTGTTGGAGCCGATGCGCAGATTGGTCAGGCGCGCGAACGGCCAATCAGTCGGGAAGGCCGGCTCCAGGGCCAGACGGCGGCGGTAGGCGTCGGGGCGCACGCCGAACATACCGCCCACCACGGGCCAGGCCACGGCGTAGCCGGACCAGGCCTGCACGAAGCATCCGCCGTCGGGCGACATCTCTGAGATCGCGCCCGGCATATGCAGGGGCAGCGTTTCGGCGATCATCCGCACATAGCCTAAGGCGGCGTCCGCGCGCCCGTAGGTCATCTCGCACACGGCCAAAACCCCCGTGTTAATGCTCATAACCTGCGCGTGGTCAAAGCCATTGAGATACATACCCCAGCGGCCCGTGAAGCGGTCGCTCTCCATTGTGCGCAGCACGCGCGGCGCCCGCTCCGGCGTGGCGACGCCGGTCTCCAGCGGGCCGAGCAAGCACCAATTGCCGCAGGGCCAGGCGCGCTTGTGATCTTGTCGCGGATCGGACTCGGCGTCGCGCAACAGGCGACGCAGCTCCTCCACGGAGTCGTGGCGCGACACGCCGGCCCAGTCGGGTTGCGCGGCCCGGTCGATCCAGTCGCGCAGGCGGGGCGCCATCTCGGCCGGCGTACCGCGCATGTCGCCGTACAGCCCCTCGTCTTCCAGCCAGAAGGCTTCCTCGATGCGCGCGCGCACGCGCCCCGCCAATTCGTGGCAGCGCACGGCGGTGGCGCCGTCGTCCAGGACGGCGGCCATGCCGGCCAGGGCATCGAGCGCGGTGGCGGTGTGGGCGGCGGTGTCGGCGCACTGCAGGTTGAGCCCCTCTACCTCGATGATGCCGTAGCCGTAGGGCAGGACATCGCCGTCGGGACACCGCGCGCCAAGCGTCCACTCTAGCACGCCACGGCGGCAGAACGGATAGGCGCGCCGCAAGAAGTCCAGGTCGCCCGTCCATAGGAACGTTTGCCAGACCGTCGTGGTGAACTGCGGCGTTTCCTGCGTGTTGCCGGGGTTGAAGACGGCGCCGCGCGTGTTGGCCTCGTGGATGACACGGCCGCTAGCGCCATTGTGCGCCACGCTGAGGCGCCGCAGCAGGTCGAGCGTTTCGACCGCTGTCTCGTGTTGGCCCAGCGCCAGGCAACCCAGCAGCGCATAGAAGCTGTCGCAGCCGAACCACCACACGTACTCCGGCGCGCCGGCTCCGAGGCCACGCCCCAGCCTCGGCGTGTCGCGCACCAGCCAGTCGTTGTCGCACTTGAGCCAGTTCCAGGCCGCGGCGACCGTCGTGTCGGGGATGTCCAGCCTACCGCGCCCAAGCATGGCGTCGTAGCGCGCCGCTTTGGCCGTCCAGAGGGCAGGGGCCGTGTCGCGCACCCGCGCGAACGTTTCCCGCGCGGGGAGCGGACCGTCGTCGGAGCCGGCCAGGACAAACTCGACGACGGTCTCGCCGCCGGCCGGGACGGCGACCGTGTAGTCGAGGGCGACAGAGATACCTCGACCGGCGGTTCGCTGTGGCCCCCATAGATCGCGCCCGTTGTGACACGCCGTTGGCGTAAAGCCGCGCGCCCCCACGATGGCGTACCAGGGATTCAGGTCGTCGCGGCAGAGCCAGGCGCCCAGGTCTTCTTGATAGGCGGCGTGGTCGTAGCCGTCATGGACGCCGTCCTCATCGGAGAGCCAGACGCCGCGCAGGTCGGCGCGGGCGAGTAGGCGCAGACGCAGGGTACGCGCGGTGGGCGAGCGCAGGGCGTAGCGCGCTACGATGGCGCGCTCGCCGTCCGGCGCGAACTGGCGCCGCGTCACCGTCAGCCCGTCAGGAAGGGCGTACTCGTGCGCGTTCCAGAACGGGCCGCTCACGAAACGGGCGGCGTCGGGGAGCCAGGCATCGTCGATGCGCAGCCAGAAGCCGTCGAACAGCTTGATCGGGTGGGTCCAGACGCCGCCCATCTCACCCGGCAGGTGCACGCCCAGGTCGGGGAAGCTGCCGTCCTGCGTCCCGATCATGTAGGCGCGGTCGCCCGCGGCGATATAGGGGTCGTTGAGCCGCTCGCTCTTGACCAGTGGCGCAAGTTCAGGGTATTTCATGAATGTAGAACTCGTGTCGTATAGCGGGTATAGGTCATGCGAGCGGCCAGTATCACAAGCAATAACCCTTGACAGTGCCGCGCCTCTCATTCTATAGTAGGTGCAGCCGAGTCGAAACGTTTTGGTTCGCGACGACATGGTTGGATTTGTATCCCCCAATAATATAACAAGAAGTCGAGCGACAATGACGACTATCAAGGATGTGGCCCGGCACGTTGGGCTCTCCGTGACCACGGTGTCGCGGGCGCTCAACAACTACGATGATGTCTCGGACACGACGCGTTCACGGATACGGGAGGCGGCTTCCCGTCTCGACTACCATCCCAACGCGGCCGCGCGCAGCCTACAGGGTAGCCGCGCCAATACGATCGGGCTGGTGATCCCGCTTGCCCTGCATCGCTCTTACGACGCCTTTTGGTCGGAGTTCATTGGCGGCGTAGCGGGAACATGCTCAAAGCGCGGCGTTGACCTGCTCGTCGCGGCGACAGACGGAGAGAACACGCCCGGCGGGGGTTTCCAGCGGCTCGTGCGCGGGGGCCGTGTCGATGGGCTCCTCGTCTGTGATGTCCGCGACGCGGACGAGCGCATCGCCGACCTGCGGAAGCGGCGCCTGCCGTTCGTCGCCTTCGGTCGTACCATAGGGACGCCAACCTACTCATACATTGACGTCGACGGCGCGGCCGGCGTGGTAGCCGCGGTGGAGCACCTGATCGGGCTGGGGCACCGCCGCATCGCGTATCTCGGTCTGGACCCGCATTTCGGCTTCTCGTACTTCCGCTTCCACGGTTACCGTACGGCACTGGACGCCGCCCGCTTATGCTATGACGAATCGCTCGTGTGCCATGGCCTTGGCGAAGAGAGCGTCCCCGCCGCCGTCGCCGCGTTGTTGGCCCTAGCCGTGCGGCCTACCGCTATCATCGCCGCCGCCGACTTCCTGGCCCTGGCCTCGCTCAAAGCAGCACGGGACGCCGGACTGGCGATACCGGACGACCTCTCGCTCGTTGCTTTCGACGATAGCCTGCTGGTTCAGCACGCTGAACCGCCGTTGACGGCGATCGGCCAGCCCAACCGTTGCCTCGGTGAGGAAGCCGCGACGCTATTGCTCGACCACGCGGACGATCCATCCCTCCCGCCGGTACAGCGCCTTGTCGCGCCAACTCTCATCGCGCGCGGGTCGACGGCGCCGCGCCGAGGGTAGGCGCGCACGGCTGGCGTTGGGTGCAGGGTCTGCGCATTGTCCTGGGAGCGCGGGCGTTTCGCCCGTCCCCGGCGCGCGGGTGGCGGACGCCGGGGACGGGCGAAACGCCCGCGCTCCCAGCAGTACCCGCCGACTTTTCACAGACCCTGGCGTTGGTTGGGGTCTGCTTGACATCCGAAACGTTTTGGTCTACAGTGACGGTACGGTGGCCGAAACGCTTTGGCAACGCGTGCACCGAGATTTCTACGTGGAACGAGTAGTGTACGTTAAATAAGGAGGTATGGTTGCCGCACGGGACGTGCGGTCCCGCAAGGTTACATGTGACGCTTTTATTACGGCATTTATGTACGCATGACATCAAGTGGAGGACTTTCACATGAAGTTCATCAATCGGGCGCTCGCCGTGGGCGCTGTCGCCGCGACCCTGTTGCCGGTTGCCGGTATGCGCGCGGGCACGGCCCACGGCGCGGGCTGTTTGACCATTAGCACCCTACAGGCGTCGGGCTGGAGCGGCGCCGACCAGGAAGCGGCCTTGGTCCGCCAGGGCATTAGGCAATTCGAGGCCCTCAATCCCTGCATCCGGGTTCAATATACGCCTGTCCCCTCGACCTACCAGCAGAAGCTTCAGACCGAGTTCGCCAGCAAGAGCGAACCCGACGTCATGTACATCAGCCCGGATATGATCGCGGCCGAGGGTCGCGCGGGTCTCCTGCTCAAGCTGGATTCCTACCTGGCTAACGACCACGTCAGCCTGAGCCAGTACATCCCGGCCCTGCTGCATACCTTCCAGATCAACGGCGCTACCTACGGGTTGCCTAAGGACTGGGGCACGCTCGGCGTGTTCTACAACAAAGACGTCTTCGATGCCAAGCATATTGCGTATCCGTCGAACAACCTGACGTTCGCCCAGTTCCGCGATCTGGCCAAGAAGCTGTACACCCCCAGTTCCAACCCGTCCAAGGCCATCTACGGCACGATGACCCCCGAGGATAACGGGCGTTTCATGGCTTTCGTCTACGGCTACGGTAGTAACGAATTTGACCCCGCGACGGGTAAGGTCCTTTTCAACAACTCCAAGGCGGTCGATGCCCTGAACTACTACACCGGCCTTACCATCACCGACCACTCGGCTACCGTCCCATCCACCGTCGGTGACGGCTGGCAGGGTGATAGCTTCGGCAAGGGCCGGGCCGCCATGGTTATCGAAGGGGGCTGGCTGACCCCGTATCTCACCAGCACCTATCCCAAGATCCGTTTCGGCGTCGCCGAGTTTCCGATTGGGCCGGCCGGCCGCGCCGACCCGGTGTTCACCAACGCATGGGGCGTTTCCGCCCGCACTATGCGGAAGGACGCGGCGGTGAAGTTCGTCGAGTATATGACGGGTACCACCTATCAGCGGCAGCAGTTGCACGCCGGTTTCGCTCTACCCACCGTGAGCACCTTACAGGACGACCCGTACCTGAAGTCGCACCCGGAGGTCGCCAACCTGTACGCAGCTTATAATGTCGGCAAGCGCGGCAACTTCCTGCAGTACGACACGGTTGTGAACAAGGCGCTGGGCGACGCCATCACGGCCGTGATTCTCAAGAAATCGACGCCGGCGCAGGCCATTGCTGCCGCAGCTTCGGCGATACAGGGCCAGACATCCTCTATTCCATAAGGACGCCTGAGTCCACGTTCTACGGCCGCCTGGCGTCACAACGCTAGGAAGGCCGTAGAGCTTCGGCTTACGGGACAACGTAGCACACTGCGGGATAGAGGGGCCATCGGCGGCGAGGCTAACTCGCCGCCGATGGCCCTGCTAGTGGAGGGCTATTATGAGCACGACGATACCCGCGCGCGCGGACACAATGGCGCGGACTGCCCAACGCCGCAGGGGGAGGGGCGCCGCGGTTCGCCGGAACCTGACGGCTTACCTCTTCCTCGCCCCTTACCTCTGTATTCTGCTCATCTTCACGCTTGGCGCGGCCTGTTTTGGGCTGGGGTTGAGCCTGTATCACGTCAACTATGGCATCGACACGCCACGCTTTATCGGGCTCGACAATTTCAAATACATTTGGGACCAATTCAGAACAAACGCGGGCAACTTCGAGTTCGCGATCGGCCTGCGCAACATCGCCATCTATGCCGTGGTCGTGATCACCGCGCAGACGACGCTGGCGCTCATCTATGCCCTCTTACTGAATCAAAAGATCAAAGGGCGCTCCTTCCTACGCACGGCCATCTATCTGCCGTCGGTGACGTCGTCGGTGGCCATCTCGCTCATTTTCATCTACCTCTACAACAAGGGCGGCGCGATCAACGCGTTCCTTGCCATTTTTCACATCAACGGGCCGGACTGGTTGGGCGATACCAATACAGCGCTGCCGGCGATCATGATCCTGAACATCTATACCACGGCGCCGACGTTTATGATCCTGTTCCTGGCCGCACTACAAGGGCTACCCGAGCCTGTCTACGAGGCGGCGAGGGTCGACGGGGCGACGGCATGGCACATCTTCCGCCACATCACGCTGCCGTTGCTCCGCCCCACCGTGTTCCTGATCGTCGCGGTAGGCACGATCGGGGCGTTGCAAACGTTCGATCAGATCGCTGTGATGACACAGGGCGGACCATTGAACGCCACGCTCACGCCCGTCTACACGATCTATGACATCGGGTTCAAGCAGTCGCACTTTGGGCTCGCGGCGGCCATGGCTGCCGTTCTCTTCGTGATTATTCTCATCGTCACGCTGATCCAGCGTCGCTTCATCGACACCACAATCGAGTTCTGAGGAGGCATGCGATGGCAACCGCTGTACCACAGATCCATGAAACCAACGTAACCGGCGCGCGGCGACCGCCGCGCTGGCTGCTCACGGTCGGGGTGATATACCTGCTGCTGCTCGTCTTCACCTTTTTCGCGCTGGCCCCGTTTATTTACTCCGTGCTCTCCTCGTTCAAGACGCCGGACAAGGTCTTGGAGTATCCACCCAGCTTCATCCCGCATCCCTGGACCTTTTCCAACTTCACCGACCTGTTTACACAGGGCGGCGCGGATGTCCAATTCGCGCGCTGGTTGGGCAATAGCTTCCTGTTCGGTGTCTCCATCGCGGGTCTCAACCTATTTTTTAGTTCGCTGGCCGCCTACGCGCTGTCGCGGCTGGACTTCGTGGGCAAGAACTTTTGGATGATCGTGACCCTGGCGGTCATGATGATCCCCGGCGAGATCAACTGGATCAGCGTCTACATCATCCTCAACCACTTCGGTCCGTTCAACCTGATCGATACGTACTGGGCCGTCATCCTGCCGGCCGCCGCCCAGCCGTTCTCGGTCTTCTTGATCTCCCAGTTCCTCAAAGGGCTGCCGGTGGAGATCGAGGAGGCAGCGACCATCGACGGCGCCAGCAAGTTCCGCACCTACTGGCAAATTATCCTGCCGATGGCGCGCCCGGCCCTCGTCGCCGCCGGTATCTTGAGCTTCCAAGGGGCCTGGAACTCTTTCACCGCGCCCTTGCTCTACCTGAACTCGACGAGCAAGTTCCCGCTCACAGTCGGATTGAACTTCTTCAATGGCCAGTACAGTTCGCACTACAACCTGATCCTGGCCGGCGCGATGTTCAACACCATACCCATGGTGATCATCTTTTTCGTCTTCCAGCGCTACTTCATCCAGGGCGCCGCCACCAGCGGCCTCGGCGGCCGCTGAGTCGCATGTCTTGGGACTGTGACCAGAACTCGCCTTATACCCCTGAGCTCTGATAGCGCCGCAGGCCCTGTACCCAGAAGGCGTAGGCGACGACACCCAGCGTGGCCGTGAGCGGCAGGACGGCCCAATACAGGCTGGAGGGACCGGACGTGCCCATCAAGAACGTTGCCGGGAAGAACCCCGTGAACGCATATGGCAGCAGCCAGGTCAGGATAAAGCGCAGGCCGCCCGGAAAGATGGTCAGCGGGAACCGGGCGAAGTCGTTGAACGACACGACCATGAACATGAGCTCGGTGTCGACGCCGATGAGCCAGAACGTGGCCGTCGCGCAGATCAGGAGCAGGGAGAGGTAGAGCAGTCCGCCACACAGGATCATGACGACGAAGAACAGGACTGTCCACGCTGATGGGTGTAGGCGCAGGTTGGCGCCGCATACGAGCAGGATGGCGCAGCCGCTCAACACGAGTCCCAGGCCCTGGACTTCGACGCGTTCAGCGATGAGGTGGAACAGCGGGATGAGTGAGAACAACCAGCGCACCGAGTGCCAGAGCAGCACGCCGAGCGCCAGGGAGGCGAGGAAGAGCAGCCACGCGGCGGCCGTGCGCGGACCGCGCAGATGGGCGAGCACGACGCCGCCCACCACGATGATCGGGACATACGAGAGCAGGTTGAAGATGACCTGCCCGACATACGCGAAGAGGTAGCTCACGTACAGGTCAATCGGTCTGGCCAAGTCCATGGAGATGGAGCCGTCCATGATACTCTGCACCATCTTCCGGTGAAAGACGCCGGAAAAGAGGAAGGTCAGCGCCGTGGTCATGAAGACGTAGGTGAAGATGGCGTCGCGGTTGAAGCCGGCGATACGGGAGGTCTGCCGGTAGACGACGGACCAGAAAAACAACTGCGTGGCGATGCGCAGGGCGACGTTGAACAGCAAGAGGAAGACGCGTTCTTTGTACACAAGTTCCTCGCGCAGCGCCTGCCGCAGGAAGGCGCGGTAGCGCCAGAACGAATGCGTCACGGGACCGGTTGTCGCGCGGCGGCGCTACCGCCGCCGGTATACATGGCGCGGATCATTGTCTCGACCGGCACGTCGCGCGTCGCGAGGTCCTGTACGGCGTAGTCTTGTGCGACGCGCCCAACGACCTGGAAGGCGGTGTAGCGGTCGCGATCGAATTGGAGGCTGACGTCGCGACCGGCGACACCGAGCGCCTCGACGCCGAGGTCCGCGAGCAGGCGAACGTCCGCGCCAAGCCGCCGGGCGCTCTCCGCGTCGGACAGTGTCACGTCTACGATGCGGGTCCGCGCGTAGGCGTCGCGTAGCGCGGCCATGGTAGAATCGTGGACGATGCGGCCGTGGTCCATGACTAACACGCGGTGCGACACGGCCTCGATGTCGGTCATGTCGTGGGTGGTGAGGATGACTGTCACGCCGCGCTCGTGGTTCATGAAACGGATAAATTCGCGCACAGCTTCCTTGGCCACGACGTTGAGGTCGATCGTCGGCTCGTCGAGAAAGACGACGCGCGGGTTGTGCAGCAGGGACGCGGCGAAATCGGCGCGCATACGCTGGCCCAAACTCAACTTGCGCACGGGCTGATGGAAGAATTCGAACAGGCCCAGGCGCTCGCCATAAACCGTCAGGTTCTCGTCGTACACCCGACGCGGGATCTCGTAGATCTCGCGCAGTAGGTCGTACGAATCGACCACGGGGAGGTCGTACCAGAGTTGTGTACGCTGCCCGAACACGACGCCGATCTGTCGCGCGTTCTCTTGGCGTCGCCGGTAGGGCACGATACCATTCACGCTGATGGCGCCCGATGTCGGATGCAGGACGCCCGTCATCATCTTGATCGCGGTGGACTTGCCCGCGCCATTGGGCCCGATCAGCCCCAAGCATGTACCTGGATCAACCGCGAAAGACACATCATGCACGGCCAGTACTTCGGAATAAGAGCGCCGGACGACACTGCCGAGGAGGTCGCGCAGCGACTTCTGATAGGTAGCCACCCGATAGGTCTTGCTCAGGTGATCGGCCACGATGATCGGAGACGCCATGCTCTACCTCCCCTTCCATGCCGTACGACAATTGTATCGTACTGACCACGCCTACGGTTGTGGGCGCGCCACTTTTTCGCGTTGGACCGCGAAGCACAGGTCATATCTACTGGGCCCGCCGGCTTCAGCCGGCCCACGGTCGTCACCGTGGGGTTGCCACCGCCGATACACTCGCCCGCGAGGGCTTGCTGGCTGGACGGTCAGCGGACCGACACCGGCTCCCAGCAGACGTGAAAAAGCGCGCATACCCTGCTGGTGACCACCCAATCTTTGCCATGCGCCATATGGCGTGATACACCGAGGGTAAAGAGATCGAGACATAAGCGGGATGAGATGACAGGAGGAAAAATCATGCGGCGACGTATCGTGCAGGTCGGAGTCGCGCCGAGCGGCATCGGGCTCGACTGGCTGCGCGCCATCGCGCAAGCCCCGGATTGGACGTTGGCCGGCATCGTCGATACGCGGCCCGAGCACCTACAGAGCGCGGCCGAACGTGTGGGACTCTCGGCGGAGCGCTGCTTCACTACTCCAGCGCCGGCTTCCAGCCGGCAGACGGTCGCGGCCATCATGTTGCCATCAGCAATGCGCGCGCCCTCAAACGTTTGCCGGCTAGAAGCCGGCGCTCCCAGTAGATACGAAAAAGTGGCGCGCACCCGGTGTATGCGCGTCATGTGACGCCTGGCGCATTGTTAACGCACCCTTAACGCGCGCTTAATACTCCCTTAACGGTCGGGGTCTACCCTG
>JAABUX010008089.1_pt1 | contig 12197 bp, 14 predicted proteins | sample 5561851 | NCBI WGS metagenome assembly JAABUX01 (sample SAMN10711883, study PRJNA513361) | rock metagenome | isolation source: Antarctica rocks | place: Antarctica: Victoria Land, Richard Nunatak red sandstone | collected 2016-01-03 | reverse complement strand
CAACTGCGCGATCTTCTCCGCCTCGCTCGTGCTGGTACCGGGGCGCGCGCCAGCAGCGACCTCGGCTTGCGTTACCCAGCCCCGCAGCGTCTCGGCGTTGATGCCGAGCTACTCACCGATCCGCACGCACGCGCTCGAACGACTGGCGGAGTCCTTGCGCGCTTCCAACGTCAACCTGATCGCTCGCTCCCGAAGCTCCTCCGGGTACTTCCGTGGTGCTGCCATCCTTGATCCTCCGTGGCTTGATGGTGTCCATCAAACCCGGCACAAGACAATGGCGCTCCGTGCGCCGGCCCGAGGCCTTGCGCCGAGCTCGGAAGGCGTGACCTCGTCAGTACGGACCTACCGGCGGGCCGTCCGTCAGGTGAGTTCTGGTGACCGCAGGGGGATGACGTGATCGAGCCCGAGGAGTACGGCGAGCCTGCTGCGTGCCGTGCAGCGGCGCTGGACCTGCACCGGGTGGTGCCCAGGGTCGGTGACGCCGTCGGCGACGTGGCCGGCAACGTCGGCGATGTCGGCGATGCGATCAACTTCTGGGACTGATCATGTGGCCGCTGCTCTTCCTCGTCCTGGGTGCGGCGCTGCTCATCGCCGCCACCCGGTTCCGCCTCGGGAGGACCCCCGGGTCTCGGTCGTGGGTCGGAGTGGAGCAGCTGGAGCGCTCGGTCCTGGTCACCCTTCCCCTGCTCGGCGTTCTCGGCATCGCCGGGGGCGTCATCGGTTGGTCTGACCGGACCGGGCCTGTCAGAGCCCTTGCCGGCGGTGTCTTCGCCATCGCGTTCGTGACCTTTCTCCTCTGGGGTCCGCTCCAGCTGCCGCTGCCGCGGGCCGCGCTCCCGCGTTGGTACCGGGAGCGGACGGCGCAGCGCACTGCTGCCGGGCACAAGCGGGAGAAGCGGGATCGGGACGTGCCTCGATGACGGCCGTCCTCGAGCGCGCGCTGACGGGGGCGCGGCCCCCTTCCTGTGGCGGCGGTTCACCTCGATGCTGCCGACCGACGTGGAGCTGTCCCACCTAGCCCGGTCGCGCTCCAGAGCGGGGGACGGCGCGGCGGCTCGACGACCACGGCCGGTCGCCGCGCGGCGCTGGGCAGCAGCGTGTGTCCGAACTTCGGCTGTGTGCCGCGTGTACGCCTTGCTTCGTCGTCGGCCGTGGACCTCAGCAGTGTCGGCCGGATGCCAGACTGGGTCGGCACCCAAGGTGGGTCGCGACCTGAGGCCAAAGGACAGGTGCATGGCGTTCTTCGACCAGCTCAAAGCCCGTACGCAGGAGATGAGCGGCCAGCTCAAGACCAAGGCCGGTCAGTTCAAGAGCAAGGAGTTCGCCAACGCCAGCATGGCGATGTGCGCGCTGATTGCAGCGGCCGATGGGAGCATCGATGCCAGCGAGCGCCAGAAGACTGCTGGACTGATCATGAGCAACGACGTCCTCAGCATCTTCCCGCCGGACGAGCTGAGGCAGAAGTTCGACTTCTACTGCGACAAGCTGAGCAAGGACTACGACTTCGGCAAGGTCGAGGCCATCGCCACGATCGGCAAGCTGAAGTCCAAGCAGGACCAGGGCCGCGCGGTGATCCAGATCGGGATCATCATCGGTGGCGCCGACGGCAACTTCGACGACGACGAGAAGAAGGCCGTCAAGGAGGCCTGCTTCGCGGTCGGCATCGCCCCGTCGGAGTTCGATCTCTGACGCTCGGACGAGGACGCCGAGCAGCCTCCGCCGAGTGCAGGTCAGGAGAGCCTCTGCCTGCGGCGGGCAGCGACCGAGGGTGGGTGAGCGAACACACCGGCTCCGGCGTCACGGCTCCGCCGGGGGTGGTATTCCTGGCCCTGCGGCGCAACCAGCGGCGGGCGCACCTGGTGGTGTCCGGCAAGCTCGGCAAGCACATCCCGGTCGCAGCGACAGAGGTGCTCCGGACGGCCGAGGAGCTGGGCGCACTCGTGGCCGCCGTCCTCACCACGCCGCCCGTGGTCGTCGGCTTCGCCGAGACCGCTACCGCCCTCGGGCACGGGGTGGCGCGCGCCCTGTGCTCGTACGGCGTCCCCGCCGGCTACGTGCACACCACCCGGCGGTCTCCGGCCTCCGGCCTGGAGGTCCTGCAGTTCGACGAGGAGCACTCGCACGCGGTCGAGCAGCTGCTCGCCATCGCTGACCCGACGCTGCTCTGTTCGCCCGAGACGCCCGTGGTGCTCGTCGACGACGAGCTCTCCACCGGGCAGACGGCCGTCAACGCCGTCCGGGTGCTGCAGGCACGCTGGCCGCGCCGCGACTACGTGTTGGCCAGCCTGCTGGATGTGCGCTCCACCGAGCAGCGCCGTTGGACGGCGAGGCAGGTTCTAGATCTTGGAGCCGATCTCGTCGACGTGTCCCTGTTCCAGGGAGCGGCGCACGTCCCCGACGATCTGGTGGCCCGGACCGCTGGCCTCGTGTCCGCTCATCCTGCGCCACGCGCCGCGTCTGCGGGGCACACGGCTGTCGTACGCGAGTGGGCGCTGACCCTCCCCGCGCCCACCCCACTGACCGGCGCGCACGGGTGGTCCGCACCAGCAGAGGCGGGTCTGCACGCGGCAGTGGAGCTGGCCGCCGACACACTGCGCGCACTGCTGAGCAGCCCGCTGCGGCAGGGCACGCTGCTGTGCCTCGGCGACGAGGAGTTCATGTACGCCGCACAGCTGATGGCTGCCCGGCTTGGCGACGACGTACGCACCAGCTCCACAACACGGTCCCCGGTGCTCGTCGTCGACGAGCCCGGCTACCCCGTACGTACCGCGCTGCGCTTCCCGGCCTGCGACGACGCCCACCGGGTCGCGTTCGCCTACAACGTGGCCACCAGCAGCCAGCAGGACCGCGGTCCGGCACCAGGTTTCGACGCGATCGTGCTGCTCCTGGACCGGTCCCCCGGTCCGCACGTGCGGACGGGCCTGGTCGCCCAGCTTGCCGCGGCGGCAGCGGTGAGTGTCGATGTGGTGCTCGTCCAGGCAGGCGAGCGGGGCCGGCCGGCCTTTCGTAGGACGGACCCGCAGTGAGCCCGCTCGTCAACAGCAGCTACGCGCCGGACGAGGTCACGTTCCTGCTGACCGACCTGTCCGGGCACGACCTCGAGCTCGACGTCGGGGACAGGGAGCGCGCCGTCCAGGCCGGCCGCAACTACGGCGAGATGCTGCCCATCGAGTACGCACCCGGGCCGCGCTACCTGGAGCTGTTCGACAGCACGCTGGCCACGGGCGCCCGCCGGCTCGCCGAGCACGTGGGCGTGGTCACCGAGATGGTGCTCGCGGCGCGCGGACCGGGCACGGTGCTGGTCTCGCTCGCGCGTGCGGGCACGCCGATCGGCATCCTGATGCGTCGCTGGGCGCAGTTCGCGCACGGACTCGACCTGCCCCACTACAGCGTCTCCATCGTGCGCGGCCTCGGCATCGACACTGTCGCGCTGGACCACGTGGCGGCACGACACGACACCTCGAAGGTGATGTTCGTGGACGGGTGGACGGGCAAGGGCGCCATCGTCAAGGAGTTGCAGGCAGCCCTGTTGGCCTACGGCGTCGCGGGAGGAGCTGCCTTCCCGGACGACCTGGCGGTGATCGCCGACCCGGGCGCGGCCGCGCTTCACTTCGGCACCCGGGAGGACATCCTGATCCCGTCTGCGTGCCTGAACTCCACAGTCTGCGGCCTGGTCTCGCGCACGGTCTACAGCCGGGAGCTCATCGCCCCGGGTACGTTCCACGGCGCCAAGGTCTACCGCGAGCTGGCCCCCGAGGACCGCAGCGCGCAGTTCCTCGACGCCGTCAGCGGGCAGTTCCCGGCCGTAGCGCCGGAGGTGGGAGCGCGCTCGCCCTCGGCCAACCGGGCCGTCACCTTTCGGGGTCTCGAGGAGGTCGCGCGGATCCAGCAGGAGTTCGGGCTACCGTCGATGCACCTGGTCAAGCCGGGCGTGGGGGAGACGACACGGGTGCTGCTGCGCCGGCTGCCCTGGCAGGTCCTGGTCCACCCCGACCGCGAGGAACAGCTCGCCCACCTGTTCCTGCTCGCCGAGGAGCGGGGGGTGCCTGTCGTACGCCGCAGCGACATGTCCTACAGCGCGGTCGGTCTCGTGCGGCCACTTGAGGGTGCAGGCCGGTGAGCGTCATGATGGCCAGCGACCTGGACCAGACGCTGGTGTTCTCCCCTCGGGCCGCCGCCTGCGGGCCGGCGCGTCGGGCACGTCCCGTCGAGGTCCTGGACGGCGACGTCATCAGCCTGCTGTCAGCGGACACCGAGCAAGGGCTGGTGCAACTCGCGCGGCGCGGCTGCTGGGTCCCCGTGACGACCCGGACGCGCACGCAGTACGAGCGCATCGACCTGCCGGTCCGCGCCCGGTACGCAGTCGTGGCCAGCGGAGGCGTGGTCCTGCTCGACGGGCAGCCCGACCGCACCTGGTCGCGCACGGTCACGGCGACGCTGGCCCAACAGGGCTCCCCCCTAGTCTCGCTACGCGAGCTGTTCACCGGCTACCGCGACCGTCCCTGGTTCCTGCGGCTCAAGGACGCCGACGAGCTCTTCCTGGTCGCCGCGGTGGATGCGGACCACCTGGGAGCCGAGCAGCAGGAGGAGATCGCGGCCAGCTGCGCCGCCCACGGCTGGCGGGCGGTGCACCAGGGCCGCAAGCTCTACGTCCTGCCCGGCGGCTTGGACAAGGCGGATGCGGTCGCCCACGTCGCCGAGCGGGTCGGGCACGACCTCGGGACGGCGCCGACGGTCTTCGCGGCCGGGGACACGCTGCTCGACTGGAAGATGCTGCTCGCCGCCGACCGAGCCTGGCTTCCCGCCGGCAGCGAGCTCGACCGGCTCGGGATGTCCGCCGCGCACGTCACCTGCACCTCCCAGCCGGGGCTTGCGGCCGCAGAGGAGATCGTCGGGCAGTGGCTGGATCTGTTACCCCACCCGACATGATCATCCGATGAGGGGGTGGCCGGACAGCGCTGCAAGGACGTCGATGACGCCGCGGTCCGGCCTGGAGACCCCGAACAGCTCGGCCCGCCGCAGCGTGGTGCGGGCCCAGGCGCTGTGCGGGCCGGGCTCGTTCATCTTGTTGCGGTACGACGAGCTGCTCGCGCCACCGCCGGGCGCCTCGCTGATCGCGAGCGCGTCGGCGTACTCCTCGTGCGACACCACGAGCAGGGCGTGCACCGGAGCAACGTGGGATGGGTGGATGACCGTCTTGCCGTACAGGCCGTTCGCCTTGTCGAGCACTACCTCGCGCAGGAGCTCGTCGTGGTCCGCGACGATCAGCGCGTGCCGTCTCCGCAGCCCCTCCGGGTCGCCGGCGAACAGCGTCGTACGAAGCTGAGGCTTGAACAGCCGCTCGGGTACCGGGAAGTGCTCCCACACCGGGCCGGTGAGGACGAAGCCGCTCCCGTCCGCGCGGCCGAGCACGTTGACCACAGCTGCGAGCAGGTCACGGACGACAGCGACGTCGTAGATGTTGACGTCCCGGCCACGCCGCAGCGCGTAGAGCCCCAGCAGGTCGGTGGCACCCAGCCGCACTGCCACCACCCGCTCCCGGTGCTCGTCGAGCACCGCAGCGACCTCCAGCAGTTCCCGGTGGCGGGTCTCGCCGTACATCACCGCACCGGACTCCAGGACCGGCATGCACTTGATCGACACACCGCCGGCGACCTCTGCCGTCGCGATCGCAGCGAACCAGTCCGGTGCAGCGGCCGCGGTGAACTTCGGCAGGACGAAACCGGTGAGGCGCGCCGCTGCCAGCCCCAGCCGGTCGACGAGGTCGGTGACCTGCGAGGGCGTGCGGACCCGAACGAACACCAGCGGAGGGTCAGCGCGACTGCTGGTGGCTGCAAGGGTGCGTAGGTGCTGCACGACATTCTGCTCGGCCGCCACCACGTCCTGGTCGGCGACTGCATCCTCGAGGCAGACCACCACGGAGATGACCCCGGCAGCCGCCCGGGCGGTGATGTCGGAGGCCAGGGCGGGCCGGGTGCCCGGCAGGTAGAGCGTCGCCCCGAGACCCAGGCCGAGCAGCTCGGTCCGCGAGTCGGCGGTGAACGGCCTCGGTTCGCGGGCGAACAGCGCCGAACGGACGAGGGGGTCGAGGACGTCGAAGTGCCGCATGTGTGGGGGCTACTTGCGGCCTGGGGTCCAGTCCATTCCCCAGGCATAGGCACGGTCCAGGACGTCCTGGGCGCCGGTGACGTACTGCACCTCGCGACGGACCGTCAAGTCACTGCCGGAGTTCTTCAGCAGGGCCACCGCGCACATGCGCGACGTGCCGGCGGCCTCGTCGAGCTGGACCTCGATGGGTGCACCCGTTGCCGGGGTGAGCGTCACGACGGCGTGGGCCTGGTCGAAGGCTGAGGCACCGGCGTAGATACTGGCGAAGACGAGGATCCGGCGGATCTTCCCGGCGTACGCGACGTTGACGAACAGGTTCTCTCCCCCGACCTCGGCACCGGACCGGTCGTCACCGTCGAGCAGGAAGTACGGGGGAGCGTCCAGCCGGCCGCACTGGCGCCCCAACGCCTGGATGACGCCCTTGGTGCCGTCCGTCAGCTCGTACAGGCAGCCGAGGTCGAGGTCGATGCCGGGCTGCGCAGCGGCGGACAGCCGCTTGAGCAGGCCCCTGGGCTGCTCGGTCTGGGCCGCCCGCGCCTGCCAGTTGAGGTTGACGTGCAGCCGGCCGCCGGCACTCCCCTGCTTGGTCAGCGACACCGTCGGGCTGGTCTTGGTAAGGGTGACCTTACCCTGCGAGACCGGTGGCCCGGCCTGGCGGTCGGCGCCGCGCTTGGTGTAGTCGATGCCCATGCTCTGCTCCCTGACCTGCTCCTGTGGGGACGCGCACGCCGCGCTGCCCGGGCCCGGTCGGACTCGCGCAGCCCCAGCAGATCAGACGTTGACGCCGAAGTCCCGGGCGATGCCGTTGAGCCCCGACGCGTAGCCCTGGCCGATCGCCCGGAACTTCCACTCTGCGCCGTTGCGGTAGAGCTCACCGAAGACCATGGCAGTCTCGGTGGACGCGTCCTCGGTGAGGTCGTAGCGGGCGATCTCGGTGCTGCCCTGCTGGTTGACGACGCGGATGAAGGCGTTGCGCACCTGACCGAAGTTCTGCGAGCGCTGCTCGGCCTCGTAGACCGAGACCGGGAAAACGATCTTGTCCACCTCGGCGGGGACCGCCACGAGGTCGACCTTGATCGACTCGTCGTCCCCCTCACCCGCACCCTTGAGGTTGTCCCCGGCGTGCTCGACCGAGCCCTCCGGCGAGGTCTTGTTGTTGAAGAAGATGAAGTGGCTGTCGGACACGACCTTGCCGTCCGCCTTGACCATGATCGCGCTGGCGTCCAGATCGAAGTCGGTGCCCGTGGTCGTTCGGACGTCCCAGCCCAGACCGACCAGCACAGCAGTCATGCCGGGGGCCTCCTTGGTCAGCGAGACGTTGCCGCCCTTGCTCAGGCTGACGGTCACGGTGTTCCTCTCGTCGGGCCGCGCTGATCGCGCAGGTCCTTGGTGAACGAAGCCCGAGCGAGCCCGGTTCCGGGCTGGCAGGCCCGCAGCAGGTCCTCGCCTCGGGCGAGCTCGGTCACGACGTCGGCCGCGCTGCGCTCCTGGCGCACCAGCCCGACCGCTTGGCCTGCATATATCACCGCTGTGTCGAACTCCTGCAGCCGGGAAGCCGCGCGCAGCTCCGCGGCAGCCTCCTCATCGCGCGCCAGCTCGTCCTCCCGTCCCGACCAACGGTCGAAGAAGGCGTTGCGCAGGGCCCGTCCGCCGTATTCGGCCGGCCACTGCTGACGCAGCCCTACGTCGAAGACCCGCCCGTACGCGGTCCCGGTGCTCGACGCGGCGAGCACGCGCGCGCGGGCCTGCGGCGAGGTCTCCGCCTCCGGACAGGCCAGGAACGCCGTACCGACCCAGGCACCCACGGCTCCTGCGGCCAGCACGGCCGCGACGCCGCGGGCGGTGCCAATGCCTCCGGCTGCGAGCACCGGGATGCTGACCGCGTCGAGCACGCCCTGCAGCAGCGGCAGAGTCGCTACCTCGTCGCGGCCGTGGCCGCCGCCCTCGGCGCCGCGCGCGACGACGACATCGACCCCGACCCGCTCGGCCGCCACCGCCTCCTCGACGGTGCCGGCCTGCGTCGCGACGAGGACGCCCGCCGCCTGGAACCGCGACACATACCGCTCGTACGGCCCGTAGCTCAACGACACCAATGCTGGGCGCACAGCCAATGCCGCCTCGACAAGCTCGGGCCGCTCCGGCAGAACCCACGCCAACAACCCGATCCCGAACGGCTGGCCACTCACCATCGCCGCCTGCTCCCCTACCCACGCGGCGGGAGTCGTGCTGCCGGCCGCGAGGCAGCCGAGCGCCCCAGCCTTCGACACAGCCGCCGCAAGTGCCCCACCGCTGACACCTGCCATCGGGGCCTGCACGACGGGAACGGACCGGCCGAGTCGTGCACTGAGCCAGGTCGTCACCACACCGTCGTACCACCGGCTGCGCCGTCGGCGCCAGGCTCGGGAGCGGCGGAAGATGCCGGCTGCCGGTGGCCGCTCTGCTTGGTCTCAGCCGCTGGACAGTGGTATCGACACCAGACGTACGCCGCGGTCCGTCACGACCTCGACGCCGGCGAGCCGGTTCAGGGGCGCATCGGCGGCGGCGTCGATGACAGCGGCGCCTTCGTAGCTGGCCTGCCAGCTGCCCGCGGTCTGCCGTTGACCGTTGGCCAGGACCGCGAGGAGCTGGCAGTGCGCACCCGGCGGCACCCCGCGCAGGACCAGGTGCAGGGCAGTGCCCCAAGGCTGTTGCGTGAGACGTACCTCCGCGTGAACCCTGGCCGTGGTGTTCGCCGCGGAGACGCTGGGACCGAGGGCGGACGCGCTGTGATCGGAGGGAGTGCTGCGCACAGCGAGCAGAGCTGTCACGGTCGTGGCCACGACGACGAGCGCCGCTGCGGCGGTGAGCAGGCTGCTCCGTCGTCATTGCGCCTGCCGGCGCCGGGTCAGCTCGAGCAGAGTGCGCTCCAGGAGCTGACGGTCCGGCTCCGGCTCGCCGTCCTTGAGATGCTCGAGGTCTGTCTGGTCCAGCGACCCGAGCAGACCAGGAAGGTCGGCGAGGCCGGCCAGTTCCTCCCGGCAACCCGAACAGCCCCGTAGGTGCTCCCCGACCTCGGCGCGCTCGGTCGGGGACAGGGCACCGAGCACGTACGCCCCGAGGGACGTCAGCACAGCATCGGGCTCGTTCATCCGCTCCATCCTCGCTCCTGCAGCGCCAGCCGCAGTGCCCGCAGCGCGTAGTAGCTGCGCGACTTCACCGTCCCGGCCGGAATGCCCAAGGTGGCGCTGGCCTCAGCTATGGAGCGGCCGCGGTAGTAGGTCTCCAGCAGCACCGCGCGATGCTGCGCCGACAGACTGGCGAGCGCATCGGCGACCTGCCATTGCTGTACCGCCCGGTCCAACTCGTCGGCGGCAGGTAGCTCGGGCGGCACGCTGCCGCCGATCTCGACGGGACGGGGACCGCAGCGCCCGGCGTCGGTCGGCGGCCAGGTTGGCCACCACGGTGAACAGCCACGGCCGCAGCGGCCGGTTGCTCCGTTCCAGTTGGTGGGCGTGCCGCCAGGCCCGCAAGACCGCTTCCTGCACAAGGTCCTCAGCGTGCCCACGGTCACCGGTGAGCCGCAGCGCGTAGCGCAGCAAGGCTGCACCGTGCTCGGCGTACACCGCTCGCACGACGGCTTCGTCCGGGTCGCCGGCCGACCGCGACTGCTTCGCGCCGTCCCGCAAGGTCCCCACACACAGCAGTACGGCCCGCGGCGCGGAAAAGTTCACTCAGAGCGCCCCGGAAAGAGCCGCGGGGTCCGCCGACGGTCGCCGCTGGCACCGATGCTGGTGCCGAGTGAACCAAAGGCGCCGCGGCCGAGTGATGACAGTGAAAGCTCCACCCGCGGACCGTCCAGCCGCGGCCCTCCCACAGACGAGGCCCAGCGATGCGCACACCCGCAATCGGCCAGCTACGCGTTGTTCTTCCCGTCGCCGCCCTTGCTGTCGGCGCCGCTGCCTGCGGCGGCGGCAGCAGCTACGCAGGCAAGGCGAGCAGCTCCGGAGCCTCCAGCGGACCGACAGCCTCCGCGCCAGCGACCTCCTCAGCTGCCGGCGGCAACGGCAAGGACAACAGCTACGGCTACGGCAGCGGCGGCGCGGGTACGTCAGGCGGCGCCGCCGGCGCGGCACAGGTGAAGGTCACCCAGAACGGCAAGCTCGGTCAGATCCTGGTCGACGGCGCCGGCCGGAGCCTGTACCTGTTCGAGAAGGACAAGGGCAGCACAAGCAGCTGCTACAGCGACTGCGCCAAGGTCTGGCCGCCGTTCATCAGCAGCGGGGCGGCGACCGGCGGCACCGGCGCCACCAGTTCGCTACTGGGCACCACCAGCCGCACCGACGGCACCAAGCAGGTCACCTACCACGGGCACCCGCTGTACTACTACGTCTCCGACGACCACACGTCCGGCAGCACGACCGGCGAGGGCCTCAACCAGTTCGGCGCCGAGTGGTACGTGCTGTCGCCGACGGGCAGCAAGGTGGAGAAGGGCGGCTCCTAGCGATGGCCGCACGATCCAGCACCGGCGCCGCACCGGCCGGTCCCTCGACCCGGCGGGCGCACACCCGGGTCGGTAACCCTGTGCTGCGCCTGGCCACCGCAGCGATGCTCGGTCTGGACGCCTACGTGCACGTCCACGACGCGGGCTTCTACGGCGCGCCCCGCGGCGGCGGCATCAGCCAGTCCACGCTGTTCCTGCTCGAGGCCGTCGCATCCGGCGTTGCCGCCGTCGTGCTGATCGTTGGCTGGCGGTCCCCCTCGGTCGGCGGCCGACTGGATCGGGGCGTTCATCGTCGCCGCCAGCGCTGTTGGTGCGGTGCTGCTCTACCGCTACGTCGACGTCGGGACGATCGGGCCGCTGCCCAACATGTACGAACCGACCTGGGAGGTGCCGGGCAAGCCGCTGTCCGCATACGCCGAAGGTGGCGCCGCCCTGCTGTCCGCCCTCGGGTTCACCCTCGGTAGGAAGCGCTTCGCACCGGCGAGCCAGGACTGATCCCCGCTCCCGGTCGGGCTTGCTCATCAACTGCCCGGCCCCCTCGTTGCGCCGCTGACAGCGGAGTCAGGCGGGCACGTCGCCGAGCCCGGTGGGGTTGCGTTCGGCGACGGCGTTCATCTCGTGCCGCTGGGCGCCGAGTTCGGTATAGCCCCGACGGCGCAGCCGGTTGATCGACCCGAGCGGACGGTGGGCGGCGAGCCCGTACCAGGGTCGCCAGGACATGACGTCCTCGGCATAGGTGCGACGTGCGGCACTGAACGTCTCCTGGTGCGGCAGGTGGAGCGTCGCGACCGTCCGGTACGGGCTCGCGTCCTGCGGCCACTCGACCGAGGCGTCCTCGATCGGCATGGTGTCGACGTCGGTGAGCAGCTGCACCCGGAACTCATAGGTAGCGCCGTGCTGGGCGTAGTAGGCCTGCACCCAGTCCTTGAGCACTCCAGGCGGCTCGTCGGCCGACACCGTACGGTCCGCGAGGGCAAGCTGCTCCGCCGCCACCGGTGCGACGGCGAACTTGGCGACGTGGTCGCCGTAGCGGAACGCCCCTTGGGAGTAGAACGTGTAGGCCAGTGGGTGGGTGTTCGGGGTCCGGTCGAACAGCAGGTCGGCGGACGTGAGCGGCCGTGGTGAAGGGCCGCTCGCCGCTCCAGGACCCTGGTCGCGCTGCCTGATGAGGTTCAGGAAGCTCGCCGCGTCGCCCTGGGGGATGACCGGCCAGGTGTTGAACAGGAAGTCCTGGCTGGTCCATCCGTTGTGGAGCATCTCCCCTGGTACGCCGAGGACCTTCAGGGCAAAGCCACGTGCCCGCTGCTCGGTGTCGGGCTCGAGCGTGCCCGGCTCGCTCGCGTAGCGGACCACGACCTCGTACGCGCCCGGCGCGCCGAACAGACCCTGCGCCAGCTCCGCGGGCAGCCCGTCCAGCACCTGGAGCTCCCCGGTGACCACGCCGTGCGTCTTGGCATGGGTCCCAGATGTGGCGTGCCGGTGCTGCTCGAACGACTCCTCCATCAGGTGCCGCATCCGGGCTACCGTCTCGTCGATCACCGCCTTCTCGTCGGGCACCCGGAACTCATCGGTCGCGCCGTGACGTCGTCGTGGTAGCGGATCGGCGTGC
>JAABUX010008088.1_pt1 | contig 12199 bp, 15 predicted proteins | sample 5561851 | NCBI WGS metagenome assembly JAABUX01 (sample SAMN10711883, study PRJNA513361) | rock metagenome | isolation source: Antarctica rocks | place: Antarctica: Victoria Land, Richard Nunatak red sandstone | collected 2016-01-03 | reverse complement strand
GCCTGCAGCTCCTGCATGATCACCTGCAGCCCGGCGCTGACGCCATCCTGCAGGGCCAGGTTGATGCCAACCTCATAGGCGTCGATCATCGCGGGTTCCCCCTCGGCCGCAGCCGGGCCATGCGTCCGGCGGCGGGGCGGGGCGGTGACGGCATCCCCTCCAAGCGCAGCACCAGGGTGTCCACGCCATAGGATGGTCCAGCATCTACCGGCCCCGCGTTCACTGGCCCCGCGTTCACTGGCCCCGCGTTCACTGGCCCCGCGTTCACTGGGCCGTCCAAGCCATCGCCGCCCAATCCCACGTCAGGCCGTCCATCTGGCCGATCGCGATCACCCATGCCGTCCGCTCCTGCGCATCAAGCGAGAACGCCACGTCCAGCGGCACCCCGTTGCGGACCAGGAACAGGCAGTCCACCAGGTCCGCCTGCCCCACCAGGCCGCGCAGCGCCGCCGGGTCGGGCGCCCCGGCGGCGCCGATCAGTTTGGGTTGGAGAGCGCCTCCCCCACCGCCGCCAGCCCGGCGTCGCCCAGCCGGCCCACCAGCGCCTCAAGCTGCGCCTCGCTGATCGCGGCCGGCACCGGCACGCCGTCGATCGCCTGCACGCAGTAGGCCAGCATGGCATACCCGACATAGCGGTCGTTGCCCGACAGCACCGGCCCGAGCGCCTTGAACAGCCGCAGCCGGTCCAGCGCCCCCGGCCGGCGCAGTTCAAGCGTGCGCCCGGCGGCGTCGGTGGCCTGCAGGGGCCGCCCCGCCTCGGCGATGATGCGTTCCGATGGAGTGTCCATAATCATCCTTCCCCCTCTCCCTCATCGGGAAAGGGCCGGGGTGAGGGTGTCTTGAGGCGCAGGCCATCGCCCGCCGTGAGCGCAATCCAACAAGGCAGGGCATGATCCGCGCCGCAGCGGACACCCCCCTAGCCCGGCCTTGGTCCGCCTCGCGACCCAGGCCCGTAGGAAGAGCGAGCAAGCAGCCTAAATCCGCTTGCGCCGGCTGGCGAAGAACTCCAGCCGCTGCCGCACCGGCGCGTCGCCCTTCCACGCCCCGGCATTGGACAGCTTGAACACCGCCGCCTCGAACTGGTAAGTGCTCGTGCTGCCATCAGGCTCCGCAATATACTGATACAGCGTCGCCCCCAGCAGCACTCCCTGCGTGATCCAGGCCTGCTCCAGCCCATTGATGAAATCGTCCGCCGCGGAGTTGCCGCGCTCCAGGTCGAAGTGCCCCTCCCACCCCTTCGGCAGCTCGGCCGCCAGGTGCACCCCATCCAGCCGGTCGATCCGGATCGGATGCGTCATCTGCCGGCTCTCGAACCCCGTCACATGCGTCAGATCGACCCGCGACCCTGCCTGTCCCCCCACGGCAGGAGCGATCACCACAAGCTGGCAGTCCCGCCCAGTCGAAAACGTGTTTGCTGGCATCGCCTAGGCCCTCCCTAAACCACTTGACCCGTCGGCAGCGTCTGCCGCGTGACCTGCACGGTCTGCCCGCCCTCGAGGTTCACGATGAACCGCTCGTTGATCGCCTGGTATCGCACCTGCGCGTCCGACTGCACGTATCCCAGCCCCACTCGGGCTGCCGGGTTGTTGCTCGCGTCGCACACCACGCTGAACGGCACGCTGCCGTCGATGCTGCCCAGGATGCCCTGCCCCAGCAGCCCCTGCAGGAAGCTCAACTGCGTGCTGCGGATGCGCTGGAACAGCCCGGCGCTGATCACCTGCCCCACGTACTGCCCCATCCCCGCCGACAGCGTCGCCGCGATGAAGTTGGTCAGCCGCGTGTAGTTGTCCCCGTTCACCGCCGCGCCGCTGGACGAGTTGTGCCCGCCCCGCACCCCCCAGAAGCTGCCCGCCGGCTGCGGGTTGGCGATCACGTCGATCCCGTTGCCCAGCAGCGTCGCCAGCTCGGCCGTGCTGTAGCCGGTGGTCTGCGCGCTGCCGGGCACCCCCGCGCGCTGCGTTCCCACCACGCCGTACAGCGGCTTGTTCAGGCTGCTCTGCTCCGGGCTGAGGTTCGCCAGCCGCCCCGCCACGAACCCCTGTGGGCTAACCAGCCGGATGGTGCCGCTGACCGGGTCGTTCCAGTAAACCCAGTCGCCGAACATCAGCTTGGCCGAGTAGCTGTCCAGCCCCGCCCCTTGCTTCGTCGCGACCGCCGCCGGGATCCCGTCCCCGGACGGCCCCGTCAGGATGGCATACAGCCCCTCCTGCTGCGCGAACCCCGCCTGGCCCGTCCAGTGCGTCGGGTCGTCGGCGTCGGCCAGCAGCAGCAGGCTGCACCCCTGGCCGCGCAGCGCATACATCCCCGTGCGCGGCAGGCTGTCCTGCCCCACCAGCGCGGGGACCGAAACGCCCGCCGCCCCGTCGCTGCCATTGAGCAGGGCCTGCCCCAACAGCACCGCCGGCTGCGTCGTGGTGGCGTTGCCGAGGCTCGCCACGCACAACTGGCTGGGGCCGCGCAGCGCCCCCAGCCCGAGGTTCACGGCGTTGACCAGGTTCCCCCACAGCGCCGCCGGCGTTGGCGCCGCCAGGTTGTCGAACGTCTCCGCCACCTGCCCCGGCAGCCCCAGCGTGAACCGCCACGTCCCCGCCGCCGACCCCGGCGTCAGCGCCAGCGCCACCTGGTTGCCCAGGCTGCCGGAGTACCGCGCCGCCAGCAGCACCGGATACCCGGCATTGGCATAGAACAGCGCATAGTTCGCCGCCGCATCCGTCCCGTCCGACACCCGCACGCAGCGGAACCCCTGCGCACCCTGCTGGACCGCGGTGGCGACCTGCGTCCCCATGTCGAACCGCCGCGGCTGCAGCGGCCCGAACCCCCGGGCATAATCCGCCATGGTGCCGACCACGACCGGCTGGTTGACCGGCCCCCAGGCAGCGGTCCCGACGACGCCGACCAGGTTGGTCGGCACCCCGTTCAGCACCAGGTTCTGCGGCGGCACCACCTGCACGTACAGGTCCGGCACCACCAGCGCCGTGGTGTTCAAGGCGCCCGCTTGCACGACCGGCATGGCTAGATCTCCTGCGGAGGATTGATGCGGACGACGTGCCCGGCATGCTCGCCGGCCAGGACCTGCGCGATGACGGCGGGGTCGGTGATGCTCTGTCCGACCGCATACGGCCCGAACGGCCGCACGACGATGAGGTGCTGCATGGTGGCCTCCAACAAAAATATATGTTTCATAACCAGAACGGTTATTATCGGTGGCGCAACGGACTGGCATGGTCTGGAGCTTCACAACCGGAAGCTCATCATGCGCCTCACCCACCTGCCGCTTGCCGCCGCCTTGCTGCTGTCCTTCGTTGGGCTCGCCCGCGCGTCGGATGCGGATTTCACCTTGAGGAACAAGACCGGCTACCAGATCGACGAGGTTTACGTGTCTCCACACAGCAGCCGGAACTGGGGCCACGACCACATGGGCAGCGACGCCCTGTCGGACGGCGACAGCGTGGACATCAACTTCGCGCACGGCGGCCAAGCCTGCCGGTTCGACATCCAGGTGAAATACAACGACGGCGACAAGGCCGAGTGGGGCGACGTGGACCTGTGCAAGTACACCGCCATCAGCCTGTTCTGGAACGCCAAGACGCAGACGACCCGCGCCGTCGGAGAGTAGCGGCCCAGTCTTAACGCCTTAGCCGCAACCCCAGCCGCAACCCCAGCCGCAACCCCAGTCGCAACCCCAGTCGCAACCTACGCCACCGACGCCGTGCCCCACAGCATCGTGGGCAGCGCGGCGTCGGCCACGGTCGGGTATTCCACGGCCACCAACAGGTCCCGCCGCCACACGCCGGCCGCGGCCCCTTCATCCGTCACCGACCCGCCAGCCGCCCGCACCCGGCACCCCCAGCCCCCCACGTCCAGGAACACCGTCCACGCCAGCGCCAAATCAACCGCCGCCGCTAGCCGGTCCCGCACAGCAGGCGCCGGGCACCACAGCGTCAGCCGCATCGGCTGCACCTGCCGTCGCAGCTCCGTCCCGCCCGCACCATCCGCGACCACCCGCGCCACGATGCCCCGCCCGTCCAGCAATGCCACCGACGTGCCCTGCAGCAGCGCCGGCCGGTCCACCCGCACCTGCGCCGCCAGCACCGCTGCCACCAGCCCCGGCGTGTCCCCATCGCGCAGCCGGTACGCATAGCCCTGCCCGTCCACCCGCACCCCCGCCACCTGCCCCGGCCCACCCTGGCCGGTGAACAGCACCACCTCGCCCAACACGGCCGCCTGCAACGTCGGCACCGGCACGGTGCCCTGCCACTCCGTGGGGTAGCGCGTGGTGTTGCGCGGGGAGCCGCCGGGCGTCACGGTCAAGTGGGCGCGTCCGGCCCGCAGGTCGGCTTCCAGCGCGGCGGCGCGCGGCCAGCCGCGATAGACGCGAACCCCCGCCGGGTCGCCCGCCAAGGCGCCGGCCGCAAGGGCGGCCAAGGCCTGCTCGATGTCCGACTGGTCCGGCATCACGTCCCCGCCTGGCGCACATGCAGGCGCCATCCCAACTCCGACAGCTCCACGGCGCCCACGGTGTAAACGTGCCCGGCGTCGTCGGTCAGCACGTCGCCCGTGCGCGCGGCCGGCGCGCCCAAGGGCAGCAGCACATGGAACCCGGCCAGCGCGCCATCGCCCGGCAGGCCAAAGCCGCGTCCCGCGCCGCCCGACAGCACCTGCGCCGGCCAGCCCAGCAGCACCGGGTCGGCCGGCGCCGCGCCGCCATACTCCCCCAATCCGGCGTCCGCAGGCCCAGCCGGGCGCGTGACGGCCACGGTCGCGTTCGCCAGCACGCACAGCGGCCGGTGCAGGGCAGGCAGCAAGGCCACGAACAAGACGCCGCGCGGTCCGCGCAGCAGGTCGCCGACGCGCAGGTAGGCGCTGTCAAACGTGCCGCGCAACGCGCGCTCATACCCCATGGGCCGCCGGTAGCCGGGATCGCCGCCATCAAACGCCGCGGGCAGCCGAAGAAACCGTCCCTCCGGCCGCAGCGGATCCACTGGCCCGTTCGGGCGGAGGGCATCATACGGCAGCCCGAACACCCGCGCCGCCGCGCCCATCCCCCGGCTGAGCCGGTCCTGCAAGATTGTCCCGTCCATCACCCTGCCTGCCCCCTCTTCCTCCGGGAAAGGGCCGGGGTGCGGGAAGCCCCACGCACCGAATCCCACCCGTTCCAAGCACTTGCCCCATCCAAGAGCGTGCGGTCTCCCTAACCCCGGCCCTCTCCCGGAGGGAAAGGGGGTAGGCAGGCTACACTACCAGTTGCACGCTGCTCCCACCCCGACGCAGGTCCGGCCCCGGCTGCACGCCGAGGAACCCGCACATCCGCCGCCGCCAGTTGTCGAACAGCCGGTCGCGCTCAAGCAGTTCCTGCGGATTGCGCACCCAACCGGCGGCGCTGCTGGTATCCAGCCCGGCCCCGACCTCGGGGATCGCCGCCTCCAGCCCACGCAGCGTCCGCAAATACCCGTGCAGCACCCCCGCCTCGCTGTCCGACAGCCCCGCCAGCCGCACATCGACCGCCGCGCTGGCCTGGTAGAACCACCAGCCGCTATGCGCCCCCACCGCCACCCCATAGGCCGGATAGCCTAGGAACCGCCGAGCGTCGGTCTTGTCGGCCTCGGTCAGCACCGCACTAACCGACGTGCTCGATGATGACCGCGCGCTTGAACGCCGCATTGGTCGCAGTCGGCACCACGCTCGGGTTGGTCAGCGTGTCGCTAGGCGCACAGAAGCCACCGATCCAGTACCAGCTCTGCGCGATGATCTGCTGCAGCCGGTCGATCGGTTCGCGCGTCACCATCGCGATCCCGTCTACCAGGCTCACGATGCTGTCCGGCGGCGCCACGTCCGGCGCGGCCATCCCCGCGAAGTCGCCCTCGATCAGCGCCCCCTGCCCGACCACGATAGGCCGCCGCACCACAGCACCCGCCAGCGTCGGATGCGGCTGCACGAACGCCTCCGTCGTCGGCACGAACCGCAGCCCCAGGAAGTCGTTCACCATGCCCCGGCGGAACACCTGGTTCGCGCTGGTCGCCCCGGTGAACAGCCGCTGGAAATCCTGGTCGGCAAAAAGCTGCCGCGCGCTGACCGGATCGAGGTAGCAGTTGTACGCCCCGTCGATCTCCGGCACCGCGTTCATCCGCAGCTTGCTGACCGCGTCCAGCAGCGACGCCATGGCCAGCGTGTCCCCGGCCACGAGCGCCGCCGTGGTGCCGCGCCCGTTCGGCCGCTGCACGACGCTGGCATTGGCCGCCTGCACCGGGCTGCCCTGCGCCCCATCCGCCGCGCTGACGTTGCTGGACAGCGTCAGCACCCCCGACACCCCGCCCGGCGCAGTGCTGACGTTCACCGCATCCATGCTGGCGCCCACCACCACATAAACGTCGCCACCAATGGTGACGGTCAGCGTCGTCATGGCGCCCACCGGTCCCTGCACCCCATTGGTGAAGGCGTTGGTGAAGCCCCGCAGGTCATCCACCGACACCTGCGGCCCCGCCGCGCCGAGCGCCACCCGCACCCGCGTGTTGCCGCCGAAATACGGCGCGAACAGCGCGTTGCGCGCCAGCTCGTCCAGCGACCGCGCCGCCTGCTCGCCATTGATGGCGGCGTTCTGCAGGAACTGGCTGGCGATGCCGACCCGGCTGGTGACCACGTTCAGGTCCGTCGTCGCCGCGTAGTGATTCAGCGTGATCGTGTACTGCTCAACCCCCCAGTTCGTCGGCGTCAGCCCGTTGTCGAGGTTGGTGTTGGTGCTCGCCGGCACCGGGATGGTGACGCTGGGCTTCAGCCCCGCCCGCGTCTTGGTCAGCGTCTCGCCGATGCCGACTGCAAAATCCTGCCGGTCCGCGCAGGCCCGGTAGCCGAGCCGCGACGCCATGCTCTGCTGGAACTCGCGCTCCAGGAAGCCCTGCTGCAGGATCGGCTGCAAGGCGGCGGGGAAGTTCTGGATGCCCATGGGGGTGCTCCGTTGGGGAAAACGCCGAAAGCCCGGCGCGGCATGGGCCGGGCTGGGGTGGAACAGGTTGGTCGCTGGCTGGGATGGCCCGCCGCGTCTGCGCTGCCATCATGGCGATGCGGTATCCATTTCCCGGGGCATCCGGGCAAGGACTATTTTCTTAGTCATTCTTGCGTAGTTCAGAGGACGGGCCTGCGGCCTATTCTGCTATGCGATTTGGCAGAACGCCGGCTGGCAGGAGGTGTCATGGGTTGCGTGCAGGTCGAGCTTACGGAAGACGTCAGGGCAGTGATCAACCGCCACATCGCCGAAGGAAGGGCCGTGTCCGAGGCGGATTCCGTCGCAGAGGCGGTGCGGCTTTATGCCGACCACCTGGACGCTGAGAATGAGGTTGCCGGGATGGTCCGCCGCGCGGACGCCGATGCGGCTGCCGGGCGCTACGTTGCCATCTCGACGCAGCCCGAAGCCGAGGCGTTGCACCAGCGCACCATGGACCGCCTCCGGGCCAATCTAGCGGCGGGTTGAGCTACCGGCTTCTCCAAGGTGCAGAAGACGAACTCGATCACATCCTGCTCAACAGCGCGAAGGATTGGGGCCTGGCGGTGACGGCTCACGCCAACATGCCCGCTCCCTGTCCGTCCACAAGCCGCTCCGCCACCGCCGCCCCCACAGCCTCCGCCACTTTCTCCCCCATCGCCGCACCGGCCGGCGCCAGGAACGGCCGCGGCGGCAGGTGCACCGTGCCCATCTCCTGCGGTGCCGCAGCCGGATCGCTGCTGCCGACCGCCGCCTGCATGCCGTCCGCCTGATGGCCGACGCTGGCCCGCAACGCGCCCGTCTCCAGCCAAGGCCGGTCGTGCCCGCCGCCGGGCGGGTCGCCCAGCCCCTCCTGCACCGCCTGCGCCACCAGCGCCGCCTGTTCCTCCAGCGCCGCCGCCATCGTGCCCGGCGGGTCGGCGTCGCACAGCCGGGCAATCGCCTCAGCCAGCCCCAGGATGCCCGGCAGACCCGGCACCGCCGCTACCTACCCCGCCGCAGCAGCTCGGCCCGAGCCGCCCGCCACTCCTCCACCCCCATGTCCATCGCCGACCGCGGCGCCGCTGGGGCCACCGGCGGCGGTGCGTCGCCCCGGCTGCTGCTGTTGCCGTGCGGGCGAGCGAACAGCCACGGCTTGTCCTGCCGCATCCGCGCCATCAGCGCCGGGCCGCCCTGCAGCCCCCCGGTTTCCGTCAGTTGCAGCCCGGCGGCGTCGATCAGCCGCACCCCATCCAGATCGACCATGCCGGCCCGCAACGCCTCCGTCCGCAATTCCGCCTGCACCAGCCGGGCGCGCAGGGTGGTCACCTCAGCCGCCAGGTCAGGCGCAGCCGGCTCGGGCGTATCTTGGTCTGTCATCTTCTGTGTCCCTATGCGCTGGTGCAGCCAGTCAAGTGCCGTCCTTGCGCGCCGGCTTCGGCGCGGCAACCCAGCAGCAGCAGGTGCTGCCCTGCCAACCCCATAGGCTGCCGCGCCGCAATCGTCCCCCGCAACGACGCCCGCAACGACGCCCGCAACGACGATGGAGAAACGGCCTGCGTCACGCTGCCGCTACTTCGGGTTCGGGCTCGTCTAGGTCGTCGCCCCAGTCCGCCTTCAGCAGCCTGCGAGCCGCAGCGCGGCCCAGCAAACCCGACTGCACCAAGGACAGCACCGTGGCGGCATCGCGCGCACGGTCCTCGCTGGTGGCAGGATACCAGCTCGGCCACACCAGGCTTAGCGGCGCGGCCGGGTCCAACGGCGGCAGCGCCTGCCCGCCCGCCTGCAACGGATAAACCTGCGCCGCCCGCAAGACCATCCGCAGCAGTTGCAGCAACCCGCCCTCGCCGTAGCTGACGCGCAAGTTGTCGGCCAGCCAGATCAGCCCCTGGTTCATCAGCTCCAGCGCCCGCCCGGACTGCGCGGCGCCGAGCCGGCTGGGATCGCTGCGGTTGCCGTGCACCCCTTCCAACGCCAGGTCCCGCAGCGTCCGCACATACTCCAGCACCGCCTGTGCCGCCGTGCCGCCGATCTCCAATAGCCGGGCGTCACCCTTTTCGCTGACCACGAGCGCGTTGCCCGCGCCCCGCAGCAGCTCCCCCTCCAGCCCGACTGGCTCCTTGATGAGCAGGGTGGGATCAGACGAATACTTCAGTCCACGCCCCGCCTGGCTCAACTGGTAGTCGATCTCGATGCCCGTCTCGACCGCGCTGCGGAACGTGCAGGCGCCGTCCGGGGCAGGTCCGCCGGGCAGGTTCCTGATCCACACCAGCGGCACGAACCCCAGCCCATGCCGGATGCTGCGCCCGGCATCCGTCCGCAGCGGCCCATCCGACCCCACCGGCTGCGGCACGAACCAAGTCTCCTCGAACGCATCCCACCGCCGCTGGAACCAGTAGGTCGCTGCCGGGTCCGGCACGTCGAACCCGGCCGCCAGCAGGTCCCGCCCCGGCACCTTGTACCGCTCGGTCACCTCCGACAGCACATCCGGCGCCTCGGCCCCCCACACCGGCGTCAGCCAGGCGGCGTCCAGCACGTCCAGGAACGGCCGCCCGCCCAGGATGCGCAGCAGGATGCACGAGCTGCCGACGCTGCCGCGCAGCGCGGCCTCCGTCATGATCTGGTTCAGCCGGCAATCCCGCGCCACCGCAGCCAGGGCCGAGCGCACCGCCGCGTCGGGGCTGGCGATGCCCGGGAAGTGGCCCTCGCTGAACAGCAGCGCCACGCTGTCCTCCACCACCACGCGGGCCAGGGCATAGCGCACGCTGGGCCGCCGCCGCCGCAGCGGCACGTACTCGCCGCTCGGCGAGCGCTCATCATGGAACTCATACGGCAGCGCGTCATACAGCGTGCCGTCCAGCACCCGGCGCATCAGGTCCAGCCGTCGTGCACGCGGCGCCATGTCGGGGTCGGAAGGGATCAGGTCGCAGATGGTCTGGAACATGCCGGCCCCGCGTGGTTCAGGAAGGGTGGGGGTGCCGGACCATCAACGCGTCCGGACCACGCCGACCCTAGGGCAGAGGTGTGGACTTCCTGGGATAGGTGGGCAAGGATTTACTTCCTACATCATAGTGGAAATATAACCCACCAGTCCACATCCGATCCTAACTTGCCTTCCGGCAGAGTCGCAGCAAGGTTACGGCGCAGACTCAGTCTGGCTGTCTCGTCCTGCCCTCATGCGCCCGCTGCCAAGCGACGATGGCACCGGACAACACCTGGAAGCGGCACCATGCGCCTTGCCCGCCTGCACACCCTCGGGACCGCCAACTTGGCCCTGCCGGTCGGCCTGGCCGCCTGCCTGATCTGCCTGCCGCTGCACCATGTCGACTGGCTCGGCGACGAGGGCGTCTGGCTTGCTGCGGCTGACCGCCTGAGAAGCGGCAGGCGGCTTTACCTCGACTTCTTCGAGTTCCTGCCGCCGGGCAGCTTCCTGATCGTGGAAGGCTGGTCCTGGCTGGCCGGGTCCTCGTTCCTCTCCATGCGGGTCCTGGCCATGCTGACGGTCTCGGGCGCGGCCAGCCTGGCCTACCTGTGCTGCCGCGAGGCGTCGCGAAACAGCCTCCTATCCGCCGGAGCCGTGCTGACCTGGCTGCTTGCGTCGCCACCCCTCTGGCTGGCGGCGGTCAACCACCATTGGATGACAACCCTTCTATCCATGGCGGCCATCCTGATGGCGCTCCGGGGCTGCCGTCCCGGCGCCGGCGCGGGCCCGCCGGTCCTGTCCGGGCTCGCGGCCGGCGCTGCGGCAATGGTGACGCCAACGCAGGGCGCTCTGGTGCTGATGGCCGCCGCGGTCGCCTTCATTGGCCCGCGCGGAGACGGCGCCCCCCGCGGCAGGTGGCTGCCGCTGGCCCAGTTGGCCGGCGGCTGCGCGGTCGTGCCGCTGCTGCTGCTCGGCCATGTCGTGTGGCAGGGCGCGTTCTCAGCAGCCTTCGCCGATGTTCTGGTCCATACCGCGACGCGCTATGCCTCCATTCAGGGCGTGCCGTTCGGCACCGGCGGCAGCTTGCATAATCCTGTGGTGCTGATTCCTGTACTGAACGTGCTGCTTCTGGCCGCGGCCTGCATCCAGAACTGGCGGGGGTGCTTGCAGGATCGGGTGCTGCGGACGGCTGCGGCCTCTGCGCTGACGGGCTTCATTGCCGCCCATCCCCGGCCGGACGTGGTCTACCTTGGCTACACCCTGCCCTTGGCGCTGCCCTTGACCACCTATTGCATTGCCAAGCTGGCCCGCACCGCATCGCGAGGCGCCATCCTGGCTTGCACCGTCTGCGCCTGCGTCATAGCCGTGTCCGCCGCAGGCCCGCTGGTTGCGACGCAGGCCGCGGAGTCAGGGGCTATGCAAACGGGCACCGCCCGCGGGGCTGTCGCGTTCCGTGAGACCAACGTAGCCGCAGCAGTCACGCGGCTTGCGGCGGAACCGGGAGGTGAGCGGGTGTTCTTCTATCCCTACATGCCGATGCTTCCATATCTGGCTGGACGCCAGCAAGTATCAAAATACGACGTGTTCCTGCCCTTCTACACCACCGACCAGCAATACGGCGAGGCGTGCGCCGACATTCTACAGGATGCTTCCCTCGCCATGGTTGACTGGCGGTACGCCGACATGGAACGTCTTCACACTATCTATCCCGCCATGCCCGTCGGACGCACGGCGGCAAAGGATGCGCTTGAGGCAGTGCTCCGCAGCAGGTTCACGCCAGTCTGGCGGTCCGGGTCGTTCGAACTCCTGCGCCGGGTCGGCACGGACGTCGGCGGAGAGCACCCCTGCTCGGGAGGCTCCTAAGCAAGCCTTTGAAGGTTTGCGCAGAAATCAAAAGCTAAGCAGGCTTGCGCAGCCTGGCTGGTGTCTGCGCGTCAGGCTGCGCAAGCCTGCCTAGCACTACTCTGCCAATTCGCTGGAAACCGGTGCTGCCACAGTTGCTTGAGCAAGGGCCTGAAATGACTCAAGTGCAAGCATCTCAGCCGCTCACCGGAGATCATGGCAGAGCAGTGTTAGCGTCCATAGTAAAGCAACCATATCGCCTTGTCATAAACTATAGATTTTTGACAATGTGCTGGCGTTTCCAATCAGCACAATCACCTCCCTCCAATAGCTCAGGGTGGCAGTGTGGATTTCGTAACTGCTCAACCTGGGGTGCACACGGTTTGTCCGCTGAGCGTAGCCTTGATTGCCTGATAGGCGTCGATACCGCGTCGCTTGGCGGTGCCGATGACGGAGCGGATAGCGGCATAGAGGTTGGC
>JAABUX010008086.1_pt1 | contig 12200 bp, 9 predicted proteins | sample 5561851 | NCBI WGS metagenome assembly JAABUX01 (sample SAMN10711883, study PRJNA513361) | rock metagenome | isolation source: Antarctica rocks | place: Antarctica: Victoria Land, Richard Nunatak red sandstone | collected 2016-01-03 | reverse complement strand
AGAGGGCGGCCCTATTGAAGCCACATCGCCATCGCCGAGGCCCTGGAGAAGGTCGAGCTTGCATCCGCTCTAGAGAGGGCGGCCCTATTGAAGCCCGGCTCATGGGGACGCGGTGTACGTGCCACCGGTCCTTGCATCCGCTCTGGAGAGGGCGGCCCTATTGAAGCTGGTCGGCGGCCGTCGCGATGTCCACCTGGTCGCGCCTTGCATCCGCTCTAGCGAGGGCGGCCCTATTGAAGCTAGACACCCGGCCCCGCATCGAAATCTGTTACCGGCCTTGCATCCGCTCTAGCGAGGGCGGCCCTATTGAAGCCCCGACTTGGCGACGGTCGCCTTGCCGAAGGGGTTCTTGCATCCGCTCTAGCGAGGGCGGCCCTATTGAAGCACCGATAAGCGCCTCGTGGCGTTGGTCAAGGCGACTTGCATCCGCTCTAGCGAGGGCGGCCCTATTGAAGCACACAGGAGGTGTCGAGGCCGCTGTTGTCGCTATTAATGGTCACACTTTTAGCGGCCTCAGACGCGCTGGCGTCAATGGAGCTTCGACGGAGATGACACATGCGATGCGTGCCGCTGGCCGCGCGTCAGTCTCCCGCCGCATACACCTCCAGCCCCGGCATGGCCCCTTCCTGGCGGCCGAAGAGACCCAGCCCGAAATGGGAGCCGTAGCCGAGCGCCAGGGGGCCGCCTACCTCGTCCTCGAAGGTCACGACGTAGCCGAAGCCCGTGGTCTCCGCAGGCCGGCCGCCGCGCGCGCGCCAGCGCCGGAACTCCTGCCAGGACAACCGCCGCGTCCCGGCCTGACCATGGCTCAGGCGCTCGATGCTGCGCGGGGCGGGCAGCCCCCGCAGCATCGCCTCCCGGCGAATCTGATCCTCCGGTCCGTCGATGTGGGTCCCGTCCGGGCGCACGAGCGGCGCGCCGCCCTTGCGCGCCTTGGGGTGCCGGGGGAGCATGAACGGGGTTAAGGAAACCCACGCCCGGGAGCGGCCGAAGAGGCGCGACCGGTGCGCCGCCTGCTCGTCGCCCAGGTAGACCAGTGTCAGGCGCACCTCCAACTCTCGATCCACGCGCAGCGTCCCCAGCGTCCCCAGCGCCTCCCGCTCCCGCTCGTCCAACCCGCCCGGGGCCCAGATGATGAGGTGGTCGATGCGCCCGTCGGCGTCCTCGTCCATCGGGAGGTACGAGGCGTGCCGATGCCCGGTCAGCGGTGTCCCATCGGGCGCCTTGCCGGACAACATGGGCGACGCGCCATCGCCATTCTGCCGTCCGTAGAGGCCCATCAGGGCGCGACGCAGCGCCTCGGCGAGGTCCACGGTACGGAAGACCGTGGGCAGGACCGACCCATCCAGGCGATAGCGGGCGACGGTGATGGCCTCCGGCGCGGCCGGTCGGCGCCCAACCGCGGGGACGGGAAAGCAAGCGTGAGGCCGCGTGTAGCGTCGCCAGCGAGCTCCCGGGGGAGTGCGCGGGTCATGGCCGGCGCGCCGGAGATCGGCCGTCGTCGCCAACAGATCGGGAAGATGCAGGGGGGACGCCGCCGTGAGGGTGTTCACTCTTTCGGTGTCCGCGCTGCCCTCGCCGTCGCCCCCGGCCTCGCGCCCGTCCGGCACGGGATAGCTGTTGATGGCCGTGGGGCTGTCCTGCCCGTCGTGCAACTCGGCGACGCACCACGATTCCGCCCGGCCCAGGTAGGGGAGCCGGCGCAGCAACGTGTCCAGCAGGGCGCGCTCGTCAGCCGTCAGCTCGACCCCCGGCCAATGCACCAGGATGGGCGTGCGCCGGTCGATCGCCACCGATGTGTCGAAGATCAGGCCCCGCTCGTCCCTGGCCAGGGGCATGTAGTGGCGCGTGTGGGTTGTCGCGGCGGGGGGGAGCGCGAACTGCGGCGGGGCGGCGAGCTTGGCCAGCAGCGCGCCAGCCGCCTCGTCCGGCAGGTCAGGCAGGGTATTCTTCCAGACGGCGACGAGGGCGCGCAAGAGGCGCCAGGGGGAGGGCGGCCACTCGACCTGCCCCTCGTTCACATGGCGCCCCCACGGGGTCGCGCTGTACCGTCCGGCGGTGAAGGTGAGGGCTATCGTGACCACGCCTCTTCCCCCTCCTCCCCCGCGGGCGGCGCGGCAGCGCGCCCCGCGGCGTCCTTGACCTCCGCCCCCTTGCGCTTGCGCCCGCCCGCAGACGCGGCGTAGTTTAACCGGGTGATGGCCGGCGCGGCGAAGAGACCGGGTTCCTGCCCGCATGCGGCGATGAGGGCGCGGAGCCGGTCGGCCAGCGCAGCGGTGGATGGGATGGCCATGTCGTCGCCCGCGACCCGCAGGTTGCCCTCCACGATTAGGTCGCAGGCCGTCCGCAGCCGCAGGCCGGTCTCCAGGAACCGCCGCACCTTCCACAGGGCGAGCGCCACGAGCAGCTCCTCGGGGGCCGTCAGCGTGTGCCGCGGCGCGTCGCCGGCCTGCTCCGGCGTTTCCGCGCCCAGGCGGTAGGAGCGTAGCCGGGCGATGTCGATGCTGAAGTAGGCGGTGATGCTGGAGGCCGCGAACTCTGTGCGGTGGAAGGGCACATGCCCGAACCCCTTCGCCGCGTCGCCGCTGGGATCGACGCGGTCGAACTTCACCCCGCCGGACTCGACGGGAACCACGTCAGTAGCCTCGATGAACGCCGAGAGAGCACGAGTGAGGCGATATTGCCCGCCCGCTATGTCGTTGCGCGCCAGGAAGATGCCGTGCAGGACGCTGTTGGGGTCGTAGTGGAAGGCGGCGCGCGCCAACCGCCCCATGTCGGCCGGCCGGGCGTCCCGCACCTCCAGGCGATCGATCAGCTCTCGCTTCAGCTTGCCGTCGTCGGCTTCCAAGATGTAGGACGAGTTCAGGCGGTGCGCCTCCTGTATCGACGTGGTAATCGGCGCGCCATCGGAATAGACGGCCACGTAGGGCAAGCCGCGCAACGGCGCCGCTAAGGCGGCGGCGGCGGCGTCCCAGCAGACGGTCTCCAGGCGATTGGCCATCGATTGGGCCGACTCCACCACCGCCATGCCGCGCCCACTCGGCAGGGTGTACGTGGCCGCCCCAAGGTCGGGGAAGCCCGTCGGTTGGAACCGCGTGCCCTGGGCGGGGCGGAGCGCGGCGTCGAGCAGGAGGCGGTCGTGCCGCGCCAGATGGGCCAGGGTCGAGGTCGGGGTCGGGGTCGAGGTCGAGGTCGAGGTCGAGGTCATGATAAAACTCCTCCGTTCACGGTGATAGTGTCGGCGTGGGCGCGGCTAGGACGAGCCGCGCGCAGTGGGCGAGCGCGCCGGGCGCGATGGGGAAGAGGAGGGCCGCCGCGAGCCTCCCGCCGACCCGTGGGGGGGCCATATACTCATCGCCCAGGGGCGTCAAACCGCTCGCCCGCAGCCGCCGGGCGGCGATGGCGGCGGCGTCGGCGACCCGTGCGGCGCGCAGGAGTGGTAGGAGCGCGGGCTCGGCGCGCACCGCGACCTCGCGCACCCGTCCCGGCCAGAACAAGAGCTTGAGGAGGGCGTAGGCGCGGGGGATCGTCGCCGGGGACGGGGACGGGGACGGGGACGGGGCCGGGGACGGGGACGGGGACGGGGACGAAGACCCCACACCTTGCTCGGTGGCATGCGGGGGGATGGTGTCGAGGCCGCACAGCGCCCAGGTGAGATCGGCGATCAACGCGTCGTCGACCGCCCCGGACAGGAAGGCGTCGATGTCGGCTAACCCGACGACCCGCGCGCTGGCGAGCGGCAGCGGCGTCACCTCCTGGCGACGCGCATCCAGACAGCGCCGCTCCAGGACACGGGCCAGGGTAGGGGCGAGGGGCTCCTCGCCCCAGACGACCGCCGGGCTCGCCCGCTCGGCCCAGGCCCACCGCCCGTCGGCGCGGCGCGCGTGTTCCAGGTTCTGGCGCAGGGGGCCGATCGGCGACCCCTGGCCCACGCCGGCCAGCGCGGCCGCCAGGCGCACCTCGCTGGTATCCGCGCACCGCGTCAGCCACGCCGCGCCCAGCCCTTGCAAGGGACGGAAGGGGACCGCGGACCCGCGCGCCCGTTCCGCCGCGGCCCACGCGGCGAACGTCCTCTCGGCGCGCCCCAGCGCGGCAAGGACCTGCAGGAGGACGCGGCGCTCGTCGGCCCCCTGCCGCGCCGCCAGATCGAAGATGGCTCGCTCGACATCGCGGACAGCCGTGACGTGGCTAGCAATTTTCCCCGCCTCGGCGACGCGCCGCCAGGACTCCAGCGCCTGGTCGATGTCGGCAATGAGGTCGATACTCTCCACGGGCGCGGCGTCGGCCCGGAGGCGGCCCAGGGGTGCGGCGAGGTAGGCTTTGCCGCTGCGCTGGAGGAAGCCGTAGCGGACGAAGGCGGACAAGCCGCGGTCGACGCCCAGACCGGCGACCGCGCGCGCAAAGTCGACGCCCGTCGCGGCGCGCCGTCGCCCGACCGTCGCCCGGCCTTCGCCGAGCAGGTATGTCAGTTCGGGCGCTCCCGTGGGACGGCCCCATAGGGGCGCCCACAACTCGCCGCGCGTGCCCATCCCCTGGTCGTTAGCCCCCGCGCTGGCGTAGCCGACCGCGGATGAGCGCACCGTGAACGGGGAGGCCGCCGCCGTCCCGCCGTCCGCCGTGAGTCGTCGCGTTGTCGCGGCCGCGAAGAACAGCGCCCCGTCCAGCGAGAGCACCAAGTCCCAGGGGTTGACCAACGATCCCACCTCGAAGCCCATGCCGGCGTTCGGGCCGCCGGCGCCGCCGGGGTTGAATTGGCCGACGGCCCCGTCCACTAACGGCGCGCCGGGACCCCCGACGAGGGCTGCATGGAGCCAGTCGCGGGCGCGCTGGTCTCGCTGCGCCTCGGCCCGGCGGGCGCGCGCGCCCGCCGGGGACGTGTCGACGAGCCAGGGCAACGCGTCCGCGAGCCGATCCATGTAGTTGACGCTGAACTCGAGCCGGCCGTCGTTGCCGCCGGAGCCCAGGAGCGGCGGATAGCGCGGCCTATCCCCCGCAAGGACCACCGCCGCGTCCAGCCACAACAGGGCCTCATCGGGCAACTCATTCCGACAACGCCGCAGTATCTCGCCTTTCCACCCCTTCTCGTCGGCGGTCGCCTGCACCTCATCGACGATACGCCGGGCTGTCGCGATCACGGCGCGGAAAGTAGCCAGGCGTGGATGCGTGGACCAGCCCAATCGCCGCACGATAGCGCCCGCCGTCGGGCCGTCCTTCACGCCGAAGCCGCTGGAATTGTTCCAGGGGCTTATGATCGGCGTGGGTCTGTACGAGTCCAGGAAGAACTGTGCCAACGCGTCCGCATCGAGCGCCGATTGGAGGTAGAAGGTCTCGCCGCGCCAGTACCCGCGCGCCCGCGGGTCGGCCTGGGCCGCGACCAGGCGGAGGATGCCCAACCCTTTTAAGTAGGCCAGGAGGGGTTCCGGGGCGCATCCGCCGAGGGCCACGTCGTGGGTCTGACGGGAGGAGGCGCCGGCAATCGGGTTCATCGTGTCCCACCCTCCTCATGCGCACGCGCCGGCGTCACGTCCATGCTGGCGCGGATGTCTGCGGCGCGCAAGATAGCTTCGAGATAGCCGAGGCGGAACGGCCCCCAGGCCGCGTCGTCGCGCAAGGCCAGCGTGCGCTCTACCCAGGACGGGGTATCGTCGGGGCCGCGCCCCATGTCCACCAGGCCGGTCACGGGGAGCGTCACGGACGGCAAGGGGTCGCAGACCCCAGGCATGGACACCGCGGGCAGGCAATCGCCCTCCCACACACCGAGCGCGAACGCCGCCCCGTGGGGGGGGCGTTCCTCCCCGGGGAGGGAGCGCAGGCCGAGGCGGACCTTGCCGTGGTGGCTGGCGACCAGGTAGGTGATGAGGGCGCGCTGCACGGGCGTGACCTCGGCGGGCAAGGCGGTCGGGGCGGCGAGCAAGGCCACTGCGCTGGCCAGTTCGTGGCGGAAGTGACGACGCTCGTTCGGGTGGCCGCGCCGGGGCGACTTGGCCAGCGTGACGGCAGCGTACCGCGCGCGTTCCTTGGGGGTGGCGCCCGACAGCAACATCCGCTGGAAGCAGGGGTGGCCCTTGCCCCAATCGTGCAGGCGTGCGGCCTGACGCAAGGCCACGCGCGTCGTGTCGTCGACGTCGGGCAGGGCATCGACGATGCCCGTTAGGCATTCCAGCACCTCCCGGGTATGCGCGGCCAGGCTCTGCCACGCCCCGACCGACCGCATGTCGCTGTCCGTCGCATCCTCGGGGCTTCCCGCCAGGGGCGGTTGGCCGACGGGCTCGACGGGGCCGGGGGAGCCCTTGTGCCAGCCCAGGGTGGGGGTGTAGGACCCGGCGGTGGTCGGGGCCAGCAGCGTCATGCCCGGCCGGATATCGGGAGCGGCCGCGCGGCACCACGCGCCGTCCAGGGGGTCCCACCGGAAGAGGGGATGCGCTACGACGAGCGCCCGCGCGTCGGCGAGGGGCGCCGCGCAGAGCTCGTCTCGCGCGGGGCCGAGCGTGTCGGCCGATGGGACATCGTGCGGGGGCACGTCGCGCCAGAAGACCTGGACATCGCGGTCGTCCCCATCGCGCACGAAGCGGGACACATCGAGATCGTCCCCCGACAGATCGGGCGTGGTATCGAACAGGCCGAGGAGGTCGCGCCGCCGCACCACATGGAGCGGACGGTGCGCTAGCGGCGTGTCCTCCCGGCCCAGCGCCGCCGGCGACACCTGCCGATTGTCCAATCGTTCCAGCGTGGCGCGGGCGATGCGCAGGTCCTCCGGCTCGTAGGGGGCGGCATCTTTGTCGGCGAGATCGATCCAGAGGACGTCGCCGCGGTCGTCATCGCCGGTACGGTTGCACCGGCCGAAGCGCTGGACGAGGCTGGCCCAGGGGGCCAACTCCGTGACGAGGGTATGCGCTGAGAGGTCGACGCCTGCCTCGACGACCTGTGTGGCGACCACGATAGTCCCGGGGCCGGCGGGATCGATCGGGGCGAGCACACGCCGATTAAGGCCGCCGCGTTCCGCCGGACGGAAACGCCCATGGATCAGGACAAGGGCCGGTTCTGTGGTCCCCTCCTGTCCTTGTTCTTGAAGCCCGGCCCGTCCCCCCTGGCGGAGGGCTGTGGTTAGCCCCTGGTACAGCTTCTGTGCCCGCTCGACCGTGTTGCAGACGACCAGCGTGAGGGTCCCCGGGCGGTGGAGCGTGGGTATGGTCGCCGCCGCCGTGGCGGATGTGGGGAAAGGGCGGAGGCGCTTGGCGGCCGCCACGCGCCGATGCACGGCCGGGTGGGCGTGGTCGGCATCATCCAGGCTGAACACATCGACCGCGGCCGTCCTGTCCACGGTGGTCAGCCACTCCGGCTCCGCCGTGGCGGACATCCAGAGCGTCTTGGTCGGTCCTACGATGCCCATGTCGCGCCGGAATTGGTCGAGTTGTACGGTGGTCGCCAGCGCGCTGCCCATGAGTTGCACTTCGTCAACGACCCACAGGACGTCGGCGTTGAGCAGGCCGAAGTGGCGCGGCCACGCGAACCGGCTCTCCCCATACCCGCGGTTGAGCGCGCGCGAGAGCAGCATGTCCTGCGTACCCACCAGCACGGCCTCCCGCTCCGGGTAGAGTGCCCAGTCCTTGTCGATGTGGCCACCCATGAGGTAGTGCAGGCCGATGGTGTCGTCCAGTGCCAGCGCCGCGAGGCTTCGCTGGACGACACCAAGCGTCTGCTCGACCAGGGTGCGCATGGGGAGAACGTAGACGAGACGGCGCGGGGTGGCCTGGCGAATGGTGTGGTCCGGGTGATAACGCCGCCGCCAGATCCAGCCCAAAGTGACCGCTAGCGTCTTGCCCAATCCCGTCGGGATGCGGGCCAGGTCCGGCAAATGGTCCATCTCCGCGAGGCGGCGTTGGTAGGGAAAGGGGAAGTGGCCGTCGCTCCCCAGGCGAAAGAACTCATCGAACGCAGTCCAAGCCCCCCCCATGGTCTCCCCTCTTCGTCCTCTGTGTGTCGTGGTTGTCGGTCACTGCGCGCGATGCCGCGCGGCTGCACACCGTGGCGCTCTCACCGCCCCCATCCTTGAACTCGGTGGCGGAAAGATACGGCATCGTTGATATGGTATAGCAAAACGATCCAACCCGGCGCCGTGTCGCGGTCTATGCTCCCCACACCACGGCTCCACGAGTGGTCACCCCAGGCCAGGTCGCCAGCATTCACATGGTGGGAGGACGCCTGTACTGGCGCGACGCATTCAGACGCGCTGTAAGCGATTATAGGGGTGAGAATAGAGACACGTGCTATTTCAGTCCCAAGCGTCGCACTCTGGCGCTTTGAACGCGTTGTGCGCTCCCGCAGTGCGACATCGGCCAGTCGTCGCCGTGGTCGCCTGGCTGGTATTACGCACTCCGTGCCTCTCCCTCGTCCTGGTGCCGTGCCCGCCGCTGGCGCGCTAGCGCTTCTTTCGCCTTGCTCTTGCTTGCCGGCTCATCGGGCAGGACGGCGAACCCGTTGGTGAGCGCCTGGTAGGTGATCGGCACGCCCCGACGCTTGGCGAGGCGGCTGATCGACACCTTGGCCCCGCGCAGCTCCTTGGAGTCGCTGCCTTCGACGCGCATGGGCTAGCCTTGGGCCACGGCGTCGAGTAAGTCGTCGTAGGGGGAGCGCGGCTTGTCCGGTTGGACAGCGAGATGGGCGATCTCCTCTGTCGTGGTGCGATGAATAGTCACCATGTCTACCTCTCCTATCGTTAACCCTTCCATCTCAGGGAGCATTATGGAACTTTACAGAGGTCGTTTAGCTCAATCTTTGATCGTCTATCCAGTTAAGTAAGTCCTTCTTTGTTCCAAATTCCCTCTTTCTTTTCACCATTTTCTGGACGACGTAGAAGACGGCCGTCCTTAGATAATTCAGGTCATCGTCGTTAATAGCCTTATTCCCCCCATGGGAAATTTTGCTTCTCAATTCATGGATAGCTTTTATTCTCTCGCTCATTTTCTTTCTTTCGATGAGGCCCTTAGCAAGTACAAAAGCAGTGGATTCACCAACAGTGATAGCGATCGACGCCCCTTGTCGCGTAAACAACACTTCCAGGCTCGTAATGAGACTCAACAGTTCGTTTTCTCGCTCGACCTGTATCTGAGAATTGGCATACCAGTGAATGCAGCGGAGCAGCGTTTCCTCAAAGTCGGTTGGTTTACCCTTCCGCAAGACCTCCGACAGCTCGAAAACGCCCATCTTCCGCATAATGGCGATTGTACGAGGCGAAATTTCAAACTCGGATAAGGGGCCAACTACTTCACTGCTAATATTAAAGGCATAATCGTTTGTCGAGATGACGGGAGTAATTCGCCATTCACGGGAGACTTCTCCGAGGAGTCCGATACGAACCCGCCAATTATCACCATGTAGTGCTCTTCGGCAATAGTAAAGGAGGTCAATAGCACGATGCACTTCCTCAATGGCGCGCTCCCTGGCCCTTTGCGCCTCGGCCTTGATGCTGTACTCCGCGCAGACGCGGCCCTCTAGCTTAGACAAATCCTCTGTAGTGTGCTGAATATGTTCGCGCTTCTCTTCCATGGTATGGCGCGTATTAGCTAAAATTATCTTCTCTATCCTCTTGGAGATTTTTCGATAATTAGAGCCAGAAAATCGTCTGATGACGACTTGCCCAAGAGACAGCTTTCGGTTATCGATCCTAACCCCGACCAGTGGGACGATTACGAGGAATTCTTTGTTGTAAATTTCTATTTCTGCCAAAAGCTCGTCAACTTGTTCGGAAGTCTTTTGCGGGTCGTCGCTTGCCACTGCGTTAACAAGGATGTCCTCGATGTTTTCTTTAATGTATTTCTCTGAAAACAGATTTCTACATGAATCGGTGTCAAGCAGCTTGTTATACAGCTGTTGTAATTCATCGGCTGTTGGGCTGTCCAGATAGAAATCAAGGTTGTTTCTACCGAAGTGGACGGGAAATTTAGAGGAAGGTTCCCCCGTCAGGCTAGCTTTCCTCGCTATCGCGATGATCCTTTCGATGAAAGCTTGCCTTGCATTCGGATGCATTGTTAGCCTTTTCGATCCTGAAATACGTGCCATCTCCGACCTTTGGGAGACTCAGTTCCAATCTTACAGACACTTTCCTGTTACTGCTATGCCTTTGTGCGTTCCTCTTCTACCCTTGCAGCCCTCGCGGCCGCCGCGCCCATAACCCGTTATGCTCTCACTTGTGCCCCTACAGTTAGGCCGGCCGTTAGAGGCTTCTGGCGCTGGCACAGCTCTTAGCGCCCCTAGTTACGGTGACAGGCGTGCTGGGAACGTCGTGACAGCATTACCCGTTGGAGGGGTTACAGGTCCTCAAGAGGACGGCCTATGAATATCGGTATGTTGTTCCACGCCCTTTCGACCTGGCCTGTGCCGGGATCGTGGTACCACGACACAGGGGCAGTACGCATAGGGTCGTTGGCCCACTCGTTAGAGACGCTCTCCCCCTTCTGATAGGTGCGTATGGCCGATTCAATTGGCACGATGCGACGAGAGTGTATAAGACCGTTCGGGCTTGTCGATTCAAGAATTAAACCAAGAACGCCCTCGCGCTTCTGCGTTCCTTCGGCGTCCGAATACACATCTATCCCTGGATGCTGGACAGTGAGCGTCGAGGTTGGGATGGCCCTGATTAGCTTGAGAATGGTTAATCCTGAGTCAATAGCACTCACGATGTCGTCTGTCGTGGCTGTGAAACCATGCACCGACTGGTTACGCACATGCCAAAATTGGTCAACGGCGGCTGAAATACTGCGGGGTAGAATACCTTTCTGTGTGAGCACGTCTACCATAGCTCTGACGGTTGGAGAGCGGGGTATGTATCCCATAGAGGCGGCGAGCTCTCGTAGTTCCCTTTCGATCTCGATAGACAAAACTATCAGGGCGAGTTTGGGTGAGGTGGTAGCCAACGTGAGCACTCGATCCACGACATCTATTTCGAGGGGGTCAACTGTTTCTGGCGCCAGCACAACCACTGGGTCCATTGTCGCGTTCGATTCTCCTCTGGCCACGCCCTCTAGTCGTATTTGCCCAGCCCCCCGATGATCGATACGCCCCTCGATTGTGCCAGCGGCCTGTGTGAGCTCGGGTTGTTCCTCGGCGGCATTCACTGTATCGTGAAGCACCTCCGTTTCTGCCCTGACGTGCCCGCTCGCGGGGTCCACATCTAAGGTCTTGATCCGGTCTATCAACGCGCCTATGTTCCGCCTAAAGATCAACATCACTACAAGTATTATGACAGGCCAACTCAAAGTGCCGAAAATTTGTGCAATAGCTTGAATGAGAACCGCTGCATCTTTCATAACGTCAGTGTAATGGACGGCTTTATCATGCGATCCTGACGCGTTTAGGAGCACATATGAGGCTAGCGGCCCCTGCAGCGCGGTATGGCGGCGGTGGGTGTCTCCTGGGGCGCTGTGGTGGCCAGCTGGCGGGCGTGAGGGGCGGGTAAAGGCGCTCTTATGCGCCTGTGGCCCTGGCGTGGCTCCTGGGGGCTATGGGCGCGTCGAGGCGCACGGCTGGCCAGGGCGACGCGGGCGGGATGCCGGCGACGAGTTGCGCCGGCGGTGCGGGGGCCTCGGCTGGGCGGTGAGCGGGCCGGGCACGTCGCCGGTGGCGGCTGCAGACGGATCGAGCGCGGGTGTGCCCTGATGTAAGACGTCAGAGTTTTTGAGCCAAAAGGACACGTAAAGGGCACAAAAACCGCACAGTTATTGATACTGTTGGCGAATGCGTTGGGTCGGTATCGGGCTGGTAGTGCCAATATAAGCCGTTCGTGACCGCTGTAGTTAAGCCCCAGTTGTCACGCTAGTTTTTGACAAAAAACTAGCGTGACTGATCGGGGACCCATGTCGTCTGCTCATAGTTGTCCGGTGCCGTGAACGTCGCGCCGAGGCTTGTCTCGTTCCAACCGAGATCGCTCGCTTGAACGTAGTAATAGAAGGCCCCGACGTAATACCTCTGCTCGCCGGAGATAAGGACGAAATACTTGTTTGCCTCGAATCGCTCCGCGCGCCCCGCGCGCTGATCCAGGCGCAGGACCTCCTCTTCCGCAGCATCCTCGATAGCAAGGCCGTCCAGGTCAGTGTGCAGGTCAACATAGAACACCCCGTTAAAGATGATGTCAACCACGCGCGCGCCTTGATCGTCCTCGGCCCGGCTCCGTAACAGCAGCAGGTGAAAGGATGGAAAGTAGT
>JAABUX010008085.1_pt1 | contig 12201 bp, 12 predicted proteins | sample 5561851 | NCBI WGS metagenome assembly JAABUX01 (sample SAMN10711883, study PRJNA513361) | rock metagenome | isolation source: Antarctica rocks | place: Antarctica: Victoria Land, Richard Nunatak red sandstone | collected 2016-01-03 | reverse complement strand
AGCGCGCGATCCTCAGGCGTCCACATGCCAAGCTCCATGACAGGCAAACAACCTGGAACGCCGCAACAGCCGTCCCAGTCACACCGTCAGACCTGGCCCACAACCCCTTTCGAAACGGGCTTTTAACTGTTCCGCGATAACTCCCTCAACTCCTCCAGCCTCACCTGCTCCTGCCCGCGCGCGGCTAGCGCCTCCTCCATGCTGACCGCGCGGAAGCTCACCCGGGCGTGCGGCTGCAATTGGCCGATCAGGTCCATGTCAGCCGAGATGACGGTGCCGAGCATGAAGTAGCCGCCGCCCGAGACCGCATCGCGATGCAGCACGATCGGCTCGGTGCCGCCGGGCACCTGGATGGAACCGTAGGGGTAGCCGCTATCGACGATGTTGGACGGGTCGGACCCGGCGCCAAACGGCGGCTCCCGCGGCACGAACTGCAGCGCGCTGCCGCCGCGGAAGCGGTAGCCGATGCGGTCGGCTTCCGGCGCCACCGCCCAGCCATCGGCGAAGAACGACTGCTGCGATGGCTCGGCAAGCCGGTGCCAATACAGCCCGGTGACGACGCGCAGGAGGGCGGCGTCGCCGGGATCGCGGCGAAGGGCGGCGGGGACCGCCCGGCCCGGCCTGCCGCCGGCCTGGGCTTCGTTCATCGGCAGCATATCGCCGGCTTGCAGCGCACGGCCCGCATGGCCGCCGAGCGCGCCGAGCACGTAGGTCGAGCGGCTGCCGAGCACGACCGGCACGCCGAACCCGCCTGAGACCGCGATGATGGCGCGCGCGCCCGCCTTCAGATAACCGAAGCCGAGCGTCTGCCCGGCGCGCACGGCAAAACTGGTCCAAGTCGGCTGCGGCGCGCCGTCCACGCGCGGGACCATCTCGGCTCCGGTGACCGCGACCAGGGCATCCCCGCGGAAGAGCAGTTCCGGGCCGAGGAACGTCGCCTCCAGCGCCGCGTCGCCCTCCGCGTTGCCGACCAGGAGGTTCGCGGCGCGCAGGGCGTAGCGGTCCATGGCGCCCGAGATCGGGATGCCGAGATGGTAGTAACCCGGGCGCCCGAGGTCCTGCACGGTGGTGGCCAGGCCGGGCTTCATGACCTCGACGCTCATGCCGGGGTTCCCAACAGGGCGCGGTTGTAGGCGGCCGGGTCGCGCTGGAAGTCGTCGAGGGAGAACGTGACGTCGCGGATTGCCGGCTCGTAGCGGCCGGCATCGACCTCGGCGACGATCGCGTCGTACTCGTCGCGCTTGACCGGGCGGAAGCGCACGATGTCGCCGGGGCGGAACAGGATCATGAATTCGCGCAGGTAGCTAATCTGCTGGCGGGGGTCGTAGATCGGCATCGGGGTCACCCCGAACATCTGGTAGCCGCCGGCGCCGCGCACCGAGTAGATGCAGCCGAAGCAGCCGCCATGGCCGACGGTCAGCCGCGGCGTATCGGTCCGCGGACGCAGGTATTTTGGCACTTCGAGCTGCCGCGCCCGCTCGACCATCTGATACAGGAACGGCAGCCCGGCGACGAAGCCCACCATCGACACCATCCAGGGCGAGCCGGCATGCGCAGCGATCAGCGCCTCGGCGCTGGGCAGGCCATTGATGCGTGCGGCGTAGGCGATGTCGGTGCCGGCCGGGTCCTGGTGCCGCTCGCGGAAGCGCATCATCACCTCGTGCGTCCAGGGGTCCTGGTAGAACACCGGCACCTCGATAAGCCGCGCCGCTATGGTGGTGCTCTTGCCCGACGCGGCTTCGATCGACTGGATTTCGGCGAGCAGGTCGGCCGGCTTGATGCGGTCGGGGTCGAAGCGGACCTGGAACGACGCATTGGCCGGGCAGATGTCGGTGACGCCGGCGATCCCGCTGGCGGCTATGGCGCGGGTGACGGAGAGGCTGTGGAAGAAGGCGTCGAGCGACATCGCCTCGCTGATCTCGGCGAACACGTGCTCGTCGCCGCCGAAGGAGTAGCGGGTCATGCAGGGGCCTTCCAGGCCGGGTGCTGCCCGAGCCAGGTCTCGAGCCAAGTCGTGTGCACGCGGCCTTCGGCCAGGTCGGGGTCGCGCGCCAGGGCGGCCAGCAGCGGGGCGGTGGTGGCGACGCCCTCGATGGCCAGCTCGCCGAGCGCCCGGCGCATCCGCGCGAGCGCAGCGGTGCGGGTCTCGTCCCAGACGATCAGTTTAGCCAGAAGCGAGTCGTAGAAGGGCGGCACGGCGTAGCCCTGGTAAAGCGCGGTATCCACGCGGACGCCGGGGCCGCCGGGCAGGTCGAGGCGGGTGATGGCGCCGGGGCTTGGCATGAAGTTCCGGGCCGGGTCCTCGGCGTTGAGGCGGCACTCGATGGCGTGGCCGCGGAGCACGATTTCGGATTGGGTGAGCGGTAACGTCTCACCGGCGGCGATGCGGATCATGGCGCGTACCAGGTCCACGCCGGTCACCATTTCGGTCGTCGGGTGCTCCACCTGGATGCGCGTGTTCATCTCGATGAAGTAGAACGCCTCGCCCGCCTCGTCGCACAGGAACTCGATGGTCCCAGCGCCGCGGTAGCCGACGGTTTCGGCCAGGCGGACGGCCGCCGCGCACAGCGCCTCCCGCGTCGGGCCGGGCAGGTTCACCGCCGGCGCCTCCTCCCACAGCTTCTGGCGGCGGCGCTGGATCGAGCATTCGCGCTCGAACAGGTGTACGGCGCGGGCGCCGTCGCCCAGAACCTGCACCTCGATGTGCCGGGCGCGCGGGATCAACCGCTCCAGGTAGAGGCCGCCATCGCCGAACGCGGTGCGAGCTTCGGCGGCTGCCTGGTCGAACAGGGCCGGCAGCGCGGCCGCGTCCGGCGCGACGCGGATGCCACGCCCGCCGCCGCCGGCAGCCGCCTTGATCAGCAGCGGAAAGCCGATCCCGGCGGCGCGCGTGACGGCGTCGGCGGCGCTGTCGATCCGCTCCGCCGTGCCGGGCACCGTGGGGATGCCGCATTCCGCGGCGGTGGCGCGGGCGCGAGCCTTGTCGCCCATCAGCCGGATCGTCTCGGGGCGCGGGCCGACGAAGACCAGCCCGGCGTCCTCGACCGCCTGGGCGAAGCCGGCGTTCTCCGACAGGAAGCCATAGCCGGGATGCACCGCGTCGGCGCCGCTGCGCCGGGCCGCGTCCACGATCGCCGCCGCGTTCAGATAGGAGCGGGAGGCGTGCGCCGGCCCGATCTCCACCACCCGGTCCGCCATCCGCGCCGGGAGCGAGTCGCGGTCCGCCTCGCTGACCGCCTGCACCGTGGCGATGCCGAGTTCGCGGGCGGCGCGCAGGATGCGGACCGCGATCTCGCCCCGGTTGGCGACGAACAGCGTGCCGAGCGGCATCAGGTCTCAAGTTCGTAGAGCGGCTGGCCGGCCATCACCGGGCCTTCGTTTTCGATCAGGAAGCGCATGAGTCGCCCGGCTTCCTCGGCAGCCACTTGGTTGAAGGTTTTCATCACTTCGATCAGGCCCACCACGTCACCCGCCTGCACCAGATCGCCATCGGCCTTGAACGGCGGTTCGCCGGGGTTGGCGGCGCGGTAGAACGTGCCCGGGATGGGCGCCTGGACCGTCTTGATCGCCATCCCGTTCACTCCGCTCCGCTGCTTAACAAATCCTGACGCGATCCTTGCACGCGCCGTGCCGGTCGGGAAAGGATGGCGCCGGAACATGGTTCAGGCACAGCTTGGGGAGGCGAGGGATGGATACGGTCGGCATCAACTGCGACATGGGCGAGGCGTTCGGCATCTACCGGGTCGGCGACGACGAAGCCTGCATGCCGTACATCACCCACGCCAACGTCGCCTGCGGCTTCCACGCCTCGGACCCGGTGGTGATGCACCGGACCGTGCGCCTGGCCAAGCGGCACGGGGTGCAGGTCGGCGCCCATCCGAGCCTGCCCGACCTGCAGGGCTTCGGCCGCCGCGAGATGCGCCTCACTCGGGAAGAGATCACCGCCACCGTGCTGTACCAAGCCGGGGCGCTGATGGCGTTCCTGAAGGCGGAGGGCATGGCGCTGTCGCACATCAAGCCGCACGGCGCGCTCTATGGCATGGCGCAGCGCGACGAGGAGGTGGCCGAGGCGATCGCCGACGCCGCCGAGGCGTTGGGCGCGCCGCTGCTGGCGTTTGCCGATTGCGCGATGTCGCGGGTCTATGCGCGGCGTGGGTTGCCGTTCCTGTGCGAATACTATGCGGACCTCGACTACGGCGACGACGGCCGCAACATCATCACCCGCGAGCACCACGCGGTGGCGCCGGAGGAGGCGGCGGCGCGGGTGCTGCGGGCGGTTGGCAGCGGCGTGACCCGCGCGGTGTCCGGCAAGGACGTGCGGGTGGTGGCGGAGTCGATCTGCGTGCACAGCGACACGCCGGGCGCCGAGGCGATCGCGCGCGCCGTGCATGAAGCGCTTGCGCGGCGGCAGGCGGCCTGATCCCCGGCGGCACGCGGTTTGCTTCGCTGACGTTAACAGGAGCAGCGCCGACACCGGGCCTGGCGAGGCGCGGCCGTGCCAACTGATTGGGGACTGATCGCTTGAAGCTGATCCGCATGGCTGCAAGCCGCCTGCTCGCCGCCATACCAAGCCTGGCGGGGGTGATCGTCGCCACCTTCCTGTTATCGCACGCGCTGCCCGGCGACCCCGCGGTGCTGTTCGCCGGGCCAGCAGCCAACGCGGCCTCGGTGGCGCAGGTCAGGGCGCATCTGGGGCTGGACCAGAGCCTGCCGGCGCAGTTCCTGAGCTACGTGGGCGGGCTGGCGCACGGCCAGCTCGGGCAATCGTTGACCACGGGACAACCGGTGCTGACCGACCTCGTGCAGCGCCTGCCCGCCTCGCTTGAGCTGACCCTGGCGGCGATGCTGCTGGCCGTCGTGGTCGCGGTGCCGCTCGGCGTAATCGCGGCGCTGCGCGAGGGATCGGCGGCCGACCATCTGTGCCGCAGCACGGTCACGCTGGCCGCCGCGTTCCCGACGTTCTTCGTCGCGCTGCTGATGGTCTATGTGTTCTACTACGTGCTGCGGGTGGCGCCGGAGCCGCTGGGCCGGCTGAACGACGTCTATTACGACGCGCCCGCAACCGTCACCGGGTTCTACCTGATCGACGCCGCGATCGCCGGGCAATGGACGATCTTTGCCGGCGCGCTGGCGCAGATGGCGTTGCCGGCCATCTCGCTCGGCCTGTTCGCGCTGGCGCCGATCGCCCGCATCACCCGCGCCTCCATGCTGACCGCGCTGGGCAGCGACTTCATCCGCACGGCGCGCGCCTGCGGCCTGCCGCCCCGCAAGGTGCTGATGACCTATGCGGTGCGCAACGCCATGCTGCCGGTGATCAGCACGCTCGGCATGGTGTTCTCCTTCGTGCTCGGCGCCAACGTGCTGATCGAGGACGTGTTCGGCTGGCCCGGCGTCGGCGCCTACGCAGTCAAGGCGGTGATCCAGTCCGACTATGCCGCCGTCCAGGGCTTCATCCTCATGATGGCGGCGCTCTACATCGGGCTCAACCTGCTTGTGGACCTGCTCAGCATCGCGGCCGATCCGCGCGTGCGGATGGAGGCCTGACCGGTGGCCGCCGCCCTGCTCCGCGCCACCCGCTACACGCTGGCGGAGAACCGGCTGACGCTTGCGGCCTTCCTGCTGTTCGGCCTGCTGCTGCTGTGCGCCGCATTCGGCGGCGTGCTGGCCCCCTACGACCCGCTGAGCACGGACATGGCGGCGCGCCTGCAGCAGCCGGGCAGCGCCCACCTATTCGGCACCGATGCGCTCGGCCGCGACATCCTGAGCCGCGTGCTGGTCGCAGCCCGGCTCGACCTCAGCATGGCGATCTCGGCGGTCGCGGTCTCGTTCCTGATCGGCACGGCGCTCGGCGCCATGGCGGGTTACTGGGGCGGCGCCGCCGACGCGGTGTTCGGCCGGCTGATGGACACCATCATGGCGTTCCCGCTGTTCGTGCTGGCGATGGGCATCGTGGCGGCGCTCGGCAACAGCGTGCTCAACATCATACTGGCCACTGCGGTGATCAACCTGCCGTTCTATGGCCGGTTCGCACGTGCGGAGGTGAACGTGCGGCGCGACCTCGCCTATGTCGAAGCTGCGCGGATGGGCGGCAACGGCGCCATCCGCATCCTGTCGGGGCACATCGTGCGCAACATCCTGCCGACGATGGCGGTGCAGGCGTCGCTGAACATGGGCTGGGCCATCCTGAACGCCGCCGGGCTGTCGTTCATCGGGCTGGGCGTGCGGCCGCCGACGCCGGAATGGGGTATCATGGTCTCGGAAGGCGCCAGCTACATCATTTCAGGCGAGTGGTGGACAGTCGTGTTCCCCGGCGCGGCGCTCGTGCTGGCCGTGTTCTGCTTCAACCTGCTTGGCGACGGCCTGCGCGACGTGCTCGACCCGCGCCGGCGCACATGACGGCGCACGCGCGGCTGACCCTGGCCGAGGAGGCGCCGCCGGACGACGGCTCGCCGCCGCTGCTGCGCGTGGACGACCTGACGCTCGACTTCCGCACCCGGCAGGGCGACGTGCACGCGCTCGACGGCGTGTCGTTCGACCTGCGGCGCGGCGAGATCGTGGGCGTGGTGGGCGAGAGCGGTTCGGGCAAGTCGGTGCTCGCCTACGCCATCATGGGGCTGACCGACGCCGCCGGCCGGGTCCGCTCCGGCCGCATCACCTTCGCTGGCCGCGACATGCTGGGGGAGACCGCGGCGCAGCTCGCCGATACGCTGGGCCGCGAGATCTCCATGGTGTTCCAAAGCCCGCGCACGGCGCTGAACCCGATCCGCCGGGTCGGGCTGCAGATCGCCGACGTGCTGCTCAGCCATGGCAACATGACGCGGCGCGAGGCCCGCGCCCGGGCGGTCGCGGCGCTGGCGCAGGTGCGGGTGCCGGACCCGGAACACCGGTTCGACGCCTATCCGTTCGAGCTGTCGGGCGGGCTGTGCCAGCGGGTGATGATCGCGATGGCAATCGCCTGCGAGCCTTTCCTGCTGATCGCCGACGAGCCGACCACCGGCCTCGACGTCACCACCCAGGCCATCGTCATGGACTTGCTGCAGGACCAGGTGCGGGCGGCGAACACCTCGGTGCTGCTCATCACCCACGACCTGGCGCTGGCCGGCGAATATTGCGACCGCGTGGTGGTGATGCATGCCGGACATGTCGTTGAGATCGCGCCGGTCGAGCGCCTGCTGCAGCATCCCGCCCACCCGTACTCCGCGCTGCTGATGGGCGCGACGCCAGGCGCCGTCACCCGCGTGGACGAGCTGACGGCGATCCCGGGCGGCCTGCCGGACCTGCGCCAGGCGCTGCCGCCCTGCCGCTTCCTGCACCGCTGCACCCGCAGCGACGCCCGCTGCGCGACCGAGCCGCTGCCAATCCGGCGCCTGGCCGAGGGCCATCTCGTGCGCTGCTGGAACCCGCTGTGAGCGCGCTGCTGCAGGTGACGGGCCTGGCCAAGCGCTACCCGACCCGGCACGGCCTGCTGCACGCGGTGGACGGCGTGGACCTGGAGATCGGGCGGGGCGAGAGCGTGGGGCTGGTCGGCGAGTCCGGCTGCGGCAAGTCGACGCTGGTGCGGCTGCTCGCCCGGCTGATCGCGCCCACCGAGGGCGCCATCGTGTTCGACGGCCAGGACATCGCGCCGATCCCGCTCGGCCGCTTCGTGCACAGCCCGCAGCGGGCACGCATCCAGAGCGTGTTCCAGGACCCGACCGAGAGCCTCAACCCGGCGCTCTCGGTGTTCGGCGCCGTCGCCGACCCGATCCGGCGGCTCGGCCGCCCCGGCAACCCGGCGGAGCTGGCCCGGCAGGTGCACGATGCGTTGTCCCTGGTCGGCCTGCCCAACGAGATGGCCGAGCGCTTCCCGCATCAGTTGTCCGGCGGCCAGCGGGCGCGCGTCGGCATCGCCCGCGCTATCGCGCTGCGGCCGGACCTGCTGATCCTCGATGAGCCGACTTCGGCGCTCGACGTCTCCGTGCAGGCGGTCGTGCTGCGCCTGCTCGCCGACCTGCGGCAGCGGCTGGGGATGAGCTACCTGTTCGTGTCGCACGACCTCAACGTGGTCCGGCTGCTGTGCGACCGCATCGCGGTGATGTATCTCGGCCGCATCGTCGAGCAGGCGCCGACGGCCGCGTTGTTCCAGAACCCCCGCCACCCCTACACGGTGGCGCTGCTCGCCTCGATCCCCGACCCGGCACGCCGTGGCCGGCGCCCCTGGCGGCTGGAGGGATCGGCCAGCAGCCCGATCGACCCGGCGCCCACCGACTGCCGTTTCGCCGGCCGCTGCCCGCGCGAGCAGCCGGTGTGCAGGCAGGCGATGCCGATCCTTCGCCCCGTAGGCGCCGGGCACGTCGCCGCCTGCCACTTCGCCGAGACCGTGACCGCAGCCGTTCCGATGCCAGGAGAAGCCATCGCATGAGTGATCATTCGGAGATCAGCCGGCTCGACGCGGTCAGCCTGGCCCAGCGCATCCGCACGCGCGAACTTTCGGCGGTCGAGGTGACGGAGGCGGCGCTGGCGCGGATGGAGGCAACCGAGCCGCACCTGCACGCCTTCTGCACCCCGGCGCCCGATCTGGCGCGGCAGACGGCGCGCGCGGTCGAGCAACGGATCATGGCCGGCGAGGAGGTCGGCCCCCTGGCCGGCGTGCCGGTGGGCATCAGGGACCTGGTCGCCACCAAGGGCCTGCGCACGGCCATGGGCTCGCCGCTGTACCGCGACTTCGTCCCGGACGAGGACGACATCGTCGTCGAGCGGCTGAAGGCGGCCGGCGCCGTGATCGTCGGCAAGACCAACGTCCCCGAGTTCGGCTACAGCGGCGTCGGCCACAGCCCGATCGCGCCGACCACGCGCAACCCGTGGAACCCTGCCATGACGTCAGGCGGCAGCAGCGCCGGGTCGGGCGCGTCGGTGGCAGCCGGCGTCACCCCGTTCGCAATCGGCAGCGACGGCGGCGGCTCGGTGCGCATCCCGTCGGCGCATTGCGGCCTGGTGGGCGTGAAGGCGTCGATGGGCCGCGTCCCGCTCTACCCGGGCTGCCGCGACGAGCGCTACCCCGGCGTCTCGAGCTGGGAGAGCCTCGAGCATATCGGGCCGATGAGCCGGACAGTGGCCGACGCCGCGCTGATGCTGGGCGTGATCGCCGGGCCGGATCCGCGCGACCGGCTGTCGATCCCGGCGGCCGACTTCGACTGGCTGGAGGCGGCCCGTGCCGGCGACCTGAAGGGCAAGCGCATCGCCTATAGCGCCGATTGGGGCTACGCCGCGGTGGACCCCGAGGTGCGCCGGGTGGTTGGCGAGGCGGTGCGGGTGTTCGAGACCGAACTCGGCTGCACGCTGGAGGCAGCCGATCCCGGCTGGTCCGACCCGTATGACACGTTCTGGGCCTTGGTCGCGCTGGAGACCGACCTGCGCGGCCTGCGCGAGATGGCGCGCGATCACCGGCATGAGATGTCGCCGCACCTGGTCGCCTTCCTCGACCGCGGCTGGACCGCCGAGGAGTTCACCGACGCGGTCACCATGCGCAAGTCGGTGTGCAACCGGATGTGGCGCTTCATGCAGGGCTACGACCTGTTGCTGACGCCGACGCTCGCGGTGCCGCCGTTCCCGGTTCACACCCAGGGGCCGGAGATCATCGACGGGCGCATGGTGGCGCCGACGCAATGGCTCTGCTTCACCTTTCCGATGAACATGACCGGGCAGCCCGCCGCCACGGTCCCCGCGGGTTTCACCACGGACGGCCTGCCGGTCGGCCTGCAGATCATCGGGCGACACCTGGCCGACCAGTCCGTGCTGCAGGCCTGCGCCGCCTTCGAGGCCGCCCGGCCCTGGCGCGACCGCTGGCCGCCGCTGCTCGGCGAACTCGGCCTATGACCCCAACCCGGAGCGCACCCCCATGAGCATCAGCCGCCGAACCCTGCTGGCCGGGTCGATCTTGGCGCCGGCCGCATTGTCGCCGCTGCGCGCGAAGGCCGCGACCCCGGCCGACGTGCTGGTGGTGGTCGGCGAGCAGGGGCCGAACTCGCTCGACACCCACGTGCCGACCGCGAACGACTACAGCCGCCTGGTGGCCTGGAACGTCTATGACAAGCTGGTCAGCCATGGCGTGAAGCAACTCGACAACGGCGCCATGGGCTATGACGTCAGCGTCATGCAGCCTGAGCTTGCCGAAAGCTGGGACATCAGCCCCGACGGCAAGACGATCGTGTTCCACCTGCGCCAGAACGCCACCTTCCACGACGGCAGCCCGGTGACCGCGGATGACGTGAAATGGTCGTTCGAACGCGCCGTCTCGGTCGGCGGCTTCGCGACCGTGCAGATGGCGGCCGGTTCGCTCACGAAGCCCGAGCAGTTCACTGCCGTCGATCCGCACACGTTCAAGATCACCTTCGACCAGCCGAACAAGCTGACGATGCCGGACCTGGTGGTGCCGATCCCGATCGTGATCAACGCCAAGCTCGCCAAGCAGCATGCGACCGCCGCGGACTCGTGGGCGCTCGATTGGGTGCAGCACAACGACGCCGGCGGTGGGGCCTACAGCGTCGCGAGCTGGAAGCCCGGGACCGAGATCGTGTTCAGCCGCTTCGACGCCTGGGCGTCGGGGCCGAAGCCGGCGCTGCGCCGGGTCATCTACCGGCAGATACCATCCCCGGGCACGCGCCGCGCGCTGCTGGAAAGCGGCGACGTCGATATCTCGGTCGGTCTGCCTCCCAAGGACTATGCCGAGCTGGCGGCGGCGGGAAAGCTGAACGTGATCGGCACGCCGGTGCAGAACGACCTGCTGTTCATCGACATGAACGTGCAGATCAAGCCGTTCGACAACCCGAAGGTGCGCCAGGCCATCGCCTGGGCGGTGCCGTATCAATCGATCATGGACGCCGCCCTTTATGGACGCGGCGTGCCGATGTTCGGGGGCGAAGCGGACAAGCCCTATCCGCCGGCCTGGCCCGTGCAATCGCATTACAGCACCGATCTCGCCAAGGCGAAGCAACTGCTGGCCGAGGCCGGCTTCCCCGATGGCTTCAAAACCACCCTGTCCTACGATTTGAGCCAGGCGACCACGCGGGAGCCGATCGCGTTGCTGCTGCAGGAGTCGCTGGGCAAGATCGGCGTCGAGGTCTCAATTGAGAAAGTGCCGGGCGCCAACTGGTTCGCGCAGATGGCGGCTAAGACGATGCCGCTGGTGATCACCGAGTTTTATGGCTGGCTGGTGCCGCCAGAGTACTTCTACTTCTGGAACTTCGACGGCAAGAACAACGCCGTGTTCAACACCGCGAACTACGTCAACCCGAAGCTCGACACCGTGATTGATGCGGCCCGCTTCGAAGGCGATACCAGCCGGTACGACGCCGACCTGGTGCAGATGAACGACATCGTCATGGGGGACCTGCCGCGGATCCCGCTCGCCCGGCTACTGTTCGACGTCGCCATGCAGCGCAACGTCAAAGGCTATGTGTACTGGTTCCACACCCACCTCGACTATCGCACGATGTCGAAAGCCTGAGCGATGTGAACCGCGCCGGGTTTACCGGAGGCTCCACCCCCTCAGGAGTTGAAGCCTCCGGCACCAGCGCGGTTCAGGCCAGGCATACACGTGTTTCACGGACGCGATAGCGGGCGCGACCCTGAGCGCCAGACCACCCCCAGGGACACCAGGGCTGCAGCCGATGCGGCCACGAAAGCCGCGGATAACCCGAACCCACTGGCCACGAGCCCCGCGGCCGGCCCGGCTGCGCCCAGGCCGAGGTCGAAGCACGCCGGGAATATGCCAAGCGCCCCCCCATGGCTTTCCGCCGGGACACGCCGCACGGCTCCCACGCCGAGCGAGGGAAACACCATCGAGTAGCCGAGGCCGGTGATCACGGTCCCGAGCAGGGCCGCTATCGGCCGGGAGGCGGACGCGATGAGCAGCAGGCCCACTGCTTCGACCGTGAGCGACACCAGGGCAACACGACTCCCACCTAGACGGTCCGGCAGGGCGTGGTTCAGAATCTGCCATTTTTGGGTCACACGGGCGTGCGGAGACTGCCGGCCTGTGAGGGCCGGATTTCGATTGGAAGGGTGTCCTGTGCGGGAGGTGGCTGGCCTCCCCATGGTCAAGCCCGCTGGGGCTGAAGCGGTCCCAGGCCCAGCAGGGTCAGCCAGTGCGGGTGGCCCTGGCCTGCCATCGGCTCGCGCGGGCTCTTGCCCTGGCGCTCGGCGTGCCGGCTGCGCAGGAAG
>JAABUX010008082.1_pt1 | contig 12205 bp, 12 predicted proteins | sample 5561851 | NCBI WGS metagenome assembly JAABUX01 (sample SAMN10711883, study PRJNA513361) | rock metagenome | isolation source: Antarctica rocks | place: Antarctica: Victoria Land, Richard Nunatak red sandstone | collected 2016-01-03 | reverse complement strand
GTCGCGCGCGGCATCCGCTGCAACTGCATCTGCCCGGGCACCGTGCAGACGCCGAGCCTCGACGAGCGGATCGCCGCCAATGCCGCGGAAGCCGGGTCGGTGGAAGCGTCGCGCGCGGCGTTCGTCGCGCGGCAGGCGATGGGACGGCTCGGCGCACCGGAGGAGATCGCGGCGCTCGCCGTATATCTCGCGAGCGACGAGGCGCGGTTCGTCACCGGACAGGCCATGGTCATCGACGGCGGCTGGACCTTGTGACGACCGGATTGGGAGATCCCGCATCATGAAACTCCTGCGCTACGGACCACACGGGGCGGAAAAGCCGGGCCTGCTCGACACGTCGGGCACGGTGCGCGACCTGTCGGTCATGGTCGGCGACATCGACGGCGCGGCATTGTCGGCCGAGGGGCTGGCGAAGCTCGCCGCACTCGATCCCGCAAGCCTGCCCGCGGTCACCGGCTCGCCGCGCCTCGGGCCGTGCGTCGCCCGGCCGGTCAACTACGTCTGCATCGGGCTGAACTATGCCGACCACGCCGCCGAAGCCGGTCAGCCGATCCCGAAGGAGCCGATCATCTTCCTCAAGTCGCTCAGCGCGTATTCGGGGCCGAACGACGACGTCCGCATCCCGAAAGCATCCAGCAAGACCGACTGGGAGGTCGAGCTCGGCATCGTCATCGGCCGCACGGCGCGCTACGTCGCCACGCACGAATGGGAGGACTACGTCGCAGGTTATTGCATCTGCAACGACGTGAGCGAGCGCGAGTTCCAGATCGAGCGCGGCGGCACCTGGGACAAGGGCAAGGGCTGCGACACGTTCGGCCCGACCGGCCCGTGGATGGTGACGAAGGACGAGGTGCCCGACCCGCAGAACCTGCACATGTGGCTGGAGGTGGACGGCCGCCGGTTCCAAGACGGCAACACGAAGACGATGATCTTCGACGTGCGCAAGCTGGTGAGCTACGTCAGCCACTTCATCACCCTGCATCCCGGCGACATCATCAGCACCGGCACGCCGCCGGGCGTCGGCGCCGGCGTCAAGCCGGAGCCGGTGTTCCTCAAGCCGGGGCAGACGATGCGCCTCGGCATCGACGGCTTGGGCGAGCAGACGCAGCGCGTCGTCGCGAGCTGAGCCTACGGCCTTGAAGGCGGCAACGCCCCCTCGTCATCGCGAGCGAAGCGTGGCGATCCAGGGCCTATTCCCGTGTTGCGGCCCTGGACTGCTTCGTCCCGCCGCGCTTCACTCGCGGTCCTCGCAGTGACGTATCCGCCGTGAAATCGCCTAGCTTCCCGGCACGATCCGCGCTTTCAGCAGGACGCGGACCGCGACGTCCGCCTCGCCCGCTTCCGCCGCGATCGGCGCCGAGGGCGCCGCACGGGCGACCCGTGCCATCATCGGCCGGATCGGCCCGCCGTCCTGCGGATCGACGTCGATCTGCTGCACGCCGACGACGTGCGCGCCGACCGCCTTGGCGACGTCGTTCGCCTGCGCCAGCGCCGCCCGCCCGGCCTCGGCCGCGAGTTCTCCGCGCGCCTTTTCGACATCCTCCTCGCGCGGCGACGAGCCCGATTGCTGCAACCCGTTCGCGCCGCGATCGAGGCAGCCGGCCAGCAGCACCGGCATACGCTCGGGCGTGGTCCTGAACGACACCGTTGCATGGCCCGTGTAGCCGGTGATGCGATCGGGCTGCCCGCGCACCTCCTGGGTTTCCGGATCGACCATGATCTGCTCGGTGCGCAATCGCTCCGCCTTCTCGCCGCGTAGATAGTCGAGCAGAGCCCGCGAACGGTCGGCGAGCATGGCGGAAGTCGCGGGCACGTCGCGCGCGTGCACCTCGACGCCGACGCTTACATCGGAAACCGTGTTGGGCAGCCGCCGATGCGCCGTGGCGCGCGTGCTGATCACGCCCATCGCGGCGGCCGAGCCGGCCGGCGTGTCGGCGGCGGATTGCGCCCAAGTGGGAGCCGAGGCGAGCGCGGCGCAGACAGTGCCGACCAGCAGCGTCGATCTCGGGCTCATGTTAGGACACCAGCAGCGGCGCGACCTCATCAAACGCGAGCGGCCGCGCCTCCAGCACCGCCGCGATCGCCGCCTTCTCCCAGGCCGGGTTGTCCGGGGCCAACGGATCGACCGGCGACAGCCGGTGCTCCAGCACGCACCGCGCGATCAAAGCGCGGCGGGCGTCCGCGCCCGGCCGGGTGCCCTCCCAGGCCAGCAGGATCGCGCTCGCCACGTCGTAGAGCGCGGCGGCGGCGCGGCGCGCCAGCGTTTCGGCGTCCGGGTCGGCGCCGACCCGGGCGGCGAGCGCCACCGCACGGTCGAGCGTCGCCCCGAGACGGTCGCGGAACGGCTGCGGCAGGCGGTCGGCGGCGTCGAGACGGCTGCGCAGGAGGGCGGCCAAGTCGCGCTCGGCGCCGAGCTTGCCGACCGCGCGGCCGATGACGTCGAGCGCGTTGATGTTGCTGGTGCCTTCCCAGAGCAGACCGACATGCGCGTCGCGCACCAGGCGCGGGTTCGCCCAGTCCTCGATGTAGCCGTTGCCGCCGCGCACCTCCATCGCACCCGTGGCGACGCCGATGTTGTCGCGGCACGCGCGCAGCTTCAGCAGCGGCGTCAGGATGCGCAACTCGCGCTCCGCCTCCGCCGAGCCCGCCTGCGCGCGCCCCATCGCGTCGGCGGCGGCCATCGCCATGGACAGCGCCTGCTCGGTCGGCACGATCAGCTTCATCAACTGCCGCCGCATCAGCGGGTAGTCGATGATCTCGCGGCCGAACGCGGCGCGGTGGCGCGCGACAGTCAGCGCCTCGTTGACGCAACGGCGCATCATCGCCGCCGCGCGTACGCCGTGCGACAGGCGCGAGAGGTTGACCTGCTCCAGCATCTGCTTGATGCCGGCGTCCACGCGCCCGACCAGCCAGGCGAACGCGCCCTCCAGCCGGATCTCGCCCGACGCCATCGAGCGCGTGCCGAGCTTCTCCTTGAGACGCACGACCCGGTAGGCGTTGCGGCTGCCGTCCTCGAGCCGGCGCGGCATCGCGAACAACCCGAGGCCGCGCGTACCGGACGCGGCGCCCTCCGGACGCGCGAGCAGCAGCGCGACGTCGGCGTCGGCGTGCGAACAGAACCATTTCTCGCCGTGGAGGTGCCACGCGCCATCGGTGTGCCGGGCAATGGTTTCAATCGCACCGACATCTGAGCCGCCCGCCTTCTCGGTCATGAACTGCGTGCCCTTCCACAGCGTGGGCAGATCGGGCGACAGCATGCGCGGCAGCAGGGTGGCCTTCAGCTCGGGCGAGGCGAAGCGGCGGATCAGATGCGTCGAGGTATCGGTCACGCTGATCGGGCACATCAGCCCGAACTCGCCCTGCACGAACAGGTACTGGAACGCGTATTTCGCCACCGGCGGCAGCGGCGCGTCCTCGCCGAGCACGCCGGCGCGATGGCTCATCGCGTGGAACTGGAAGTCCGCGAAGGCGATGCCCTCCATCTCGCAATACGCCGGATGGTACTCGATCCAGTCCTCGTCGCGGCCGAAGCGGTCGCGCGGATGCAGCACCGGGCCGTGCCGGTCGGCAACGCGGGCGAGCTCGTCAAGCCGGCCGCCCGCGAGCACGCCGAGGCGGGCGAAATGCGGCGTTAGCGACGCGAGTGTGGCGGGAGGGAGATAGAGCGCGAGCAGGTCCTGCAGCCCACGGTCAAGGGCGTAGAAATCCTGCCCGCTGCAATCGGGCGCGATCCAGTCGGAACCGTGGCGGCCGGTGCCCGCCATCAACTCGGTGTCGAGCGGCATTCTACCCCCAATCGTCATGGCCGGACTTGATCCGGCCATCTGCCACAATCGCACACGTTCATGGGCTCGATAGTGATGCCCGGATCAAGTCCGGGCATGACGAAGGTGGAATGATTATGGCGGCCCCGAACGTTAGAGGCCGGCCTGGCTGACGAACTTGGTGTTGAGATAGCTCTCGATCGCCTCCGAGCCGCCCTCGGAGCCGTAGCCGGAATCCTTGACGCCGCCGAACGGCACTTCGGGCAGCGCCAGCCCGAAATGGTTGATCGACATCATGCCCGTCTCCACCGCCGCGGCCACCGCGTTGGCGGTGCGCGCCGACCGCGTGAACGCATAGGACGCCAGGCCGAACGGCAGCCGGTTGGCTTCCGTCACCACGTCGTCGAACCCGGTGAACGTGTTGATGATGGCGAGCGGCCCGAACGGTTCCTCCCGCATCACGCGGGCGTCGAGCGGTACGTTGGTCAGCACCGTGGGCTCGAAGAAGTTGCCCTTGTTGCCGATCCGGTTGCCGCCGGTCTTGAGCTCGGCGCCGCTCTTCACCGCGTCGGCGATGAACCCCTCCATCGCCGTGACGCGCCGGGGGTTGGCGAGTGGCCCCATCGAGCTCGACTTGTCGAGCCCCTCGCCCACCTTGACGCCCTTGGTCGCGCTGAGGAACGAGTCGACGAAGCGGTCGTACACCTGCTCCTGCACCAGGATGCGGGTCGGCGACACGCAGACCTGGCCGGCGTTGCGATACTTCGCCCCGGCCAGCATCTTGCCGGCGAGCTCCACGTCGGCGTCGTCGAACACGATGGACGGCGCGTGCCCGCCGAGCTCCATCGTGACCCGCTTCATGTGCGCGCCGGCGAGCGCGGCGAGCTGCTTGCCGACCACGGTCGAGCCGGTGAACGACATCTTGCGGATCACCGGATGCGGGATGAGGTATTCCGAAACCTCGGCCGGCACGCCGTAGACGAGGTTGACCACGCCGGCCGGGATGCCGGCATCGGCGAAGGCGCGGATCAGCTCGGCCGGCGAGGCCGGGGTCTCCTCGGGCGCCTTGACGATGATCGAGCAGCCCGCGGCGAGTGCCGCCGACAGCTTGCGCACCACCTGATTGATCGGGAAGTTCCACGGCGTGAACGCGGCCACGGGGCCGACCGGCTCCTTGATGACGAGCTGGTAGACGCCCTCGGCGCGGGCCGGGATCACCCGGCCGTAGGTTCGGCGGGCCTCCTCGGCGAACCAGTCGATGACGTCGGCGGCGGCCAGGGTCTCGCCCTTCGCCTCGACCACCGGCTTGCCCTGCTCCATCGTCATCAGCGGCGCGATCGCGTCGGCGCGCTCGCGCAGCAGGTTGGCCGCCTTGCGCAGCAGCTTGGAGCGATCGAAGGCCGACACGCGGCTCCAGACCTTGAAGCCCTTCTCGGCCGCCTCCAGCGCGCGATCGAGGTCGGCCCGCTCGGCATGGGCGACGGCACCGATGGTCTCGCCGGTGGCCGGGTTGACGACGGGGATCGAACCCCCGGCGGCCGGCTTGCACCATGCCCCGTCGATGAAGAGGGAGGTCTCTGGGTACATCGTCTTATCCTTCGAGCGCAGCCAAGGGCGAGCCCGCGGCATCGCCATGATGACGCCATGATGCGCCGGGAACAGCGCGCCGTCGAGGTCGGGTCAGACCGGCTCGGTGTCCAGGGAGTAGCCGGCGGCGCGGACGGTGCGCACCAAATCGAGCTCGTCCGCCGCGTTCACCGATTTGCGCAGCCGGCGGATATGCACATCGACGGTGCGCGGCTCGACATGGATGTCCGGCCCCCACACCGCGTCGAGCAGCTCCTCGCGCGAGAACACCCGGCGCGGGTGCTGCATCAGGAACTCGAGCAGGCGGAACTCGGTCGGCCCGAGATGGATCGGGCGGCCGTTGCGCTGCACGCGATGCGCGGCGAGGTCCATCGTGATGTCGTGGAACGTGAGCTGCCCCTTGGACGGCACCGCGTTGGAGCGGCGCAGCAAGGCGCGCATTCGGGCGAGCAGCGCCTCCATGCTGAACGGCTTGGTGATGTAGTCGTCGGCGCCGGTGTTGAGCCCGCGCACCGCGTCCTGATCCTCGGTCCGCGCGGTCACCATGATGACGGGCAGGTCGCGCGTGGCCGGGCGGCGGCGGATTTGCCGGCAGACCTCGATGCCGGACATCACCGGCAGCATCCAGTCGAGCAGCACGAGGTCGGGCTGCGCCTCGGAGATCCGGGTCAGCGCCTCCTGCCCGTCGACCGCCTCGTCGACGCGGAAGCCCTGCTTCTCGAGATTGTAGCGAAGCATCGTCGCCAGCGCCGCCTCGTCCTCGACCACGAGCACCAGCGGCTTCGACAGGTTGGACATCAACTCGGCCATCCGGCTCCCCTGTTGTTCGATGCTCGGCATCATCACGCGCCCGGACGCACGATGGCGTAGGACGACATGTCGCCCTTCGGACGCGTCTCGGGCAGGTTCTCGCCCTTCACCGCGTAGTAGATCGTCTCGGCGATATTGGTCGCGTGATCGCCGATCCGCTCGAGGTTCTTGGCAATGAACAGCAGGTGCGTACAGGGCGTGATGTTGCGCGGGTCCTCCATCATGTAGGTGATGAGTTCGCGAAACAGCGTGTTGTACAAATCGTCGATCAACTGGTCGGACCGCCACACCTCCTGCGCCTTGTCCGCGTCGCTCTCTCCCGACGCGTCCACGACCATCTTGAGGTTCTCCTGCACCAGCCGCGCCATGTGCGCCAAGCCCGAGAGGCTGAACGGCGGGCCTAACTGCCCGAGGACGATGCTCCGCTTGGCGACGTTCGCGGCGTAATCGCCGATGCGCTCCAGGTCGCCGGTGATTTTCAGCGCGGCGACGATCTGCCGCAGATCGCCCGCGAGCGGCTGGCGCAATGCGAGCAAGCGGATGACGAATTGCTCGACCTCGCGCTCCAGCGCGTCGGCGTGCGGATCCTGCTCGAGGACGCGCGCGGCGGCGGCGGCGTCATGCGTCATGATCGCCTCGGAGGCCATCGCCACCTGGTTCTCGACCACCCCGCCCATCTCGGTGATCAAATCGCCCAAGCGTTTCAGCTCCTGCTCGTAGCTCTTGACGATGTGCTCGGCCGATCCCGACATGAGGCCTCCTATCCGGCTAGCCGAAGCGGCCGGTGATGTATTCCTGCGTCCGCTTCTCGCGGGGTGCGGTGAACATCTGCGTCGCCGTGTTCACCTCGATGAGCTCGCCCAGGTAGAAGAACGCCACCTGATCGGCGCATCGCCCGGCCTGCTGCATGTTGTGCGTCACGATGGCGATGGTGAAGTCGTGCTTCAGCTCGTCGATCAGTTCCTCGATCTTGAGCGTACTGATCGGATCGAGCGCGCTGGTCGGCTCGTCGAGCAGGATCACGTCGGGGCGCACCGCGATGGTGCGCGCGATGCAGAGCCGTTGCTGCTGCCCGCCCGACAGGCCGGTGGCCGACGTGTTCAGCCGGTCCTTCGCCTCGCCCCACAGCGCGGCGCGGGTCAGCGACCACTCCACGCGCTCGTCCATCGCCGATTTCGACAGCTTCTCGTGCAGCTTCACGCCGAATGCGATGTTGTCGTAGATCGACATCGGGAACGGCGTCGGCTTCTGGAACACCATGCCGACCCGCGAGCGCAGCTCGTTGATGTCGACGCCGGGGTTAATGATGTTGCGACCTTCCATGAGCACCTCGCCGGTGGCGCGCTGGCCGGGGTAGAGATCGTACATCCGGTTCAGCACGCGCAGCAGCGTCGACTTGCCGCAGCCGGACGGGCCGATCAGCCCGGTCACCTGGCGTTCCGGGAAATCGAGATTGATCCCCTTCAACGCCCGCGTGCTGCCGTAAAAGAAGTCGAGGTTGCGGATGGCCAGGCGCGCCGGGTTCAGCTTCGTGCCGCCGCGGGTTCGCACCCCGCTAGGACTACGGTTTCGCTCGACTTCGCTCTCGGTGGTGCTCATCGCCACTCCCGCGTCACTTTCCGCGTGCGCCAAGCAGGCTGCGCGCGGCAATGTTGATGGCCAGAACGCCCACGGTAATCAACAGCGCCCCGACCCAGGCCAACTGCACCCAATCGTCGAACGCGGACCCCGCATACTGGTAGATCGTCACGGGCAGGCTCGCCATGGGGCGACCCGGGCTGAGCGACCAGTTCAGGTTGCCGAGGCTGGTGAACAGCAACGGCGCCGTCTCTCCGGCAACCCGGGCGACGGCGAGCAGGATGCCGGTCACGATCCCGTCCTTGGCGGCGCGGTAGCAGACGAACAGGATCATCTTCCACTTCGGCGCGCCGAGCGCGACCGTCGCCTCGCGCAGCGTGATGGGGATGAGACGCAGCATGTCCTCCGTCGTGCGCACCACGATGGGGATGACCAGGATGGCGAGCGCGACGCAGCCGGCGAACCCGGAAAACCCGCCATACGGCATCACCAGCAAGGTATAGACGAAGAGACCGATGAGGATGGAGGGCGCCGACAGCAGCACGTCGGAGACGAAGCGCACGGCGTTGCCAAGCAGGGAGCCGTGCGAATACTCCGCGAGATACGTCCCGACGAGCAGGCCGATCGGCGTGCCGATCAGGGTTCCGATCGCGGTCTGGATCAGGCTGCCGATGATCGCATTGAGCAGGCCGCCGTGCGACCCGGGCGGGGAGGTGATCTGCGTGAACACACGCAGGGAGAGACCGCCGAAGCCGAGCCAGACCAAGGTGAACAGGATGGTCGCCAGGAACAGCAGCGCGATCAGCGTGGCGGCCACGCAAAGCACCTTGGCGACGAGGTTCACGGCATGACGCCGGCGCCCGAGCCGGCGGGCGACGCGTGCGTCCTTCGCCGGTCCGGGCGAGGAGATCGCGGTCGCGCTCACGCGCGCAGCCCCGGCCGCAGCAGCAACCGCGACACCGCCAACACGATGAAGGAGATCACGAACAGGATGAAGCCGAGCGCCAGCAACGAGGCGAGCTTGATGCTGCCCGTCTGGCTTTCGGGAAACTCGAGTGCCACGAGCGAGGCGATCGTGTTGCCGGGGCCGAACAGGCTAGGGCTGATCCGGTTGGTGTTGCCGATCACGAACGTCACCGCCATCGTCTCGCCGAGCGCCCGGCCGAGCCCGAGCATGACGCCGCCGACGACGGAGGTTCGCGTGTACGGCAGCACGATCGACCGGACCACCTCCCACGTCGTGCAGCCGACGCCGTAGGCGGATTCCTTGAACACGGCGGGCACGGTGAGGAACACGTCCCGCATGGTGGCCGCGATGAACGGGATGATCATGATCGCCAGGATCAGGGCGGCGGTGAAGATGCCGGTGCCGAAAGGCGGCCCCTGGAACAGATCGCCGACCACCGGCAGGTCGCCGACCGTGTCGATGATCGGGGGCTCGATGTATTGCGCCATGAACGGAACGATTACGAAGAAGCCCCACATGCCGTAGATGATCGAGGGCACCGCGGCCAGCAACTCGATGGCGGTGCCGACGGGGCGGCGGACCCACTCGGGCGCCAATTCGGTCAGGAAGAAGGCGATGCCGAACGACAGCGGCACGGCCATGACCAGCGCCAGCACGGACGTGATGATGGTGCCGTAGACCGGGACCGCCGCGCCGAACTTCCCGGTGACGGGGTTCCAAATCGCCGAGGTGAGGAACCCGGGTCCGAACGCCCGGAACGCCGGCAAGCCGCCCAGGAAAAGCTCCAGGATGATCGCACCGAGCAGCAGCAGCACGAACACGCCCGCGGCCCGTGTCAGGCCGGCGAAAACCGCATCCCCGAGCGCGGAGCCGGCACGGGACCGCGTCCCGCGCCGGCCGATGGCCGCATCACTCACGAAGCCGCCCCGGCGGGCGACGGATCAGTAGATCGCCTTGCCATCCGGCCCCTTCACTTCGGCTTTCCAACTCGCACGCACGGCGGTCTGCACCGCTGCCGGCAGCGGGATGTATTCGAGTTGCTCGGCGACCGCGCCGCCGTTCTTGTACGCCCAGTCGAAGAACTTTATCACGTTGGCGCTGTGCGTCGCGTCCGTCGGGTTCTTCGGCAACTCGATGAAGGTCGGCGAGACGATCGGCCAGGCGCTCTCGCCCGGCAGGTTGATCAGGCTGACGGCGTAGTTCTGCGCGTGCGTCCAGTCACCGGCGCTCGCCGCGGCCATGAAGCTCTTGTTGGTCGGGGAGACGAAATTGCCCGCCTTGTTCTGCAGTTGCGTGGTGACCAGCTTGTTCTGCGTGGCATAGGCATTCTCGACGTAACCGACGCCGCCCCGCGTGTTGTGGACGGTCGCCGCCACGCCGTCGTTGCCCTTGGCGCCCGAGCCGGCCGGCCACGAGACGGAGGTTGCGGCGCCAACCTTGTCCTTCCATTCCGGGCTTACGGCCGAAAGATACGAGGTGTAGACGAAACTGGTGCCCGACCCGTCGGCCCGATACACCGGAGCAATCGCCAGGTTCGGCAGCTTGAGACCCGGGTTCAGCTTCTCAAGAGTCGCGTCGTTCCATTTGGTGATCTTGCCGAGATAGATGTTCGCCAGCACCTCGCCGGTGAGCCGCATCTTGTCGATCTCGACGCCGGGGATGTTTACGATCGCAACGACCGCCCCCATCACCGTGGGGAATTGCAGGAGGTTGCCCGATTGCAGCTTCGCCGGGTCCATGGGCGCGTCGGAGGCGCCGAAATCCACGGTCCGGTTGAGGATCTGGTTCTGCCCGCCGCCCGAGCCGATCGCCTGGTAGTTCAGCTGGATGCCGATCGCCGCCTTCGCCGCCTCGCCCCACTTGGTGTACACCGGCGCCGGAAACGTGGCACCCGCTCCGGTGATCTGCTGCTGCGCCTGCGCGGCAAAACCGAAGCCGACAAGAACCACCGCCAGTCCCGCGGTTGAGAGCCTCATGCATCCTCCTGTGTGTGCTGGCGCAAGCGCGCGCCGGGCGCGGTCGTCATCCCGCCTTCCTCGATGCGGCGGACCCTACGCAGGCGCGGCGACGGCACTATTTCAGTTTAATGAAGGTTCGATGACACTCGATCATCTGCCCTCTGGTTCACCGCCGGCTTGATCTGCTAGGCAACGCTGCATCGAAAAGCCTGTCTGGGGAACGTCATGCCGACCTTGAGCCGCCGCGCCGTCCTGGCCGGCTCCGCAGCCTTGCCACTGTTCGCCATCCCCACCCGCCCGGCCGGCGCGGCGGAGTTCAGCTACAAGCTCGCCAATAATGCGCCGCTCACGCACCCGCAAACGGTGCGCCAGCTGGAGGCCGTCAACCGGATCAAGCAGGCCTCGGGCGGCCGACTGGAGATCCAGGTGTTCCCCAACAACCAGCTCGGCTCCGACACCGACATGCTGTCGCAACTGCGCTCCGGCGCGCTCGACTTCTTCACCTTGTCGGGCCTCATCCTCTCCACCCTGGTGCCGCCGGCCTCGATCAACGGCGTCGGCTTCGCCTTCCCCGACCAGGCGACGGTGTGGAAGGCGATGGACGGCCGGCTCGGCGGCTACGTGCGCGGCGAGATCGGCAAGCGGGGCCTCGTGGCGATGGAGAAGATGTGGGACAACGGCTACCGGCAGATCACCAGCTCGACGAAGCCGATCCGCGCGCCGCAGGATCTGCAGGGCTTCAAGATCCGGGTGCCGGTGTCGCCGCTGTGGACCAGCATGTTCCAGGCGTTCGGCGCGGCGCCCGCCAGCATCAACTTCAGCGAGGTATATTCGGCGCTGCAGACGCGCATCGTCGACGGCCAGGAGAACCCGCTCTCCCTCATCGCCCTCGCCAAGCTGTACGAGGTGCAGAAATACGTCTCGATGACCGGCCACATGTGGGACGACTTCTGGATGCTCGCCAACAAGCGCAGCTTCGAGGCGCTGCCGGCCGAGTTGCAGCAGATCGCGGCACGCGAGCTGAACCGCTCGGCGCTGGACGAGCGGGAGGACATCGCCAAGCTCGACGTTTCGGTCGCCGGCGACCTGAAGGCGAAGGGGCTCGAGTTCGTCGAGGTCGACAAGCCGGCCTTCCGCGACGCGCTGCGCCGCGCCGGGTTCTACGCCGATTGGAAGAAGCGGTTCGGTGACCAGGCCTGGGGCATCCTGGAGGGCGAAGTGGGCGTGCTGACGTGACCGTCGCCGCCGCGACTGCCGCCGAGACGGGACGCGGCGGCCTCGCCTACCGCGCCGAGCGGGTGCTGCGCTTCACCGCCGAGATCCCCGCGGCGGCGCTGGTGCTCACCGAGATCGTCGTGCTGTTCGCCGGCGTCATGGCCCGCTACGTGTTCCACACGCCGCTGATCTGGACCGACGAGCTGGCCTCGATCCTTAGTGTCGGTCCAAGATCATCTTGAGTCTCTGGAATCGCTTGTGATTCCATATCAGCAGCCCCGATTCGCAGGAGCGTGCCGATGTGGACTGTTAAGAACCGCGCCCGT
>JAABUX010008081.1_pt1 | contig 12206 bp, 15 predicted proteins | sample 5561851 | NCBI WGS metagenome assembly JAABUX01 (sample SAMN10711883, study PRJNA513361) | rock metagenome | isolation source: Antarctica rocks | place: Antarctica: Victoria Land, Richard Nunatak red sandstone | collected 2016-01-03 | reverse complement strand
GCGCCTCAGCCCTGTTGGCTATGAGCACGACTGGACCACAGCATAAGCCTTAGCACACGTGAGCATGGCATGCTGACCTGCCGTTCCGGCCATGTGCGCAGATCGGCCCTGACTCAGGTGGCCAACCAGAGGAGGCGGCAAGGCTCAGGACGGCGTTGGCGCAGGAGCAGCGACGCTGCAGGGAGCTCCTGGCGCAGCTGACGGCGCAGGCGGCCGAGAGTCGCAATGCACACGAGGCCGTCAAGGTATAGCACAGGCCTGGTCTGATCACACCCACCTTTCTTGCTTTAACCGCGGGTGATGCTCACTGCGTCGTGATGGTTTGACCATACGCGCCGTTGTCCGTCCTTTTTTAATCTTTTTGCTCGCGGTGGTTAGCAGCCCTCGCTTGAGCGTGTTGTCAAGCCCGCAACCGCCACTATGGCTCTGCCGCTTCGTCAGCGCCAATCGTTTGTGGGAGTTGGCACCCCGTAGGCGCAAGAGCGGGCGATGGCGGTCCGGTACGAGGCCCTAAAGCAGCGAAAGCTGGAGGAGCTGGACGCACTGCTGCGCGAGCAGGCGGACCAGGTGACGGCCGCCTCCGGCACAATGCGCCAGTTTCCAGTATCATGCAGTTCTCGCATCTCATGACGAGTCCCGAGAACAGTACGTGCGAGCCAAAGCATGGTGCCTGGTCCGACAGAGCCCGACCTTGGCAGCTCAGTCGTGCATGGCTGCGTGCCAATGACAACTGACAGGCGCGCCCTTGCAGGCCTTTGCTTCCCATCGTTCGCACGTACGAGTTCGCCTCATCCCAGCCGTGTAACTTGATCCGCTGCATCGTCTGCGGCCTCACAGTGCTGCGTGACTTGGCTCACCACTGGATGTGGCCCGTAGGTGGAGGTGCACAAGAACGCTGCGGAGGCGGCGACGGCGGCCTGGAAGGAGCGCGCGCAGCACCAGGCGACCCTCGTTGAAACAGCCCGGGCCGCTGAAACCCTCGTGAGCGTGCTGCCGATACGTTGCAGTTTAACCTTTCAGTGCGTTGCATTTCTGACGTCGCGTCGTTGCGGCAGGGAATTTTCTGCATATTGGCCTCTGTTCATCGACCCGCCTGACCTGCACAAGGCGTGCGGGGAGCAGCATGTTGAGCTATGCCAAGAATTTGAGAGATCACGTGACACTTGGCCTGATCTGATTTGAGGTATGATCGAGGTCGTGACGCATGCCTCGTTCGCAGAGGGAGCTGGCGGGGCTCCGGCGGCAGGTCGCGGCGCTGCAGGTGGAGGTGGCGGACCGCGACGCGGCGCTGGCGCAGCGCGACGGCGCCATCGCGGCCCTCGAGCACCGCCTGACCCACGTGGCCCTCGACGAGGTATGCCGTGTGGGGCAACTGGGCAGCGTCTCGTCAAGCCATCTTATGTTCTTGCGATGGTTGCTGCCATGGTGCTGCTGCGGCGCACATCGTTCGACATTGGTGTGCGAGACAAGTGCGCAGACCTAGTGTGTCGCAGGCAGCGCACGCAGCCTCGGAAGGCTTGCGCAGCGCAGCCCAGCTATTCGAAACCCGTACTCATATTCTGAGCATGTGTCTGCACTAGAAATGCTGCAAGCGGCCTCAGCAGAAGCTGCAATCGAACTGTATGAGCATCATACTCTTCGTGGGACAGTGAGAAAAAGGAGAGAGTTTGACTTGTCATGGCCTCCGCATGCTGACTGACAAGCTGTCATCATGTGACTTTGTCCGCTGTCGTAGCCAGAAAGGTGACCTCAGCCTGCATTGCCGTCATCATCAGGAGGAGCGGGAGGCATCGCACCGACAGGCCGTCAGAGCGGCCGTCGCCGCCGCGCTCGCCGATGCGGCTGCCAGTGTGGCGGCCCGACCCGCCGTTCCCGCTGCAGATCAGGCGGCAGTGGCGCCGCCGCAGCCGGAGGCGCTGCCGGGCTCGCAGGAGACGACGGCGACCGAGCCGCAGTCGCTGCCGGGAGTGCCCGCCGTGCCGGCAGTGCACGTGAAGGTGTGCAAGGCTGCGCATGACGCCACGGCCCTGACCCCTCAACCCTCATACTCAACATCAACATCGACTGGCGGCGCTGCTCGGCATCACTAGCATGATTGGACGGCACCCTGTCATGACAATGCAACGCGGCAGCATGCATCCACCCTTCTCATCGAAGTTGTGCCCCTGACCACCACATGTTCGTGATTGGTGAAGCTGCGGTGCAGACCCTGGTTCCCAGCTTCAGAAGCTCACTTTGCAGGTGGAACGAGAAACACCCTTGTGATGACCTGACCGTGAACCCAACCCAATGCATACTATCATGTTCGCGCTGCAGGAAGCGGCAGCGATGGCACCGGAGGGAGTTTCCATGAGCGAGGTGTACGTAAACCCCGGCGATCGCCCGCAACCAGGTCCGTGCAGTTCCAGTACTGGTGGTCTGGAGCTCACATCAAGCAGCTGCCGCGGTGTGTTAGCATCACACTGCATGCAATAGCAACGCCCTCGTTGGCAGGCCGACGGCAGCAATGCTTAAATTACAAGTGGTTTGTGCCATTCAGTGGGTGTTTGCACTCTCATTCACTGACAATTGCCAAAGCTTTGCAGGATCAACCCTGGATGCTAAGTTCCGACGGTGCCATTGCCCGTCTGCAGGCATGGTGCAGATCCAGACGGTCGACAAGCCGCTGGTGCCGTACCGGCCGGGGCTGTCTCGGGGCCCGACCACGGCGGCAGACACGCCCCTTGGTGCGAAACCCGCTGTCAGCAGCTCCACCAAACCACTTGACAACTGCAATGCAATCATTGCGACAAGTTTGCGGCCGCAGCTGGTGTTTTAACTGCATTGGACTGATAAGAACAAGCGTGCCTTGACATATGTGCTTGTATGCTGTTGAACACCAACCGTCGATGGTTATCGGATATTACAATGCCAGTCTTATGTACAGGCAGCATCGCGGACGCGGGTATCCGCGAGCAGACCACTGGCGCCGGCGAGGCGACCGTGGAGGCTGCCCCACGGCCGACCGCGCTCGGGACGGGTCCAGGCCAGCAGCCGACGCCCGCCGACGGCCGCCGCGGGAGGACCCCCGGCACGTCGCAGTTGCGGCCGGCGCGGCAGCTGCAGTTCCCGTCGGCGCAGGGCCCTGACGACGGCGACGACGGTGTGCCACTGTTTTGACTTGCTTCTGTATCATGGAACTTGCTTACAGTAACACTCACGATCTTGCTATGCACCCTACTTCTCATTTTATTTCAGAAAACCTTCGTGCTCTGGACCCAATCAGTGCATATCACTTGCTGGTGAGGCATCAACTGACGCACGCGTAGCGGGCCGGTGCCACAGTCCTCGCCCAGCATCATTTGCTACTTGCGGCTGGCCACAGGGCAACATCTTGTGCTGCACCCATGCGGCCTCGGGTGATCTCCCATGTGTTTGTGTCCGTGCGAGCGCGATAGCTTTTTCTGTGCCCATGGTATGTGAGCAGGCCTGACGGCGACGAGAAAATTTTCTGCAGGCGGGACAGGCGTCAACGATGGAGCTGCGTCGGCACCAGATGCGGTGGTTCCAGCATTGCATGCGGTAGTTCCTGCACCAACAGGAGGAGCGGGGAGGGCTGACCCGGCTGCGACAGCGGCGGCGAGCATGGAGTCTGGAGGCGGCCTGGGCACGGGATTACAGGCGAGCCCTCATGGCCCGCACGTTCCTGGGCCTGCAACAAATGGTCAACCCGGCATGCATGCGGGTAGCAGTGCAGACTTTGTATGCAAGCAGTGCTCGGTGAGCGTGCCGGCAAGCACACCACGCAGCAATGCGTGGTGCCTACTTCCGTCCGGCTGTGTGCAGCCAGGCGCGGTTCATGTGACCACTAACCCCAGCTGCGGTGAACTGCAGGCTCTGCTGGGCATGGAGTGCACGCCCATGAAGCACGGCGGTTACCTCTACAAGCACACGGACACAGGTCAGTTGGCCCAGCGTCGTGTAATTGTCGGTGTTCACTGTGCCGCCTAGGACATTGAGCTGCTGTGCGATCACCACTGCTCTCCATGTATGTTGCGGTTGCTGCGTCAGGTCTAGTTCGATGAGCTGGCTTGACATAGCTGCAACACACGGACAACATGCCTTCATCTTCTGGAAACTTCAAATTACATCGATTCATCGGCGTTGCAGCTGCTCTCAAGGTTTCATGTTATCAGCGATGTAGCTTGGTTATCTGATACCACCGCAGGCTACATGTTCCGGATCAAGCCCGCCGCCGAGACCGACAGCGACGGCGACGCCGATACGGCACTGGCCGGCGAGCGTTTGCGCTATGAGCCCGTCAACACGCGGGAGGTCGCGCAGGTTTGCTGCCCCAATCTTAACCCAATATTAACCCTAATCCTCACCCTCACTCTGCAGTCTCCCCCTCACCCAGACCACTACATGCTGTTACTTAAACTAGTCGTAGCGATGCGAAGCATTCGGCGTGCATTACAGTCTCTTAAACAGACCCTGTCCGCTGTTTGTTTGGTAGTGAGACGATCTCCACTATTTGGCCGATTATATGTGTGACCTGGTCCCTAACATTCACCCCGAATTTAGAGGCACACCACTCCACTGAGCCTATCTGAGGGCAGTGATCGAGTGGCACTTCCACACATAGCATAGCAATGTTTGGCTCATACGCCTGCAAAGCGTGTCCTGATACGATGCATTACCCTTGGTGCACAGTGTTGAGCTCACGAGCTGCGATGCGACGCAACAGCAAATAATTTCCGATCACACCACCATGGGTCAGTAGATGTTGCGACTCTACCCAACGGTTGTCACCTTCCCCGCAGGTGCTGCCCAAGTTCATGCTGGAGGAGATCACTTTTGGGGCGGCGCAGCGCGTGAAGTTGGTGCAGCGCATCATGACCGCGCTTGCCAAGTGCGTTCATTGGCAAGCTGTGATTCGGCAAGAGCATGTGCTTGTTGGGCTCTGGTGCAAGGCTTGAGACCACACCTGACAGACAGGCAGACCTCCGTGTCTAGCTGCCAGATATCGTGCCCACCGTGTGCAGCAACAACTTGACCTCAGCACAGCCGCGCCTTGTGGCCATGCATGCTCAGGAACTTCCCTTGCACATGTCCATACCTGCTCGACGGTGCTGCGGCAGAGTTCTTCGGCTCGTCTTGCAGGGTTACCAGTGCGCCGTCCCTCAACACTGGCGGCATCGAGTGACAAGGCGTTGCATGGCCAGAGAGACAACAGGCCGGGGTCCAACAAGCTGTGATCCAATGCAATCATACGAGGCGGCAGCATGATGTTCTGTGATCCCAAGCTTCGTCCTACTCAGCATCATCTGTTTGTGTGAACAGAGAGCAGTAGTGAAGGTCCCTGATGTCCATAATGTCTTGCGCTGGGTCGTCCATCTGTCGATGTTCTGAAATGTGGTTTTCATTCATTTCTGACAGAGGGTGTGGCCCCGCGTGCAGTTCACAGCTGCCGTACAAGCCGATCTACCTGCCGCATGCTTTGCCTGAGTGCGCTTACTGCAATATAAGCCGGCGAAAAGCTGAATTTGGCACGAGGGATGCTGGTCTAGTGGTATGATTCTCGCTTAGGGTGCGAGAGGTCCCGCGTTCGATTCGCGGGCATCCCCTCGGAGTCAAACAACCCGTCAGGACGGCATAATCGATCTTTTTTGTCGACCGACATTCGACGTAGCACGGCTAGTCATGGCGCCGCTGCATGTGTTTACAACGCGTCCAGCACTCGTCTTTCTCAAAGCTAGCCTGCTCTTGCGGCATTCTTTGCAGAGACAGTCAGGCGTGAGCGAGCAGAGCTGCTGGCCCAAGAGTTACGCCGCATTAAGCATCTCGGTGACCGTCACTCAGAGCACCCTACGTCCTCGGGAACAAGTCAATCATTCTGCGGCGCCTCATACAGGTTGAACAGGTCGTCCAGCCCCCGTCTCGCACTGTCCACGTCCGCAGCTTCGCTGTCAACGTCAAGCATTGGCGCCGGAGGCTCCGCTAGCTCCTGCACATGCGGCAAAACCACTCATCGCACAGGTGAAAGGAGCGGATCGATGGTCAGCGACGAGAGCAATGAAGGATGATGTGCCTGGTTTCGGCTGCTGTGAGCGACTGTGCCCTGCGCAATGGTGCATGTCCACTTGCCGTGAGCTGGGGATCCGACGGATGATTGGTCGGCCTTCACGATAGGATGCTGTCGCCCGTCTGCCCTCTGTCGACAGACGTATGCATATGATCTGCCCGAAGGGTGTATGATGACAAGGGCTGACCAAAGGCTGAGATGGCACCTGCAGCTGTATGCCAAGGTCCGCGGCCATCGCCTGCAGCCGCGGCGCGTCCTGTGCGCCGACCAGCGTCGTCACGGTGGCTGCACGGCGGCACAGGCTACGGTCAGGGGTAGGGTCAGCGGTAGGTTCAGCGTCAGGGTTAGGGTTAGGGTAAGCCAACCTTGCTGCTACTGCCGTCAGCCTGGCATAGACTGGCAAAGCAGCAGCTGCCAGGACAAGCTACAGGTCCGCAGCCAGTGTTGGAACTGCTAGCTACGTAATAACAAGAACAAGACGGTCAAGATGCTGCATCGCAGACCGTGCGCAGGACGTGTTAAACAGACATTGTGCAAGCTCCACCACACAACACTGTTCGCTGTGGACCGTGAGCCAATGCGCCCTGCCCCCCGAGTGCGGTGCAGGTAGTGCGTGGGGATTCAAGGCTCGAGGAGCAGCCCTTGTCAGAGTGTCATGTCGCGATAAATGAACCGGTAAACTGATGGTGAAGATGATATATAGGGTGAGGATCTGCTGAGTCAGCGACGAGTCTCACCGTTGACGGGGGAGCCGATGCGGCCGGCGCGCCCCGCGCGGTGCAGGTAGTCGGTCGCGTCCGCGGGGGCGCCGAGGCTGTACACGAAGCCGACGGCGGGCAGGTCCAGGCCGCGGGACGCCGCGGGCGTCGCCAGCAGCAGCGTCGACTCGTTGTCCCGGAACGCGTGCATCGCCTGCGCGCAGGATGGGACGTCACGCGACAAGTTCCGAGTCAAGTATTGGATCTTGCAAGTTGCAATCGTGACGGAAATCAGGGTTGTCGACGGTAAGCTGTGCGTCACCGGCAGCAGCATCGATTGTTGATACCGGAACGCGTGCATCGCCTGCGGTCACGCTGTGATCTCTGACCTTACGCACGGTACACCGCCATGAACCGCTCAGCAGGTCACAGAACGTGCGTCACTTGCAAGAAGAGATGTTGCATCACTTGCAGAATCCTTGCAGCTGTGCTCACATAAAGTTGAGCGTCAGCTGTCCCGAGTGATGACTTCAGCGTCGAATCTGGGCCAGAGCACAGCATATAAACATGGCGTGCAACGGGTGTTTACAGGTTCTGCAAACGTGACTGCCCTCCCATTGCCAGCATCGGCAGCTTACAGCATGTGGTCTCAATGTGAGCAGCAGCTTGATGGGGAAGTGCGCGCCTTGATAGGCTCCTCCCCCGACGGCAGCAGCACGCTGATGCGGTGGTCACCCCACAGCACATTGCGCAGCGGCGTCGCTGCGGCACGCGCCTCCTCCTCACCGCCTGCAAACACAAGCATGCGCGGGGGCGCCTCGTCCGGGCCGTGCCTGTAGGCATGCGCGGAGTGAGTGAGGATTTGACTTAGGGGTCGGTTGAGCGATGGGGTCAGGGTTTACAGGTAGGGTTGGGGCCAGCATTTGGTAGGGATGAGGGTCACAATATGGCTGCAGTTTGGAATGAGTCATGGACCGTCCTGTTCTCAATGCATTGAGCAGCGCTCATGATTCCGGAACTGATGAACATTCAATGCCGTCAACGACCCGGCGTCCGCCCGATCATCTCTGCAAGCGCAACTCGAGTCCAAGCTGACATAACCTAACCATAGACAGATGTGACCTGCCTACGCATTTGATTGCAAGCCCTGCTCGTGCAAGAGCAAATGCTTTGACGTGCTGAACACAGTGCCTCAAATCGCCCCTGCCTATGCTCTGGACCAGTGAAACGAGATGCGGGACCATCGTATCTTTGTGCGCACGTGCTGAGGTCCAGCCGGATCTGGCGGTACAGCGCGGCGAGCCGCCTCTCTGCGCTGTCGACGACCATGAAGCGGTGCCGCAGGCCTTGAGGCACCGTGCCCTGTGCAGACATACTCGAGCGTGTCAGAGACTGCACCGTTGGAGGGAAGGCAGCATTCGACTAGGGAAGACAGCGTTCTACTCGCTCGTGACTTGATACGTCCCTCCAGGGGACGCAAGTGTCATGGAGGGTACGCGGTGCGCACAGACCGCTTTGGACAAAGGGAGCATGCTCGCATCCCTCGTTGAATCTGCTCCAGTATGCATTCTCTCCATATCTGCTCATGGTCCGGGAGCATTAGTTGAAGGCACCGTTGACTGGGCAAGCCTCACCGCTCCCATGAGGTGCATGCACCGCTGCGGCGGTTGAGCTCAAGCTGGTGACACCCGCTATTGCGGACCTGCCGCCTTTGAGCATGCAGTAAGACTACGCACGCGTCTCGAATGCTGAACTACGTCTCACCGCGCCGACGGTGACCATGGCAGCGTTCGACAGCCACCCCTGCGAGGCGAGCGCGCGGGGCACGCCCAGGTGCGCCGTTGCCCCGACCGCCACCATCAGCGGCTTCGCGGCGCACTTGGCCACCGCTGCTGCTATGACCGCCTGAGCGTCCTCCCACTGGCTCTGCGTGCAAACCGCATGTCCTCAAGCACGGACCTCAGACCGACCCAGCAGCTTCCGGTGGTATCACCCTGTAAGCTGAGTTGTGAAGCATGAGGTAGATGCTCTGTCGCTTATTGTTGTCAACAGACTTCTTTAGCCTTATGCGTGGTCAGCCCACTTGGGTCAATGTTGAAAACCAGGTAGCAGCGCTGTGGTCTGCACGGCTGCTTGCAGCAATGCCGCTCACAATCTGCAAGACGCCGCAGCATGTTCAAGCAACACGTGTGGGGCAACACGTGTAAAGCAGTACCTTCCGCCAAACGTTGATGAAAGTATGCCCCTTTTTCTTGCTCTGACCAATGCTGATACATTTGTCGAGAAAGCGGCAACGAGTCGTTCAGTAGAAAGTGGTGAGGGTTTTAGGGTTAGGGTTTGAATTTTAGGATCCGCACCGCCAGGCAGGCGTCGACCTCGTCGATGACCAGGAAGCGCGCGGCGTCCAGCACCGGCTGCGGCTGGGGCGGGGACAGGACCTCCGCCAACGCGCCCGGCGTCGCGACCAGCACCGCTGTCTGCAAGATTGTAACTCTGATGTCAGCGGCGTGCGCCTATGATGCTTTGCTAAGACGCCGACGTTGCCCGTGTGGGGCTCTTATAGGTCATGGTTGATCTACGAGAGCAACGTGGCGGTAACAATAGCACTTGGCGGGCTGTGAGGTGCTTACCACCTCGTGTGCTGAGGTGAACCCTGACCTCACCCACTGTTTGCTGCCCAGATTTTGAACACAGCCCAGACTTAACAATGTGGCCTGTGAATTACAGCTTCCGTTGCAGCGAGCTGTGGACTGGGGCATTGTGATGCTGATCAAGCGGGGAATGCGACGCACGTTGGCGAGGTAGCCGCCGGTCTTCGCCATCAAGACGCCGCCCTTGTCAAGCAGGCCCTTCGCCTGCAAGACAATGCACAGTTGTCAGCAAACCAGGCTTGCAGGGACGGAAACAAACGCTGGGCGCAATTGACGCGTAAACACCCGTGCATGCAGCATCCGTAATCGACACACCTCACACAATGTCGCGCAGCATACGCTTGTGTCGAGATACGCTAGTGTTCCGTTGCAAGGGTGGGTGGGGACTGCCAGGGTCCGTACATGGCGAAATTTTGCAGGGTCATGCAGACAGTGCTCGTGTCGATATAGGCTGGAGTTCAGGTGCGAGAGTACGCGAGAATGACAGGAAACGTGCCTTGGAGACAGCACGTGATGTCATGCAGACACAGCTCATGCAGATAGGCTGGACTCAACTGCGAGGGTGAGCAAGGAGAGCGACAGGGTCTGCGCGCCTTGACGGCACTTCGTGACATCGTGCAGCCACTGCTTGTGTAGCCGCAGACCAGGGTTCAGAGGCAAGGGTGAGCGAGAGCGACAGGAGGTCCGCGCGCCTTGGCGCCGCGGGGCCCGCTGTACCGGAACATGTTGGCGCCGTCACCGGGCACGCGGCCGGAGCTGGGGTTCCCGCCGAACAGCTTGTAGACCAGCAGCGTGATCTGGACGCCCAGCTCCAGGGTGGGTACCAGGATCACCAGCTGGGGCCCCTGCGAGGTCAGAGTTGGTGTCAGGGCTAGGGCTAGGGTGGAAATTAGCGCTAGGGTATTACTAATGCTTGGGGATGAATTATTGTAGTTAGTATGAGAGTGTCATTTGGGTTTTGAGTATGGGTTAGGGTTTGCATGCGGAAAGTGGAAGGTTAAGGTATCGCGCCAAAACTCCGAAGCAACCGGTAATCCAGGAGGATCCCGCATCAGCGGCGTGAAGTGCACAACGTGCCGAAGCCTGAGCCGCTGATCAGTTGATAGATGTACGCGTCAGTACTGTCATGCGAGACTGTAATGTGGATCACGAGCGCTGCGCCAGCGTTCGTGTGCCAGGTTGCAGACAGAACCCCTTTGCCATCGTGTCGACATCAGCGATGACAACAGAGTCTGCCAGCCGGCTTCGATGACGAACGCGCCGCCATTGTGCCGTCATCGCTGGTGCCATCGGGATAGGCCAATCGGGCGAGCGTCGGGATCAGGAACGCCAGGGTCTTGCCGGACCCCGTCTCGGCGGTCACGATGCAGTCGCGGCCCTCCGCGATCGCCTGCGCCGTCCGCCGCTGCACCTCTGCGCACATGCGGCAAGGTCATCTGGCGCCCGTCATTGATCACTCAAGTTTTGCAACTCCGCCATGCTCGTTATCCGTATGGCTCACAGCCGCAGCAAGCTGCCTCGAGCTCGTGCCATTGCAGCTCGCTGCGGGATGCTTTGCACCGCAATTCACGGACTAGTGCGTACATTACGCCACGTGAGTACGGGATCAGCCAAGCCTGAATGATTGTCGCCCACAGCACGCAGCATACTCAGGGTTCTGGTTGTGCCACATCTGCACACATCGCAGATGGGTCACTGTGGTTCTCCAACGCTCGCATGTTGACGCGGTGAAGCGAGGACCTAGCCCCTGACTAGCACCTGTCGGGAAGCGGAAGCCGAGCTGCTCGGCCCGGTCGGCGAGCCACTCCGGGACGCCCAGTTGGCGCCAGTCGCTGGGGCCCGCCGCCGATCCCGACCGCCTCCGCAGCGCGTCACTGATGCCTGGGCAGCAACACATCTGATGCCATCAAAAAACACCTTGAGCAGATTTTACGTGTAGTAGTAGAGTGTATACACTCTGATAGCTGAGTTGTTGACATGAAGCAATGGTTGCTTGGTTCTGTACCTCTTTGAACCTATACCCAAGATTTGTTCTGTTCCTCCATAGCGCATCGATGATGGCTGCAGGGCATGTGGCCTTGGGACTGGGTGTTCAGGAACACATCAGGGTAAGGCCAGGATCAATCACCCGAGAAACTATACAAGAGATGCCTCCTGTCAGGCATGAGCCCTTAGACGAGGTCAGGTGCAGGTGCAGGGTCAGGGTTGTGACATCACGGAGGGTACTAGGCTGACAACTGGTTGGCAAGTGATCAAACACTTGTTAGACACATAACGACATACTACGTGCATTCGATAGAGTTGACAAGGTTGGTTGCCTGCATTCCATGTTAGCTCGTACAGTGATCACAAGACGTTCTGGTCGTGCCGACGCCAACCTGGAACACCTGCTGTTGCAACTGCAAGGCATGAGGTGCAGCACGATGAGCAAGTGCAACTCACGCTGGGCGCGGCCGTAGTCCTCGGCGTTGACCGCCGCGGACAGCGCCGTGTGCAGCTGATTGCCGTCCAGGCGGTCCCACTCCCGCTCTTCATCAGCGTTCGCCGCGCTGCCGTCGGTTGCTGATGCAGCCACGGCGTCATCCTGGCCATCACTGGGGCTTACGCCGCTGATGCTGGTGCTGCTGCCCGCATCATTACTGGCCGCGGCGGGAGTTCCGGCACCGTTGCTGCTCGCCGACTCGCTCGTGCGACTGCCAGCGATGCTCTCGCCGTCAGCAGGCTGACCGCCTGATGGAGCGTCCTCACTCGCTGGCATATGCTCGTCAGGGGCTGATGACAGGCGCTCGTCGC
>JAABUX010008078.1_pt1 | contig 12206 bp, 10 predicted proteins | sample 5561851 | NCBI WGS metagenome assembly JAABUX01 (sample SAMN10711883, study PRJNA513361) | rock metagenome | isolation source: Antarctica rocks | place: Antarctica: Victoria Land, Richard Nunatak red sandstone | collected 2016-01-03 | reverse complement strand
CAGCTACACCGCCATCCTCGACGCCTGCTGCGACGCCTGGAACAGCCTCATGATGGATGCCAAGCGCATCACCTCCATCACCGCCCGCGACTGGGCACAGGTCAAAACTTAAGCCGGTTGGTATTACATGCTGCCCCGCTTGCGGCCACCGCACGCCATGGCACATGCTCATGTGAACTTGGCAGAGTAGTACTAGGCCCGTGCTGTCCAGCACCAGGTGGATCGGGCCAATGCTGGCCAGTGCACGCGACTGACGTCCTGCGAACGCCCGACTACGGCGGCTCAGCGCGCCGTGGTCTGGGACTGAAAAGAGACAGCCCGCGCAGGCCTAGCCCGCAAGCGCCGCCTCGTCCAGCCAGGGCGTGAGGTCGCGGCGGCGGCGAACGGCGCTGTGCTTGAACGGCATGGAAAGTAGCTCCGCAGCCGCCATCAGGCCACCGCGCATCTCCATGCACCAACACCGATAGGGACCGGTCAGCCGCGCGCGGCCCGCAAGTTGGCGCGGGCCGTCCGGGTCTGTTCGGGATCGAGCGCCCAGCCGTAGCCATCGTCGACGGCGGCCAGAACCACGCCATACACTTCGGCCGCGTGTTCCGGGGTAATATAGCCGTCCAGCACGTCGTCGAGCGTTTTCTGCGGGTCGCGGTCGAGCGGGTTGCCGTAGCCGCCGCCACAGGGGGACAGGTAGGACATCACGTCGCCCGCGGCCATTTGCAGGCCGGAGAACTTCGCCGGATGCTGCGCGATGGCGGCCGGGTCGGCAACGTTGTAGATTTCGAGCCGACCGCCATGGCCTTCCTGGCCGCCGAACGCGCCCCAAGGTTTGTCCTGATGTCGGTCCGATTCATGGGTGACCGAGCCGGCGCCCAGGAACCGCTGCGACTTGATCACCCCCATGCCGCCGCGAAACTGGCCGGCACCGGGGAACACGTCGTCACGCATCTCGTAGCGATCGCAGAGCAGCGGCAGATGCATGCCGAGATCCTCGAGCGGATTGTTGCGCGTGTTGCGCATCAGCTCCTCGACGGTGTCGGGGCCGTCGGAGCCGGGCCGTCCGCCCATGGCGGCCTCGTTGACCTCCAGGAACACCCAGTAGTCCCCCGAGGGGCGCACGCCAGAGAACGCCGCGAACGACAAGGTGGCCGCGTTGCCAGCGGTGCAGCGGTCGGGCAGCACCGGCGCCAGCGCCTTGATGATCAGGTCCACCACGCGCTGGATTTGGTTGAAGCGCGCCTCGGCGGCGGCGGGCGCGATCGGGTTGAAGATGCAGCCGAGCGGCGCCGTGACCTTGACTGGGCGGAACGAGCCTTCGTTGGCCGGCACCGGGTCGGGGTTGGTGTAGGTGTCGAGCAGCAGTGCGCGGAAGGCGAAGAAGCAGGCGACCTTGGTCGAGCCCTCGAACGGGACGTTGAACGCCGTCGGCACTTGCGGCGACGAGCCGGTGAGATCGACCTCGACCCCGTCGCCGCGGACCCGCACTGTCACCTTCACCGGCAAGGTGCGGCCGCGGTTGCGCCCGTCATCGTCCATGAAGCCCTCGGCCACGTAGTCGCCGTCGGGGATCTTGGCGATCTCGCGGCGCAGGGCCGCTTCCGAGTAGTCCATCAACTGCCGCGTCGCCTGCAGCACCGTCGCCTCGCTGTAGGCGCCGAGCAGTTCCTGGAAGCGGCGCACGCCCAGTTCGGCCGAGGCGATCTGCGCCGCAAGGTCGCCCATCACCAGGTTCGGCACCCGCGTGTTGCCACGGATATAGGCCCAGACCGCCTCGTTGCGCTTGCCCTCGTCGTAGAGCTTGACCGCGTTGAACAGCATGCCTTCAGCGAACATGTCCGGCACGTCGATGATCAGGCCGGGGGTGGCAGCGCCGATATCGACGTGATGCGCCGTGTTGGCGGAGAAGCCGACCAGGACGCCGCCGTGGAACACCGGCATGACGATCGCGATGTCCGGGGAGTGGCTGGCGCCGAAATAGGGGTGGTTGTGGATCACGAGGTCGCCGGGCTTCCATGCGTCGAGCGGGATAGTCTGGGCGATGCCGCGCAGGTAGCCGGGCAGCGAGCCGATATGCATCGGCGTCGAGTCGCTCTCGGCCAAGGTGTTGAAGTCGCGGTCGAACAGCCCGGCGCCTAGGTCCTGGCTTTCGCGGATGATCGAGGAGTACGACATGCGGTAGAGCACGTTGCCCATCTGCTCGGCAATGGCGTGCAGCGCGCCGCCGATGACCTGCAGCGTGATGGGATCGACGTCCTGGGTCATGATCATGTCCTCCCCTCGCGGGCGATCAGCATGTCGCCGTAGGCCAGCATCCGGGCGGTATAGCCGGGCGGCACGATGGTGGTGCTGTTGTGCTGGGTGACGATGGCCGGGCCGTCCACGGTATCCTCGGCCAGCAGCTTGTCGCGTGCGTAGCGCGGGGTCGGCAATGCCTGGCCGTCGTCGAACACGGTGTCCCGCACGTACATCCTCGCCTCCTCGGGGTTGCTGCGTCCGCCATGGCCGATCTCGGGCAGGCGCAGCGTGTCGGTGGCGCCGCGGGCGATCAGGCGCAACGTAACCGCCTCCACATCCTGGTCGTCGAAGGCGTGGCCATAGACCTGCTTGTGCACGTCGAAGAAGCCGGCGATGACGGCCTGCACGCCATCCCGGTCCACGGCGGGCGCCGGCGTCCGCAGCTCGAAGCCCTGGCCCACATAGCGGCACTCCAGCACGCGCTCGAACCCGCGCTGGTTGGGCGGGATGCCGTCGCTTTCCAGTTGGGCGGCGCCCTCCTCGGCAAGCTCGGCGAACGCCTGCTCGAGCCGCTCCAGCTCGGCCGGGCCGGCGGTGTTCAGCACCACCAGGAGAGACTTGGCGTACTCATACTGCAGTTCCGCCTCTAGCAGCCCGATGGCCGCCGTGACGCCGGGATGCAGCGGGGAGATCACGTCGCGGGCGGCGACAAGCTCGGCCAGCGCCACCCCGTGCAGCGGCCCGGCGCCGCCGAACGCCATCAGCGAGAAGCCGCGCGGATCGATCCCCTTGGCCACCGAATTGCCGTTGATCGCCAGCGCCATGGTGTTGTTGACGATCCGCAGCACGCCGAGCGCCGCCTCCGTCACCGACAGCTTGAGCGGCCCGGCCAGGTGCATCTCGATCGCCTTCGCGGCGAGGTCGCGGTCGATGCTGAGGTCGCCACCGAGGAAGCGGTCAGGGTCGAGCCGGCCCAGCACGACCTGCGCGTCGGTCACGGTCGGCTCCTCGCCGCCGCGGCCATAGCAGGCCGGACCCGGGTCGGCGCCGGCCGAGCGCGGCCCGACGCGGAAGGCGCCGCCCGGGTCCACATAGGCGATCGAGCCGCCGCCGGCGCCGATCGCATCGATGTCCAGCATCGGGACCAGCACCGGCAGCAGCGCGACCTGGGTGTCGCGGGAGTTCTTGATCGAGAGCGCCCCGCCGCGGATCACGCTGATGTCGGCCGAGGTGCCGCCGATGTCGATGGTGATGACGTCGGCGACGCCGCAGGCCTGGCCGGTCGCACGGGCGCCGATCACGCCGCCGGCCGGGCCTGACAACAACAGGCCGACCGGGCGGACGATGGAGTTCTCGACGGTCGAGATGCCGCCGTTCGACTGCATGATCCGCACCTGCGCCCGCAAGCCGTTGTCGCGCAGCCGGCCCTGCAACTGCTTCAGGTAGGCCGAGGTGCGCGGGCCGATATAGGCGTTCATCGCGACGGTCGAGAACCGCTCGTATTCGCGGATCGTGTTCACGACCTCGGACGAGGTGCAGACATAGGCGCCCGGCATCACGTCCTGCACGATCTCCTTGGCCCGGCGCTCGTGCACGTCGTTAAGGAAGGAGAACAGGAAGCCGATCACCACGGCGTCGAGCTTGCGCTTGGCGAACAGCTCGGCCGCCGCCAGCACCTCGGCCTCGTCGAGCGGCGTCTCGACCCGGCCGTCCGGCGGCAGGATGCGCTCATTTACCACGAGGCGGTTGCGCCGCTTGATCAGCGGCGCGCTCTGCCACGGCACGTCGAACTGCAGCGAGAAGTTATGCGGCCGCTTGTGCCGGGCCATGTGCAGGATGTCGCGGAAGCCCCGTGTGGTGATCATGCCGACCTCGGCGCCCTTGCGCTCGATCACCATGTTGGTGGCGACCGTGGTGCCGTGGAACAGCACGTCCACCTCGCCCGGCGCGAGGCCGGCCATGCGGCAGATGCCCAGCACGCCGTCGAGCACGCCGACCGATTGGTCGCTCGGGGTGCTCGGCACCTTGTGCACCAGCACCCGCTGCCGGCCGCCGCGCGTGTCGGCCAGCACGATGTCGGTGAAGGTGCCGCCGACATCCACGCCGATGCGGACAAGCCCGGCGTTGGCCACCTGGTCAGCCATCCTCTTACGCCGTCTGCATGACTGCAAAGGCGCGGACCGGCGAGCCGGAACCGCCCTTCACCCTGAGGGGCACGCCGTAGAACTGGAATTCGCCGCGGCCGACAAGCTGCTCCAGGTTCACCAGCCACTCCCAATGGCTGATGCCAAGCTCGCGGCACAGCCGATGGTTGCCGAAGATGTTGTCGGTCGGCTTGTCGGTCGAAGGGCCTTCGACGCCATGCATGCGCGAGCCCCGGTCATGCAGCCAGCGCGTCGCCTCCACCGTCAGCAGCGGATTGGTCCAGACGGCGTCGTCGGTCGGGTAGGTGCGGGCGTGGAAGCCGGTGCACAGCAGGACGATGTGCCCGGCGACGCGCACGCCGCAGGCCGTCTCGGCGCGCTCCATGTCCGCGACGGTGATCTCGCCCAGGGGTTCGATGTGCCGCAGGTCGAAGCAGAGGGCGGCGCCCATGAACAAGTCGAGCGGCATCTCGTCGATAGTGGCGCCGGCCGGGGAGACGTGGCGGTAGGCGTCCACATGGGTGCCGACATGGTCCAGCATGCCGAGGTAATTGGTCTGGAACGTGATGGGGTCGCCGGGGATGCCGAGGCCGAGCTTGGCCGACGATTCGTGCGTCAGGTGCGGCAGCACGACCGGGCGCTGGAACAGCTTGTGCGAGGGCATGTTGTCCTCGATGGCGAGGCTGAGGTCGATGATCTGCTGCGGCATGGGTCCTCGCGGGGGAGAATGGGTGGGGGTTACTGCGCCGCCACCACGGTGGCGTCGGCCGGGTCCCATACCAGCGCGACGGCGCCGGGGGTCCAGCCGCGCGGGTACTTGCTGGCGTGGCTTTCGACCGTCACCTCCTGGCCGTCATCCAGCGCCACGGTGAGCTGCACGGCGGTGCCGATTAGCAGGCGGTTGACCAGGCGGCCCGGCAGGCGGTCGCGGTGGTCGGGCGGCGTCGCGGCATCCACTACCTCGACCGCCTCGGAGGGGATGGACAGCACCGCCGCCGCGCCGTCGGCCGGGATGGCGCCGTTGGGCCGCCCGTGCAGCAGCCCGGCGGCGGTGGCGACGGCGGCGATGCCGCCAGCCCGGCCCTGCATCCGGCCGGCGAGCAAGGTGTTGCGGCCGATGAAGCGGGCGACGAACTCGCATTGCGGCCGGGTGTACAGCTCGTGCGGCGTGCTGACCTGCTCGGCGCGGCCGCGGTTCATCACCACGACGCGGTCCGACAGCATCAGCGCCTCCGACTGCGCGTGGGTGACGAAGATGAAGGTGATGCCGACGTTGCGCTGCAGCAGCTTCAGCTCGTGCTGGATCGCCTTGCGCAGGTTGGCGTCGAGCGCGCCGAGCGGCTCGTCGAGCAGCAGGATCTCGGGCTCCACGACCAGGCCCCGCGCCAGCGCCACCCGCTGCCGCTGGCCGCCCGACAGCCCGGCCGGGCGCTGCCCGCCGATCGCGCCGAGGTCGAGCCGCTCCATCATGCGGTCCGTGCGCGCCCGGCGGTCGGCGGCCGGGAGGCGTTTGACGCGCAGGCCATACTCGATGTTCTCCCGCACCGTCATGTGCGGGAACAGTGCGAAGTTCTGGAAGATGGTGGACGTCGGGCGCTTCTCCGCCGGCAGGCCGCTGACGTTGCGGCCGTGGATCAGGATGTCGCCATCGGTGATCGATTCGAAGCCGGCGATCATGCGCAAGGTGGTGGTCTTGCCGCAGCCGGACGGCCCGACGAGCGAGACGAACTCGCCCTTCGGGACCACCAGGTCGAAGCCGATCACCGCGGGGGTGCCGTCGGCATAGGTCTTGCCGAGCCTGATCAGTTCGAGGTCGTGGATCATCGCGGCGGGCTAGTGCCCTGGCACAGTGAGGGGATGCAGCATGTGGCAGGGTCCCGGCTTAATGTGATGGGCCGCCTCAGCCGACGGGCTGCCCGCCGGCATCGAGGCATCAGGCGTTCAGGAACTGGTCCCAGCTTTCCACCAGGTGGTCGTAGGCGTCGGGCCACTGGTGCCAGTAGGCGACATGGGCGGCACGTTCGGCGAGCGAGCCGCCGTCGCGCAGGTCGCCTTCCTTGATGCCACGCTCCGGCGCCCCGGTCCAAGGCTTGCCCTCATACCAGAAGGCGTACTTGGCGGGCGGCATCGCGTCCTTGATCGTGGTGGTGGGCGAGTAGTAGCCCTGCTCGGAGACCAGGATGCCGGGCTCGCCCGAAAGCCAGTAGTCGGCATAGGCCACGACGGCATCGTGGTTCGGCGTGCCGGTGATCGAGGTGACGCCGATGGACCAGGCGCGGTAGCCCTCCTTCGGGACGGCGTACTTGCAGGCGTGCCCCTGCGCCTTGACCGCCATCACCGCCGGCTGCCAGGCGTCGCAGACGACCATCTCGCCCGAGGCCAGCAGGTTCACCAGCTCGCCGAAATCGGCCCAGAGGGCGCGGAACTGCCCCTCTTTCTTCTTGGAGATGAGGAACTTCATCGCCTCGTCGATCTGGCCCTCGTCGGGGTTGCCCGGGTTCTTGACCTCGGTGAGGCCGAGCGAGTTCATCGCCATGATCGCCTGGCCGATGGCGATCAGCGGGTCCGTGTTGAGCCCCGACTTGCCGCGCCATTTCTTGTCGAAGATAGCGGTCCAGGTGTTGGCTTCCTCGGCGCTGACGATGTCTGGATTGTAGCCGACGGAGTCGTAGTTATAGACGGTCGGCACCAGCCAGAGCTGGGTTTGGCCCGGGTCCTTCCAGATCTGGCCGACGATCTGCGCCGACGCCGGCCATTTCGGGTCGGGCTTGGTGAAGGTGTCGCGGATGCTGGTCCAGTTCTTCAGGCCGCCGACCAGGATCGGGGTGATCTTGTCGGTCTGCACGACGGCGGGCAGGCGTTCGCCGATCGATTCCCAGCAATCGTAGTCCGCCGAGCCTGAGAGGATCTTGGTCTGCGCGTCGGGGAAGGTGGCGGCCGTGCCGCTGGCGCCGCCGATGCCGGACTTGCCCTTGAAGTCGGCCAGGATGCGGTCCTGCACCGTGACGGACAGGCCGATGGTGCGGAGCTGTTCGGCGCCGAGCGCCTTGGCCTGCGCCCAGGCGCGGCCCGATGGGACGAACGGCGTGCCGCCGCCGAGCGCCAACGCCGCCGCCGCCGTGCCGCCCCGCATGACCCTGCGGCGGGAAAGATCGTTCATGCCAGCCATTGTCTGCCCCCTGTGGTTATCGCGAAATCAGTAGCGGCCGACCAGCAGCCCGCCATCGACGGCGATGACCTGGCCGGTGAGGTAGCGCGCGGCGGATGAAGCCAGGAACACCGCCACGTCGGCGATGTCCTCGGGCTCGCCGACCCGGCCGAGCGGGATGAAGGCGGCGGCCTGCTCCAATCCCTCCGGCCCCAGCGAGTGTTCGCGCGACAAGGCCTGCGCGGTGCGGATGTAGCCCGGCGCGATGCCGTTCACGCGGATGCCGCGGCGCGCCAGCTCGACGGCCAGGCCGCGCACCAGCCCCACCACCCCGGCCTTCGCCGCCGAGTAGTGCACGTGCTCGTCCCAGCCATAGGCGATGCCCATGATTGACGACATCGCGATCACGGCGCCGCCGGCGCCCATGGACGGCGCCGCGGCGCGCACCACCCGGAACACGCCCTTGAGGTCCACATCGAGCGTCTGGTCCCATTTCGCGTCCGTCAGCTCGGCAAGCGGGACGCGGTGGGCGATGCCGGCATTGGCCACCACGCAGTCGAGCCGCCCGTAGGCCGCCTGCGTCGCGGCGACGGCGGCGCCGACCGCTTCGGTGTCGGTGACGTCGAGCGGATGGAAGCGCGCGGCGCCCCCTTCGGCCGCGATGGCGTCGGCCACTTCCTGGCCTTCCTGAATAAGCACGTCGGTCACCATCACGGCATAGCCGGCGCGGGCGAAGGCGTGCGCGGTGGCGCGGCCGATGCCGATTCCGGCGCCAGTGACGATGACCGAAGGAACGATCTGGTCGCTCATAGCATGACGTCCCCCGAGTTCGGACCCAACGTCTGGCCCACGTAGATCGCAGCCGCCGGGGAGGCCAGGAACGCGACCGTTTCCGCCACATCCTCCGGCGTGCCGAACCGTCCAAGCGGCAGCTCGGCGAGCTTGGCCTGCCGCCAGGCCGGCGAGAGGCGCTGCACCAGCTCGGTGTCAATCGGGCCGGGCGCCACCGCATTGACCCGGACGCCGCGCTGGTTCAACTCGCGGGCCATCGACTTGGTGAGCCCGATGATGCCGGCCTTGGCCGCAGCATAGTGCGCCAGCTCGATCCCGCCGAGCTGGCCGAGCTGGGATGCGATATTGACGATCACGCCCTCGCCGGCCGCCAGCATTGGCTGGACCGCCCGGCGGCAGCACAGGAACGTGCCGCGCAAATGCACCGCGATCATGCGGTCGAACTCCGCGACCTCCAGCGCCTCGAATGCCGATTGGTGCACATGGCCGGCATTGTTGACCAGCAGGGTGACGGGGCCGGCTGCCTCGGCTGCGGCGAACAGCGCCTCGACGCTGGCGGCATCGGCGACATCGGTCGCGACCGCGGTCGCGTGGCCGCCGGCTTCGCACAAGGCCGCCGCGACGCTCTCGCCGCGGGCGCCATCGATGTCGGCCACCACCACGCGCGCACCGGCCCGGGCCAGGTGCGTGGCGATGGCCCGGCCGATCCCGCTCGCGGCGCCGGTGACGATCGCATGATGCTGGCTGAGCTGCATCAACTGATCGCCTCCTGGATCGCCATGCGCCGGCCGCGGCGGAGGCTCAGCGCCATCAGCACGCCGTAAACCGTCAGCAGGCTGAACGAGAACAGCGTTGTCAGCACGCCAAAGGCGAAGATGTTCGGATGGATCTCGACGGCGAAGGTGCCGTAGATGGCGAGCGGCAAGGTCTGCGCGCCGCCCGCGGTGAACAACGTGCGGGCGAACTCGTCGTAGCTGAGGGTGAAGGCGAACAGCATCGCGCTCAGCACGCCGGGGAAGATGAGCGGCAAGGTGATCTTGCGGAAGGTCCGCACCGGCGAGACGCCGAGGCTCCAGGCGGCTTCCTCGACCGACGGGTCGAACCGGTTGAAGATCGCCAGCAGCACCAGGAAGCAGAACGGGTAGGTATAGACCACGTGGGCGACGAACGACGTGCTCCACCAGTTGCGGTCGATGCCCAGCCCATTGGCGACCAGCGCAATGCCGAGGCCCACCAGGACGCCGGGCACGATCATGCCGAGCACGATCAGGTAGAAGGCGGCGCCCGAGAAGCGGAACCGGCGCCGGAACGCCTGCGCCGAGAGCACGCCGAGCACGGTGGACGTCACCATCGTCATGAAGGCGAGCGACAGCGACCGCAGCAAGGCGGCGCCGATCGGCAAGGGGGCGACCCGGCTGGGCGGCGCCCAGCCGAACAGGTGCTGGTACCAATAGGTGGACCACTCGACGATCGGGAAGTTGGGGCCGCCGATCGGACCGGTCTGGAAGCTCAGGATCGCGAGCACCCCCAGCGGGGCGTAGAGGAACACCAGGAACAGCACCATGAAGGCCATCAGCGGCCAGCGCAGCGAACCCTGCACGTCAAAGCTCCTCGCGCAGGTTGACGAAGCGCAGCAGCCCGGCGACCGCCACCGCCATCAGCACCGTCAGCACCACGCCCACCACCGCGGCGAAGGCCCATTTCAGCGAGCCGACCTGGGAGACGATGATGTTGCCGAGCAGGTTGACCTTCCGGCCGGAGAGCGCCGCCGGCGTCGCGAACTCGCCCAGCACCATGACCGAGACGAAGATGGCGCCGACGACGACGCCGGGCATGCTGAGCGGCAGGATGATGGTGCGGAAGATGCGGCCCCAGCCGGCGCCAAGGTCGCGTGCGGCTTCGAACAGGCTCGGCTCGATGCGCGACAGCATGAAGGCGATCGGGCCGACCATGAACACGACGTAAACCTGCGTCATGCCGATGACGACGCTCAACTCGGTGAACAGCAGGGCGGTGATCGGCTGGGTGATCAGGCCCAGTTTCAGCAGGATGATGTTGACCGCGCCCTCGGTGCCGAGCATCGGGCGCCAGGCGACGACGCGGATCAGGAACGAGGTCCAGAACGGCACCACGCAGGCGACCAGCAGGATGGTCTGGATGGTCTTGTTGCGGACGAACAGGCCGATGTAGAGCGCGACCGGGTAGCCGATCAGCAGGGTGGCGGCGAGGGTGATCAGCCAGAGCCGGACGGTGGTCCACAGCGCATCGAGGTAGGTGGCGCTCGAGAAGAAGAACTGCCAGCTCTTGAGCGTCAACTTGGGCGAGATGGCGAAGGTGGTCTGCGTCCAGAAGCTGACATAGACCATCATCAGCATCGGCACGACCAGGAACAGCGTCATCCAGATCAGCCCCGGCGCCAGCAGCCACGTGGCGGTCCGGCGGCGCGGCTGGCGGACCGGCGGCGCTGCGGCGAGGGTGCCGGGGGCGAGATCGGCTCTGGCGTCCATCGGGGAGTCCATCAAGGCTCGGCGAACAGCAAGGCGGCGTCGGCAGCCCATTCGAGGGCATAGACGCCGTCGCGGACGAAATCGGGCGGGGTACGATGGCCGAGGTAGTATTCGACCTCGAACGGCCGCCCGGCGTCGATGTCGAACAGGCCGATCAGGCGGGCGCCGGAGTATTCGCTGGCGAGGAAGCGGCCGGCCATGCGGACCTGGCCGGGGCGCTGCGGCGCGTCGGGGCCGGCGACGGCGACGTTGTCCGACCGGATGCAGTAGGCAGCCGGGCCGGAGCCGGCCTCGCGGCCCAGGGCGGCGCCGAGGCCGGGGGCGTTGAAGGCGCCGTTCGCGACCTGCCCGTGCAGGACGTTGTAGCAGCTCAGCAGGCGGGCCACATCGCGGCTGTTAGGCGCCTCGATCAGCCGGTCGGGCGTGTCAATCTGCGCGACCCGGCCTGCGGACAGCACCGCGACCCGGCTGCCCAGCGCCAGCGCCTCCTGCTCGTTGCCGGTCACATGCAGGAAGGTGGCGCCCAGATGCGCGTGGATGCGCCGCAGTTCGATCATCATGCGTTCGCGCAGCCGGGCGTCGAGCGCCCCGAGCGGCTCATCGAGCAGCACGATGGCCGGCTCGGCGATCAGGGTGCGGGCGAAAGCGACGCGCTGCTTCTGCCCGCCGGAGATCTGCGACGGCAAGCGGGCGCCGAGGCCGCCGAGGCCGGTGACGTCCAGCGCCTGATCGACCCGGCGGGCGATCTCGGCCGGGTCGGCGATGGCGCCGTGCTGCCGATGGCGCAGCCCGAAGGCGACATTGTCGGCCACGCTCAGATGCGGGAACAGTGCGAAGGACTGGAACACGAAGCCTACGCCGCGCTCATGCGCCGGGCGGCCGGTCACGGAGGCACCGCCGATTCGGATATCGCCCGCGTCGAGCGGCTCGAAGCCGGCGATCAGGCGCAGGATGGTCGATTTGCCGGACCCGCTGGCACCGAGCAGGGTGACGTATTCGCCGGCGTCGATCGACAACGACAGGCGGTCGAGCACGGCCCGGCCGGCAAACGCCTTGACCACGCCCTGCAGTTCGAGCGCGGGATGCCCCGTGTTCTCCTGCGGCAGTACTGTCACGCAAGCAACATGATAGCTGAACCTCGCATAAGTAAAGACTTGCACCGGCTCGTCACTGGCGCAAGCGCAATCATGACTAGCTCACGTCTTAGGCAAACTGCCACATGATCGAGCAGTGATTGCTAAAACTTTGGTCGTTATCGATGCTTAAAGCCCGTTTTGGAAGTCATGGTGCGGACAATTGCTTGCGGTTTGGGTGGACGGCGCGATGGGTCATGAGGCGGATCATGGCGAGGGTGACCATGGCCTCGGACACCTCTGGCAGGTGCTC
>JAABUX010008077.1_pt1 | contig 12207 bp, 23 predicted proteins | sample 5561851 | NCBI WGS metagenome assembly JAABUX01 (sample SAMN10711883, study PRJNA513361) | rock metagenome | isolation source: Antarctica rocks | place: Antarctica: Victoria Land, Richard Nunatak red sandstone | collected 2016-01-03 | reverse complement strand
CCGCTGCCGCTCTGCTCACTGCTGCGCTGCCTTGCCTCCTAGCGGCGTCAGGTTGATCCACTTGCCGCCAACGCCCCTCGCGCGCCGGACCTGTCTCCTCCGCGCTATGCACAGCAGGGCGACGACGATCGCCGCCACGCCCAGCACGATCGTCGCCGACAACAGCACCTTCGTTGTGTGGACACAGACAGGCCTCAATGAGGGTTTGTAGTTGGCCTAGCTGACGCTGTAGTAAGTCGGTCAGGAATGCAGTGAAGGATGGGCTACGGTGGGTATACCATGTTTGGGCCAGATCGGATGCTCAGGTTTGAGGCTCCAGTCTGACTCTCACTTGTTGCTGCGCCCAGCGTCGCGAGGAAAGTCAGCACGTGGTCCAGCGACAAGCGCACCTTGTTTGCGTGCTGCTCTATGGCGGCACGCTCGACCTTCGCATCGCTGAACAGCTGCCGGTACTGCTCCTGCATCTCCTCGTCCGATATGAGCGGCTTGCTGCCCAGCGCCTTCTGCTGCTCCGCCGGCGGCGCCTTCGGGGTCACGGTCATCAGCCCCGCGCACTTCACCGTGATGCCCACGTTCGAGTAGTCCGCCTGCGTCGGCCCAGACCGTCGCTGAACTCAGCGCCTTGCGATGGCCACGTCGCGCATTACGCCCGTGCGAGTCGGCCTCTGCAACTGTGGAGTGCATACGGCAGCCCGCATCGCCTCTTGCGCCGTGTCGCAAAAGTTGTTGACACAGTCCAGCACAGGGTCCTCGGCCTGACACATAATGTCGGGAGTTGACCGGGGTACAAACGCGCACACCGTCCCTGAGAAGCCGGGCATGAAGTCCGTCGCCAGCAGCCAGTTGAGCTTCGGCACGAACTCCGGCCGCAGGTCGCCCGCGCCCTCCCCGCCATACAGCAGCACGTCCTCCTGCACGCAGTCCAAACCGCCGTCCGTAAGCTCGCACAGGATGGTTGAGCTCTGCAGGCTACGGCCGTGCGGCGCATGGCGTGGGTTGCTGGCACCGCCTTTCATACGGGTGTTGCGCGCTGTCCAGCCATTGGCTTGCTGCAGCTCAGCGCATGCTCGCAGCAACACGAGGAGAACGCTTCGCGGCACGCCTTCAGCGGCGCCGTGGTGTTGCAGAACTCCCAGTCCTTGTGCGTGGCGGAGTACCACAGCAGCCGGTCCTCTGCACGCAGTGCAGCGCACCGTCAGAGAGCTTGCGCCACAGGCTACTGTATGGCCTCATCACACCTGTGAGCTCCCTGGCAGTCAGCAAAACGCGTGCATGCCGACGGAAGATCAGGTTCTGATCAGCCAAGGCTACGTATCCGTGCGACGAGCCCCTTTGACGGACAGAGTCCAGCACGGAAAATGCCGGCAATCCCACATGAATTGCGCACGGGCCGGGGGGCTCTTCTCCCGGACATACGCCGGCCGCCCGCCCTCGCAGTGGTGCAGCTTGTACCGGCCGTCCAGGCCCCCCGGCAGCAGCGGCACGTGCTTGTCCGCGCCCTTCACGCTGAGCGAGCACAGCCCCTTGTACGCCCCTGCGCGGCGCTGATTAGCGGGTCGAGTCACGTCCAGCTCTCAGGAGGCGAATAACTCCATGATATTGCGGGCTCCACGGCACTGCAGAACTTTCATGAGGGTTACATACACACACAGGCTTTGGGCGCAAAGCCGTCGCAGGAGTCCACATTTGGCAGCACGTCAGCAAAGCGGCGCAGAGAAGCCACGAAATGCCATCGGATGGGTGACCGGGTTCTGCGGCACCTGTCAGCAGCACTTTGCCGGTGAACTGGTCGACGGTGCAGGTGGACGTCTGTGCCTCCGCCTCGTCGAAGACATAGTCCCCGTACACGTCGTCGTAGAACCCCGTCTCGCTGTCCAAGTAGCTGTCGCCCTCCAGGTAGGGCTCGTCCTGTGCGGGTCACGGCCCCTCGTCAGGTCGCGTGCCTCCTCTGGGCCTCGGCTGTGTAGCTGCCTCTTGGCCAACACAGCTGATGCCCAAGACATGGACGTGCAGCTGCTCGTTAGACACAGCAGTGCAGATTCGGACCCGCCACCTAAAAGCCTGGCGAGTTCCGTTTGCTTCTGTAGTGCAGTGCAAGCTCGCAGCATGCGATGAACCGCGATGATGCCCTGTCACGTCAGACCAAGGCGCGTGCCGCTCGGCTCTGACCGCGTGCCTCGCTGCCAACCCGACTTGTGGCGCTCGGCTCCGAATGCCAGAGACCATCCCAGACCGCACCTCATCGCGGGGTCCTTGAGGGTCGAGCCTGGACTTGCCGAGACCGCCGCCCTGCTGGCGCACTGCATCGGCTGCACCTGTAAAGGCCATCTTGCCGCCTTTGCCGCTGCCTTTCGCTTGGCTGAGGGTGCGGCCGGTCAGTGCTGCAGACGTGGCGATCTGTTGGGACGGGCGCTCGCGCCTGTGATCCGACGGCTGAGACTCTGATCCCAACGTGGTTTTGCTGTCCGACGAGACTGACGGCGCCGCAGAACATGGCGGAGACTGCTGTGTCAGGACAAACAGCCAGAAAACGACCGGCAGGCAGCGAGACAGGCGCAGGGGCGATGCCTCCATGCGCTGCCGCAGAGGGCGCAGCAATGTTGAGGCTGCCGGTCTGCACCAGGACGTGCTTGAGGAGGCTCGCAGTTCGAATTCCCACAAGACAGGGCGTCCCGCTCTGGATCCGCCGTCGGCAGCGAAATGTGGATCTCGCGCAAGGCGCAGTGATGTCGGTAAATCGGTTTCTGCATGCATCATCATGACCGAACCGCCATCCATGCTGCGATGAAGCCATGCCAGACTGCAATTGTTGTCAATCGAAATTACGCGTTCAGCGCTGCATGCGCTGCATGAGCCTCGTCGGACCTGCTCGCCGAGTGGACCCGTGCACCTCGTGAAGGCGGATGGGCTGTTGCACATCGCGGTCCGGAGGGTTTCAGAGCGGGCGAGCAGACGGCGGAGGCCGTGATCGAGGGACACAAGGCTTCAAGCCGCCCCGTTGGAAGTCCACTGACCCCATCACCGACTCTGAGCTGAAGGTCCGCACGCCTCGCCTGCCGCATCGCAAGGACCTCCGCCCCCGTGTCGCCCGCCATGCCTCCCCTCCTACCTAGACCTCAGCTTGGCTGCCTGCGTACTGCAGCGTGAAGCATCAGCTCGTGGCGAGTGCACCCGCATCTGCATTTGCAGCACATGCAAGACAGTCGTACCATGCCTTGTCCGCCTGATCATCATTGATCTCGTCATGTGTGCCTGGCGCAGCGGAAGCGCGAGGAGTTCTGGGACACAGCACCCCACTATGGCGGCGACAGAGGTGAGCGTGTGGAGTTTGATGCAGACCGCTGCTGGGCTCGATACACTGCAGACACAGCAGCATTGCACACAGGCCTGCTGTGACTTGATGCGGCGTTGCGATGAGGTTTGGTAAGTTGAAGACACTCGTCGGTAGATTTGGGTTTCCTTCGTTCTTATCACACCCTTAGGAAAAGTGTTGTGACGACCATTACGTTGTGACGCTGCGCAGTGATTTGGGACGCGCTCAAGGGCACGTGCGAGGCCCCGGATCCCGAGACAGCGCGGCTCATCATCGAGAGTGCTGGCGTCATCGTTGGCAAAGCAGACGGGACGGTATTCTACGATGAGCGGGGTGCGCAAAAAGCTGCACTGCTCCGTCAGGGGCAGCTGATTACGCGTGCGAGTATATGGCTGCTGTGGTCAGAGCTTTCTGTGCACCTTCACATGGGAAACGACCTGCAGGGATGAGGCTTGTTTGCATTATGCGCAACAGCTCGGTACATGGACCTGTGTCCCCTGACGGGGGCTGTGCGTTGCACGCAGGTGCGAAGTACGAGCTGCCGAAGTATGCGCTCAGCGCGCCGACGAACCTGCTGAAGGACAGGTCAGACGCCCTTACAGCGCCAGGGGACGTCGAGATGCAGACGCAGCGATGACCCGCAAGAGGGCCCTCAGCGCGCACTCGTCAGCCGGAGCGCGCAGTCATCGTTTTCGTGGCTGGCCAGCGCCGGATGCGAGAGCCGGGCCCGCGTCCTGTCAAATGCTTGAAGGAGAGGGGTGCTCAGCGAGCCTGTTCCAGCGCTGTCCTGTGATCAGACATGAGGACTGTCAGGCTTCTACGGCACATGGGGCAGCTTGGCCGGTGTCATCACGCGCTCGGCAAACGTAGGCAGGATGCGCGGTGGCTGCCAAGCTGGCCGGATGCGTCAGCAAGGATGCATGGGGTGCTGTCAAGTGGCGCTTGTGCGAACGGAACGGACAACGGCATTGCGAGTGGTGGCAGACCTTGGCGTTAGCTAGCATGCTTCGCTGGTATCCATGTGCACTCAGGCTGAGCACCCATAGGCTGTGCTGATGGGAAGCTTGTGTAATTAGAACTGAGGTACCCTCCCTTCGGTTTTGTGTTATTTGTGCTGAAAAGAAACCGTCCGAGTGTCTAGTTATGCTGTGTTCAGACCCTTGTCATCAATGAAAGCATTAATACCGACTCTCAAGGCATTCGTTCAGTTATAAATGGTTCGTGCGGTGCGCAGCAAGCGAAAACCACTTCCTGCGCCTCCCTGCGCTTATGCTGGCGGAATACTGTGCACATCAGTGGACGGATGCGCACATCTGTCCGTGACATGCAAGGCTCAGTTCATGGGAAGGATGGCATCCAGCATGGCCGTCGCCGACGTCGTCACGCTGTGGCGCAAGTGGATGACCCTTTTGAGCCCTGCCTTGCTCTTGATCGTATGCACCGGCGCCTTCTTCTTATTCGCTGGCTTCACCGTCGGCCGCCGGTGCGGTTTGGCATGCGGCTTAGCATGCGGCTTAGGGTGAGGCTTGGGATGCGCCTTGGCGTGAGGCTTAGGGGGCGGCGCCGCGTGAGGCTTGGGCTTTCCTGCCTGGCTGCTGCTCTTGCTGCCGGTTGTGCCTGAGGACGACGAAGGCGCCGCCGTCTTGGCTGGACCGGGCTGCGCGGCGGTGACCGGCACGGTCCGCCCCTGCGCCGGAGCGTCGGCTGTGGGCGCTGTGGCGGTAGGCGCGGGGCTGCTGGGCACGGGCACCGGTGCCGGGGCTGCCACCGGACCGAGGCCTGTAAGGAACGATGGGGTCCCGGCCGGTGGGACGGCATTGGGGGCCCTGCGTGGCGACAGTCGCTGTGACTCATTGAAACCGCTGTTTCTACGGGCATCTCCTGATCGTTTGTGCCTGTGATGCGAGTGGACGATACCCTGCAGCGGTCAAGGCGACAGGGCATATGCAGCAGGAACATCCTGCAGTGACCCCGACGGCTGATGCCAAGGCGGCAAGGGAAGGGTCACCTGTACAGCGGCCAGACATCGAGCATGCGCTGCTGCTGGCCGGCGCTGAAGCCGTTGCGGCACACGTCGTCCGTGTAGTCCATGTAGTTCCTGGCCACACAGAGGTTGGTGGTTTTCAGCTTCAGCTGGCGGACTTGAACGCTGACAGTACCACATCTGGATGATGCTGGGGCACAAGGGTTCTGCAGGTCTCAGCGTTGTCAAGCTTGAGAGCGCTTCAATACGCTATCGGAAAGAGGTTATGTCAGTGAAAAAGATTGCACCTGATGGGATCTGTGCCCGGGATGGCCGGGCATGTGCTCCGTGGCGAGCAGAAGAACGCCGAGGAAGCCTCCGGGTGCGTGTCCTGGACCATGTCGCCGGGTCCGTCGCAGTCGTTACCGTTGAATGTGTGATACAGCCCCAGCCAATGGCCTGTCAAAGTAAGACGGACTGTCAGCAACCATCTTGCGTGTTAACGCTCTGCTGCAAACGTTGTTAAACCCCCATCAGCATGTTTTGCTAGAGAGGTAGCTCCTGCAGACGGAAGCCTTCTGGCAGGTCTGGTGTGGTCTGCGGCACAGGCGGCTGACTGTGAGAGGTGCGCACCGACTTCGTGCACGCCGACGATGCCAAGGTTGAAGGTGTACTGACTGGACACCGCCGAGCCGCCGGGCATCGTGCGGTCGTTGAGGTACACGGCGTCGTACGTAGGGAAGTCGACCGTGTCCCACGGGTTGTAACTGCGGGTGGGCGCCCTTCCACGTCAGGCGGTGACACGGTGGATCATCACACAGCGGATGTGAGGTCAAATTTTGCAGCTCATGGCACACCTCTGATGGGGAAACATGCGGCGCTCGAGGGGAGACCAGGCAGACATGTGACACTGATCGGTCAAGCGGTGAGGCTCAACGTGGTCAGGAAGCTTTCATGCCATCAGGCAACTCACCTGTATCCCAGCAGCGTGGAGCCACCGCTGAGTGCTGCAAATCGCGCTGTATAGATGTTGAGCTGCGCAGTTGACAACCGCAACGTGTTAGCAAACAGTGAAGAGCAATTCGCTGCAGATACGTTGTGAGCTTCCGCAGGGCGTCGCCACCGGCGAAACAGTCATGAGCGTGACATGCAACAAAGGGAGGGAGCTGCGCATGCGCCCTGCAAGACGCATGCACCACGCTTGAGCCATAAAGTATGCAGCACGGTCAAGGCGCCCACCACCGAGGCGTTGCCCTTGTGCAGCGCCGTCGTCATGTCGGCCTCCTGCTGCGTCTGCGACTGCAGGTTCTGGAACCAGTCCGCATTGAGCGTGCGGTCCACGCCCGCAAGGCTGAACCCGAACCCGACGCCGTTGTAGACGCTGTTCAGGACGCCCATCTGGGCCGTAATGGCGCTGTCGGAGACGTAGCCGTCGGCCACGTCCTGAGCCTGCGAACGCGTGGGTCGAGCTTCGTCGATGGAGCAATCCAGCGGCAGAGGCGGCCCCGCTGCCGCACAGGTGAGGGTATGGTCGAAGGCAGCACGCAGCGAAAATTGGGTGCGTGTCCTACAAACGGTGCTTCCGAGTGGTGCGACTCTCCAAAGCGTAGTGGCAGATTAATGGCAGACGGACTGCTGTGGCACGTCAGGTATGCGGCGGGCTGGTCCAGGCGGGCTGGTCCATGATGGCCTCATCAAAGGAAGCTGCGCAAGCGGCTGCACCTGGTAGACGACGTGCCAATACACCGGAATGTTGATCAGCTTCGCGTCGTCCTGCGCTGATGGGTTGGTGCTGGTGCTGCCGGTGCGTTGGGCCTGGCGCTGCGCGATGGCGTGCTGTATGGGCGCCTCGACCTCCGCCAGGCGCTCCGGCCCCACGTGCGCGTTGCCGCACTGGAACGTGTGCCCTGAGGGGTCCTCTGCCAGGTGCCTGTGCCCCGGGCCGGCCCTCGCTCCGACGCCGGTGACTGTACTGCCAAGGGCCGCTAGGAAGGCGAGCGCCGCCAAACGCATGCGCCTTGACATTGTCTTGACGGTCGGTGGACCCTCCCTTACATGATGGGCGAGTTGCCAGCTACTTTGGCCACCTGGAGACGAGGAGACTCACGCGCAGGGGGGGTAGTGCTACACTAAATTGCGGATGCGAGTCTGCTTAAGGTACGCGTAGTACTCTTGAGGTCTAGTCTGGACAGGCGGCAGGACAAGTTGCGCCCTCGCATCGGGCTAAAGTACACCCCTTTGTAAAGGGTGTCAGCAGGGTATTACGAGTACGCGATTGCTTCGGCGTGAAGCCCACCTGGCAAGTAGGCACGGCTAGCAGGGCGAGAAGGATTGCGGAGGCCGCCCACACGGCACATCACGGTACTGCAGCCTCTGGTGACCGCCAAACGCGTGGAGAGGGTGGCTCAGCCAGCGACTGTGCTTCGAGAGCATCCTAGTCATCTGCTACCCGCCGGCCGGAGCGTCATCAGCTTTGCGTGGCTGGTGTGCAGCCCCCGCAGACAGCAAACCATTCACAGGGAGCAGCCCACTACGAGCGTGACCTCACAACACGGCGTCGCCGCTTGTTCGGCTCCCGTACCTGCAGTTGCTTTTCATCAGCTAATCCGCCTTCCGTCCTGCGCTGCACCGTTCAGCGGTGGTATCGATGCTGCAAAGCTTTCCAACGGCTGAGACTGGGTCAGGCCCCATGCCGACCCGCAACTGCACCGCCGACTAACTCGATGCACATTGGTGGACAGGATCAGCGCATGGTCAGCAGGACCGCGGCCGCAAGGTGACGAGCATGCACTGGAGCCTGGTGCTGCTGGTGGCGGCCTGCTGCGCCGCGAGAGCCGTGGCTGATGGCGTGGTCCCAGCGTTCGTGTGCGCGACAACAGAGCCGCACCCGCATGTGCAGGTGAGGCTGCCAGCAGACCGATTCTGGGTTGTCTAAACAGCATGTTCTTGAGCGTATTGTCTCGGCTCACAACTGCTGCCAAAACACTGTCTCACTGCGCTCAAAGCAGTCTGTGAAGCTGTGCGGTATGTGCCATTACAGGCAGCTGTGGAGAGCTCATACTCACAGTACAAATCAGCAAAGGCAGGTCAGCGGTCCGCCGCCTTCAGCCCAGTGACCATCCCGGTCGTATGGCACGTCATTTCTCAGGCGCGCTGACCCACCGTTCTGCTCAGACATTGGCTCAAAGTCATGCCCTAGCCGCGCAGCATGTGCCGCAATGCCAAAGCCAAGCATTGCCACTGCATCATCAGCGGCTGCACACCAATCCAGCAAACCGCCAATGCATCCGCCGTCTTCCGCTGCGCTCCCGCGCAGGCACAGCCGTGCACTGACTCACGTTTGCTTCCGTGCATACGACAGGGACCGGACCCGGTGGTGGACGGCAACATCCTGGACGCCCAGATCACGACCCAGATCGCGGTGCTGAACCAGGTGTACAACCCCATCGGCTTCAGCTTCGTGCTGCAGGCCACCGACCGGACCGTCAACGCGGACTGGTTCCAGAACATGGTGTCCGGCAGCAGCCAGGAGTCCGCCGCGCAGTCGGCGCTCCACACGGGCAACATGGGCATGGTGCGCAACCCCTGATCAGTCCCAACCCGTGCTCGAACGTGCCTGTCACGCACCTCAGAGAATTGGTAAGCTGAGCACTTGCATCCTCGCATGCCCTGAGCTCGATCATGATCCCTAGCACACAGCATCGGGTTCTCATCTGCGTCGTCTCAGGTTTGGTTTGCAAGCTGTGCCGTGCGCTCTGTGAGTGCACGCTCGGTGCTTTTCAGGCATGCATGGTCTGATGGCAGAGATACGATGCCTCGCAGTTGAACATGTACTCGGCGCGGCTGCCTTCGTCGACGCCCGGCAGCATGATCCTGGGCTACGCGTACTCGCCCTGGGACACGGCGACGCAGGTGCGCGGGTGCTCGTGGCTGTGTTCGAACTCGCATTCTAGCCGATTCATATGGCACTGTGCAGCGGTTGTCAGCAGGACCAAGCAGCTTGCAGTGACCAGTGAGGCATAGTCAGTGCAATTGCTGTGGTCTCGCCTCTGTGTCCCAACTCAGTGTCGGATCCTAAGCCGTCGCTCCTTGCCGAGCTGCCTGCGCCGAGCCTCACAACGGTGCTCACGCAATGCTGTCCCAAATCATGCAGGTCACCAGCGACGCGGTGTTCATTAATGACCGCGCCGTCGCCAACGGCACCGCCGTCAGCTCCGTGTTCACCTTCAACCTGGGCATCGTCTCGGTGCATGAGGTGAACCGGCCAAGCCGCCGGACTACAATCGCGGCCTCTTGGCACAGCAGCCGTGCACGTGCTTGTTTTGCAGCAGAGCTGCTGGGCACCACCGGTCAGGCAAACAGCCTTCAATACGTCGCTAGCACAACCATGACATACGTCCCTGCCTTTGCGCTCACCTGTTGGAAGGGCCAACGTCGGGACCGAACGCAGGTGCAAGTAACCTCTTGAGTCCTGACTCCGTGTCGCGCCTGCAGGTGGGTCACTGGCTGGGGCTGTACCACACGTTCAACGGCGGGTGCTCGGACCCGGGAGACAGCGTCGGCGACACACGGGCGGAGTCATCAGCCGCCTTCTACTGCACGGCCCGCAACTCCTGCCCAGGTGCGTGCCCGTCGTGACTGCGCGTTATGAAGAGCTGCTGACCCTACAGAATGCAGTGGATGCGCAATGCACTGCGCTACATGCATTGAACCGTGATCAGTGTTGTTGCCTGCGTGTCCTTTCCGTAGGCCTGCACGGAAGCTGGCCTTGACGACTGCTGGGCATTAGTGCATCCTGATCAGCGCTTGAGCAGACCCTTATCAGGTGCACATTGCTGCCACGCAGGTCTGCCGGGCGCTGATCCCATCAACAACTACATGGACTACACCGACGACAAGTGCCGCAACGGCTTCTCCTTCGGGCAGCAGTCGCGCATGCAGGACATGTACACCCTGTACCGGTCCGCAGCAGCCACAGCGGGTGTGCTGGGATTCCTCATTATACCCATCTGCGATGCACCCATGCAACCCTCACCGCCACCTCAGGCCGTGACACGCAACAGCTCCATTGGTGGCAGGGTCTCGTGCCAGCGACCACCTGACCGTGCCGTGTCAGTCATGAAGGAAGCCTTGCGGTACTTAACCGTGCGCGCACTTGCATCGCAGGCGGCGCCTCAGCGACGTCGACGGGCGCCACGAGCACAAACAATGCCGCGGTCCGCTCGGCTGCGGGCATGGTGGCGGCGCCCACGCCGACGCCCGTGCCGGTCGCCGCGCCGGTCGCGACGCCCAAGCCGGTGGCGAAGCCGACGCCGACGCCGGTCCCCGTCAAGCTTCAGCTGCCGAAAGCAAAGGTATGCGACGGCTTCGCATGAAGACCTGTCCGTGCCCATCAACCATGCCGCGGTCCTGGAGTATTGCCTCGGGCTGGCGCGACCTCCTTACTAGCTTCCGTACCGTACATGGATGAGGGCATGCAAGCTACTAGCCCAGCCTTGATGCTGATGCCATACGTTGCCGCGTGCAGCCCACGCCGAAACCTGTCAAGGCGGCGACCAAGGCAGCAGCCAAGGTCAAGGTCAACACCACGACGAAGAAGGCGAAGCAGCAGACATCGCACCGCCTCTTCCTGCCCACGGGCTAGGGCCAGCTGCGCTGGCGCGCCGAGCTGCTGACGCCGTCTCAGATACCGCGGCGGCGCTGGCCCGACACAGCTGCGGTCGGTCAGGGTCAATTCGTCGCTAAACAGTGTCAGCAACATACCAATCGCGCAACACGACCCTGTGCGCTCCGATGCGCGCCTGGCCTTCGCCAGGAGAAGTCGAGGCGGTGAAACAAAGTCGCCGCAGAACGAATGTCCCTCAAAGAACATTGCTTCGCTTGCTCAGGAACCCAGTAGAAACTCCGCGAGCAATATGCGCTCGGTATTTGTTGCTTTGCGCTGGCTCCTTGGTTCTCAGCGGGCTGTCCTTGCTGTGCTGATGACGATCCTTGACCTGCCACCACACACCCTCATATTCGAACAGCCAGCACGACCGTGCCCACTCTAGATGCTAGTCTCCTTTCTGTCTGAGTCTGTCGCAGGTTTGAATTGTAATGTCAGATTCGACTGGCTCCTCTCTTGCTGCGCTTTTCCACGTCACTCATATCTTCAGCTATCCGCGCGAATGGTCTACGTGGTCGGCCACGCTTGCTGAGCGCGTCGCTATGGCCAATCTGCTTCCAGCACCGCCGCCGCTGCGCTGTCCTCCATTGCAGTGGGCAAACTTGCCCTCGCCGGCAGGCCTGCACGACCGATGCAAGCGGCCGCGATTGTCGAGGATGCGCGCCCCGGCTGCTATAAACGCCCCCGACCAGACCGCAGAAACGAAAACAGCGGAGCAGGTGAGATGCAACGCAGTCTCGGACACACTTCCTGGTGGGAGTTATCCGGCTCTGGACGTCACCACAGAGCAAATAGTAGCCTCCAGCGCAAGCACCTTCGCATCATTGCCGCAGCTGGGTAGGGCATCTGGGCACCTGCATGGATTGCTTCCATCAGCAGTTTGTGAAGCCGACGCCTGCACGATCGGCAGGCGACGGCGCTCAACATCGAGGGCCTCAGCCGGGAGTACTGCGACGAGTTCTCGTGCTCGAGCTCGCCGGCGGTGGAGCAGACGATGCGCATCCTGTCGCGGGACATCCAGCGGCGCGGCGTCACGCGCAGCCTGTACGGTCCGACAGTCCAGTACCGGGTAACGCCCGCGTAAAATGCGCCGTTTTCAAGCCATACTGCTGCGTTCATGCCGTCGGTTTTGAATGCCAGCACGCAGTCTGTACCCTGGCTTCGCATCCGGAAGCGGGTGACGCGCAGCTTTCCTTGCGGCGTCTTCATGCCTTTCGGTCCTGGGTGCCAGCATGCCCCGTATAAAAAGCAAACGATCAACGCATT
>JAABUX010008076.1_pt1 | contig 12210 bp, 13 predicted proteins | sample 5561851 | NCBI WGS metagenome assembly JAABUX01 (sample SAMN10711883, study PRJNA513361) | rock metagenome | isolation source: Antarctica rocks | place: Antarctica: Victoria Land, Richard Nunatak red sandstone | collected 2016-01-03 | reverse complement strand
GACGCGTCGTGTCGCGCCGCTCATCATCGCGGGGGCATTCATCGCCGTGGGCACTGCCGTGCTTGCGCCCGCATTCGAGGCGGCAGACATTGTTGGGGCCGCAGTCGTCTGTACCGAGGTGCCAACAGGTGGCGGGGCAGCGGGGGTGTTCGTCGTTGCACTAGTGGCACCACATGCGGCGAGTATGCCTGCGGCGGTACTGGCAAGTCCGGTCAGCACGATACGACGACGGAGCAATTGCGGACGATGCGACATGGCTGCTCTCCTATCTCACGCTTGATTTCACGCGCCACGGTAGTGGCAGTGCGATGGGCGAAATGCGGGTAGGCGGAAACGATGCACATCAGTCTTCACATCTGTTGCCGCGTCATGTAGCGGTCTTGCTCGTTGATTCCCGTGAACATCGCTTGGGTGACAGGAGTCTCTACGATGAAGCGACGCTCGCCACGGATATACATCTGCGTGACCGATGGCACCGCACCGCCTCTTTCCACGATGATGATGTCCGCGCGCATGCCAGGTGTGAGTGCTCCCCTGTCGGTCAGCCCGACCGCCGCTGCGGGCGTCGCGGTGAGCATTGCCACCGCTCGGGGCAGTGAGAGTACGTTCGCGTTGACGAGGAGCCACGCCGCATACAGCAGTGACGGCGCGTGATAGTCCGCGACGAGGATGTCCACCAACTCCCGGTGTGCAAGTTCGAGCGTGCTCGCGTTGCCGGAGATCGACCCGCCCCGCACCGCGTTCGGCGCGCCCATCGAGATGTACATTCCACGCTCGCGGGCATGCCGCGCCGCCTCAGTCGTCACGGGGAACTCCGCGATGCGGCAGCCGAGCGCGTGCATGGCGTCGACTTTCTCGGCGCTGTCATCATCGTGAGACATCAAGGTGATACTATATTCCCGTGTCGCATCCCGCAGTGCCGCGTACGTCTGTGCGATCTGCCCCTCGCTCGTGCGGGCGAACGCTTCGCGCTCCGTCAGCCACTCTGCGGCAGACATCCCGGTGAGGTCCGGGGCGAGGCGTTCCGCAGTTTTGCGTAGGTCGCGCAATTGCCCCTGGCCGGGCGCGTGGTCGTTGAACGAGACGAGCCGCGCTGACGCTTGGGGAAGCCGCGCGAGGATGGCGTCGAGTGAAGCCGCGAGGCGCACGTCGCAGCGATAGAGCACATGATGATCGATCAGGGCAGCACCGGACGCGCCGAAGGCGACGAGGGCGTCGTGCATCGCCGCCGTCCCCGCCACCGTGCGCTCCTTACCGGGCAGGTCGTTGAAACTGATCGCGTGGAACTGCGTCGTCACGCCTGCCATGGCGAGCGAGCGGTCCAACGTGAGCAGCGCGAGCGGGGCGGGGAGGTTTGCAAAGGGGCGTGGGTTGATCGCCTTCTCGACCGCATCGTTGTGCAGGCAGACGAGACCGGGCAGCACGAACTGCCCGCTCAGATGGGTCACAATCTCGTGGGGCGTCGTGGATGTGGGATAGAAATGCGGTGTCACGGCGACGATCCGGCCATCCTCGATGACCACGCTGCCGCCTTCGATCACCGCATCCGGCGTGACGATCGTGCCACCACTGAGGATACAGCGGGGTGCTGCTTCGTGCGCTCGATCCATGCGTCGCGTACTCCTGTTATCACCTGATGCGATCAGAGGCCGCGCGCGAGACGCACGGCTTCCGTGCCGAGCACGAGCGCGCGGACCTTCGCGAAGGCGATCTCTCGTGGAAGATGCCACATGCCACAGTCCGGAGCCGGATGCAGCCGCTCGGGCGGGACGACTTCGAGTGCTGCCGCGAGTCGCGCGGCGATGTGCTCTGGCGTCTCCGCTGCATCGCTACCGAGATTGAGGAGCCCGAGGATGACGTGTCTGTCGCCACAGTGCGTCAGGAGATCGGGCGTATGCCCCGGTTGCTCGTATTCGATGCTCATCCCGGCAATATCACACGCGGCAAGGAGCTCGAGACATTCAGCATATGCTGGGTCCGGCGCCTTCGCCTCTATGAAGTAGGCATAGCCGTAGCAGACATGTACGACGACCGGGGTCGTGATCCCCGCAACCATGCGATTGATCGCGCGCACGCCAAAGCGGCGTGCCCAGGAGATGCGGGTATGGAAAGCAGGCTCATCGATTTGCAGGAGGTCCACACCTTCGGCATTGAGCGCACCTAGCTCCTCGTTCAGCGCCGCCGCGAGTGCCATCGCCGCGGCTTCCTCGCCTCTATAGTATTCATCAACGAGGAAGTTTAGCGCGGTGAGCGGCCCGACTACCGTTGCCTTTACGGGCTTGTAGGTATGGCGCTTGAGGAATCGTACTTCACCGAGGGCGAGCGGCCCCGGCCAGCCAATTTCACCGACGATGCGTGGCGCGGCGTTCCGCAATGCTTCCTCTTCGGCACCGAGCGCGCGGCGCGTCACTGTCGACACCTCGCTTGCGCGCGTTAAGGAGGCACGATTCTGCATGTCGATCCCACGAAGGCGCGTAAAGAAGTGGCTCGCGTAATTCTGCCGTTGCGCTTCGCCGTCCGTGAGCAGATCGAGCCCTGCTCGTTCCTGATCGTGAATGGCAAGGAGTGCGGCATCCTCGCGAGCAATCTGCACGACGTCCGGCTCGGGTCGCCACCACGAACGGTCGGCGGCATTGATGCGCTCCGGTCTCACCAGCCACGAAGGCTTCGCGTAGCTACCAACGAGTTGCGTCGTTAATGGTCGCAACATCCTGCTCACCCCCGGATCAGTTGATTAGCCCGTTGCGTGACATCGCGCAAAGTCACCGTAACATCACTGCCGTCGAGGATTTTTGCACGAGCGTCGATAAGCTCTTGGTTTACTTGGAGTCCATTCTTACCCGGAAAACTTACCCACGGAACCACGTCCGTTACCTCGTCTAGAGCTGGTTGTAAGAGCTGGTTACCGTCGAAGTAGGGCTTGAGGTACTTCGAATCATCGGAGAGATGCAACCGCGTCGGGAAGAATCCGGACCCCTTTACATACGCGGTAAGTGATTCGGGGGAATTGAGGTATTTGATCCATTCCCACGCTGTGGTTTGTTGAGCAGGGTCCGTCGCGAGGATGAATAGCGTGTTACCACCCACTCCGAGTCGCCGCCGTTTACCGCCAAAGGTCGGTATAGCGGCAGTACCTAGGCTGAAAGCTGCGAATTGCCGGATGCTTTCGAGATTCGAGGTGAATTGCAGGGCATACATTCCTATCTGCCCACTGATAAAGCTCGTTTGCCCTTGCTGCTGAGGCATATGGACGCTACTCTTATCCTTGAGTACCATGTCCGCATACAACTGTATCGCTTCAATTGCTTCCGGGCTATCGACGCCGCATCGCACATCTGTGCCAGTACCAATGAGTGTCTGTGCGCCGTTTGACTCTGTGAGAATTTGCTCGGGGATCCATGCGCTCGATTCTGACACGTAGATGCCTGTCTTACCTGTTCGTTGGGTAATCTGTTGCGCTTGTGTGCGCACATCTGCCCACGTCGTTGCCGGTCGTTCGAGCCCTGCTGCCTTAAAGAGATCAGGATTGTAGAAAATGAGAGGGATGCTATAGCCGTACGGCATTCCGTGGAGGACGCTATCCACGCGACCGAGATCAAGGATGTTGGCGGCGAAGTTCTGCGACAGCCACTCCGTACCCTTCCCTTGTACGTCACGTTTCGCGGCATCATCAATCGTCAGATGCGGAAGGTTGCCCGCGACGTAGCGCAGATAGCCGAAGGAAACCTGAACGATTGCTGGCTGCGTTTTCCCAGCGAGCGCAGTCTGAAGTGCCTGTACCACCTCTGTGTCCGTCGGATACGTTTTCTGCACAACGGTAATCGCAGAGTTCGTATCGTTAAATTGCTTGATAAGTTGCGCGACCGCGGGACCGCCGAGACGATCGGTGTTTTGGTTCCAGTATTCAATAGTAATGCGATTGATCGCACCCATACCGACGCTCGGCGGTGCCGAAGTTACCGCCGTCATCCTCGATGTAACTGAAGGACTACTCGCGCTCGTTCCCCCACCGATACTTGCGCTTATAGTTGGGGAACTTGAAGTGGCATTTCCACAGGCGGCAAGCACGGCATTCACCGCGACGGCTGCCGATCCCAATACCACGATGCGACGTGGGACCGACGTATACTTCGCTGTCATGATGTTCCTCCCTGCAAGCGGTGGTAATTGGCCTCAATGCGCGATCAACTGATTGACACGCCCCACGGCATCACGGAGCGTCGCGCCGACGTCCTGCCCCGAGACCCTGGTACGGACGTCTACAAAAGTGGTGAGGGCAGTGCGGCGCATCAGCGTTAGTGCGTTAATCATCACGTGTGCCTCCCGTAACCGTGTGCGCCCGTTGCCACGATCATAGGGGGATAAAATGTGGTGGGCATGAGCGGTGGGGCAGTTTCAAACTATTACCGGAATGTGATCGTTTTACCGCCCGATCACACGATATCGTACCCCTTGCCCACCGTGGCGATGTGGATGGGGCCGGTGTAGTGCCGCCGTGCCATCGCCCGCATGTTGTTGACCCAGGAGCGTTTGCTGTTGACGATATGCGTGAGCACGAGTTGTTGTGCCCCCGACCGCGCGGCGACGCGGCCCGCGTCTTCCGCCGCGAGATGGCGATTGTCCGTGCGGACATCACTCATGAGGCTCGTGGCATCGCAGAGGAAGAGATCGGTGTCCCGCGCCACAACATCCAGCATTGGGGTCATGCCGCTGTCCCCACTGTAACCAATCGTCGCTGTACCGTCGGAGACGCGAAAGCCGAAGCACGGCCCCGGCCCATGGGCCATCGGCCCGACCGTCTCCACGGTGAACGGCCCAAGCATCAGGGGGGTCTCGAGTTTGTATGTATGGAGCGCGAGCGTTGTCCTGAGTGCGACCTGAAACCGGGAATGCGGATACGGAGTACCGTCGGCGTAGGCGGTAATGATCGCCTCAAGAATTCGACACCGCCCGGTGGGAGATAGACGTGCAAGCGGTGGATGCGCCCCCGACCTAGTTCGTCGCTGTAGTCGGCGATTGCAAGGTCCACGGTCGCGGTGTAGCGCGTCAGCGCGAGGGTAAGGAGATCGGCGAAGTTGTCGTAGTGCATGTGGGAGATGACGACGCCCATGATTTGTTCGAGCGGCGTGTACTGCGCGAGTTGCGTGGCAACGCCAGGACCACACTCCATGAGGAGGGATGCTTTGCCGTGCGTGACAAGGTAACCTCCACTGGCGCTGGCGGTGAAGCCGGTGCCACCACCGTTGCCAACAACAATGAGGCGCATTCGATCCCCGTTCTGCTCGCACACCAAACTGATCCGCCTCGTCATTATCCGCACGGAGGTACGCGTCGGCAATTGGCAACTCCCGTGACGTTACGTACATTACGTGCGCCCGCGCCGCCTTGGCCTTTGCGATGCACGGTTGCCACGCCCACCATGGACACTCCTCTCTCGCACAGCGCATCGACATCTTCTCGAAATGCTCACCATTCACACATGGTTCCATTACTGCTTCTTTGCTGCACACCGATTACAGTGGCGTTGATGGAGCGATCAACCAATTGGGAGGGTTATTTTGGACGTTTACTCCGATTCGCACGATCACACTGATTTCCTTGGTGTCGCAAACGAACGGTCAACGCCCTGCCTCGTGCTTCTACGCGGTGCGTACCCACAGTTGACCGATGCGGAACGGCGTGTCGCCGATTATGTCCTTGCGCAACCGAACGTCACCCTCCGCTCCTCGCTCATTCAAGTGGCACAAGCGAGTGGCGCGGGATCGGGTACCGTGACGCGTATGTGTGCCAAGCTCGGGTATTCCGGGTTCGCGGAGATGAAGGTGGCCCTCGCCGCCCAGTTCCTCAATCCCGACTATGACACACTCAGCCCTCTTCGCGCGGAGGATGACGCGGCAACGATCGCCCAAAAGGTGATGCGCTCTGGCATGCAAAGCCTTGCGGACACGATCGCGCTCCTCGACGCACGGGAACTGGCGCGTGCCTCGGACGTTATCCTCCAGGCCCGTCGGATTGATGTATACGCCGAAGGTGTCTTCTCAGGTGTAATTGCCCAACACGCCCATGCGCGTCTGCTGCTCCTCGACCTCCCCTGTGCGCTCACCACGGTGCCATGGCAAATCCCCGTGATCGCGAATCAACTCCGCTCCGGAGACGTGGCGATCGCCATTTCACACTCCGGCGTCACCGAGTCCGTGGTGGACGCGACGCGCAACGCGCGGGACGTGGGGGCAATCACCATCTGCCTCACGAGCCATCCCCACTCACCCCTCGTCCATGCCGCCGCGATTCACCTGTTCGCCGCCTCCCAGGACACGGGCGAATGGGGCCATCCCACCGTTTCGCGCCTCGCGCTCTATGGCGTGGTGGAAGCGCTTTACGCCGCAGTGCTGCTGCGGAAATACCGCGATCAGGCAGGCCTGCCCCCCAGTGAACTTCTTGATCGCCGCTCCGCTCAACCGTTTCCCCCCAGCACCCGCGAGTGAGCGGCGTGCCTATTTTGTCGCCTTTACCACGTCGTTCGTTCTCTTCGTGCGCCAAGGAGAAAATGAGATGAGACTCCCCTCGCCCCTCGGTCGCCGTGCCCTCGTGAAAACCGTGCTCATCACCACCGGGGGAACGGCCCTCACCGCGCTCCTCGCCGCATGTGGCACGAGCAGTAGTCCCGCGACGCCAAGCCCCACAGTCCCGACGATACCTCCAGGAACCGCTTCCACTGCGAGCCCCACCACACCCGCCGCACCCGCCGCACCCTCTTCCCCGAAAATGACGACTGGTGCCATGAGCGCGACTTCGGCAACACCTTCCGTGTTGCCGGGCAAGCGATTGGGGGAGCTGAAGGTCGGCATGCCCGGCACCTACGGCACCTTCGACCCGCAGGAAACGCAGAGTAACTACGGTGATCGCGTCTATAGCATGCTCTACGACACCCTGATTCGCCGCGATTTCACCAATGGTGACAAACTCGTCCCTTCTCTCGCGACCGAATGGAAACGGGTCGATGACACGACCCTCGACTTGACGCTGCGCAAGGGCGTCACCTGGCACGATGGCGCGCCGTTCTCCGCCGCCGACGTGAAGTACACCTTCGATCGCGTCCTCATGCAGACCCCGAAGCTCGAAGCGTCCGGTCCCGCCTACTTCCCCTTTGCCCGCGTTGAAGTGCTCGACGACTCCCGCGTGCGTATCGTCACAACCCAACCCGATCCGGTGCTCGAAAAACGTCTCGCGTCGGGCGGCGCACAAATTATCCCCGCGGCCTATCACCAGCGGGTCGGCACGGACGTTTTCCGGATGAAGCCGGTCGGTACTGGCCCGTTCAAACTCGTTGAGTTCACTCCGGACGACCATTTGACGCTCGAGGCGCACGACGCCCACTTCGATGGCCCCCCTGGGGCAATGAAACTCTCGCTACGAATCATCCCCGAAACCGCCGCGCGCATCGCGGCGATCACCAACGGTGAGATCGACCTCGCCACGAACGTGCCGCCGGATCAGATCCCGACATTAGCCGCGAACAAGAACCTTTCCGTGAAAGCGGTGCCGCTCGCCAACATCCATATGTTTCGCATGAATGGTCTCGTGAAACCGACCGATAAGCGTGAAATTCGGCAGGCAATCGGCTACGCCATCGACCGGAAAACACTCACAGAGACGGTATGGGGAGGCAACGCGGTCTGGACGCGCGGTTGGCAATATGCGGGCGAAGAATATTACAATCCGAATCGCCCGCTCGCCCCGTACGACCCAGATCGAGCCAAGCAATTGCTCAGTCAGGGCGGGTACGCGGGCGAACCGATCGTCTACCTCTATGACGCGCCGAACTACTACACGAATGAGCGCGAGGTAGCGGAAGCGCTCATGGGCATGTTCAAGGCGGTGGGAATCAACGCAAAGCTCGACACGGCGGAGTCCGCGCAGATACTTAACGCCTTCAAGCAAAACACGCGCAACTTGATGGCAACCTCCTCCTCCTCGAACAACGGCGATCCCGACGGCTATCTCTACCGCAGCTGGGGGCCAGACAGTTCGCTACAGAAGAACGGCTGGTGGTCGGCGCAGAGTGCCGCACGCTACAACGAGTTGGGGCAACAGGCGCGCACTACCCTCGATAAGGGGAAGCGCTTCGACCTGTACCAGGGGATGCTCGACGAGTTTGAGCGCGAGGCCCCGCTCGGCATCCTCTACACCCCCAAGGAGGCATACGCGATGAAGGCCACGATCGACTGGACGCCCTATCCACTCTACTTCATGGACCTGCGTCCTTACAACTTCCGCGTGCGATGAGAGGATGCCCAATGGCACGTACCGAGCGCGTCGTGATCCTCATATGGGATGGGATGCGTCCTGACTTTGTCCGCCCCGAACTCACCCCGCATCTGTGCGCCTTCGCCGCTCGCTCCGCCCGCTACACGCGCGCGACGGGGGTCTTTCCCACGGTCACCCTCGCGAATACGGCGAGTCTCGTCACGGGGACGTACCCGGACCGACACGGGATCACGGCCAACATCTTTGTTGGCCCGCCCGGAGATCGTGCGCCTATCGACGGAACCCGCCGCGACGATCTAGAGCGGTTGCGCCGGGTGAACGCCGGGCGCGTCCTCCCCTGTCAGACGCTCGCGGAAGCGGTAGTGTCATCAGGTAAGCGTATGGTGGTGATTACCAGTAGCTCGGCGGGGCAGGCAACGCTTCTCGACCCCGAGGGGGTGGCGATCACCATCGGGCCAGAATATATGTCCTCCGACGCGCACCACGCGGCCGTGATCGCGCGGTGCGGCCCCTTGCCGCCAAAGGCCGTGTACGACAATGCCGCAGACGAGTGGCTGCACGATGTGCTCATCGGATACATCCTGCCCGACCTCGCCCCGGACGTCGTGCTCTGCTGGCTCAACGAGCCGGACACAAGCCAGCACGCGGCGGGACTCGGCTCGCCCGAAGCGCTCGCGGTTATCCGCTCGAACGATGCGCAACTGGGACGCGTGCTCGACGCAGTAGCACGGGATGGCGTACGGACCACGGTAATCGTCGCGTCGGATCATGGTCATAGCACAGTGACCGGTATGCACCAAATCGGCGACGAACTAACGGCGTCCGGCTTCGCGCGGGAGGTGGCGGCGGGCGCGATCCGGTTCGCGAAGAACGACCTCGTGATTGAGGAGGGGCCGGGCACCGATAGGTTGCGGGAGCGGGTTGGTCGGTGGCTGTTAACGCGATCGTGGGTTGGCGCGGTGATCAATTGGGGGGAGGCAATACCGGGGATGCTGACCCCCGCGCAGGTATGGAGCGACGATCGACCGTCGGCGCTCACATTCACACCTACCTTCTCTTACTCCTACGTATGGGGAGAGGAGGCAAACGCATTCGGGGTAGCAGGGACCGAAGAAACCTTTGCCTACGGGGGGCAGGGGGACTACGATCAGTTGCAAGGGCCGGTGCGAGGGCTGAACCGCTTGCTGTCCACCCACGGTACCCTTAGCCCCTTCGACCTCCGTATCACGCTTATGCTTGGTGGGGCGGGGGTGCGCGGCGGCACGCTCGATATGCCTGCGGGAGTGATCGATCTTGCCCCCACTGCCCTGGCGTTACTCAGCTTACCACCATTACCACAAACTGATGGCAGAGTGCTGTACGAGGCATTCGTGGACGGCCCCGTGCCCGCTACTGTTCCCGTACGCTCCGAGCATCTCGCCGATCTCCGCGGCGGCCCTCTGCACCGCCATTGGATCGGCACCACCGCCTACCTCGACACATGACCCGGCAATCGCCGCAACGAGGACCAAGTCTAAACGCGGCATGGCCAATCGGTGCGCGGCGGCATGAGATGTGCTGCTCCGTCGAGGGTTGCGGAGTCGAATGACGATCGAGACGACAAGGCTGAAGGTTTATGAGCTGGCAACGCCCTCCATCGGCCCCCCTGCACGATCGCGGTCCCAACGCCGAGATACGTTTCATGTGGGCATTAACACGGCTCGCGGGCACGGACATATTTGCGGCCGCCTATCTTAGTGAGGTAGCGGCGGAAATGGGCGAAGATGTGAATAGGGTGATGGTCATCGCCGAGCGACTGGCTAAGTAGGTGCTGGTAAGTTCGCGTGCTTGATGTAGGGCTTGCGCGGCTTGGTGTCTTTCGCGCCTACGGGACGACCCGCCTTTCTTCCCGTGAGCGCCCTGCGATGCCCATCAAGAAACCACTGCGGTACCGCATCCACGATCACCCGCTCCTCGCCGCCCAATCGCGCCAATCCGTCCATGATCTCATCCACGAACGCCCGCAAATCCCGCGCCAAATGCCCGCGTACCTCCCGCTTCAGCCACCGCCACTCTCGCTCCTTCTTGTTCAGGTGTGGGCTGTACTTCGCCAGCCACAGCGGGTGTAGCCATGTTGCCCGCGCTGCGAGGGCTTGCGTTGTCGCCACGCTCGTGTGACACGAGGCGTGGTCAAGCACGAGGAAGACTTCCCGCCCTGTCGCCGTGTGCCGCGCGTCGAGCGCCGTCAAATACTGCCCGAAGCAGGCGCTATCCTGCCCACCGCACACCACTTCGACCCGCCCGCGTTCCCCGTCCACCATGCTGCCGAACACCGTCACCCGCCGGTTCACGCCCACCGACGCAATCCGTTGCTGACTCCCGATGCGATGCCACTGTCTGGCGAGATACGGATTCGTCTCCACATGCGTTTCATCCTGGTAGTGCAGTTCATACTGCGCCGGGTGCGCCGCCACCTTTTTTTTCCGCCTCGGCGATCTCCCGCTCGCACGCTGCCACTGCCTCGGCGTCCTGCAAATGGGTGAGGGTGTGTTTGGGGCGTCCACACCGAAAGCGGTGCCTGCTCAACAAGGCACGGATCCATCCGGGCGCGATGCGTACCCCGGTGGTTTCCGCGAGGTAGGCGCTCAACCGCGCCGAGGTCCAGGCATCGAATGGCAAGCCGAACACACGCGGCGGGGTGTCCGCAGCCAGATCAAGGGCGGCATGATATGCGGCGTCGGCAACGGGCGGACGACCGGAGCGCGGCGCATCGTCAAGCGCGGCAATCCCACCCGTCGCAAAGCGCGTCAGCCAGTGGCGCACGGTACGCTCGGTGCGCCCACTCCACGCGGCGATGCGCGCCCAGTCGTCGCCGCAGCTGGCGGCCTTGACCATCTCCAGCCGCTCCCGCAGACGCGGGGGCAGATCGCGCGCGCGCAACCACGCCTCCACCTCCTGCCGTTGTGCCGGGGTCACGGGAATCACGGACGGTTCGGTAGGCATTTGCTCCCTCCTTTGCAGGAGAAGCATACCGAGTCTAGCGTGAACTTACCAGCACCTACTTAGCGCGGGTTTGGTCATGCTCGAAGAAGACGACTTGGTAGTCATTACTCCCGCAAGCCTCTGGAGTGAACCCCTAAGAGCGAACCACGGCGTAAGGCAACTCCGCGCTCATTGTGGTTGCCGTCTCGAATTCGCTGGGCGGTAAATACCCCAGACTCGAATGCAACCGTTTGCGGTTATACACGTCTTCGATAAAGCGTGCGAGATTCGCTTCGGCTTCTTCGAAGTTTCGATACTCCTTGAGATACACCTCCTCGTGTTTCAGGGTCTTGAAGAAACTCTCCGCTTTGGCGTTGTGGTACGGGTTGCCCACTGCCGACATACTGATGCACGCCCCCGCTTCCTCCAGGCGAGCCCCATAGGCGCTACTGGCGTATTGCACGCCGCGATCTGAATGGTGAATCAGCCCCGGCAGCGGACACCGTTGGGCCAGGGCGTGGTCAAGGGCGGCAAGCGTCAGGGTGGTGTCGATTTCGCGCGACAACTGCCAACCGATGCAGCGACGCGAGTAGGCATCGAGCACACAGGCGAGATATACGAAGGCCGTGGGCAGACGAATATAGGTGAGGTCCGCCACCCACGCCTGATTCAGTCCCGTCAGCACCGTCTCGTGCAGCAGGTTTGGGTAGACGCGACCACCATGGCGGGAGTCGGTGGTAACAACAAAGCGCCGCTGCAACTGACAGAGCAAACTTTCCTGCCGCATCACCCGCAACACCCGCTTGTGGTTCACCCTTTCCCCCTCGCGGTGCCGCGCGGCAGTGACGCGGCGATTGGAGTTGCGTTGGTTTGGTGGACACTCGATGATTTGCAGACGAGCGAATCTACGGAGGTGTCCCGATGCCGAATCCTCATGCGCCCTATCCCCCCGCGTTCAAGATTGAAGCCGTACGGTTGGTG
>JAABUX010008074.1_pt1 | contig 12213 bp, 11 predicted proteins | sample 5561851 | NCBI WGS metagenome assembly JAABUX01 (sample SAMN10711883, study PRJNA513361) | rock metagenome | isolation source: Antarctica rocks | place: Antarctica: Victoria Land, Richard Nunatak red sandstone | collected 2016-01-03 | reverse complement strand
AGCAGAAGCTTTTAGACTTTATTGCCTACTACAACCGCACGATGGCTAAACCATTTTTGTGGAAGTTTGAAGGCTACCCAGAGTCTGTCTAATCTGGTGCGTTACTTCTGCCGAACTGCACTAGTTGTTAAGCTTACGGCTTGAGCGCATTGACTTCTAATCTCACCATGCGAACGTGCGCTAATCCATCTTTGTCAAGCGGGATTCGTTCTAGGTATGTATCTACAAAGTGAGTGATGAAACCGTCTCGTTCACGCTCAGGTACGCGATGGGTAAATGGCATCCAGGTTATGCGTATCCACCCTGCTAAACCCTCCTTGCCGCCATGCGTCATATCTTTCGGAACTAACTCAAGATGCTTAACTTTGAAGCCAGCCTCCTTTAGCCACAGCGTATATTCCTTGTCTACGCCTACCAGTCTGCCATTTGGTAAAGACACTGAAAAATCAGCCGTAATTTTCCCATCTCCACAACCAACATCTAAGACAGATTCATTCCCTTGTAACTCAAGGTTCTCTCGTAATTCCCGCGCCCACTTCAATTGAGCGTCTGAATTTTTAGCATAGTCTTCTGGATTCCACATCATTCACTCTTGCTCAGCCTGAAATCGCTCAAACAGTTGGGTAAAATCGCTCGGTTGCGCCTCGTAGCTTAACATTTGCTGATTGAAAATGAGCCACTTTTGAGAACTTCGAGTCCACAAGTTTCCCACAGGCTTTAACCAACTCGTATCATCTAGTGTTCCTGGTTTAACGTTGGTAATTTTGGGATTACGAGCAGGGTTGTGAAACAATCTCGTGCCACATTCCTCACAAAATAAACAACTGACTTCACGCCCACTTTCAGAGATTCGCTTCCATTGTTTCGGTTGTCCTTGGAGAATAACAACTGCATCACGAGGAACAGGCATTGACATGCCGAATGCACTGGAAGATTGCTTCTGACACTCTTTGCAGTGACAAGCATAGAGTGTTAAAGGCTCAGCCTGTATCTCGTAGCGAATCTGCCCACATTGGCATCCTCCGGTGTAAGGAGCCGTCATACTGATTATCCCAAATTAACTTATAGTGTTCATTATCTGCGATCGCGTTACCAATCACTTTGAAATACTGCCCGACCAATGGAAATGTCAAGACAAGAGCCTGCGGTTATCTAAATCACCACGGTGCTTGCCCTGGAATATGATTCGCACTTCTGCTCTGGGATGAGCAGGGAAACTTTGCCAGTATAGAACCATCCGTGACAGGTTAAAAGCTGACAAAAAATCCAAAATACTATGTATATGACATAAGTTACTTTTTTTTAGTATAATGTCCATCTGCTATCTGAGTGATGCTAACCGAGAGTTAAAATAGTGAGTCGAATAGTTTTAACCACAATCGGTAGCCTTGGCGACCTTCATCCCAAAATTGCGATCGCGCTTGAGTTACGGAAGCGCGGTCATAATGTTGTGTTTGCAACGCACAAAGAATATCAATCTAAAATTGAAGCATTGGGATTCGAGTTTCATCGGATGCGTCCCGACAATACTGCCCTCGACGACCCTCAAGAGATGGCGCGGGCGATGGATTTGCAAACAGGCTCGGAATATATCATCCGAAAATGGGTTTGTCCGAGTTTGCGTCAGATGTATTCGGACTTAATGCAGAGCGCAAAAGATGCAGATTTCCTAATTGCTGGTGAAGGAGTCATTGCCGCTCGATTAGTAGCAGAAAAATTAGGTATCCGATGGGCATCAAGTGCTATGGCACCGATCTCGTTTTTCTCCGCCTATGACTCGCCTGTGTTAGCCCCGTTTCCATTTCTAGCTAAACTGCGTCGGCTTGGCTTGATTATTAATCGGGGAGTCATCAACTTTGCAAAGCTTGTCAGCAATTCTTGGGCTGAACCCGTCCATCAACTTCGTCATGAACTTGGATTACCTCCACTCCTCGGCAATCCCTTCATTGACGACAAGTTTTCACCCTACCTTGTCCTTGCCCTGTTCTCTCCTGTGTTAGCAAAGCCCCAACCCGATTGGGCTGCAAACACAGTCATGGCAGGCTTCACCTTCTATGATGGCAGCCAGGGCAGCACAGAACTCACTTCAGAACTGAAGCAATTTTTGGATGCAGGTGAGTCACCGATTATTTTCACCCTCGGCTCAGCCGCAGTAATGACTCCGGGCAACTTCTATCAAGAAAGTATCCAAGCCGCAAAGCTGTTAAACCGCCGTGCTGTACTATTGATTGGCAAGAATACGTTGAGAGAAAATTTTTCAGAAGACATTCTTGTTGTTACCTATGCTCCATACTCTCAAATTTTCAAAAGCGCTTGCGTGATCGTGCATCAAGGAGGTATTGGTACGACGGCTCAAGCGCTACGGGCTGGTTGTCCAACCCTCGTGATGCCCTATAGCCACGACCAACCGGACAACGCAGCACGAGTCGAACGATTGGGAACTTCGCGCACGATTCCCCGTAAACAATATTTAGCATCACGGGCTGCAAAAGAGTTGCGTGAATTGTTAGATAATCCCAGTTATGCAGCAAAAGCAACAGAAATCGGACGCATTATCCAGGTAGAGAATGGGGCTTTTGTAGCGTGTGATGAGATTGAAAAACAGCTTAGAGAAGCCGCAATCCTGCCGTGAGTGACAACAGGGAATTCCTTCCCTGAACCAACAGATGTACGACGTCATCGGATAGTGTAAGCGCGATCGCTTGAGTAGAAACAAGGCGCTACATTCTTTCTGTTTTGAAGTTACTTTTTTATGACTTTTTGATGATTTACCCATGATTTTTACCGATTGTCAAAGTCTTTATGGGTAAGTAAGCTTTTATAAAAGTTCAGTTCATGTACCTGAGCAGCTAAACAGATTGCTCAAATTGTTGTTAGTCAATAATTTATTTGTTTAGAGCTCAAAATTAAACATTAACTCCATAGGCTTGTAGTTGAGCAGTGTATGACAGACACCTTTATTAATGGAACTGCTATGGATTGTGTTGCAAAAAATTAGCAAAAAAATAGACGTAGTGGCTCTGCCAATTAAAACTCTACTACTAATGGGGTTTATAGAGATTTTTGCAACACAAACCGGGCTGACGCCCGCTGTCAATGCCGCCCCGGTGCTAGCCAAAAGCGCCGACGCCTTTGTCGACTCCATTGGAGTGAACACGCACTTAGGATATGGCAACACTCCATACTCAACCCATAACACTATCAAGCAAAAACTGCTAGCTCTGGGCGTCCGCCACATCCGCGACAGCGGCAGCAGTGACGACGTTATTGCAAAAATGAAAGATCTGGCCGCCGCTGGCATCAAGACTAACTATATAGAGAGTCCGGTCTCAGGGGTCAGACCCAACTCAACCTACTGGGTGAACCCTCCAGTGGCGAATAAACCTGGTTACAATGTCGTTGACTTTGTCAAGAAAGTCGGTACCAATGTGATTGACTCGGTGGAAGTCCTCAACGAGATTGACATCAACTACAACAATTACTATTGGCATCCGGGCGACACCGCCAAAGTCAACAACAACCCTTCCTCTTCTTTGTACTGGCTTGCCTACGTGCGCAGCGTTACAAAAGACACCTGGACAGCGTTGAAGAACGATCCGACCACAGCGGGTGTTAAGGTGATCGGCCCATCGCTGGGAGAGACCTACAGTTACGACAACAAATCACCCCTAGGCGACTTGAGCGGCTACGTTGACGCAGGCAACTTCCACCCCTACCCTGACTGCGGCAACCCGTTCAACAACCCCTTCAGCTACGACACCATCAACCAGTACTACTGGAAAGGCAACTTTCCCTCTATCAACATTGACGAACATCCCTATGCTTTCAACGTCTACGGGCTGCCGTTTGGCTCCAAGCCGATGGTCGCGACAGAAACCGGGTATAATACTAGCACAGCCAGCTACGGCATCTCCAAACGGATGCAGGGCAAATACATGCCCCGACTGTTCCTGGAGTACTTCCGCCTCGGCATCGTCCGCACCTTCTCGTACGAATTCGTCGATGAGGCAAACGACCCGAGCAATCCTGAAGCTAACTTCGGTCTGCTGCACAATGACCTCACCCCGAAGCCAACCTACACAGCTTTGCAGAACCTGATCAGCGTACTTAATGATCCCGGTTCCAACTTCACGCCCACCTCGTTGGACTACACACTCACCGTCACCCCGCCAGCAGGGTATAATTTGACACAAAATGTGCATAATCTGCTGCTGCAAAAGCGGGACGGCACGTTTTATCTGGTGCTATGGCATGAAATCTCCAATGGTGACATCAGCAGCCCCTCGGTGCGCGAGATTATACCACCAGTGATGCCAACGACAGTAACGCTAAACACACCTATCAGCAGCGCCACCCTTTACTCTCTGGATGACTCTGGCAACATGTCTTCGTCCACCGCCAGTACCCTCAACAACACGATCAGACTGAACGTAACGGACAAAGCGATGATTCTCAAACTGAAGGTGTTTTGAAAAGCGCCTTGAGCACTTAACGCCTGAATCGCTAACGACATATCCACCGTGTTTGGCATAATTACCTCGCTGGCAACTAAATCCAGATACTTCAACCACTTTTCCTGCTCTAGGCGACAGCGACAGTTCCACTGCAGGAGTTGACCCGTGGACGGTGTACCAATTGGCAGTGGACTATCCAGTGGCCTTGTGTTATAAGCTAGACTGAGCGTCTAGCTTATACGGAGGAGTGGCCATGCGTGAGGTTGGAGCCTTTGAAGCCAAGAACAAACTTGGCACCTTGCTTGACTGGGTGGAGAACGGCGAGGAAGTCGTCATTACCCGCCACGGCAAAGCCGTGGCGCGGCTCATTCCCAATAGCGTTGCGCCTGATCGCAACCAGGCTATGTCCGCCGCTCAGCGCATCCGTCACCGCGCCGCTGCCCTGAAACGCGGTGCTTTCGACTGGCAAGAATGGAAAGCCGATCGTGATCAAGGCCGCCCATGAGTCTGGTGCTTGATAGTTCAGTCACGCTGGCCTGGCTTTACAGCGAAGAACTGACACCAGCGATAGAGCAGGTCTTTGATGGTGTGATCGCTGATCGCGCCTGGGTGCCGTCGCTCTGGCGGCTTGAAGTGGCCAACAGCCTGCAAATGAGCGTCCGGCGGGGACGGGTCAACACGGAGTTTCGTGACGCTTCGCTGGCCGATCTTGCCCTGCTGGCGATTGCGGTTGACCCGGAAACCGACACCTTCGCCTGGTCGGCCACGCTACGGCTGGCCGAGCGCTTCCAACTGACGCTTTACGATGCGGCCTATCTCGAACTGGCGCAGCGGCTTGCTCTGCCGTTGGCCACGCTGGATCAGGAACTGCGCACCGCCAGCACCGCGCTTGGCGTTCCGCTGCTCGGTAGTTGAGACATGAGGGACATCCTATGACTTTCGTTGGTCTACATATTCACAGTGATTACAGTCTGCTCGATGGTGCCAGTCAGCTGCCAGCGTTGGTGGATCGAGCTATTGAGTTGGGGATGAAAGCGATCGCCCTCACCGATCACGGTGTTATGTACGGCGCGATCGAGCTAATCAAAATCTGCCGCAGCAAAAATATCAAGCCGATCATCGGCAACGAAATGTATGTAATTAACGGCGATATCGAAAAGAAAGAGCGCCGTCCCAGATATCATCAAGTCGTTTTAGCCAAAAATACAAAAGGCTATAAAAACTTAGTCAAGCTGACAACTCTTTCCCACCTCAAAGGCGTTCAAGGCAAAGGGATCTTTTCTCGTCCTTGCATCAACAAAGAACTACTCGCCGAATACCACGAAGGTCTAATCGTCACCAGTGCCTGTTTAGGTGGGGAAGTACCCCAAGCAATTCTCCGGGGCAGACCAGATGCTGCTCGTAAAGTCGCCCAGTGGTATAAAAATATATTTGGTAATGACTACTATTTAGAAATTCAAGACCACGGTTCCCCAGAAGACCGCATTGTTAATGTTGAAATCCTCAAAATTGCTGGAGAGCTAGATATTAAAATTATCGCTACAAATGATTCGCATTTTATTTCTTGCTACGACGTTGACGCACATGACGCTCTGCTATGCATTCAAACCGGCAAACTGATTTCTGAAGACAATCGAATGCGCTACAGCGGCACCGAATATCTCAAGTCAGATGAGGAGATGAGGCAGCTGTTTCGAGATCATTTGCCGGATGATGTAATTACTGAAGCGATCGCAACCACTGTAGAAGTCGCGGAGAAAGTCGAGCCTTACCAGATTATGGGTGAGCCTCGCATTCCTAACTACCCCATCCCGCCTAGTCACACCGCTGATACTTACTTGGAGGAAGTGACCTGGACAGGATTGTTAAAACGGTTCAATCGCAAATCGTCCGCAGAAGTCGAGCCGATCTACAAAGAAAGGCTGGATTATGAGCTGAAAATGATCCAACAGATGGGCTTTTCCACCTATTTTTTAGTTGTGTGGGACTACATCAAATATGCCAGAGACAATCGCATTCCAGTAGGGCCTGGTCGGGGTTCAGCAGCTGGTTCTCTCGTCGCTTATGCTTTAAGAATTACCAACATTGACCCTGTGCATCATGGACTGCTATTTGAGCGGTTTTTGAACCCAGAGCGGAAATCTATGCCTGATATTGATACGGATTTCTGCATTGAAAAACGGGATGAAGTTATTGATTATGTAACCCGGAAGTACGGGGAAGACCGAGTCGCCCAGATTATCACCTTTAACCGTCTGACTTCCAAGGCTGTTTTGAAAGATGTTGCCAGGGTGTTAAATATTCCTTATGGGGATGCTGACCGCATGGCGAAGTTAATTCCAGTTGTACGGGGCAAGCCAACCAAACTTGCGGTGATGATTTCAGAACAAACACCAGAACCAGAGTTTAAAGCAAAATACGAAAATGAACCTAATGTTCGCCACTGGGTTGATATGGCGTTGCGAATTGAAGGGACAAATAAAACTTTTGGTGTTCATGCAGCTGGGGTAGTGATTTCATCTGAACCACTTGATGAAATTGTGCCGCTGCAAAAGAATAACGACGGCTCGGTTATTACCCAGTATTTTATGGAAGACCTGGAATCACTGGGATTGTTGAAAATGGATTTTCTAGGGTTGAAGAACCTGGACATTATCCAGAAAACGGTTGATTTGATTAAGCAACACCAAAATATCGACCTCGATCCGGATAAGCTGCCACTTGAAGAAAGAAGAACCCAGAAAATATTAGCCAAGGGTGAGGTAAAAAAAATGCCTCAAGAGGTCGAAAAAACCTATAAAGTTTTAGAAGATGGTGAGTTAGAAGGCATTTTTCAGCTAGAGTCTTCCGGCATGCGTCAGATCGTGCGTGATCTGAAACCCTCCAGCATAGAAGATATCTCCTCAATTCTGGCGCTCTATCGACCGGGACCATTGGATGCAGGTTTGATTCCCAAGTTTATTAACCGCAAGCATGGTCGGGAAGAATTGGAGTATATTCACCCTTTATTAGAGCCGATTTTGAATGAGACTTATGCGGTGCTAGTCTATCAAGAACAAATCATGAAAATGGCTCAAGATTTGGCTGGATATTCTCTAGGACAGGCTGATTTGCTCCGGCGCTCAATGGGTAAAAAGAAAGTTTCTGAAATGCAAAAGCATCGACAAACTTTCGTTGACGGAGCAGCAAAGAATGGGGTTAAAAAGCAAGTAGCTGAAGAACTATTCGAGCAAATGATGAAGTTTGCGGAGTATTGCTTAAGTTATGATACTGAGATCCTAACCGTTGAATATGGCTCAATACCTATTGGGAAAATTGTTGAAGAAAAAATTGAATGCACAGTTTACAGTGTTGACAGTAATGGTTATGTATACACGCAACCAATTGCCCAGTGGCATAATCGGGGACAGCAAGAAGTTTTTGAATATTGCTTAGAAGACGGCTCAGTTATCCGAGCCACGAAAGATCATAAATTTATGACCAATGATGGACAAATGCTACCAATTGATGATATTTTTGAAAGGGGATTTAAATTAAATCAAGTAAAGCGAAAATTCTAGGGAACGACAGACGTGGTTAAAATAGTCAGCCGTAAATCATTAGGGACTCAACCTGTATATGATATCGGAGTTGAGCGTGACCATAATTTTATATTTGCAAATGGATTAGTAGCTTCTAATTGCTTTAATAAATCCCATTCAACTGCTTATGCTTATGTAACTTATCAAACTGCTTACTTAAAAGCAAATTATCCAGTTGAATACATGGCGGCGCTGCTAACGGCTAACAGTGGCGACCAGGATAAGGTGCAGAGATATCTTTCCACCTGTATGAGTATGAATATTCAGATAGAGCCACCGGATATTAATCGCTCTGGAGTGGATTTTACGCCGTCGCAAGACAAGATTTTGTTTGGACTGTCGGCGGTTCGCAATGTGGGACAAGGAGCGATCGCGTGGATTTTGTCCGCTCGGAATGAGGGGGGAGTGTTTAAATCGTTGGCTGATTTGTGCGATCGCGTTGATCTTCGCGCCGTCAACCGCCGCGCCCTCGAAGCCCTGATCCATTGCGGAGCTTTTGATACTATCGAACCCAACCGTAACCAATTAATGCACGACCTACCCTTAGTGCTGGATTGGGGGCAATCTCGCGCCAAAGACCGAGAAACTGGTCAGGGCAATCTATTTGATCTGCTGGGCGGGCCTTCTAGTAACGCTGCTTTGAAGGCGTTTGAATCTGCCCCCAGAGCGAGCCAAGTGGCTGATTTCCCGCCGCAGGAAAAGTTGCGATTGGAAAAAGAACTGTTGGGCTTTTATGTTTCTGATCATCCGCTCAAGTCACTACGACAATCAGCGCAAATTCTGGCTCCAATAAACCTTTCGCAGCTTAGCGAACAGCGGGAGAAGGCGCTCGTTAGCGCGGTTGTGATCCTGAGCAGCGTCAAAGGGGTGACGACCAAAAAGGGCGAACGCATGGCGATTTTGCAAATTGAAGACTTGACTGGTCAAGCCGAAGCCGTGGTCTTTCCCAGACCATACGAACGTCTGAACTCATTACTCATTGCCGATGCTCGCTTAATTATTTGGGGCAAAGTAGACCGCAAAGACGAGCAAACCCAGCTGATTGTTGAAGATGCCGAGCCGATTGAAACAGTACGGCTAGTGACGGTGGAACTAACCCCCCACCAAGCCGGTGACATTCAAGAGCAGGAGCACCTCAAAACGATTTTGCAAGAATACTCTGGAGAGAAAGACAAAAACAAGGTGCCAGTAATCGCCTTTGTGACAACTCCCAATCACCGTCAACTTGTCCGTTTCGGTCGCCAATTCTGGGTGCAGGACTGCCAGACAGCTGTTGAGGCGCTCAAATCTGCCAGATTTACTGCCCGTGTCCACCCCCTTGCTACTCAGTTTTGATTGGTGCAGCAATGCACAATCGGCTTTGAGGCAATGTCTGCTAAGCCAGTGGAAGAGAAAAAACGACTGGATCTCGATCACATTCAAACATCTGTTGTGTCGTGATCTAGTGGCACAAATGCAACTCGTAAGTCCTATCTACAACTCCCACCCGCAACGCAATGCGCCTATACTTTGTTCCCAAAGAGCTCTTTTGAATTCATCTACCTGTTGGTCTGTAAGTTGCATTAGGGAGCAACCTTGCAGTACTTCTATACCTAGTCTAGGATGCTGCTGCACTGTTGTGGGCTGTTTCATATCTCACTTCTTTTCTTCTGTCTGATAGGGCTATTTCATTCCGAAAATTAGAGTTTGGTTAAAAGGTGTTCTAAGATTCAGGTAAGCGGTACACAGAGACAATCCGCTTGGCGAACTCTGGCACATGGGCTTCTAATTTCTCCGGGTGCTGTCGCTTCACATAGAGATAATTGCGGGTGAAGTGGGAGTCAATTGAGAACCTGGCATACTCTAGACCCTTGGGACCAATTTTTTCAATCACCACACCCATTAGCTGGGCTGCCCACATCGGCAGGGTGACGCCTTTGTCGTAAGCGGGGATGCTTTGTTGCACGGCTGAGTGGCGATCGCCCTTTGACATCACCGGCTGCGTTTCCAGCTGGTGTTGCACCAAGTCTAGCATTTCCTGCCCCCGGTCATTCCGCACCATAATCCACTGCCACCCAAACGGTGCGCCCATATAGCCTACGACCAAATCTGCCAGGGAATTGACGTAGTCAAAGCAGCTCATACAAGAAGGAGCAAAGACATCCTTGAGCTGATTCGTCTTGAGACCAAAGAAGGGTACCGTTTCAACCGAGCCATCCGAGTGTTTGAAGTGAACCCGGAAATCTTGCATGAACTCGTAATGCACCACCGTCTCTGGAGAACGGCTGGTCGTTTCTAGGAATTTTTGCAACCCAGCGCGGGTGACGTTGTCTACACAGGGCGTCCCCAAAACGTAGAGCTTTTCTAAGCCTAGCTGTTTTTCCACCGCCCGTAATGCCTGGATTTGGCAACCGACGCCAATCACCAGTAGCCGCTTCATGCCGGATTGTTCAACTTGCTCCAATACAGACAGATTAGGCGAGAGTGTTGGCTTATTCACCCGCGCTGCCAGAATTTCCTCTGGGGTACGGGCAATGATCGGCATGGGCCCAAAGCGGTCTTCTTTGGTATTCTGGACACAGACAACACCTTCGACGATGCCGCGATTGAGCATTGCGATCGCAATGCTACTAACAATTCCTGTCCACTGCGCCCCCGGAATCGGCTGTGTCTTACGCGCCGCCATCATGGTTTGATTGACGCCAAAGTACAGCTCATCGGGATTATTTAGGTTGCGGCTGCGATCGTGCGTCTGTTCTTCTAATTCAGCAATCTGCTGATTAAGGAAAGCACAAGCTTCTTTAACGTAGTGGATGTAGTAGGTGTCGCACAGCCCACACTCGCTACAGAGTTCTTTAGCAGGGCGACGGCTAGAGGGTTTCAGGGCTTTGGCTTTTTTGTGCTTGGTAGAATCAACTGAGGTCATTGAAGTTCCGTTTATTATACTGAGATAGCTTGTTTTAACAATACCTTAGACGCCGTCAACAACCCAGCGCCACCCTAACGCCGCCTACCCACTTTTTTCGGTCATAAACCAGTCAATTAGGCTACGGGCAATGCTTAGCTTTGGCGGAATAAGTGGTAAGTTTCTCTTAGTAAACCAAGCTGCATCTGCCAGTTCACTTTCATCTATCTGGATTTCACCACTGGCGTAGGTGGCAGTAAAGCCGAGCATGAGTGAATTTGGATAGGGCCAAGGTTGACTGCCAAAATATTTGATGTCTTTAACCTTAATACTCACTTCTTCATAGATTTCCCGCATAATAGCATCTTCTAAAGATTCTCCTGGTTCTACAAAGCCAGCAAGGATGCTGTATAAATTATCTGGAAAATGGTGGGCGCGAGCCAATAGAATCTCTGCACCGCGCTCCACTAAAACAATAACTGCTGGAGAGAGGCGAGGATAGGTTACTAAACCACATTTCGGGCATTCTTTGGCTCGTTTACCTGGCAACTGCAGTGTCTGTGTTCCACAATGACCACAATATTGATGCGTTCGATCCCACTCCATGACCTGAAAAGCCCGACCAGCCAGGGAGAAAAAGTCTTCTTCTAAGTAGTCGTACAACTTGCGCAGGGCTTCAAAGGTCATGCCGTTTGGCGGGACGTGATCTCGATCAAGCTCAACCGAGTAGCAATCTTGACCAGCGAGCGTTCCTAAGTACTGCTTGCGTATCGGGGTCAAACCCAATTCTGAGATATCAATCAAGCAGGGTATGCTAGCCGAAGAGCTTTCTTTGCGAATCAGAAGCTTGTTGCCAAGAAATGCAAACCACCATGCGGGCTGGGACTGTTCCTTGGGTAGATCGGTGTAGGAAATAAAGGTTCGATTCATAAATTCCTTAACGTATCTGGCGAGCGATCGCACGCACCCACATCAAAAGGTAAACCGCTCGGCATCGATTCCGTCCCCGGCTACGCGGGCATCCAGAAACCCAACCAGTTCTTCGTCAAGAGTAACCGCTATTTTTTTGTTCATACTTTTAGCCTATAGTATGATACTAGTATCATCCTAAACAATCGGATACTCAGTTCTACAATACGTTTGAAGATGACCAAGAGTGCTCAATGGATCAGGGTTAGCGCGCCTCAAACCCTATTGACAAAAGGACTTGCTTGAGCCGTGATGTGACCTGAAACAAAGTGGTACTATCCGAGCTAGGGTAAGATTTTATCCATCTAACTGCAACTTGACTTAA
>JAABUX010008073.1_pt1 | contig 12214 bp, 7 predicted proteins | sample 5561851 | NCBI WGS metagenome assembly JAABUX01 (sample SAMN10711883, study PRJNA513361) | rock metagenome | isolation source: Antarctica rocks | place: Antarctica: Victoria Land, Richard Nunatak red sandstone | collected 2016-01-03 | reverse complement strand
GCGCGGCGTCGCCGTCGCCGTGCCCGACGGCGGAGTGACCACGACGATCGTGGGATACGGCGTGGCCGTCGGCGCCGGGGTGTTGACCGGCGGCTTGGTCGGCGCCGGTGTGGAGGTCGAGGATGGAGCTGGCGCCACCGGCGTGTTGGTCGCCGTATTCGTGGGCGTGTTGGTCGCCGTATTCGTCGCCGTATTCGTGGGCGTGTTGGTCGCCGTGTTCGTGGCCGTGTCGGTCGGACTCGACGTAGCGGTCGACGTTGCCGTCGCCGGGATGGCGGTAGTGGTCACCGTACCAGCGCTGGCCGTTGCCGTCGCCGTGGCGGATGTCGAGGTTGCCGTTGCCGTGGCGGATGTCGAGGTCGCCGTGCCAACGCTGGTCGTCGCCGATGACGTGGCGAGAACCGTGGGCGTTCCCGTCGGCGTCAGCGGGTTCGTCGAGGTGATGGTGAGCCCTGGCAGGGGCTGCGTGCCCTCTTCCTGCACCGACTGCAGCGCGTCTGGGTTGAGCCCCAGCAGGGTCAGGATACTCGGCGCGATCTGCGTGGTCGACACAGGCGTCACGTTGATCGTGTTGGGCTGCGCCAGTTGCGGGTTGGAGACAAGGAGGGCGACGTTGGTGTCGTCGTGGTTGAAGCCGCCGTGCTCCGAGATCTTCTTAGTCGGGCCGTCACTGGTATAGATGACGCCCTGGTTGGGGGTCACGATGATGTCCGGCAGGCGCGGATCGAGCGACGGATTACCGTTGCCAAACGCTGGGTCGCCGAACTGCTGGGCCAGTTGCGTCCCGCTGATGATCTGGTTGTTGCTCGAGATGCCGATCGTGGCCGACATGTTCTGCAGCGCCTGCACCGCCGCCGCCGTCTGGCTGCGATCCTTGAGCCACACCAGCGCCACATCGTCGTCGGTCACCTGGGCCGTACCAATGCCAGCGCCTGTCAGGACACTACCCACCTGGTGCCCAATGCGCCGTAGGGCGCTACGGTCGATGGGCGCCTGGCCGTGCTTGGCCGTGACGATGACCAGCGTGGAGGTATAGAGACCCTGCGCCTGCAGTTGGCCGACCATTGCGCCAATGGCGTTGTTGACGTAGTCCAGCGCGGGCACCAAATCGCCTGTCGGCGTTGCCACCGCGTCAGAGTAGCCGCCGTTAGGTGACTTCTGGCCCACGCTGACGGCCTGGAAGTTCATGCCGAAGATCTCGGGCACGCTGTAGGCCTGCGTCGGCGTGATCGAGCCCGTGCCATTGATCTCGTTGAGGATAGCCCGGACCTTCAGGTTGTCGTAGGCCACCGTCCCGGTCACGGCGGCCGTGGCCGCCTGGTAGGTCGTGGTCGTGGCAACGGTGATGTTGGAGTACTGCAGCATGCCCGGCGTCACCGTGATCGCCCCGTTGATCTCCGGCGTATACAGGTCATCGACGCCGCCGCCCTGATGGCCGTTGACGAGGTCGTAGGCCGGGTGCTTATCGGACCACGCGGTACGCCCGCCGGCGTTGTGGATGGCATTGAAGATCGTGTTGACGCGCAGGTACTGGTGCGGATAAACCAGCTGGCAGTTGCTCGAATCGACCGGCAGCTTGCTCGGGTTGATCCCTCCGCCAGCGTCGGTTCGCGTCGGGTCGATGTCGATGTTCTCGGCGAGTTGCACTTCCGTCCCGGAAACCGGCCCAGTTCCCGACATCGGCGGTGTATCGGTGAGGCAGGTCGTCGTTCCAGGGGCGAGGTAGGAGCGGTCGTAGGCGTCGTCGTAGTAGACGCCGGTGGACTTGGGCGTGCCTCCGGTCACCATGGAGAGCAGTCCGGGGAACGAATCGGACGGCCGCGACGTCGAGGCGTTGGGGTAGATCACGCCCGCCAACGCGAGCTGGGCCAACGCCGAGGTCGGGCTGATGGCGATGTAGCGCTGCAGGTCAGCCGCGTGGAAACCGTCCACGCTGATCAGCAGCACGTGCTGGATGGGTGTGGAGGACGGGCTGGCCACGGCCGGTGTGCCCGTGACCTGGGAGAGCAGCGCCTGGCCTTGGGCGATCAGGCTCTGCGCCTGCGCATCGTCGATGGTGTAGGTCGGGGTGAACGCGGCGCTCGATAGGATGGTCTGCATCTGGCCGGTCAGGTTGTCGCGCTGCTGGCCGAGGCTCGTCAGCTGTGCCTCGTCTGCGGTATAGGCGCTATCGTCGCCGGCCGAGCCACTGGCCAGGGCCTGCGTGGAGGTGACGAGCGTGGTCAATCCGAAGGGGCCGACGGGAGCGGTCAGTGCTTTGTAGGTGCGCGCCAGCGCCTCATAGGTGTCGCGGTCGGACTGGACGGCCGGCGGCACGGTCGAGAGATCCTCGGACAGCACACGGCCGTCGCTGGTGTAGTCGTCCCGCAGGCCGACCAAGGACAGGATCGTCGGCCGGATGTCGGTGTGGTCCGAGAACGTCGCGGGGTCGACGCCGTAGTTCTGCACACCGGGACCGACCAGACCAAGCCAACTGGTACTGATCTGAGGCTGCACGTCGCCGTGGTTCCAGGCGAAGCCCGTTTCTTCGAGCACACAAGCGGTCGACGGCGTGGTACTGGCGCCGCAGTTCTGCACGCTCGTCACCTTCGAGAATCTCGAGCTTGCATCACCGACATAGTAGTCCGGTTGCGCAAAGGCCGTAAAGGTGGGCATGCGCAGTGGGTCAGCAGTGTCCATGTGCAGCAGGTGCATCTCGGTAGGGTTGGCCATGTACTGCACCAGCGTGTCGGTATTGCTCACGCCCAACACAGTAGAGATGGGGTTGGTAAGCGTGATCGCGGCCGTTGCCCGCTCGAAGGCACGGGTGGTTGCGGTCGAAGAGATAGGATTGCCAGTCAGATAGATGTCCGGCGCGGAGTCGAAGTTGATCGTGGCCGGCGTGGTGATATTCTGCTCGGCCTGGAGTAAGCCCGTGAGATTCGCATTAAGTTCACCGATGCTCACGGACATGGGATTCGTGCTACCCATCGTGCTGCCCGGCAGGTACGTGGTAGGATAGGAACAAGGCGTGCTCACCCCATCGCAGTTCGTTGGGGTCGGATTCTCGCCGACGAAGTGGTCTTCCTCATCCGAGGTAAATGTGAAAAGCGTGTTGGACGCGTTGATGCCGTCGGCGGCTAGGCGCTGGAAGAACTTGCCGAAGGCCTGGTCGTATTGCCGCAATTGCGCCACGTAGCCGGCCTGCCCAGGTCCGTACGTCCCGGCGCCGTTACCGGGCAGCGGATTGTGCGCGTTGTTGATGTAAGCGTAGGTGACGGGGACGTTGTGCTCCTGCATATCGGCGACATAGCCCAACGACTGGGCGGCCGAGATGTTGAAGCCCGGGAAGCCGACCTTGTTTCCGTTGGTGTTCGTGATGACGTTGCCGTTGATGTCGGTGATCGCCGTGGTCCCGGCGATCACCGGTCCCACGTACTTGTTGCCGAAGAGCGCGTTATAGCTGGTGTAGCCGCCCGGTTCACTGGGCAGAGTGTCCGTGACGGCGCCGCTGTTGGGCGCGCCACACAGTGCGCTGCCCTGCGCGCAGTGGACAGCGATGCCTTCGAAGTCCGCCACGGCCTGTTGGTTGTCGCTGTTCGCCTCGGCCGCCTGGGAGGAATTGGGGCCGAACACCGTGTTGATGTCGTTGCCCGTGTTCTCCAACTCGATGTCGGCCGTCGACACGCCGCCGAAGTCGCAGCCCGCACGCGTGTAGGGCACCCAGGGCGCCGGTGCGTTCGTGCCCGAGGCGGGATTGGTCGTGGACGGGCCGCTGATCAAATTGTAGGCGCCATCCTTACTAAGATCGGTCCAATACGTGAAGCCTGTCTGGAAGCCAGTCGAGCCATTAGCATTGTAGTAATCGTAGCTGTTGGCGGCAGTGGCGATGCCATGGCGGGCCGGGTACACGCCAGTCAGCGTGGTAACGATGTCGTCGGAGGTGTGCGAGATGAGCGGGGTATGGTGGTTGGTCAGCAGCGTGCCGTTACCTTTGATGAAGTTGTAGAGGTTGGGCATCTGCTCCAGGTCGGAGGGTACGTTGGTACGGCCGAAGCGGTCGGGGTCGCGCTTGAAGTGGACGTTGTCGAACACGATGTAGATGACGTGCTTGATGTTGCCGCGCGCGGGGTCGATCTGGCAACCAGTCGCGTCATGCGGGCGAGCGATTGCCGGGGTTGTCGCCACCGCGAACGGGTGGACGACGGGAACGGCTCCGACGCTGATCAGCAGCGCAACCGTTGCCATGATGCGCGCCAGGGGTCGTCGGTAGAACTGTGTCGTTCGATCCACGGTATTCCCTTCTCTCGTTCTAACAATGTGATCAAGTCACGCCAGGGGACGCTGGGAAAGCCAGTTTCTTTTGCTCACCTCTTTCGACCATCGACAGTGATGGCAAGGCTACACATCGCTTTTTTCCCTCGCTAATCCTCCTCGACCACGGTACGCGACAACAGTAATGATGCGTCGGGAGCGGACGACTACGGCCCCATGGCGCGATGAAACGCTCAATCTTCCGCACTAACCACCTGGCATCATAACATCGCCCCGGTTGCGTCTGGGCGCTTTATCATTACAGTTCGTAACATTTAACATGCTCTTTACAATCCACCACTGCGTTATGTCGAGAGTGTCGCGGCCCTATGCTCATACGTCGGCAGGTGTGGCCCGTTCAGGTCGGCCTGAGAGGCTGCTATGATGGTGATGGTTGCATGGACAAAAGAGGTCTATGGCCGCCGCGCAACGAGCGACAAGCGTCGGGATTGAGATAGCAACGGACATGGAACGGACTATGGATAGGGATGAGGAAACGTTGACGTGAGACGATTCAAGGGAGCGCGCACATGGTGCGTTGCCATCGGCATCGCCATCGGCGTGAGCGGCCTCCTGATTCTGCTTACGGTCGTCGTACCCAGCGTGGTTTCTATTGTGCCCGCCGCACAACTATCCTCTCTCACCACGGGACAGACAGCCTCGCATACCAGCACGACCTCAGCATCCACGACGGTCGCGCGCACCACCACACATCAGCTGGCCTGCTCACCGCGGACCCCGTTCAACCCGCCGCTCCTGGCCACGTTGGCGCCGCCCGGCGACCTGGTACTCGATCACACCCGCCATATTGTTGTCATCGTCTCGTCGTCGCGCAACACCCGGTCAACCATCGACTCTATCGCCACGTTCGACGCGACGACCGGCGCTTCCATTGGATCTAAGCGCGCGGTGACGGCGCCATTGGCGGCGCATGCGCCGACCGTCATCCTCTCCGATGGCCTCTACATGGCGCTGGACGAGCGGACGCAACGCGTCTTTGTACTGCACCAACCCTTTGCGCAGGGCGCATCGCCGCCCAGCCGGGTCGACGTGTTCGACGAGCACAGCCTGGCGCTGCTGCGTATCGTGCCGGTCGGGAATGTGGCCCGCCCGCCCGTGGTAGACGAACAGACGGGCCGCGTCTTCGTCGCGGGCCAGCAAAGCGGGACCGTCGACGTACTCGACGCCACGACAGGCGCGCCGTTGCGGCGGGTCGCCGTCGCCGTCGCGGCCTTGCTGCCATCGGCCCCGCCGGTGGTCGTCCCAGGCGCCAACCGCGTCTTCTTCGCCGAGGACACCGCGCCCGGGGTCGTCGCCGTCCTGGACGCCCGTAGCGGCGCCTTGCTGCGCAAAGTGGTCGTCGGTCTCTACCCACAGGCCATCGCGGTCGATCCCGCGACCGGGCATGTCCTGGTAGGTAGCCAGAACACTGTCTCCGTTCTCGACGGTCGCGATGGCACGGCGCTCCATACCGCCGGTGTCCCCGGCTCCCCAACAGGCTTACTGATCGACGGGACGACCCAGCGCGCGTTCGTCAGCTATGCCGACAATTTCAAGGTCAGCATGCTCGACGCGCTGACGGGCCGGGTCCTGCGCAGCGAAATCGTGCGCGCCGATGTTGATGCCCTCGGACACCTACTCCCGCCCAATGTGAGGCCACCACAACAACCAGGCAGCGAACAGCCGCCCACACTGTCCCGCATCGACGAGCGTCGGCGCTGGGTCGTGGTCAGCAATCCGGAGATCAGCGACGACGACGCGCCGGAACCGGGCTCGGCCCAGCTGGCCACCCTGGATAGCCGCACCGGCACGATCATCCACATCGTCGCGGCCCAGAACATCTGGCCGGACGCTGCCGCCGTGGATGAACGGACGGGACGCGCCTTCGTCTACGGGTCGAGCGGCATCACGATGTACGACATCTCCTGCCTCACCTCGTACTACGTGTTCGCGGACCTACCGCAATAGAGTTGCCAGTTGCCAGCCGTCAATCACCTTATCAGTTGCCTTTAGTCGAAGAGCGGACGGGGCACGCCTTGATCAAGAGCTGCCTCTCCGTTTACGTCGCCTTGCTGACAACAGAAACATCATGTTACGGATGGGTCAGCGCGGCGCGGAAGACATCGACGCCGGGAACTGGGAGCTTGTCCCTATGGCGCATCAGGCAGTAGTCCAGGGTGTTGGCGTTGCTCTCGAGGTCGAGGTCGAGCACGCGGAGGCGGCCCTCCCTGGCTTCGCGCTCGACCGCCAGCAGCGGGACCACGGCCACGCCGACCCCGGCCTCGGCCATGCGCTTGAGCGCCTCCAGACTGGCCACCTCCAGCGTCTCACCGGCTTGCACGCCGGCGGCTTTGAGCGCGGCATCGACGAACGCGCGCGTCCCGGCGCCGCTCTCGCGCAGCAACAGCCGGCGCGTCGCCAGGTCCCGCACAGGTATGCGCCGCGGCACGGCCGCGGGATCGCCAACCGACACGGCCGCGAGATCGCTAACCGGCACGGCCGCTGGCGCACTACGACCCGCGACTACTCCGTGCGATCCGTGTGCTGGTTCGGCTACAGCGCTATCTGGAGGCGCGGGCTGTCCGCCCGTTCCCGGCTGGATGCCGGGACGGGCGGGCAGTGCGGCGAGCGCCGTACGCTCTCTGGGCGATCCGTTGCCAACGTCCGAGAGCGCCCAGGGGTCGTCGGCGGCGACGACCACCACGAAGCGGTCGCGACGGACGGTCTCGCTTTGTAGACTGGAATGCTGTTCGCGACTCGTCAGCACCGCGACATCAACCTCGCCGCTAAGGGTGACGGCAAGGACCCGCGCCGCGTTGCCCACGGTCAGGCGCACCTCCAGAGCGGGGTGATCTTGCCGCAACCGGCGCAGGGCATCGGGCAGCAGATAGGTCGCGGGCGTCTCGGCGCACCCGATGTGCAGGCGTGCGGCGGACAGGCCCGCGGCGACGCGCGCCGCCCGTAGCGCCTCGGCCGCAATTGTCGGCAGGTTGGCGGCGTACGGCAGCAGGGCATGACCCGCCGCTGTCAGCACCAACCCCGTCCCCAGACGCTCGAACAAGGGCGTGCCGACGCTCCGCTCCAGTGCCGCCAGGCGATGGCTCGCGGTCGGCTGTTGCAGCTCCAACTCCCGCGCCGCCGCCGTCACCGAGCCTCGTCGCGCCACTTCCACAAACGTCCGCAGTTGATCTATATCCATGGACCCTCCCACTCCCACGTATCCTGGGTATCGGCAGGGTCATGTAGTTCTCGATCTCGCGGGCGGTCTCCGGGGGTAGGGGCGTATTGCATACGCTCTGGGTGCGCCGCTACAGGGCGTATGCAATACGCCCCTACCGCGGCGCAATCGTCTTGCCTCGAAAACTACATAGCCCTGGGTATCGGTGCAACATCAGCTCAAGGGTTACCCAGGGGCGACCCTCATCACGATCATGCATTGTTTGCATGGCTTATAAGCAATCCATGCACTTGCATAATACGCTGTCGAGTGCTAGAGTAGCAATCAATGCCGCGAGATGGACACGTAGCGGTGAGCGGCAGGCGGGACCTGATCGAGGGAGGAGGCAAGGGAGGCCCATGAACGTCAAGGAGTCGGTACAACGGCAATTCGCGCCGGTCGCGGAGCGCTACGCCGTCAGCGCGGTGCATGCCAGCGGCCCCGATCTCACCGCGATGCTGGACGCGGCGATGCTACTCGGGACGGAGCGGGCGCTCGACGCTGGGTGCGGGACCGGCCATACCGCGCTAGCCTTCGCGCCGCGCGTCGCGGCGGTCGTCGGCGTCGACCTGACCGAGGAGATGCTGGACCAGGCGCGCCGCCTCGCCGCCGAGCGCGGCATCGCCAACGCCACGTTCGAGCGCGGCGATGTCGAGGCGCTGGCCTTTCCCGACGCGGCGTTCGACCTGACAACCTCACGCTTCAGCGCGCACCACTATCCGCACCCACGGCGGGCCATGCGTGAGCTCGCCCGCGTGCTGCGGCCGGGCGCCACGTTGCTGCTGGTCGACACCGTCGCCCCGGACGACGCGGCGCAGGATAGGTTCCTGAACCGCATCGAAACGCTGCGCGATCCGTCGCATGCCCGCGACTACACCATCGCCAAGTGGCATGAGATGCTGACCAGCGCGGGCTTCCAGGTGATGACGCGACAGATCTGGCCGCTGCGGCTTGACTTCGCATCGTGGGTGACGCGCATGGCCACGCCCACAGCGGGTGTTCGGGAGATCGAGCGGATGATGGACGCCGCGCCGCGCGAGGTGCGTGAGCGATTCGCCATCGAGCCGGACCACTCGTTCAGCATCCCTGTCGCGCTGCTTCAAGCGACCCTCAGCCCCTCGACCGACGCCGGGCGAGGGGGAAGCAACCCTCACCCCCCAACCCCCTCTCCCGTGCGCGGGCGAGGGGGAAGCAACCCTCACCCCCCAACCCCCTCTCCCGTGCGCGGGAGAGGGGGAGTAGTTGGAAGGAATTAACAGATGGCCAAGACGCTGTTCGAGAAGATTTGGGACGCCCACGTGGTGCGCGAGCTTGACGGCGGCCGCGTGCTGCTCTACATCGACCGCCATCTCGTGCATGAGGTCACTTCGCCGCAGGCCTTCGACGGGCTGCGCCTGGCCAACCGTACCGTGCGCCGCCCCGACGCCACTTTTGCCGTGCTCGACCACAACGTGCCTACCCACGACCGCGCCCTGCCCGTGCGCGCGGCGGACAGCGCGCTGCAGATCGCCACGCTGGAGCGCAACTGCGAGGAGTTCAGCCTCACCCTATTCGATATGGCCGATCCACGCCAGGGCATCGTCCACGTCGCCGCGCCCGAGCAGGGTCTGACCCTGCCCGGCACAACGGTCGTCTGCGGCGACTCCCATACCTCCACGCACGGCGCTTTCGGGGCGCTGGCCTTTGGCATCGGCACCTCCGAGGTGGAGCACGTCCTGGCCACGCAGACGCTGGTGCAGGCGCGGCCCCGGACCATGCGCGTCCACGTTGAGGGCGACCTGCCAGCCGGCGCCACGGCCAAGGACCTGATGCTGGCTATCATTGGCGCCATCGGCACGAGCGGCGGCGTGGGCCACGTCATCGAGTACACCGGTCCCGCCATCCGCGGCCTGACGATGGAGGGGCGTATGACCCTCTGCAACATGTCGATCGAGGGCGGCGCGCGCGCCGGCATGATCGCCCCCGACGACACGACCTACGCCTACCTCGAGGGCCGTCCTTACGCGCCCAGGGGCCGGGTGTGGGAGCAGGCGCTCGACTCCTGGCGCGCGCTGCCCAGCGACCCCGACGCCACGTTCGATAAGACGGCCACGCTCCAGGCGGCCGACGTGGCGCCGCAGGTGACCTGGGGCACCAACCCGGGCCAGGTGGTGGGCGTGATGGGACGCGTGCCTGACCCCGCGGAGTACGCCGATCCCGCCGCGCGCGAGTCAGTGCAGCGCGCCCTCGCCTACATGGACCTGCGGCCGGGCACGCTGATCACCGACATCCGCATCGACCGCGTCTTCATCGGCTCGTGCACCAACGCGCGCATCGAAGACCTGCGCCACGCTGCCCGCATGCTCGACGGCCGCCGCGTGGCCCCCACGGTGCGCGCCATGGTCGTACCCGGCTCGGGGCTGGTCAAGCGCCAGGCCGAGCAGGAAGGGCTGGACCGCATCTTCAAGGAGGCCGGGGTGGAGTGGCGCGAGGCCGGCTGCTCGATGTGCCTGGCCATGAACGAGGATCGCCTGGAGCCGGGCGAGCGCTGCGCCTCGACCTCGAACCGTAACTTCGAGGGCCGCCAGGGCAAGGGCGGGCGCACCCACCTGGTCTCCCCGGCCATGGCCGCCGCCGCCGCCGTGGCCGGCCACTTCGTCGATATCCGCGCCTGGTAAGAGGAGTGATTAGTGGCTAGTGGTTAGTGACGAGTGAGGTGAGGCGGACGCGAGTAGTGGCCTTCACGCCGATCGTCACAAAACGACACCTCACTCGTCACTCGTCACTAACCACTCACCTCACTCGTCACTAGCCACTAACCACTCGTCACTTACGCAAGGAGTACATGATGGAGCCTTTTACCGTCCACGAGGGGATCGTGATGCCGCTGGAGCGGCGCGACGTCGATACCGACCAGATCATCCCGCAGCGCTTCCTGCGCAAGATCGCGCGCACGGGCTTCGGTCCCGACCTGTTCGCCAACCTGCGCTACCTGGGCGACGACACCACGCCCAACCCGGACTTCGTGCTCAACGACGCGCGCTATCAGGGCGCCAGCATCCTGCTGGCCGGGGCCAACTTCGGCTGCGGCTCCTCGCGCGAGCACGCCCCCTGGGCGCTCTACCAGTACGGCTTCCACGCCGTTATCGCGCCCAGCTTCGGCGACATCTTCGCCGCCAACTGCGTCAATAACGGCCTGCTCACCGTGACGCTCGACGACGCCACCGTCGAGCGCCTCTTCTCCGCGGTCCAGGCCACGCCCGGCTACCGCCTGTGCATCGACCTGCCCGCGCAGACGACCACCGCGCCCGACGGCGAGGCCATCCGCTTCGAAATCGACCCTTTCAAGAAAGAGAGCCTGGTGGGCGGCCTCGACCCCATCGGGCGCACCCTGCGCGACGGGGACGCCATCGCCGCCTACGAGGAATACCATGTGGCAACGGCGCCATGGCTGACCGTCGCCGGGATCTCATAGACGGGTAGCGGCTCTCACGTATAGCACATTATATTGAGGACGATATGAGGACGGCCAACAATCGTTAGCTCGTTAGTGTGGTAACAGGACACGTTCCTGAATCCGCACTCCAAGCGCCTCGGCCACCGCTTGAATACGCTCTAAGTTGGCGGCGGCGTAGCGCGTCGCCTCGTAGCGTTGTATTTGCTGCTCTTTGATACCTAATCGCTCTGCCAACTGCTTCTGCGTAAGCCTTGTGGCGATACGGGCACGGATCAGCATCTCCGGTAACTGGTTCAGCGAATCAAGCTCCATGACATCCACCTCGCCCGTCCGCAACGCCTCGTAGTCAGCTAACTCCTGCCGCAAATCGTGCAGCTGGCTCTCAAGGCTTGCTTTCATCGCGTCTCGTAGCAGCGGATGCGCACCCGCGTTTTCTTCGTCGCTGTGCTCGATCGCTGCGGCAAAACGGTCTGCCTCAGCCTTCGTGATACGATACTGTCGTTCGTTTGTAATCATGGTAAGCCTCCCAGGTGGAATCACAACCCAATTATACCGTTGTGTTTCCGTCTGGTCAAAGGAGGCCGGGGTGGAGTGCGGTTGGCTCTCCGACGTGCCTTATCGCATCGCGCGGGGGCAAGAGCTATACTACTCCCATCAGTGGTGAAAGGAGTAGAAGATGTCGCAAGCCATCGATATCGGTGCGTCCATAGACCGCTCACCAGACATCCATGGTGACCGCTCACCAGACATCCATGGTGGTCGTCCACGCATCGCGCGGACAGGCGTTACGGTGCATCGCATTGCGCGCTGGTATAAGCTAGGGCTGACTCCGGAAGAGATCAGCGCCCGCATCGGACATCTGACATTGGCGCAGGTCTACGCCGCCCTGGCCTACTATCACACCAACCGTGACACCGTCGAGGCGGACCTCGCCGAGGAGGATATCGACGCTGATCGACTGCAGGCTGCACATGCGTTGGCTACCATGACAGCATCGTGAGCGTTATACACCTGTCCATAGCGTTATACACCTATCCATCGTGAGCCACCTCACAACGCTGCTACCCTCGTCCCGACACCGCGGTGTCCGTCCGCTGCCATGCGACCGCAGTCGCAGGCCGGTTGATACTGCTGAAGAAGTTGTGCATCGCGCCCCACTTCCCCTATGCTGTCCTTAGTCGCTCTACTATCCCGTGTGCGTCGGCGCGCACTCACACCTGACGCAGTCGGCCGGTGGTTTGCCATGTGACCGCAGTCGCGGGCCAGGC
>JAABUX010008072.1_pt1 | contig 12215 bp, 11 predicted proteins | sample 5561851 | NCBI WGS metagenome assembly JAABUX01 (sample SAMN10711883, study PRJNA513361) | rock metagenome | isolation source: Antarctica rocks | place: Antarctica: Victoria Land, Richard Nunatak red sandstone | collected 2016-01-03 | reverse complement strand
GCAGATGCCGGCTTCCTTGTGTAAAGGCAGATGAGTGAGGAGGATCGTGCCCGTAGTCCTATCTTCGACAGACTTCGAATCTCTAATCACATCATTCATGAATTTGTAGGTGTCCGTTTGAAGGTCACGGTCGAGCACTGGCGTGTCGAGATTGAGCGAGTTGAGTACCACAAGCCTAAGCTCAACTGGTTCAAGGCCTTGCTCCATATGATCGATCGATAATGTAAAGCGCGTCTCCCAATTTGCTTTTCCAAAAACCCTTTCAAAGCGTTGTAGCTTGTCGGTTGTTATATCCCCAGCGTACCCAACATCATGATTGCCGGCGACATTGATGACCCTCCTCGTCCAGCCTTTCACACTATCTGCCTCATCCAGGCTGGTATGTATACCATTGGTCACGTCATCCTCGACTCTTCGACCCCTCTGGAAGACTCTACCCCAGTAGCGTATCCCTCTGCGCTCGAACTCTTCGTCGCTGACCCATTGACTCCCAATCAAATCTCCTAGGACTGCGACATGGGTTGGGAGTAAAGTCCAATGTAGCGTACGATAGATGTGTGCAAGATAAAAGTCATTGCCAATCAGGTCTAGCCTTTTTCGATACGCTTGGAGTACGAGTGGGAGGTCGGTAGTGAACAGTTCATGTAGATGTGTCGCTGGCACCTTCAGTCGCTCGGCCGTCGTTTTCGCAGCGCGCACATCTGACCAGAGTGTAGTCAGGCTCGGATAGAAGCCACCCTCGGGATTGATGAGGGAGGAATCTCCTTCTAGTTGAGGATCGCCGAGAACAAGGAGACGGAAGGGTGGATATTGGGTGGGATAGATCTGGACGTTATCGCGTCGCTCTGGTTGAGGTGGGAAGGTGCAGTAATTGATTGTAGGATAGAGATACAGATATGATGTTAGTAGATTCGCAACAGAGAACAAGAAAAGCAAAGCTCCTAATACGTAATGATGCATGCTAATAGCAAAGACAGAAATATGTACGCTTGCAAGAAAGTCCAGGTTGTTTGCCAGGAATTTACAGGAGAAGCTTGGCCTTCTTGAAATATCTACTATATACTTACCGATCTAATCAAGGTTAGGAACGCTACGCATTGTTTGCATACAAGTACTACAACCAGTCTACCCAGACGATCATGTGTCTTAGTGCTTGCCATCATTCGCAAAACAGTACACATAGAACAGAGGCCATGACTTGGAATTAGAGGACGGCAAGTGTAATTGATATCCTCAATGATGATATCGTCTATTCATCCTGCAGGCCCATCAAGCTATCGTTGCTCATGATCAATAGTCATTGTACGAATCGAATGCACCCATCTCACATCACCACGCCTGAGTTACTAGCAATACGCTTGGAATTGTTAGCAAACACCTCACTTCTGACCACCGACTTCACGTACCGGCCATAGCTCTGCTGCCTCCTTCCCAACTGGCCCTGTGATTGCCGACCCCTTCATTTCGCCTTTCGGGTTAACGATCTGGTGAAAGCTGGTGTCAGCCATCCAAACATTCCATGGTGATCATGGCTCTCTTCGACCCAACGCTCATCCGGATCTGACGTCCATGCCACCCCTTGTCAGGCATTATCCCATGTTTCTTTCCTAAGAGTATACAGCTCTCCCATATAACCAGCACTCAGAGTCATTCCATCCTGTACCAAACGCGCAAGCTCTGAGTATTAACTCACCACTCCAGCATTGTCCTCGAAGTATAGGTACACCCCATCTGATCTCCTCCACGGTTTGCTCTGTCGTACCACCACGGCTGGCATAACCTTCTTCCGCAGCTCAGGCTTCCCCTTTTTGACTGTAGCCATTACCATATCTCCAACACCTGCAGCAGGTAGCCGATTGAGGCGGGCACCGATGCCTTTGACGGATATAATGTAGAGATTTCGTGCGCCGGAGTTGTCGCAGCAATTCATGACAGCACCACTAGGTAGTGCAATTCAGTACCTTCCGATGCAAAATCCTTAGCATACAAGACGGCTTATGGGAAGGGTGGGGTACACTGGGAGACCAAGAGTCATTCTGAGCTTGTTGCCCGAGGCACCACCGCGCCTGAAAGGGTCACGTCAGCTTCCAAGTTCAGCGGAGTAGCAGCAGTCCACGATATGTACCCTCTCTTAGACATCTTGAGTGATTGTCTGGCAGCGATTAGCGATCTTGGTATTGGTGACTTTCGAAGCCGAGTGTTTGTGGGCCGAGGTCGCACTAAAACTTTTCGGGTTACAGGAGAGACTACGCCCAAACAAGTTAATGTACTTTACAGGCCTCTCTCAACCTCACCTCATGCCAGATCAACCTATCTTCTTTATGTTTCTAGGGATTTCGCTTTTGTACTCTATGGGGAAGCACTATATTGGACCCCCACGAGCTTCCGAGCCAAAATTGCAAGGCGGGGTCAACATTGCGACAATGATCGTCTAGGTGCGCGACTGGGAGCGCTGGGCGTCCGCCCTGAGTGATTTTCAATGGCAGGAGGGGTCGAACCCACATCACAACCTGGAGAGTATCATACATGCCAAGAAATACGAGCTACCTATGATGTATCTTGAAGAGGGTCCGTAAGGAAAGAAAGTGCACATTCGTATACTTCGTCTATTATTAGGAAAGCACTCGCTTCGATCAATTTTCCCCTCCAACACGCTGCGTTGACTCGCCTTTTCCTTGGCTCAATTTACGTTTTCCTGCCGTCTGATATGCTGCGTGAATTTCTCATCTATGATAAACCAGCGTCAGTCCTTTGCGCTAGATTTCTTCAATGACCATGAAGCCTACCGTTTTCGTTCCAAAAGTCGTCATTCGTCTGCGTACTCTTACCACTCTCATTACTTTCGGAAAACATGCAACAGGACCATGAATCGTCCTCTTCAATTTCAGGAAGTTCTGGCGTCGGTAGGCGTGGTGGTGATGGTGCCTTGGGTGGCACCCCGATGTTCATTGGCGGCGGAGGAGGCCTTGTGTTAACGCAAGCGGCAGTACAATTGCGCGCCGACATATGATTTAAGCAATTCGAAGGCTTGTATGGCTTGCGAGGAAATCGAATGGCAGTCATCGCCGGCGTTGTTGCCTTAAGCTCGGTCACGTGACCGTCGGGCAATGGCAGGGTCTGTAGACATGTGGTTGCAAACTTCGTCCGTCTGCTAAGTGGGGCATGTCTGACATTCGAGTTCGTCTCTGTTACGATGTCTTGCGAAAAGAGCACCCAGTCATCTGGTGGCGGTGATGACATTGGGTGGTGAAGTAAGACGTCTTTTGACGGATTGGTTCTCCTGGTCGTCCTTGACGAATGGTTTTTTGCTTGACGTTTTGATGAATGATGGTTGGGAGAGGAGTTGGTCGATGACATGACGGAAGGCAACAATGTGGTGGGGTGGTGCAACAAATGAGCAAGAATAAGACGAAAACCAAAACGAGGCAAAAGCGAACCGAGGGAGAAAATCCAATCGATTCGGGTTTTTGATGGCGGTGATGGACTACTACAAGATATTGGTGGGCCTAAATGGCCAAGAAAGTGATGGATGGGTTGTGAGATTGCAAGAGGAGGATGAGGAAAACGGGGGGAGGCCGCGGGTTTTGATGTTCGAAGTTGGTTAGGGCAAGGCATTCTGGCCAATCAGGCAGGGGTTTGGAACACCGCCCATCACCTCTTTCACCCTACCATTGATTGAATCAACTACTACGCACCACTGACATCCTTTCTCATCCAGATCCTGCATGATCTGACTGTTTGGAACCATTACAGACCAGACCCCTATTTTCTTTGATCTCTTAGACGATAAGTGGAGGTCACGTGATACTGGGATTCTCCACGCTAGTACATCGGCCATCTCCTGGACCCACCCTCACAGGCCACACTCTTCTCTTGATCTACTGGACACATTCTATTCCAGCTCAGCTTAACACTCCCCAGGATGACGTATTGGCTACAGGACCATGCGAGGAATCGTTGTCACTAGTCCTGAGCAGCTTTCAGTCCCAATACAACCACGACCTCCCAGGCGTCCATACCTGTCACCCAGTCTTACATCTCATCCATGGCAGCACACTTCAAAACGTCTAGCACAATGACACTCCCTCGTTGGCACGTAAGCAACACTCACAGTCACCCAAAAATATACGATCGTCCTTTCCTTCTCCATTCACATGCTTTACCGCCCTCAAAAGCCCATGCATGATGCTAGTACCACACATAATAATCTCTATTTATAAATCATAACGAATACTATGCTCTTAATCAAAGCAAAATACAATCCATTGCAACAAAGCATCCCTCCCTGAAAAAACGATGCTCAAGGAAAAAAGCTAATCAACAGCTACGTCCCAACAACCACAGCCAAAAATCACCACCACCAACGCTCCCACCAACCATCACAATCGCTGACATCCCCTTATACATCGATCCGAACCAGCACTACCCAACCCCAACCGCCCTCTCCACATGCACAATCCCTCTGAAAAAAACCCCATCATCCATATCCCCGCCCTTCTCCAAAGACAAACCCCTAACAACATATCACCAGGCCCCAAAACCACCGCCAACCCACCTCTACACCTGTTCTATCTATAAAAACTAGCAACGTTGATCTAGTGCAATCATCATGTATGCATACTCGATAGTTGAGGGTCTATACTGGTATAGCATAGCTAAGATGTTCAACCGTATTTTACGTTTTACGCGCTGTGTTAGTTTCAGTTTGCGATGATGTTGGATATGATGTATAGTACGAGTGTGGGTTTATGGAGATGTTGTGTGATGGATGAGGGGGATACGATAGGGATTGGAGGGCAATTGCTGGGCGAGATGGACGTGGATGGTTGTTGTATATACCTGTGATGTAGGAACTTGAGGCAGCCATGGCTGCATATGGGAAGGGGATATCTTGTTCTGGGTTTTGTGCTGAATCGGTCATAGGAAGGTGAAGTAAGGATGGGAACATTGACAGTTGTGATGGTGGAATGTCGTGAGGACTCATAAATGGTCCTCATTTTCGCACAATCATCATATCAGGACAGAGATCTGTATTCAACTGCAATGGAACATATGAGTTGGCAAGTTTATGAACCTAAGGACTTCGCGTAGCCCATGTCCCGTCCTGCTCATAACCATTCTTCACAAACTCAAGTTCCAGCACTATAAAACACAATTCTACAAAATCACCAAATTACTAATCGGGATCCCCTGCGCCTGCACCGAATACCTCCTCTTAACCCCCACCCCCACTGCCCTCCGAAAAACATCATAGGTCTTCTCCCCCCCGCCTACCAAAACCATAGGGACCGGATTTCGCCTCGGCAACCCGCTCGCCATCAGCTGATCCCGCTCCAACAGCGGCCTGATCAGGAACCCCGGCGGCAGACCAGGTTCATCTTCGTACGAGACGACGACGACGAGCTTCAACGATCGTTCGGAGGGGGCAAAGGTGGGTATGTTGCGTAGTTTCTCGTCGAAGCTGCATCCGCCACGTTTCATGACGATGATGTCGGTCTCTTTCGGTACGGATGCCGGAAGGGCGTGGGCTTCGCAATTTTCGTCGCAGACGTGGATGCGGTTCCAGATTAGAGAGCCCTGCGGGGCGCCGTGGATGTCGGGGCCGAGGGCATCTTCGATGTCTGGAAGAGGCGCGACTCCGGGGCCGACGGGCGTGACGGCTGGGAAGTATGAGCGTGGATGAGGTTGGTTTTGGGGTGGCTGGGGTGGGGGAGATGGTATGGTGATTAGACCGGCTACTTGTTGGAGGAGAGAGCTGAAGGCTTGCTTCATGTTCGATGCTACCTCGGGGTTGACGGCGACTAAGTTGTCGAGTAAGGGTTCGGGGCTAGGAGTCGGAGGTACTTTGGTGTCGTTGGTAGGCTTAAGTTGCTGATGATTAGAGGTTTGGCCGTGCCCCTTGCCTTCCGGAGGTCGTACATCCACCAGAATATCAAGCATGGCAGAATCGCGGATACGGGTGAAGTTAGGATCCAAGGGATTAACCACGTTCAAGGCCGTGTCTTTGGCAAGGAATATCCTCTCATCCTTGCCTAGCAAGATGTTATTGATCGCATGGACCCGGTACTCGTTTGCATTTGGAGTATCCGGCGACTCGGAAGGTACGTCCTGGATCATGCCTAACCGTAGCCCCGCCATAGAGTTTATGAGGATGCCATTACCAACGCGCTGCAGAAAACCAGGACCGACTACGACGTTGGGCGTCGCCGGAAAAGAGATGTCGAATGTCTGTCGTTGTGTAATCTTCGAGGAAGTGCCATTATGAGGGACAAGGTCCAAAGGTAGAGTCCATGGAAAGTAGGTATAATTAGACGGAGACTGGACGTCTGATATCGAGATGCTAGGATGGTCGCTCGAGCACTCCACGAGGGGAGACTCCAAAGTATCTGGTGTTGGCATTAGATGAAGACGAGCAAGATTGGCTGCGTGGAAAAGATCATGACGTGCAGCAGTTGCTGACAGACTGAATGGCAACGGAGACGGCGCCACCGGACAGACGGACTCTTCTATCACTTCCATCGATGCGTTCTTCGGAGTGTGCTGCGGTGGCGAACGAGGCGTCGATTTACCGTCTTTTTCATTGACGTAACGTGGTATGACTAGTGGATGGCCCTCGGTGCTGAAGACATAAGGCGCGTCAAGCTTATTGAGTGGGTGATCCGGATCGAATAGCAAGAACAGGTACTTGGTCGTCTCGCCGAGGAAGAAACTCTCCATTCTATCATTGCGCTCGCCGCTTCGGACATCCTGCAATCCTGACCAGCCGCATTTCGTCCAGCACCGCCGCTTGATGTCTCGGAGGACCATTTCACCAACATGTAAATACCAGGGATCATTACTCGCTCGATAGAGATAGTAGGTGGATTCGATGAATTCAGGTCTCCCGCCCCACCATCCAAGACCACCTTCAACACTGCCGGTCGACGCTGACCACCTCTCTGGTAGAGCGGAATATCTAGTCCAGAGCGCCGTAGCCAAGAGGTGCGTCCCAGTCGCCTCCTCGAGATGGCCAGTCATAGCCAATAGGCCAGGGTAGAAAGCACTCAAGCTGTCAATCCAGAATGCACGGGAAGCTCCAGTGTGAAGATCAGCCTGGACGTAGTGAGGATGGATGTATGCATCACCACGGTAGAGATGACGCTTGATGGCAGCGTGTGAGTCCTTCCACACCCGTCCAAAAGCTTCCCCAGTCTGGTGATCCTCAGATACCAAAGTACTGTGCATGGACGTCGGAGTCCCATTCACAGGCTGCGGACCCATCCCGTCGGGTGACGGCGAGCCGGATAGGAGAATGCTAGCTTTTGCTGCATATTCATAGAAGCTATCGATGCCCGCTCCGATACCTGTGTAGCCGTTCACCCACAAGCCTGTCTCGGCATCAATCCCAGATCCTACCAGACCTATCGAACTTCTTCTTTCCCAAACCGACCAGAATGCTCGTTTGGCTAGCTGCTCAAACCGTGGATCCCCAGTCAGACGGCTCAGGGTTGTGAACTCAAGAACAAGGCTACCAGCGCCTGCGCTGCAAGTCTCCGTCAATTCGGCCGGAGGGTTCTGATTGGGATGGCATTGACCAGTCTCTGTGTTGTGATTCATTGGTGAGTTGACGTAAAATGGCACCCCATGCCGAAGATTGACCCGAGGATACGGCAGGCCAGTCGTAGTATGAAAAGCTGATAGCAAGCGTCGGCCAAGATCATGGGCGAGCCGTAAGAGCTGCCCATCATAGACGAAGCCGGTGGACCAATGGATCTGTCGGGCATCTGCGTCTCTGGCTATCTGCTGGGCAGATCTGTTCCTCTTGCCTGGGTTATAGCCACGAATGGGAAGCTCTCCAACAGCGAACAAGTGCGCGCTGAGTAGCCCGCCCACCCCTCGTATAACTGTCTCAAAGACCTGGACCTTGCTATCCACATCAAAGCCTTTGCTTCTTTTGCCTGTTGCATGATCGCCATCAGATCCATCCCCGTATTGCTCGACCAAAGCCGCGACACTAAGTTGAAAGTATCGCAGCGCTTTGCTGCCACCGCCAGATGTGGTAGATGATGAAGCTAGGATAGCGAGCGTAGAGAGACTATCAATCAAAGTCACCGAGTAATTCCCAAGCGGATCGTTCAGCTCAATATGACTAGGATTGTTACGATCTCGTGTCAATGGCTTGCAAGATAGGGGTCTCAGTTCGTCTTCAGGGAAGGCATGCTCAAGGTAGTTGTCGTATCCGTGATAGAACATGTGTTCCGCCTCTTGCCTGCAGACGATTGATTAGCGCGGCAACCGTCTTTAAGGCCACACGGACGTACCTCAACTCTCTGATTTGGGCATCCTTCATGGGCTGACCGCCAGCAGCCAGCAGAGACAGCACGATAAGGCATGGTAACAAGACTAGCCTTTGGATAGTAATGCGACTGGCCTTGGACTTCCAGCATCTTGGGAGCATCACCAGAGAACGTTAACGACATGGAATTCGAGTAAGAATTACTGTCGGTACACATGGCAGAACACTCCTTCGCAAGTGCTAGAGCAAGAGGGTTGGATGGCTTGATGATGACTCCATTGAGTGATGAGGCCACCACGACATATTCTACATATCCACATATCCAACACCGGCGCAGCGGTCCACTTCCAGACTAGCGGCTTGGCACCATAGTGACTGTCAAGCTTAATGCCTGATTTGTCTTGGATTGGTATTGATATTGCGACTTGAAATAGCACTCGTGCTGGGATAGCCTGAAATCTGTCTACCGTTGCGGCGACATGCTGCTACGACCTGATGTCACCAGTAATGGTCAATACATTCAACAGTAGGGCTACTAGCAAGATGCGTAGCATCAAACATTATACCCGTTGGCATATCATCCCAGAACTGAAGAAGGTGACCCATTTTGAGATCCTGGACCGGTCACCTTGAATCCATCGTGGTATTAGCGAGCTAAGCTGATGTGAAACTACGAATCTTCAAAAAAAGCTAGCGTCGTCTGTCGCGTCCAGACGACTAGACATAGGATACTTTCCGGGGTCAAGGTTAGGACTTTCGATTCGAAAACGCACCCCCAAGATAGAACCGTATGTTCGCATCTGCCTATACCCCCTCTACATGGAGCGGCATGGCACGCATGCGAGTGATATGTTGGTGCCTCTCGGCCCTCTATCAGACCTAGTTCATCTCTTTCATGTGCATTTATCTCCAATATGATGTATATATGACAATCGAATGTCGGAACAATTGGTCCTTGCAACATTTTCATGGCTATTCTCATGTCCTTTGAGAACACATATTGGAGATACCCTGAGCCAAACTACAGGATTCACCCCTATGCAACGGATGGATAGATATGAGTGATGCATCATCGCTCATCTCGATCTATCACGGAGAAGTTATCCACTCTGCACCCTTCCGCCCTACTTCAAAATAAGGATACTACGATAGCAGCCGCTCTGTCCACTTTCACAAATATTGCAAGGAACATATGCCATAGGTTTGCGTCTCCCGCTTGGAAAGACTGACTGGACCAATTCGGCTAGTAGATGATATGGCCGGCTTTAAGCAATCAAGCTACCTAACTCCGAAAGCTGGCTTGGCAGTTCCGCTTGAGTTTTTCCCCCAATCAAGTCAAATATCTCTCTGTACCTCTCCGTCGAGATTCAGGTACACAAGACGCATCTCAGACATCTCTTAATGGAAGAGTAGTGCAATCATTTGGGTTCCATATAGAAATCGTTTCATGTCGTCACTAATCTAGGATGCGTTATCATAGAGTCGCCTTCACATACAGTCCATCAAATCCGATCAACACCCTGAACGCCTACACGACCCATACATCCATCCATTTCTCATACAATATCTTATGTAGCCACCTCTAGGCCCTCTTATTCTCTCAGACCTTCTGGCCCCTCTCTTTCTCCTTCTCCTTCCCCCCAATCAACTTCTTTATGAAGCTCATCGTCCGCTTCTTCTCCAATCCCCCAGGCCTCTCCTTCTTCTCCCCACCACTTTTCCTCTTCTCTTCCTTGGTCTGCGAATCAACACTGTGCTGCCTGTAGCCGTGGTGGTACATGGAGGCATGCTCGTTGAAGCCGATTGCTTGCAGACCTCTGGCCGTGTGGTGGAGTTTTTCTGATCTGTGAACACGATAGTAATTAGCAGGGGTCTAAATCTGACATGGGTTGAGGTAAGGAGATTGGAGAACATGAGGTTTGGAGGGAGGAAATGCGAACACAAACGTCTTTGGCCTGTCATCCGCTAACAGCTCCTCTCCATGTTCGGGGCGTTCCTGCATGCTTGTGGGTGTGGAAGCACCTGTCATTGGGTATTCTGTGATGGTAATTGACATGATTGTTGAAGGAAGGGAGCTCGCTTCTTTTATCTTGAGTTTTCCAAGTTCTTATGCAGGGAAACTTCTCGTTTTCGCCAGGGAATCACAATCAGCTCGTGGAGCTGGACAAGGACAAGCACGGTATGCCATTCTTTATAAGCAAGACATCACCATGTTGAATAGCATGCCTCTAGGATGTCCCGTCGCATGTCATCACTTTTGGAAGTCCGGGCCGCACGATCATTGGTGTCGGCTATACGCATCCCTACATCTGCAGCTGTTGGTATAGCCGCGCACAACATCGAGTCCCATCCACGCGGGGAATTTTCCTGATGCGACAAAACGTGGGGACGTTGTTGCGACTGATTTGGCGACTCTTCTCGCCCAATGGTTTGGTGGTTGAGTATCGCACATCCTACGAAAATATGCAGGATGCAGGAGAAACCCCCGTGTGGCTAGGAAGATAGATACATCTAGTGCAGAAGCCCGGGACGATCTGCCCGTGGGGATCAATCAGCCTTGGTCCCGAAGCCGCAGAATTCCTCTCCCCGGTCGCTTCTGTCGCGTGCAGTCGTTGACGGGTTGTTATCGAAGTCTAAAGATGGGACAGTCCAAGCTTTCGGGCATCTTTTGGCTTGCTTATTTTTGACATTGACTTTGCGACATAGCGAATCACCGATGCTGTTTTAGCGAATCATTTGGACACGACTTCTGACTTCCGTTATTCGATGGATCTTGAGCTCTTGATACGACGCTTGTGGTGAATATTATGATGATGGTGCTGGGATGCACTGTATAGGAATGGTGATTCAGCACTAACTGGGATAACGACGTACGAATGGTTTCAGAAAGAGTCTAGGTGTTCCAGATTTAGTGGGGCTGCGCAGTATCTCTCTATCTGCAACGAGGTATGTTTCGGCTATGTGGAGCAGGAAGAGACTAATTCGTCATTGGAATTAACTTCCTACAGTGATGGTATCAGCCATACGCATTTATGTTTAGGATGGCAATGCAGCGAAATGTCTCATAAGCGCTCCTCGACACTTGTGCACTGTCCACTAGGAGTTCAACATACAGCTAAGTGATGCATGTCCCGCCTCGGATTCCCCAACATGACCTTCAAGCTCCAGAGAGATATATTCGGGATTATCACACAACAATACTATTTCTCCAAACCTAACTTTTAGACAGTCTTGTTTACCGAAGTCAGTATGAGGTGGAGAAGAAGTCTTCAGTGTGGTTCGCGAACAGGAGGCGACTGCACAATCAGTTTTCTAATTCCCTCTCTCTCGTCTCAACCGAACCCCCCACATAGCCACGAGCCATCCCTCCACCTACCAAGGCCCCAAGACAAGTAATTATAGCGTCAGGCTCTTTCTAGACCCTTGACAGCGGCACATATCACATCAGAAGCGTCCCGCTTCTATATCTGGCTCCATGCAGGTTTCCCCATCTGACTACTCCAACAACAGCAAAGCTCACAGCATGAACGAGCACTCCTTCACCTTCATCTACGAATCATGATGCCTGTCAATAATGTAAAGCGGCAACATATGTCTTCAACAATGAATAGCTCCCTTCACAAAACACCGCCTCTAAAGATACACAAGATATCCTACAGCAAACAGCTCAAGACTCCACGACCTATCACAATACACTATCCTGCCCCACTCCTTCACATCAACAACATCAAAACTCCATTTTCACAACCACAGTCCTCAAGGATCTTGGAATATACATATCCTATACATATTACAAGGGCCCTATTACAATACCTCCACCCTTTCTCCTCTTTCTCCCCTTTCTCCCCTTTCCCCACTTTCTCCCATCCCGTCCCATTCCCAACCCCTCCTTCCTCCGCACCCTCCCTCTTCCCATCCCGTCCCCTATATGTTGCCCCCA
>JAABUX010008071.1_pt1 | contig 12215 bp, 11 predicted proteins | sample 5561851 | NCBI WGS metagenome assembly JAABUX01 (sample SAMN10711883, study PRJNA513361) | rock metagenome | isolation source: Antarctica rocks | place: Antarctica: Victoria Land, Richard Nunatak red sandstone | collected 2016-01-03 | reverse complement strand
TCGTGGCACTTCTACACCACCGGGGTCAGTTGGTACGAGGCAAAGGCCCAAATCGTCCGAGAAGCGATTCGGACGTATCGCTCAAAACCTCTGTACAAAATTCGACCAACTGCGTAACTCCTATGGCAATAACCTCGCGGATATTCTCGTACAACTCATCCACGGTCTCGCCCTGGGAATGCGCTCCCGGGAAACCTGGGACATACCCCACATAAAACCCGGTGTCCGGGCAGCGCTCGATGACCACGGTGAAGGACTTCACAACACATCCCCCGAAGTCGAAGGCCCAAGAGCCGTGGCAAAGTCAGCCCGTCGTCCTTGAATACGGACAATCCTAAACCGGTAGTTCGATCTTCGCCAGGGCAACGTCACTTGCTGGCGAATCGGAGGTGGCACCAAACTCAGCCCATCAAGAGGTCGACTGGGCGCGACCGCGCCACGAGAATTTGTCGGCCCGACCGGAACTCCGCGACGCAGCGAACCTCGCTTCCAGGCGGGAACTCCCACTCCTCGGAATTCGGGTCATAGTCGCTCGGGGCTTCGACCCGGATCGCATCCGGCCCCACGAAGATGCCCGTGGTGGTCCTCAAGACGTCCGTCCCCTCGTTGAGCAAGGGGACGTAAAGGGGAATCCTGCCGGATGACACCGTTTGCTCCAATCGGGATCACAAAAGCGAAGCGAATTGCTCGCGGCTCAATTCGCAATCGCGGAGGATTTTACTCATCAAGCCTGGTCCGATTGTCTCTCCGGCGTGAACGGGCACTACTGTGGTCCGCCCATCCGGATGACGCATGAAATGATGACTCGATCGAACCCTCAGAACGGAGAACCCGGCTTTGCCCAAAGCTGCAACGACCTGTTTACCGGTCACAGCCGGACGCTGACTCATGATCCGACCGTGACCCGCTGGATGCCGACAAAATCGAGAGGTTCGCCAACCGGACCTTCGACCTCCAGATACAGTGCGATCGCTTCCTTGATCCGTTCAGAAAGTTCGTCAAGCGACCGGGCCTGAGTGTGGCACCCCGGCAATGCGGGTACAGAGGCAACATAATAACCTTCAGAATCACGCTCGATGACGACGTGAAAATCATTAGCCATGCGTTCCCCCGTGTCTGTCTTGTCGGATGGGTGGCAGGCATCTGCGGTACTCCGCAGCCCCGGTCTGGTCGTCGTTGGTCGGGCGAAACCCCGGGGTTGCGAAGTACCGCAGACCCCCGCCACCCGCCGAGGCGAGCGTGATAAGACAAATCAGGGGAAAGTCACACCTTTTCCGCGATTACAATCAAAACACAATGTCTGCAAATTCTCTTTCAAAGTTTCGCCGCCTTTTGACCACGGATAGATATGGTCAACCTCCAGTACTAGGCCAGCTAATGTTGCAGGGGAGCGCCCACACGTAACGCAGCGAAAACTATCTCTTGCTAACACCGAAAATCTTAAAGCTAATGACGGGTTTCGGTTGCTCTTCGTTGCAAACTTACTGCTTCTGATCTCAGCATCAGAATTAGCAAATTCGCTTTTCTCCTGCTCGACGCAAGCCACAAATTCTTCGAGGGCTCTTCTCCAACCCCCGAAGTGAACACAGTACGTTGATCCCTTGTAACGAGACGGCGAGATACTCATATCACGCAAGGTAGGCTGACTTCCTTTTGCAATCCATACTTCTTTTAAATTGTCGAAAAGAGCCTCGATTGAGATGTTTTTTTCCTCGTTTGGAACCAATCCTGCTTTTTGCAGCCCATCATTCCAAGACCCAAACCTAGAAGCAATCGTAGTTGCCGAAAACTTTCCAAACTCTTTGTAGGAGCGAAAAGTCAGCGACCTTTCATTCACTTTTGCTTTGGCGTTCGCCTCCACCAAATCTCGGATTAGTTCTTCTTCCGTTACATCGCGATTGAATTTGTCTAATTCGAATTTCATTAAACAAATCCCCCTGGAAGCTTAACCCTCAACTTTGCGACTTGCCCTCCATCCCCGTCAACTCGCCCACGCGGCGTCGTCGTTGGCGAGGACCCCCATCGCGGCGGGGAGGCCGACGGTCCGGGCAAGTTCGAGGGCGGATCGGGTCAGACCGTCGACGTCGAGGCCGACCTCGGCCATTTGCTCGTCGCGCTCGGCGTGGAGGATGAAGCGGTCGGGGAGGCCGAGCCTTCGGACGTGCTGGGTGTTTAATCCAGCGTCGTTGGCGGCTTCGAGGACGGCGGAGCCGAAGCCTCCGCTCAGGCAGCCTTCTTCGACCGTCAGGACGAAGCCGCATTCCTCGATGGCCTTGAGGGTCGTCGCCTTGTCGAGGGGCTTGGCGAAGCGGGCGTTGATGACCCCGACCCTCAGGCCGTGGCGCTCCCGGAGGCGCTCGGCGGCTCGGAGGCAGGTGGTGACCAGGGTCCCGCAGGCGAGGAACATCCCGTCGGTTTCCCATTCGAGGATCTCGGCCTCGCCCAGGGCAATCGGCTGGATCTCGCGGTCGATCGCTTCGAGGTTCGCCTTGGGGTAGCGGATCGCGGTGGGGCTGGTGTGGTCCAAGGCGAACTGGAGCATCGGCTCGACGTCTTTTTCGTCGCCGGGAGCCATGACGACCATGTTGGGGAACATCCGGAGGTACGCCAGGTCGTAGCTTCCGTGGTGCGTCGGCCCGTCGGCTCCGACCAGGCCAGCTCGGTCGAGGGTGAAGACGACGGGGAGGTCTTGAAGCGCGACTTCCTGGAAGATCTGGTCGAACGAGCGCTGGAGGAAGGTGCTGTAGATGTCGACGATCGGTTTCGCGCCCGCCTTGGCCATCCCCCCGGCGAAGGCGACGGCGTGGCTCTCGCAGATCCCGGTGTCGAAGAACTGGTTGGGGAAGATTTCGCGGATCTTCTGAAGCTTGTTCCCCTCGCACATCGCGGCGGTCAGGACGGCGACCTTGGGGTCGGCCTGGAGCGCCCGGAACAGGGCGTCGCTCATGGCGTCGGTGTAGGCCCGGCTCGACGAGGTGGTGAGCGGGATGATCCCGTCTTCGTGGTTCTGGAACGGCGAGGGGGCGTGGTACTTGACCGGGTCGAGCATCGCCGGGGGGAAGCCGTGCCCCTTGTCGGTCAGGACGTGGAGCAGCACCGGCCCGTCCATCGCCTTGACCTTTTCGAGGTAATGGCGGAGCGTCTTCAAGTCGTGACCGTCGACCGGGCCGAGGTAGGCGAACCCCAACTCTTCGAAAAGCATACCCCCATGAAGCGACGCCTTGATCGCGTCCTTCATCTGCTGGAGCCAGCGGTCGGCCTGGTCGCCAACCAACGGGATCGACGGCAAGAGCTTGCGGAGCTTCTTGTTCCAGTCGTTGTAAGTCGACGCCATCCGGGCCTTGTCGAGGTAGTAACCCAGGCCCCCGACCCTCGGGCAGATCGACATCTGGTTGTCGTTCAAGACGACGAGGAATTTGTTCCCGTTCCGGCCGGTGGCGTTGTTGAGGGCCTCGAAGACGATCCCCGACGGGAACGCGCCATCCCCGATCACCGCGACCGAGTGGCGGTCGGCGTGATCGGTGAGGATGTCGCCGGCGTGGAGGCCCAGGGCGGTCGACGGGGCGCATCCGGCGTGGCCGGTCATGAACAGGTCGTAGGGGCTTTCGGACGGGTTGGGGTAGCCCATCAGCCCCCCTTTGGTCCGGATCGTGTGGATCTGGTCGGCGCGGCCGGTAATCAGCTTGTGGGGGTAGATCTGGTGCCCAGTGTCCCAGATCAGGCGGTCGGTCCGGAAGTCGAACGCGAGGTGGAGCGCCAGGCAAAGCTCGACGACGCCGAGATTGCTGGCGAAGTGCGCGGGTCGGTGGTTGACGACGTGGATCAGCTCCTCGCGCATCTCCTCGGCGAGGTCTTCGAGTTCCTTCTCGGAAAGGGTTCGCAAGTCCATCGGCGACTTGATCCGTCCCAGCACGGCGCTGCTCATCAGCGATCCCTTTCGAGTAGATCCAGGGCCAAGGCCCGCAATCGGTCACCACGGCCGCCAAAACCAGCCAGCGCCTCGACGGCCTCGTCGGCCAGTTCCCGAGCCCTCCGGCGGCTGCCTTCGAGCCCGAGCAGGCCGGGATACGTCCACTTCCCCAACCCTTGATCCTTGTTGACCCGCTTGCCGAGCTTGACCTCGTCCCCCTGGACATCGAGCAAGTCGTCGACGATCTGGAACGCCAGGCCGACGGCGTGCCCATAAGCGTCCAGGGCCTGGAGCTTGGACGGGTCGGCGCCGCCGATAATCCCGCCAATCTTGAGCGAGGCCCGGAGCAAGGCCCCGGTCTTCCGCCGGTGGATCGCTTCGAGCCCTTCGAGCGTGATGTCGGTCCGATCCTCGGCCTGGAGGTCGGCCATCTGGCCCCCGGCCATCCCGCTCGGCCCGGCGGCTTCGGCCAGGGCGAGCACGCACTCGGCGGCCACCGATCTCGGCTGGATGTCGCGGGCGAGGACCTCGAAGGCCAGCGTCAGGAGCGAGTCGCCCGCCAGGAGCGCCGTGGCCTCGCCGAAGACCTTGTGGCAGGTCGGTTGGCCTCGGCGGAGGTCGTCGTCGTCCATGCACGGGAGGTCGTCGTGGATTAACGAATAAGTATGAACCATCTCCAGGGCGCAAGCGGCGGGCAAGGCGAGGCCCGGGTCGGCGCCGCAGGCTTCAGTGGCGAGCAACGCCAGGACCGGCCTGAGCCGTTTGCCGCCGCCGAGGAGGCTGTGCCGCATCGCCTCGACCAGTCGGGGAGGGCAAGCGGCGCCCGGGTCGGTGCTGACGGGGAGGTAGCCGGCCAGGGCCTGGTCGACCCGGCTCCGGGCTTCCCCCAAGGTTTCGGCGAGACCCGAGTCGGCGGCCTCGATCGGCGTGGTTGTCATCGTCATGAGGAGCGAGCGTCACGAGATCCGAGGCAAGGCCGGTGAGCAAAGGGGGGACGGCCCGCGATCCATGCGAGCGAGGCCAAATTCGGCCCCCATTCATCGATTCCCGACCGACCCAGGTATTGTGGGCAAACATCCCGGGAATGTCCACCGACCACCGCCTCGAAACCCGAGGGTTCGCCAGACCCCCGCAACGACTGCGCAATTTGCGGGGTTTGCAAATCTCCGGGGAAGTTTGACGGATAGGCGATGCGACGCCCGGCCAAAGATCGCCAGGATGATGGATCGTGGAGAAACCCCGACCGCCCTCGGAGGACAGATGCTGAGCCCTTTCGTGCTTGAGGAGCCAAAAATCCAAGGGACTCACTTGCGTTCGATTGAGGTTGGTGGTAAATTCCGACCGATCGGTCTTTTCGTCCTTCGCCTCATCGGAATCTTTCGGGTGTTGGTCATGGAATCAAAGGGGGAGCGGACGAAGGCAGCCATCATCGAGCGGGCGGCGGGGTTGTTCAACCGGGTTGGATACGCCGCTGCGTCTATGTCGGACGTGATGGCCGAGACCGGGCTGGAAAAGGGAGGAATCTACAACCACTTCAGGAGCAAGCAAGAGCTTGCGGCGGCGGCGTTCCAGCACAGCGCCGGGGTGGCCGCCGGTCGTTGGAGCGACGCCCTAGCCGGGAAGGTCGGATTGCCTGCGATCTTGGCCATGATTCGGACCGCCGTCGAGTTCGCCCAAAGTCCGCCAGTACCCGGCGGCTGCCCATACATGAACGCGGCGGTTGAGAGTGACCACGGCGACCCGACGCTGCTCCAGGCTGTCCGCGAAGCACTTGATGGCTGGGAAGGACTACTTCGCTGGCATCTTGAGGCCGCCGCCTCGACCGGTGAACTCAATATGCCCGACCCTCCGGCGGTAGCCGCGACCTTGGTGGCGGCGATGGGAGGGATGTTCGTCTTGGAGGGGGTGTTCCGCTCGGGCGAGCACGCCGTCCGGATCGGGTCGCAGTTGGAGGCGATGGTGACCGCCATGAAGCAGAAGTAATTTTATTTCGACAAAAACAAACCAATCGGTCGCATTAACGAGCGAACACTCAAAAAAGGAGAAGACAATGCAAAACGAAGCGATGCGTTCCACCTGGGAGCTTTACGTGAAAGGCTGGTCGAACGTCGACGCCGACGAGAGGCGAGGATTGCTCGAAAAGAGCATCACCCCCTCGTGTGTCTACATCAGCCCGGTCGCCCAGATCCAAGGCCGCGATGAGCTCACCAGCGCGATGGAGCAGTTCCAGCAGGACATGCCGGGGGCCACGATCGCCGTGGACGCCTTCACCGGGCACCACGACCATGCCCTCGTCCACTGGCGAGCCTTGGACAACGGCGGAGTCACGCAAATTCCCGGCATCGACTCCGTCCTCTTCGACTCGGATGGCCGTCTCGTCGGGATTACCGTGTTTTTATGAGTTGCCCTCGGCCTCGCCTTGTTTCTCGATGAAACACGGGAGGAGAGGTCAAAACGATCCCTTCTTTGTCCCGGCAACCCGAACACTTTCAAAGGAGAGAAGCGCGATGGAATCGACCCCGCACCGTCAGACGTGGGAACTCTACGCCAAGGCCTGTATCACCACGGACGAGGACGACAGGCGGATACTCCTGGACCAAAGCGTCGCCCCGGCCTGCGTCTATACCGACCCGCTGCAGCAGTGCCTTGGGCTCGGCGAATTCATCGCCATGCTCCTGCGGTTCCAGCGCGCGTACCCGGGCAACTCGTTCCGGACGACCCGCTTCGTCGAGCACAACGGCCGGGCCCTCGCGGATTGGGACCAGGTCGACGGCGAGGGGAACGTCGTAGTCACCGGCACCAGTTATAGCCGCCGGGGCGACGGCGGCCGACTGGTCGAGATGACAGGCTTCTTCCCGACGCCAGGGTGATGCAGCCGAGATTTCCCGGATGGGATCACCGGATTCTTCGAGTTGCCTTCGGCACAGCCTTGATCCGATCCGGAGCGCGAGACTGACATTAATCTTGAGATTCATTGCAAATCGCAGATTGCAAAGCTGGAAGGGCGAACCTTTGGCAATTTGCAATCATGCGATTTGCAATGTTGGAAATCCCTGAATACAGATAAGAATCGGCACTCGACGCACGATGAAGTTCTGGGGAATGCGGTCAGCGGATTCCGGTGCTCGGTTTCCGCCCTTGGGCATTCTGGGTGGGAGAAGGGGAATCGGCCGAGGAGCCTCGGGTTCCTCGGATTCGGCTCCGGTAGCGGACGGTTTCGCCGACAGGAGGTAGGGCTTCGAGGCGGAAGCTGGGGGAGGCGATCGGCCCCTCGACCCGGATCGCGCCGATGAGGCCGCCGAGTTCGCGGGTCAGGTCGCTCAGGAGCGGGATGTGGTGGGTGTTGCGGCCGGGGAGGAGTTCGAGCTTGAGGTTGAGGGCCCCTCGGACGTCGAGCGTCCCGGCCCCCTGGAGGCTGACGGTGTTGCCGGTGAAGTGGACCGGCTTGAGGGTCGTCTCGCCGTTGTGGATCTGCGCGGTGACCTCGGCGGAGTCGAAGGCGGTCCTGGTGTCATCGGCCAGCTTCAGGACGTTCAACAACCGGAGGAAGAACGGCAAGGTCCCGAGTTCGCCGTCGAGGACCTTGGCGTACCCCCAGCCCATCAAGGAGTGGAGGTCGTAGCCCAAACCGTTGACCCTGGCCCGGCCCGAGACCCTCCCCTTGAAGGTCTGGTGGCCCGGCAAGGTCTTGGCGTACTCCTGAAGGTCGGCGTTGTCGACCGCGAGTTCGACCTCATATTGAGGGGTGGCGTCGAGCGTGCTCGACACCCGACCGGCTATCGTCCCGCCGAGGACCGTCCCCCCGTTCAGGTCGACCCCCGCCCTCCCGTCCTTGACGTACATCCTGGCGGCGAGGTTGGTCAACTGCTGGCCGACGATGCTGACGCTGGCCAGCGCGATGTCGCCGAAGAGTTCGAGGTTCCGGCCGTCGAACGACCCCCGGACCTTGTCGAGCTGCCCCTGGATGTGCTCCAAGGCCACGTCCCGACCGCCCACTTCGAGCTTGTTGTCGACCAGGGCGACCAGCCCGCCGTCCCACTTGCACCAGGCCGATTCGCCCGATTTGCCCGACCAGCCGAGGCCGAGGTCGGCGCGGATCTTGGGGATCTTCCGGTCGTCGAGCCGCCGAGCGAACGCCGCCATGACCGGGGGCATCATCCGCCGAAGCCCTTCGTCGAGCAGGAGATCGGTCACTTCGAGCCGGCTGACCCCGAGGCCGAACGCCCCCGAATCCTTGACGTCGACCATCCCCTTGGCGAACATCACGGGCGCCCCCCGGAACTTGAAGCCGACGTCGGTCATCGTCGTCGGCGGCGAGGTCGCGGTGTCGAAGACGAACAGGCCGCTGACCTCGTCCATCCGGAGTTCCAGGGGCGCCGAAGGGGTCACGCCGGGCACCGGGACCGGGTCGAACCGCAAGGTGACGCCGGTCTGAGGCCGGGGGCGGATCTTGATCCGGCTGCGGTCGGGCTTGTTCGGCTCGACCTTCACCGTCGCCTCGATGTCGCTGGCGCCGGTGGGGTTGAGGGTGTTCCAGCTCAACCGCCAGGCCTGGGGCAAGGCGTCGCGAAGCTGCTGGTCGAACGGGAGGTTGTCGGCCTTGAGGGTCAGGTCGACCTTGAACTTGTCGCGGACGACCTGCTCGACCTTGCCGGCGACCTGGATCTCGGCCTGGCCGTTCATGCCGCGCATCCGGCTGAAGATCCACAAGTCGGGGTGGATTTCCAACCGGCCCGTCAGGTCTCGGACCGGGTATTTCAGGCCGGTCCAGGTCGCCGAGCAGCCGGGGTTGAGGTCGACCACGGCGTCGAACCGGACCCGGCCGATCGGGTCGTCCTTGGAGGTCAAGGGGGGCTCGCGGACGAGGTCCGCCTCGCCCCGGACCGTGCCGGTCGGCTTGAATTCGAGGACCACCTTGCGGACGTCGGGCGGCAGGGCCTGGAGGAACATCGGGTCGTCGACCGGCAGCGCGTCGAGGGCGAAGTGGAGCCGGGCCGTCGCGTCGGGGCCGGGGTCGTCGACGACCCCGTCGACCCGGAACGGTCGGTTGCCGACGGTGGTGTGGACGTTGTCCAGGGTCAACCGCTTCGGCGTCAGGTGCATCCGCCCCTGGACGTGCTCGACCCGATACGGGAAATGCTTGTACTTCAGCGCGACATCGACGAGGTCGACGTCGACGTCCATGCCGACCTCGGCCCCTTTCGACGGGCGAGCGGCCCGGAGCGACAGGTCGATCCGCCCCGCGCCGGCGGCCTCCGACCGGCCGACCTCGGGGAAGTAGAGGTCCCAGAGTTCGAGGAACTCCCCGGGGGTCTTCTTCCGGAGCCGACCGTCGAGCTGGAGGCCGACCGCCTGGGCCGACATCTCGAACGGGCTTTGCATCGGTTCGTCGAGGGCGAACCTCCCTTTGAGCGACAACGACGTCGTGCCGTCGGACCCCTTGGCCGAGGTGATGAACACCGAGCCGTCGTGGACCTCGACGTCGACCGAAACGTCGCTGATCGGGAACGGGAACTTCGGGCAGTTCCAGATCCCCCGTCGGAGCCTCGCCGAGCCTTCGCACCGGAGCGGCTGCCGGCTCGAAGGGTCGAACACCAGGCTGGAGAGGTTGGCGTCGACCTCGCCCGAGGACAGCCCCACCTGATCCATGACCGACTTCACCTCGGGCGGGAGTCGGCTCTGGAGGGCGTCGCTCAGGTTCAGGCGGACCAGTTCCCCCTTCTTGAAGTCGACCCGCCCCGAGGTCGGGTCGACGACCCCTTCGAGCTCGACCCGCTCGAACAGGTCCCCCTTGGCCGAAAGCTCGAACGGGATCGGGCTGTGCTCGGGGACCGAGGGGATGGTGAGCGACACTTCGGTCAACACCTTCAGGACGACGCCCTCGGTTTCCCCCATCAGTTCCACCGTCCCATCCTTGACCCAGATCGGGGGGTTCGAGTGCCCTTTGGGGCCGGGCCAGGGGTCGGCCAGCAACCCCTGGAGATTCCAGGTCCCGTCGCTCCTTCGCCTCAGGCGAATCGTCGGCCGGGGGATGACGACCTCTCGCTTCTCGAACCGACCGTGGAGCATCGCCCAGGGGTCGTAGTGGATCTGAATGTAGGGGATGTAAGCGATCGAAGCCGGGCCGCCGGGTCCGCCGTCGCCCAGCGAGACCGCGTGGAGCAGGACCTCGCCCGCGAACGGCCTGATCCGGGCGCGGAGCAGGTCGAGCTTGCACCGGGGCAGGTAACGGGGGGCCTCGCGCCTGATGAGTTCGACCAGCGTGTCCCCCTCGGTGACATAGTGATACGCGGCGAAGATGCCGCCGATCACGATCGCCGAGACCAGGGCGAAAGTCCAAAAGGCCAGCTTCCAGAACCGTTTTCGACGACTCATCGCGGGGTGGCCTCCGAGCCGGTTTCGATCGCGGGATCGGGTCTTCGCCGACCTTGGACCCAGCTTCCCAAACGAATCCAACCGATCCCCGCCAGGCCGAGCGCGGGGACCAGGCCGGGAATCCGGTAGCGGATCGAGCTGACGAACACGAGGTGCAACCCGCAAAAGTAGACGAGAGGCCCCGCCAGGAGCGCCAGCGTCCGGAAGTCTCGGCGGCGGTCCCAGGCCCCGACGGCGATCAGGACGAATACGGGCAAGGTCACGACCGCCGAGACCAGGGCGACCCAGGGGTTCCGGAGCGTGTCGGCGTTGGGCCAGGGGGACCAGAACCGCCCGAGCTTGACCAGGGCCAGGCTCGCCACCCGCCCCGGGTTCGTCCGGGCGAACTCGACCGACCGCTGGCGAAAGGTGGCGTCCTGCTCGACCTCGCCCAGGCTTCGGACGTCGGGGGCGTCGACGAACCTCATGTCGCTCGACCCGTCGGCCTGCGGTCCCACCCCGTCATAAAGGCTGGCCCCCACCCAGAGCGCCGTCGGCACGAATCGGCCCACGACCCGGGCGTTCCGGACCCACCAGGGGGCCAAAACCAAGCCCGTCACCACCGCCACGACGAACGCCCCCCGGACCGCCTTCGACCGATCAACGCGAAGCGACCCCACGACCCACACAAGCAAGATCAAAGGAACAAACAAGGCCCAGGAAGGCCGGGCCAGGATCGCCGCCCCCATCGCCAGCCCCGTCAAGCCGGCGATGAGAATCGGTCGTCCCGATCGATCACCGCTCGAAGGCCGCCAGAGCGCCGCCAGGCCCCAAAGTCCCGCCATCATCAAGGGCAAGAACACCCCTTCCGACAACACCAGGGCCGAAAGCCCCACGACATAAGGCTCGACCGCCGCCAAAGCGACCGCGACCCCCGCCGCCGACCATCTTGTCGAGGAATCGCCCCCCCTTTGAACCGTCGCCATCAATCGCCCGACCATCCAGACCGCCGCGACCCCCAGGAGCGCCTGGACCAGCCGGACCCACAAGAGGTTCGCCCCGAACACGCCCCGACAAGCCGCCAGGAAGATCGGGTAGCCGGGGGTCCGAAGCGCGAAGTGGGGCACCCCCCACTGCAAAACCTCGTAGGTCCGCCCCTCGACGATCGTCCGGGCCAGCTCGACATAAATGGCCGTATCACCAAACACGCAGGGCTTGCCGACCCTGGCCGCATACCAGGAGACCACCACCGCCGCCAACACCCGAAGCCCGAGCGCGACCCCGAGGAGGAGCCCCCAGCGAGCCCCCCTCCGGCCAATCACCCCGGACCATCGCGAGTCGTCGGCCATGCCAGTGATCGCCCGATCCGTTTGTCGAAAAGGAGAGGTCGTCCGGTCGAAAGGAGTGCATCAGAAGTGGGTGAGGGGGATCGTACGCCGGTCCAACCCTCCGGTCAATCCGGGAAAACTCACCCGGACGGACAGCTCCCTCGCCGGAATCTCCCGGCTCGTTCGAAGGCCGTTACCATGAACGAGAGGGAATCGGCGAACCACTTCTTAACGAAGTGAGTCAACGCGACGAATCGCCTCTGCGTTTTACACACTTTTCGAGAGAGTTGGGTGGCGAAGATGAACCTCAGCACTCGCCGCAAAAATGTCCGACGATTGGCCAAGCAGTTCAGGATGCAGGAAAGCGATGTCAGAGAGATGCTGGCCATCGAGTCTGGTTTGATCGATGGGGATATCACAATCGTCGATCGTCCGCAGCCTCATTCCTCGAAGTTGCTTTTTTGGAGAAGCAACCTGTTCTCCGCCTTGAAAACTCGTAACCGTTCACGGGGGTTAGTGGGTTGCGCTTTGGCATCCGATCGGGTACATCAGAATCATGACGCCTCTACTTCCACTACCTCAAGACGTTTGGGAAGCCACGCCGGGCCAATCCCGCGTGCTCA
>JAABUX010008070.1_pt1 | contig 12215 bp, 11 predicted proteins | sample 5561851 | NCBI WGS metagenome assembly JAABUX01 (sample SAMN10711883, study PRJNA513361) | rock metagenome | isolation source: Antarctica rocks | place: Antarctica: Victoria Land, Richard Nunatak red sandstone | collected 2016-01-03 | reverse complement strand
CGAGATGGGGGCTGTGGGTCTGAGGTAGACCCTGCGCCGGGTTTTGAGGCCTGCGAGGGGGCGCGCGGAGGCGTCGTCGCTCAGGAGGCTGCCTGCGCGCGAGGGTGGGGCCAACCCTGCACTGGGTCCAGCAGCGAGGCGGGCGCCGCCGTGGTCGCGCAGAGGCGCGGCGCGCAGACCGCCGGGGAGGCCATGGCGCGTGGGCCTGTCGTGGTCCAGTCGAGTCCCATGTCCAGGGTGCCTATGCGTGCGATTATGTGCGGTCATGTGCGGTTACGCGCGGTGGCAGCTGACGTGCGCGCGCGCGCGTGCCGCGCGCAGGCAGCAACTGGGTCGACCCGCCCAAGCGCGAGCGCAAGCGCGTGGTGAACTACGCGGAGAACGAGTACTTCCGGCAGGCCATGAAGGCCGGCGGCGCGGGCCGCGGCGCGGCCGGCCCGCGCCTGCCCAAGATGCCGCAGCTGCAGGCGCGCCGCCGCCGCCGCTTGTTGTGTCTGCGCCTCTGTTGTGCTCACTCGCAAGCCCCGGCAGCCTGAAGCGCTCTGTTGCCCGGCTGTGCTGAGCTCGCATGCTCGCGCTTGCGCCGCGCGCCGCGCTGCCGATGCCGCGTCAGTATGCTGGTTCTACTGCGGTCCTATCGTGCTGGGGGCGCCGCTCTCGCGCTCGCCCGCTCACAGCCGCACGCGCACGCATGGCCTTTGCGATGGTCGCGTCAGCTTATTTACTGCAGCGCCCAGCTTTGCAGTGCTGCATACCCTGCGCAGCAGCATGCACGGAGTGTGGCTGAAGGTGCACGGCCAAGTACGGCAAGGCCTAGCCAGCGCACGACGAGCGGGGCTGCTGACGCGGCGGTCGGCGCTGCGCGTGCAGGACTTCCAGTTCTTCAACATCGAGCGCCTGACGCAGCTGTTCGACCGCGAGCACGCCGTGGAGCAGCACAAGCATGCGCTCAAGGCCAAGGAGGACGCCGCGCGCGCGCAGGCGCGGCCGCAGCCGCGCAGCAGACGCGCCACCTGTCCTGACGTGTCGAGCCAGTGTCGTCTTGTGACAGGAGTGCTTGCGGAGTCTCCTGGCTGGCCGCGAGCTGGGCGACATGGGCAGGGTGCGCGCTCGCTGTGCGCGGCCGCACCGGCGCGCCCGCGCGCGCGCCCGGCGCAGCCGCGGTTGCTAGCGCCTGGTGCCACCACGAGCGCCGCACGGCGGCCGCGAGGCCCATGACAGCTTGCGGCGGCCCCGGTGGCAACGCGGTCGTGTAACGCCCGAGCGCCTCACGCTCTATGTTAGGGTTAGGGTAGGGCCTATTCTAGCCCAACAAGGCCGGGCCTGACGCGGCGGGCGGGCGCGCGGCGCGCGCAGGGCGCGTCGGAGGAGGCGGTGGCGGCCGCGGGCGCGCCGGGCCCGGACGACCCGCAGCCGCTCAGCGAGGCGGAGGCGGCCGAGAAGGAGGCGCTGCTGGGCGCCGGCTTCTCCGGCTGGAACCGCCGCGACTTCGCCTCCTTCACCAAGGCCTGCGAGAAGGCGCGCGGCGGCCCGCAGGCTCGCGCGCTCCACAGTCTTGCAGGGGCTTGGCGGTTGTGGCGTCTGCTTAGACCCTGGCGGGGCTGCGCGCTCCGGCGCAAATAGGGTTTTTTTTTCATAGTGTTGATTCTCAGGCGTCTGTTCGTAGTTGTTGCACACTGTCATGGCGGTGGGTCGACAGTAGCGGCAGGGTTTTTTTACGGAACTGATGCGTGCACCTGAGTGCAGCTTGGCAAGTGGCCCTGTGCCGCCCCGGTAATGGAAGAGCGCGCGCGCGCAGTACGGGCGCACCGCGCTGGCGGAGATCGCGCGCGAGGTGGACGGCAAGACGGAGGAGGAGGTGCGCGCGTACGCCAAGGCGTTCTGGGAGCGCTACAAGGAGCTCAACGAGTGGGACAAGGTCATCAAGAACATCGAGCGCGGCGAGCAGCGCATCCAGCGCCAGAAGGCGCGCGCCCCGGCCCGGGAGGGGATTGGGGGGCTGGTGCCGGGGCATGGATCCTAACGGGCGGCACGTGGCAGCTCGGCTTGTGGGCAACGTGATGGCTGGAAAGAGCTCCTTCTCATATGACAGCCCATATGCACGAGGGCGCTGGCGAGGTCCGTGCGTCCTTGACCATAGCGGCTCACCGGCCGGGCGGCGCGCAGGACATCATGAGCGCGATCGCGGCCAAGCTGGAGCGCTACCGCAACCCGTGGCAGGAGCTGCGGCTGCAGTACGGCGCCAACAAGGGCAAGGCGTACACGGGCGCGCGCCTGGCTGCAGCATAGGGGTTCCATTCTCCCTGCGCCCGCCTTGCAGGCGGGTCGGGCATGCGACAAGCGCTCCAGCCCTGTGCAGCTGTCGTGCGCGGGGCCAGGCACTGCATATGCGCTGGCCCATTGTGAGCCTTGCCTGCTGCTGAGCACAAGCGCAGCGATGCCTCAGGGCCCGGCGTAGGGTGTGCAACAGCCCTTCCGGCAGCCATGCCAGCCCTTAATGGTCTCATTATGCAAGTGCCCGTCCGCGCTGGACGCCGCCGGCCGCCGCGCGCAGAGGAGGAGGACCGCTTCATCCTGTGCATGGTGCACAAGCTGGGCTATGGGCAGTGGGACGAGCTCAAGGCGGAGATCCGCAAGTCGTGGCGCTTCCGCTTCGACTGGTTCTTCAAGTCGCGCACGCCGCAGGCGCGCGCCGCCCGCCGCTCCCACCCCACATGCGCGTGTTCTGAAACGGGCCGGCAAGGGCAAGGTGCGACCTCAAGGCTGCGCCACTCTTGCGCTGCATTACTGACGGACGAGTGCATTGAGATGGCCTGCCGCCCAGCGCGCTCGCCGCCATGTGCGCTTGGGTGCGGCCCCGTTCAGCGCAGCCCGAGGGGTGGAACTTAGTGAGGGCGCCAGCGGGGTCGGCTGCAGAACCTTCAGAACTTTCACAACACAGGCAGGCGGAGCAGGCACGGCGCTGGAAACGATGGAAAGCGCTGCTGTGCATGGCTGGGACGGCAGGCAGGGCCGCCTGTGCAGCCTGCTTGTGATGAGCGGGAGCGCGTTTGGGCTTTTTAGTAAGGCTTGTTTTGTTTGCACGTATAAAGGAGGCGACGAAAGTGGCGCTAAGGGAGTGCGCGCGCAGGAGCTGGCGCGGCGCTGCGAGACGCTGATCTGCCTGGCGAAGACCCAGTCAGAGTTTTCCAAGCGCGCGAAGAAGCGACAAGGGAGCGGGCGCGCGCAGGAGCTGGCGCGGCGCTGCGAGACGCTGATTCGCCTGGTGGAGAAGGAGGGCGAGGACGCCGACGCGGCCGACCGCGAGGAGCGCAAGCGCTCCGGCCCGCCTTGCAAGGCCGGCGGCAGCCGCGCCACCGACTCCTCCGGCGGCGCCGGCGGCCCCGGCGGCTCAGCCAAGAAGCGCAAGGCCGGCGGCGCGTCCTCCGGCGCGCCCGCCGCCAAGCGGCGCTGAGCGCGCGGCGGCCCGGGCTCGCGGCTGAGGCCCGCGCCGCCCGCTCGTTCATGTCGCGGACTCGGGCGTGCCGTCTTCGGCGCGCCGGCCGCCAAGCGGCGCTGAGCGCGCGGCGGCCCGGGCTCACGGCCGCGGCCCGCGCCGCCCGCTCGTTCAGATCGCGAACTCAGCGTGCCAGCTCCGGCGTGCCCGCCGCCAAGCGGCGCTGAGCGCGGGGCAGCTCAGGCTGAGGGCCGAGCCCCGCGCCGCCCGTTCGTTCGGGTCGCGAGCACGGCGCGCCAGAGAGGCGCCTGCGGAGCGTGAGCCATGAGGTGTTTGGTGGCGCGGGGTCGGAGGTGGGGCGAGGGTGGCGCCGTCCGCGTGGGATGGCTGCGCAGGCCGGGCAGCGGTTCGGTCATGGCCTCCGGCATAGCGGGCAGCAAGTGGTGAAGCAGGGGGTGCGGGGTGGGTGGCACTGACCCAAGGGGGGGTACATGGCTGCGCTGTGCTGGAGTTGCGCATGCGGCATGTGTGTACGATGGTTTTGCGCTTTCAGGTATCGATGCGGCGCCGGGGGTGGCTGGGTTGTAGATTATGAGGTCTGACACACTAGGCTGTCATGCAAGCCGCAGCCCTGGCAAGGGCCTTGCATGCCGTCGGCGTGCACAGGGAGCACAGGCTTCCAGGATCTGCATGCCAGGCAAGTTGCAGAAGCCATCGTGTGCGCTGTTCGGTGGTGCTGTGTTGGGCTGCTGCGTATGCCTGGCGGCCACAGTGCGCAACCAGGAACGCTGCTGGTGTGCGTGCTGCAGGGGCTGCACCACGGCAGAGCATCCCATGACGGCTACAAATCTTGAAACAGCAAGATAAACACCGCAGCCTACACTGAAGTGTGCTCAAGCCTGAGTCACTTTGTGAGCCTGCATGAACACACACCGTGTAAGACTGCAGACTATGTGCTTGCACCTGACCTGGGCCCTAAAAGGGGCACAAAGCCAACTTGGCAGCAGCAGCAAGTCACTGGAAATTGGATTTGACAGCTGCTGGTAAAGAGTTCGTGATGTGTGTGCTGATACAAGGGCTGCCGTACGCTTTGGATACTCTGCGCACAGACGCTCTCACCGCCAGCTTGCAGCAGGAGGTGCGCTTAAGTTTTTGCTCACACAGGGGTCACCGCGCAGCTGTGACAAATGAAGCACACACGCTACGCAGGTGCTTCGGTTGCACCGCGCGTGCTTTCCAGAGGAAGAAGACAGCGACGACAGAGAGTGCGGATTTGATGCGCGCTTTGCGCGGCTGGCGTTCCTGCACGACCTCGCAGACTGCACCTGGGTGCTTTTGTGGCGCACGGACCACCGGTGTGGCCGGCGCTGCCGGCACTGTGCGCCTGTCACGCTGCCTGCGTCTGAAAGCTGCACTTGCATCAGAAAGCTGAAGCTTGCTGCCGTGCGCAGTGTACGGGCCCTGGTCGGGCTTGTGACGGCCGTGGACTATGGCGACTGCCTGTACTGTTTCAACTTTGCGGTCGCGCCGAAGCTGCGCGGCCGTGGCCTGGGCCGCCGCCTGCAGCACGAGTGCCAGCGCATCGCCCTTGGTCGCGGCTTTCGGCGCGTGGCGGGCACCGTCGACACGTCAAGCCCGCGCCTGGTCGGCTACTACCTTGCGCTTGGTGGCAGGCTGGTGCCCACAGGTGCGCCGTGTCGAGCGCGGTCAGGGAATACGCTGGTTGTAATAGGCAGCGTTTCATCAAACCTCCTTGCCGCCGGGCATCGCGTGAACCGCCAGTGCTGGCGCAGGCATCAGCAGCGACGGCCGGGCGCTGCCGAGCGTGCGCGTGGAGCGGGCGTTTGACGAGCAGGAGGTTGCAGAGTGCATTGCAGAGGCAGATGCCGCTATCGTGCGAAAGCACTGCTTAGCCAGGCAAGCAAGCATGCTCTGTGCTGCATCGCTGGCACTCCTTGCTGGTGTCACTGTGCTGTGGAGACGCGGCAGCGCGGCGCACAGACGTAGAGCAGCTGCACAACCGCAGAGGACCGCGGCGGGACGGTAGCACCTCGGCCCATGGACCATCTTTGATGGATTGATTGATGGCTCACCTCGCAACTCACCACTAAAGCCTGAACAGGGATTAAGGAAAGCATTGAGTAATCAGCTATGCGATCAAGGCAACAGCTTTCAGGCGGTCAGAGGCGCCTGGGCGCAGTGCCGCTGTCTGGGCTGGTGGAAGCATCGTGAGCCAGGCTCTCCAGTGTGATGTAGTATGTTGGAACGAGCAGCAAGGTAGCCTCGTGCGCTTGGGAGCGCCCGACTGCAATGGGGCGCCCCTGCCTGGCCGTGAGCTTGGCGCTGCTTGCAGCGCTGCTATCAGGTGACTCTGGCCTGCTCAGGTGCCTGTTGTCAGGGGTGCCCCACCGATGCGGCATGCGTCATTGCTGGGCGATTTGTGCTTGCGCCTCGCCTTGCAGCACCTGCATTATGCAGCACACCGCTTGCTGTCACAACCGTTCCATGCGCAGGCACGCACGCTGCGCCGGCTGTCCAGGTGCCAGCCAGCAGCATCTTCCGGCCCACCTTCAACTTCACAGGTGTCAGCCCGGCTGCTCTAGGTCGTAGCTGCAAGGCTAGTGCCTGAGTGCGCGCACAAGAGCACGGCGAGTCTGAGCATCGTGCCATCTCAAGCGAGTGCGCCATAAGCGGTGCTGTCATGCGGAAACCACCCAGAGTCATCCTAGCAGCGGACGGGGCCTGTTCACGCTTTGCGAGGGTGTTGTGTCCGCGCCGCGCGTGGCCGAGCAGTTGGCTGCCCTGCCGCAGGCGTGGCCGGCGCGCCGCCCGTGGCAGCACCCGCAGCGCCGCCAGGGGGCACCACGGCCCAGGCCGCAGCTCCACCGCCCGCCACGCCCGCCAGCCCCTCGCCCGCCCCTGCAGCTCCCGCGCCGGCGCCCGCAGCGGCCACCCCCGCGCCGGCGCCGGCGCCAGCGGCTGCCGTGGCAGCTGCAGGCGCAACCAACGCGGGAGGTGCGTCCCGCTGTCTCTACCACGCGTTTCGGCACTTGCGCAGGGCCACGAGCAGGCCTGCACCAGCAAACCAGTGCTGCCATCATGGGAATGCCATTACTAGCACAGCTGTGGGCAGACCCGCGTGAAAAGCTGCGCTTCAGGTGGGTGAGACTGCCGGGCCGCTGCAGGTGAGTATATGCAGTTCCGCTTGGTGGGCTTCCCTGTAGACAACCCATGCGACGGTGCAGCCTCAGCACCGGCCGCTCAGGCCCACAAGCGAGCAGGGCTGAGAAGCGGGCGCAGGGGGTCTGTGCTGTATCGCTCGCGGGGCGCACGCTGACGCGTGGCCCCGCGCGCAGCGACGCCGCCGCCCAGCGGCGCCCAGGGCGCGGGGCTCGCAATGGGCGCCATCGTCGGTGCGGCCGAGCTCAGGATGGCACTGCAGAGCGCCTGTACCGCGTGCAGGGGTTTCTCATGAAAACGCCCTGCAGTTAGTTCCTGAGGATCGCCGCTGCACCTGCTCACGGCTTGGCCCTGTCCCTGGTGTACTTTAGCAGTGCCTGCCGTGATGCCATGGTGGGAGGGCAGCACCTGTGAGGAGGCAAGCACGCCAGCCCTGTCTTTGTGCACCTGCGTCCTCCTTTCAATGAGCCTCTGTACAGAGCGGCTGCAGCAGTACGCCGCCGTTGGCCTGGAGCGCGGTGTGCAGGCAGGCCTGTGTGCATTCCTGGACAGGTGCCTGCTCGCGCAGGCATTGCCGTCGGGTGCGGCGCCGTGCTGCTGGCGCTCCTGGCGGGCGCAGTGTGCTTCGCGCGCCGGCGCGGCGCCAAGCGCAGGGCGGCCGGCGACGCCGAGAAGCTGGGCCCCGAGGGCGCGCCAGAGCCTGTGAAGCCCATGCCAGGGTCCCAGCCAGGGTCCCTGCCCTTGTCTTCGGCGCACGCGCCCAGCAGCGACCGCGGCGGCAACGGCGGCGGTGCCGCGGCGGGCGTCGGCGGCATGCGGCCCTGGGCAGGGTCGGGTACCCTGTACAGCAGCGCCAGCGGCATCGGCGCCGGCGCGCTGAGCGCCAACGCGGCGCTCGCGGGCGGCGCGGACGGTCTGGGGCCGCACACGGAGCCCGCACGGCTGTCCGCCCTGTTTGCGGGGCGCGAGTCGCCGTTTGACCAGGAGCAGGCGCGCCCGCGGGCCTGTGCCCTCATTGCCCCGGGGGGTGTGCGGCGCAGCATGAGCTACGGCGAGTGGGGAGGAGATGGGTCAGCACGCTGACGCGACGTGAAATAGATGCTTCTCATCTTGGCAGGGAGGCATCTTCCGCGCTCACCAGCTGGTGGTCCCTGTCTGGGCTTGCGAGCGAGGGCCTCGGGTGCGGGGCCACGGGTGCCCGCTCCTGCGGGGTTCAGGGCCGGAGCGCGTGCGCGCAGAGCACGCGGAGCGAGGCGGCCCCGGCATCGCAGCCGAGCCCGCGGCCGGCGGGCTTGTTCGAGGGGCGCGAGTCGCCCTTCGACCAGGAGCAGGCGCGGTCCGCGGGCCTGTCTCCTGATTGCCAGGGGAGATGCGCCGTGGCATGAGGCTGCGGCCAATGTGGAGGAGATGTGACATGGCGTTGTGGAGGAGGAGTCATAGACTGCGCTGCGATAGAGCAGATGGTTTACGTCTTATAAGGGACGTACTTCCCTGCTGAGTAGCTTGTACCCTGTCACCGGGCTTGCGGGCGAGAGCTTCGGTGCTGCGCCATGGGTAGTTGGCCTGCATTCACTAAGGAGAGCGCGTGCGCGCAGAGCGTGAGGAGCGAGGCACCCACGGGGCCGCAGCCCAGCCGCGGCTGTCCGCCCTGTTCGCGGGACGCGAGTCGCCGTTTGATCGGCAGGCGCGCCCGCAGCGGCACGCGCAGGGCGGCTGGGCGTCAGGCAAGGTTGTGTGCTGGCCGCAGAGTGAAGGCCGCAGCAGCTGCGCGGCGCATACCTGATGGGGTGCCGATCGCCCCCTGCTCGGCAGGCGCACTGCTCGCGCCCATGCGCGCGCCACATGTCCCTGCGAACCTGTTTAGTGACGCAGCAACACAGCCAGCGAATGTCTGGTTTTTCATCACAATCAGGATGCAGTGAAGACGCTCTCACCCCTTCTGCTGTGTGAGCCACCTCGTGGGTCATGCGGCAGGCGAGCGAGCAGTGGGCGTCGCAGCGCAGCGACCCCGGCGCGCAGCGCGAGCCGCGGCGCAGCGGCTCCAGCGATCTGCAGCGGCTCAGCGACGCGCGCCGGCGCTCGCTGGTCAACCCGCCGTCCCAGCGCCCGCAGGGCTTTGGCTACGGGGGCGCCAGCCAGGCATGCGCGGCCCGCCCCCACACCGCCTGCGTCCCCGTATGCGCGCCTCCGCATGCGCGCCTCATCCTCGCCAAGCCCACTCATCGCCCTCGGCCGCGCCGAGCTCGCCCAGCGGCATTGTGCGCGCACCGGCGCGCATTCGCGTCAGCAGAGCATGGAAGTGTGAGACCAAAAAGGGTCTTCTCAAACAGATCCGTGGGTCACACTAAGAACTGAAGCCCGCGTGCGCGCAGGCGGGCAGCATGTCTCCGCCGACGCCCGCGGCGGCGCCCGCGGCGGCGGCCGCGGCGGTTGTCGGGGGTAGCCTGGCAGGGCAGGGCGCGCAGGGCGCGCCGCACTCCGGCGGCGCCGAGCGCGGGGCGAGCGCTGCGGCCGCGTCCGCGTACGAGCGCCCCGAGACGATGCAGGCCGCGCAGGCGCGCTCCGCATCCTCTCCAGAGAGCCATGTGTGCTTTGGCTGGTCGGCACCGGGCACGCCCGCGCATGGCTGAACGGCAGCACATTGTACCGGAGGTATACCCCCTCGTAGTAGATGACAGGAAAGGCCGATGCTGCATGGCTACAGTTACATGGTAGTACCCCGACATGGCATCCAAAGTGGTGAGGCAGTCGCCACCGACCAGCAACTGCTGCACATCCCTTAGCTGCTTATAAGAGAAGGGGAGCCATGCCAGTTAGAGCTTGAGGGTAACGGGCAATGTAGATCAGCCCGCTACCTCAACCTCTGGCTGGCACGGCTCCTCTTCTCTTACGAGCAGCTGGAGGATGTGCAGCAGAACCTGGTGTGCAGGGACTGCCTCAACACCTTTGACGCCACGTCGGGCTACTGTGTCACCGTGACCGTGCAGCATCGGCCCTTTCCTGGGCATTTCGTGCAAGGGGATATGCTTCCAGTACAATGTGCTGCCGTTTGGCCTGGCACAGGCGTGCCGCACCTTCACCGTGGTCATCAGGCGCATGGTACAGCCGCTGCGCGCCGCTGGGGGGCTGCTCACATTGCACCCAGACGACCTGTTCCTAGCCCAGCGGTCTCGGGGCCGCGCGCTTTTCCACACGTTGAGTGCGGTCAAGCTGCATGGGGCACTGGGCTGGCACCTGGCCAGTGCCAGGTGCCGCATGTGGCCCACCCAGGAGGTTCAGCTCCTGGGGCCCGCTCGGTGAACACGCAGGCCCTCCAGTCCTAAACAACAACCACGACATGCAATGCACGCTGCGACAGACGGTCTCGGCTGCTTCCTCCGTTTTCAAGCTCTGCTGCACTAAGGATGCTGACCAGAAGGGGCGGGCCAGACTGCATCCTAGGTGGCGTCCCGCCCTATTTACCATTTTACTGCACAAAACCGGGCGGGGCAGAGCGGACCGCGCGCAAGCCCTGGGCTCGGCCCGGGTGCGCAGGGCGCGCGGCGCGAGGCGGAGCGCGCCGAGGCGGAGGCCAGCATTCTGGCGGGCGGCCTGGACGAGCAGCATGCCGCCGTGCTGGAGGCGGCCGACGTGCGCCGGCGCGCGCCCGCGGCCGGCGCCATGGAGCCGCTGGCCATGCCGGACGGCACCACCATGCTCGTCAAGCACGGCTCCGGCGGCCGCGTGCAGGCGCGCGCCGCGGGCGCCGCCCCGGCCGGGGCGCCCCAAAGTCGCCCGGCATTTTGGCAGCTGCTGCTGGGGGAGATCCTGTGGGGCACTGCAGCTCGGATGGCTCGGGAGGGAGTATCTGCCGGAATGCCAGCTGCGCGCGCTGCTCGACGCGCATGTGCCGAGGGTGGCGGGTAGCCCTTCGGCTAGCCCGCGACAGCCTCCAGCCGCCTGCTTTCTGGCGGGAGAATGCTGACGGCTGCACCATGTCTCGCAGGTCACGCACGCGCCGGGCAGCACGGGCAGGCCGCTTGGGCCAGACACGCCTGGTGCGGCCCGCCACTGAACGGTCCCTGGCAGAGACCGCTCAAAGCCAAACCCCGTCCTTGCTCTGCTCCGGGTATGATAGGAGCGTGCTCACAGCCTGTGAATGTGTTTGACAAGAGTACCCTGCCTCATGCCACGAAGGGTGCAGTGCTCTGGCAAAGGACATGTCCAGCAGCAGCATCACCGCACCAGCTCCTGTGTCCCTGCAGTTTGTGCATACTGCCTGCTCTGCCGGGGTGTTCACATGGAGGGGCGCGCGCCGGTGCGCGCAGAGGTGTTGTCGGCGGGCAGGGGCGCCGCGCCGGGCAGCCACCGGTCGGGCGCGCACGCGTCCAGCCGCAGCGACGCCTCCGGCAGCAGCAGCCTGGCGCGCTCGGGGTCGGTGCAGAGCGGCGCGCTGCCGGCGCTGCCCTGGAGCGACTGGGAGATCGACCCGCGCGACATCCACATCTGCAAGCGCGACGACGGCTCCGACTGGAAGCTCGGCACCGGCGCGTACGGCACGGTGCGGCTCGCGGCCGGGTGTGTGCCAGGATAGGGTCAAATTAGGTTATGGAGGTCGGGCGGCTGGGCATCGGCGCGTGCGGCGCGGTGCGGCCTGCGGCCAGGCGCATGCGCAAACCCATGATGCGAGCAAGCTTGCGCCTTGCTGCTCCCCGTGCTGCCCATGGGCGGCTCCTGGTGGGCCCTGGACTGAGAAAGCCAAGGACTGTAGCTGTGGGCGTTCTGACGTGCACGCCGCGGGTGTCTGCGCCTGTGCGCTGCATACATCGCGCAGGACAGCGGCGGGTCCCCTGGCGGTGCGACCGCGCCTGAGGCGCGCGCGCGCGCAGGTGTACAAGGCGCACGGCAAAACAGAGGCGGCTCCCCAGACGCGGCCGCGCTGAGGTGGCCGCGCGCGCGCGCAGGTGTACAAGGCGCTGCTGGACGGCGTGCAGGAGGTGGCGGTCAAGGTGTTCTTCGACGTGCACAGCGCGCGCGAGGAGGCCGACATCCTGCGCGAGGTCGCCATCCTCAAGGGCTGCCGCGACCGCAACGTCGTCCAGTTCTACGGCGCCTGCCACGAGGCGCGCCGCTGGCCGGCCTATGCCTCATTGGGTCAGGGTAGGGTAGGGTAGCCCCCACCCGCGCACCATCACAGCACACCGAGGCTGTATGTCAGTGCCGGGGAAGATGATTCGTGTCTTGGGCATATGCCGCGGGCTGCACGCATGCGGCGGTGCAGCTCCGAGCGCCCACTCTTTCGCACCGCTCCTGTCGCTCAGGCTCGTGTGGGTGGCGCAGCCGGAGAACGGCTGCATCATGATCATCACCGAGTTCATGGAGCATGGTGCGCGCCCCTGCTGCACCGCCGCGGTTCGTCTAGCCATGCAGCAAGTCCAATACTTGCAGGGCCAGTCTGCCACACCGCTCGGTTGCGGCTGGGCGGCTGCGCCTCTTCCCGGAGGGCTGTCTGCCGTGCCGGCAGACCGGCAAGTGCTGCCTCGCAGCATTACATCGTGTTACCTATTGGTCCTGCGAGCACTGAACACCAGGCGGTGTGCAGAGTAGACACCGACCCGCA